>Ga0265331_10002855_pt1 | contig 11435 bp, 14 predicted proteins | sample 41923metaG_FD_202088 | JGI IMG/M metagenome (GOLD analysis project Ga0265331, IMG submission 202088) | Rhizosphere microbial communities from Carex aquatilis grown in University of Washington, Seatle, WA, United States - 4-19-23 metaG | ecosystem: Host-associated > Plants > Roots > Rhizosphere...
ATTTGATAATGCCACCATTCATTCCGAAAAAAATCCCAGCCCGCCGTGGTCATAATTCCCATAAGAGTGTGACGATTGCGCTGCGCTTCGGCACTAATCTCTTGATTGCCATGGTGAGAGAGCGGGGTGAAGGCATCGAAGGCCGTCCCCATGTCCAGAACTTCGCCGGTGACGTTATCAACCAAAGTCAAATCAATGGCCACGCCCATAGAGTGGGGAGAGCCTCGCTTTGGGTCCGCCAGAAAATCAGGGTCTGGAGTGTGATTCCATAACGCCCATTGGGCTTCACTGGGGCGAAAAGCATCCAGAATCAAAAACGACAACCCCAATGGATGCGCCAACTGAACCGAGCGCGTCAAAAGGCTAGCCGCATCGTGATGCAACCAGGCCTCGGCCTCGGGTTTATAGACGGGACGATCTGTAAAATTGTCTGGAGTGGCATAAGCCAGCGCAATTTGCACGCCGTGGCTTTCTGGAGTAATGCGTTCTAACGGAGCCGACATAGTAACCCTAATAGCAAAAGTGATCTCAGCCGATTATAACCGTCTTATGAAGACGCTTCCCACACGAATTTTAAGCCTGGATGCAGCAACCACTGCCTGTTCTGTCGCCCTTTGGGTCGAGGGTCGGATCGTTGCTCGACGTTTTGAAGTCATGAACCGAGGGCAATCCGAGGCTTTACTTCCTATGGTCGCCGCCGTTCTCCAAGAATCGGGAATCGACAAACCGGATTTGATTGCCGTTACAGTTGGCCCAGGTGCATTCACCGGCATCCGCATTGGGCTTGCTGCCGCGCGAGGACTGGGCCTTGCCTGGAACATCCCGGTTGCGGGAATATCCACCACCTTGGCGCTTGCAGCCACTCTTCCCCCGCACGTCCGACAGGGACACAGCATTATCGTCGTCCTTGATTCTAAAAGAGAGGATCGCTGGGTCCAGGTCTTTGACGAGCATTTGCACGCCCTTACCCCCCCCCAATCAGTCATGCCGGATCAGATTCGTGCAATGATATCAGGACCAGCAATTGTATTGGACGACCCAACCCTCTATACCGATGCCTCGATTGTTGCCCAATTGGCTGCTCAAGGGTGGGAAAATGGGTCGACGCTTCCCCCTCAGCCGCTTTATTTGCGGCCCGCTGATGTGACATTGCCCAAATCATTATGACTATTGAGCTCATCCCCGCCGCCATCGTCCATTCTGCACTTCTTGCCGGAATGCATAAAATTTGCTTCGTCGACCCTTGGCACGAAGGTGGATTTGTCGAATCTCTTACCGCTGAGGGAACACATGGTTTAATCGCCGTGTCCCAAAACTCTTTGCTACCCAGCGATGGGGACAGCGGACCTGCGGGCCTCGTGATGTGGCGGGCGATTGCCGATGAGGGCGAGATTTTGACCATTGCGGTCCTGCCCCCGTGGCGTCGCCAGGGCTTGGGTGAACGCCTTTTACAAGCCGCCTTAAATGCGATTGATCAGACCGGGGTCCAATCCGTCTTTCTGGAAGTGGCCGAAAACAACTTAGGCGCACGACAGATGTACCGCAAACACGGTTTTGTTCAAGTTGGTCGTCGATCTGGATACTATAACGGCATCGATGCTTTGGTTATGCGCCGAGCCCCAAATCAGCCCTAATCTTCGCTTTCCAAAGATGCCACATAGCGCAACCCATCCAAGGCGGTCATGAACCAATCCTCGCGGTCTTCGTCCTGGGCATAGACCACCCAGGCGGGATGACGGAAGTCCGGCGCGCCAGTCACCTGATGCAACCGCCCCGCCGCCAGATACCCACGGATCACCCGCATGGGGAAATATCCCGTTCCCCCATGCGCAAGAATATGTTGCAGCCCCAGTGCGCCGAGACCGACAGAAATTGCGGGGGCCTTTTGGTCGGGAAAGGATTGGCTGTGCATCTGCTTAAAATCCACCCCCCAATCCACATAAACATAATCTTGATCCCATTCGGCCAAGGTCCGTTTTGTGGTCGAGACCATCACCAAGCGCTCTTCCAGCAGCTTTTCAAAAACCAGGCCGGGCCTAGGGCTTGGGGCATACATAACGCCGATATCCAGCAATCCTTCGGCCAAATTCCGCATCAATCCACTGGACAATCCGACTTCAGCATGGACCGCCACTTCCGGTAAAGCACTGCGCATCCAGGGAATCCACTGAACCAAAAGTCGATCCCACAGAGAAAAATGCCCCCCAATGGTCAGAACCGCAGACAGACCAGGGGGCAAAGCGATCTCTTGCCGGGCTTGTTCCCAGACCCGCACCATCATGGTGGCGTAACGACGAAAGCGCAAACCCGCAGCAGTCAGCCCGGTACCGGTTTTAGATCGCACAAATAACGGTCGACCGATTTCATCTTCAAGCGCTTTGATGCGCATACTGACTGTGGATTGGGTGACAGACAAACGCTCGGCGGCCTTGTTGAAATTTCCAGTCTCAACGATTTCAAGAAAGGTGCGCGCCAAATCTATATTCATAGCAGGTGCATCGTACCCTACTTGCCCAGCATGCTGTCAATTTGATCTTGATCCATGGTTTGATGAGACCCATGAATAATGGCGGACGCATGGTCCATCAGCACCTGCGCCGCCCGTGAAATAGTCCCGCACGTATGCCGCAATATTTCTGGATCGCACCCGGCATTAATATCCGCCTCAACCCGTTCCGTGCTGGAAACGATCAAGCTGTTGATCTGGCGGATGGTTTCTTCAAAAGGAATACGAAACCGCGACGGCACTTTTCCATAAGCTTCAACCGCAAGATCGCGGTCAGAAAAGGTCGACTGACGAAAATGGTCTTCATACGAGCGGGGCTGCCACTCCTTACAATCTTCGATGAGTTCCGGCATATCGGGGATCATGTCGAACAACATGACGATTTCATTGAAATGGTTAAGATAGTCCGTCGCGAGCAACGTTTGCTCGTCGATATTCGTGCCCTTCACCCGTGGGCGGAACGCTTCAAATTCGGCCTCTTCATCATACGGCATGGCCTTTACGGCTCCATTCTGCCCCATGTCTATCCCCATCACAATGCACCCTGTGCGCAAATGACACATTACATGCTAACACAAGGTCAAGATAAGTATGCACTGTAAAAAGTATAGAGATTGTTAGTTCCTATGGTAGGGATGTCCATTAAGGATACTTTGCACCCGCCATAATTGTTCAGCAATCATAACGCGTACTAACATATGGGGCCAAGTTAACGTTCCTAAGCACAGTATAAAATCTGCCCGTTGTCGTATTAAATTATCGTGACCATCGGCACCGCCAATTAGAAACGCCAAATCGGCGACTCCGTCATCCCGCCACGCTGAGACGCGCTTAGCCAATTCCATGGATGTTACAGACGTCCCCCGTTCATCCAATGCAACGACCAGGGCCTTTTCTGGAATTGCAGCCAACAACAACTTGGCTTCCTGGGCTTGGCGCTCTGGGACTGAAAGGGGTCGCTTTTCTTCGACCTCACACACAGTCAACGGTGGTGTCAGTCGTTTAGCGTATTGGTCAAACAAGGTTTTTTCAGAACCCGGTTTGACTTTGCCCACCGCCGCCAACCACATTCGCATGGACTATCTTTCATATGCGTTGGCGTCTTGATCTGTGATGTCGTGATCCGGCACCCACATTTTTTCGAGATTATAAAAGGCACGGACTTCGGGGCGGAACAGATGGATGATAACATCCCCTGCATCGATCAACACCCAATCGCAGGCCCCCATGCCTTCAGCCTTTGACTTGCAGCCGACTGCCTTTAAGCGTTCGACCAGATGCGCGGCCATTGCCCCCACCTGCCGGGTCGAGCGACCCGTCGCAATAATCATGTGATCGGCCATGCTGGTCCGACCACGAAGGTCTATGACCAGAACATCTTCCCCTTTATCTTCATCGAGAGACGTGGTCACCAGTTCGACCAGATCGGGAAGGATTGTGGATTTGCGTGCGATGGGAAGACTCTCCTATAATTGGGTTAAAGCGCGAATTTCAGTGGCCGAAGCCGGATGATGCCGAATATGTAAAAAGGTCCAAGCCGGTAAAGGACGTCGCATTAAAGCTCGGTGTGGTCTGCGATAGGACAAAAACCGCCGTGCCGCTTTGGCCGCGAGAACAGCACGAGAATAGGGGGGTCTGTCAACAATCGCAACTGGAAGCATGTGAAACAACTGCACCCACCGAGTCCAGTGGGAAATTTGAAACAGATTATCCGCCCCCATTAACCACACGAACTGTACTTGGGGGAAGCGTCTCTTTAATTCAGAGATGGTGTCGACGGTAAACCGTGTCCCTAGTTTGGTCTCAATTCCCGTCGCTTTAAGCGCTGGATACTGACGAACCAGCGCCTGAGTCGACTGTAACCGTATGGCATAAGGTGCCATATCCCCTTTTGATTTCAGCGGGTTTTGAGGACTGACCAGAAACCAAACTTCATCCAGACCCAGCCGCACAAGGGCTTCAAGAGCCGCGTGGAGATGGCCTTGGTGTGCCGGGTTGAACGACCCGCCCAACAGCCCTACACGCCGTCTTCGCCGATCCCCCCAGGCATTGATCGGGTCAGCCGGGCCGGACTTGGCCATTGCCCCGAACCACATATTTCATTGTACACAATTGCTCCAGCCCCACCGGACCGCGCGCATGCAATTTGCCCGTGGAAATCCCGATCTCGGCCCCCATCCCAAATTCGCCGCCATCGGCAAATTGCGTCGAAGCATTCCACAGACAAATGGCCGAATGACAGCCCTTCAAGAACGTTTCGGCAGCAGCGGCGTTCTCGGTCACAATGGCTTCGGTATGGGCACTTCCATGAGTATTGATGTGACGGATAGCGTCCTCGACTCCATCCACCACTTTGACGGCGATGATGGCGTCCAGATATTCCGTGCGCCAATCGTCTTCCGTAGCCGCACTGACATGGGCATCAACAGCCTGAGCCGTTTCATCGCCACGCACAGCGCACCCTGCCTCTAACAAATCTTTCACCAAAATGGGAAGATGCGTGGCGACGGCGCTCCGATCCACCAGCAAACTCTCGGTCGCCCCACAAATACCGGTTCGCCGCATCTTCGCATTCAAAACGATGCTGCGGGCCATTTCCAAATCGGCGGTTCCGTCCACATAGGTGTGGCAATTACCATCCAAATGTTGAAACAGCGGAATGCGGCTTTCTTCCAGTACCCGCTGAATCAAGGACCGCCCACCGCGTGGAACCAACACGTCAATGGTATCATTCATGGTCAACATGATGCCCACGGCTTCGCGATCGGAGGTGGGGATCATCTGGATGACATCGCGGTCTACACCCGCTTGATCCAAGCCCACATGAATTGCATCCAGAATCGCGCCAGAGGAATGAAAGCTTTCCGAACCGCCCCGCAAGATCACCGCATTGCCCGACTTCAAGCACAAAGCCGAAGCGTCGGCGGTTACGTTGGGGCGGCTTTCATAGATTATGCCAACGACCCCCAACGGCACGGCCACCCGTTCAATGTGCAACCCATTGGGACGATCCCAGGCATCCATGATGCGACCGACGGGATCGGGCAAAGCCGCAATATCTTCCAGCCCCTTTGCCATGGCCTCGATGCGCTTATCGTCCAGCATCAACCGATCCAACATGGCCTTATCCAGACCTTTGGCACGCCCAGCATCCATGTCGATAGCATTGGCATCTTTGATGGCGGCGGCACCTGCCCGCAGACCATCCGCAGCGAGCCGTAACGCTTGATTTTTGGTTTCAGTCGAAACCCGTGCCAATGTACCCGCAGCTTCACGGGCCTTAAGGCCTAGTTCGCTCATCATCTCCTGCAGGGTCGTGCTCATCGCCTCAAGCTCCCATGACCAGATCATCGCGGTGTATCAATTCGTCTCGCCCACGATAGCCCAAAACCGTTTCAAACTCAGTGGATTTACGACCGATGATTTTCAAAGCATCCGACGCCGCATAAGCCGCCAACCCGCGACCCAATACCCGATTGCTCGTATCCCGGATCAGGACGCAATCACCTGCCTGAAATTCTCCATCGATTTCGATCACACCAGCTGGCAAAAGACTTCCGCCCTTCACCAAAGCTTTGGACGCCCCGTCATCCACAACCACACTGCCAGTAGGACTGAGCGCCCCAAGAATCCATTGCTTACGACTGGCCTTGGGTTCGGACTTGGGCAGGAACCACGAACAGCGGGCTCCTTGCTCGATTCTCATCAGTGGATTTAAAGGCGATCCTTGGGCGATCGCCATGCGACATCCCGCCGCCATACAAATCCTGGCAGCAACCAACTTCGTCACCATCCCGCCAGAACCAAAAGCCGATCCGGGATTGCCCGCCATGGCTTCGATCTCGTCGGTCAAGTCAAACACCTGCTCGATAAATTTGGCATCGGGATTTTTGCGCGGGTCGGCGGTATAAAGGCCGTCGATATCCGAAAACAACACCAGCACATCCGAGCCTGACATTTGCGCAACCCGTGCGGCCAGCCGGTCGTTATCGCCAAATCGGATCTCGGCGGTCGCCACCGTATCGTTTTCATTGATCACTGGAACAGCTCCCAATTTGAGCAACGTGTCCAGCGTATTACGGGCATTGATATAGCGTTGGCGATCTTCCGAATCTTCCAGCGTCAATAAAATCTGGGCCACGGAAATTCCGTGAGCGGCCAGTGAATCTTGCCACGCATGGGCCAATCGAATTTGCCCCAATGCCGCCGCCGCCTGTTTTTCATCCAGACGCAACGGAGGCGTCAGCTTCAGGTGACGCCGCCCCACAGCCACCGCCCCAGACGAGACCAGAATGATATCCTGTCCTCGCGCTCGAAACCGGGCGATATCGGCGGCCAAGGAATCCATCCATTTGCGATGAATTGACCCGCTTTCTTGATCCACCAGCAAAGAAGAGCCGACTTTGATGACCAGTCGGCGGGCAGACAATAACGGAGAATCAGGACTCGTCGTCATCCTCTTCCTCCCAGTCGCCCTCCCAAAGATCGTCATCCTCGTCTTCGGCACCCGCTTCCCACGGAGATTCCACCATCTGAGCCGGGCGCTTGGCACGTCCCACAGTCGAAGAGGCCGCGATCACACCGGGATTTTCACCACGGGCTTCCAAAATATGCGCAAGCAAAGCCCCCAGCACCGGTTTCAAACCGATACCGGACACACCAGACAACGGAAACACCTTGGCGCCGCTAATCTTTTCCAATGCAGCCATCCGCTCTTTGATTTCACCCGACGTCAGAGCATCGCATTTATTGAGAGCCAGCACTTCCGGCTTCTCGTCCAAACCGCCCCCATAGGCGGCCAGCTCGCCGCGAATAATCCGCCAGCTTTCCGCCGGGTCGGGATCGGTCCCATCCACCAGATGCAACAAGACGCGACAGCGTTCAATATGGCCTAAGAACCGATCTCCAATACCAGCCCCTTCGTGGGCCCCTTCGATCAGACCGGGAATATCCGCCAACACGAACTCTTCTTCATCCAGACGCGCCACACCCAGATTGGGATGCAACGTGGTAAAGGGATAATCGGCGATCTTTGGCCGGGCACGAGTGACCGCTGCCAAAAATGTGCTTTTGCCCGCGTTGGGCAAGCCAATCAAACCACCATCCGCAATCAACTTCAATTGCAGCCAGACCCACAGCTCCTGGCCAGGCCAGCCTTCGTCTGCGCGTCTAGGGGCTTGATTTGTCGATGTTTTATAATGCGCATTGCCGAAACCGCCATCACCGCCGGTCAGCAATGTGATGCGCTTTCCGGGCTCGGTCATATCGGCCAAGACCGTCTCGCGGGTTTCATCCAGAATCTGCGTCCCCACCGGCACCTTAAAGACCACATCCACCCCTTTGGCCCCGGTCTTGTTGCGACCTTCTCCGTGATGTCCGATTTCAGCCTTGAAATGCTGGCGATAGCGATAATCGATCAGGGTGTTGAGGTTTTCGACGCATTCGACGATCACGTCGCCACCGCGCCCACCGTCGCCACCATTGGGTCCGCCATACTCGATAAATTTCTCACGCCGAAAGCTGCACGACCCGGCTCCGCCATGTCCGCTTTGGATAAAGATTTTAGCCTGATCGAGAAACTTCATAAACGGACACCATAAATGCAAAAAGGGGAACGGCGAGCCGTTCCCCTAAAATTCAGCGATACTCGCGCCCTTTGGGAACGGCCTATTCGGCAGCCTCGGCGGGAAGCGGGTCCACGTTGATGAAGGTGCGGTCATTGGCCTTGTGGCGGAAACGAACCGTACCGGCAACCGTGGCGAACAGGGTGTGATCACGACCCATGCCCACATTGACGCCAGGATAAAACTGCGTGCCGCGTTGACGCATGATGATATTGCCGGGCAACACCAACTCGCCGCCAAACTTTTTCAGGCCTAAGCGCCTGCCCTCGGAGTCGCGACCGTTGCGCGAGGAACCGCCAGCTTTCTTGTGAGCCATGGTTTACTCCTTAATATCAGTAATGCGCAGGATGGTTAGATCCTGACGATGGCCGTTCTTGCGCCGTGAATTCTGCCGACGACGCTTCTTGAAAATGATGATCTTGGGGCCGCGTGCCTGAGCAACAACGGTGGCGGTAACGGAAGCGCCCGACACGATGGGGGCACCAATTTTATCGCCGACCAGCAGAACTTGATCCAGAACGATCTCGCTACCGGCTTCACCGGGCAAGCGTTCGACGCGGATCAGGTCGTCTTTGGCGACTTTGTATTGCTTGCCGCCTGTTTGGATGACTGCGAACATGACACAACTACCCTATCAAAAAAACTGCACGCGCCAACGGAGTGCCCGTCAGCGCGAAAGGCGGCAAATATACCCATCACAAAAAGAGAGTCAAGCACGCACTTTCATGGGCACGCACTTTAGAGGCGCGCGCCTCAAGGGGTTCACCTCAAGCACCCAATTTGCCGATAGTGAATATGGCAGCGCTGGATCACCGTGCCATCCGGTTTATGCGCCGTAAAAATCCAGCCCTTCCCATCCCGATCCAATACCGCATACCCAAACGACGAGATCGTGTGACCGTCCTGAATGGTCCACCCCGCGCTCGTCAGCCCGGACAGATCCTCTGGCACCCCTTTGTCCAAAGTATCGCCGCCCGTGCCGGTGATCAGTTGCGGCGGGTGGTCGCCCTGATAATTGGCTTCTTGCAGTACATGGATATGACCGGACAGCAGCAATCCCACATTGCCGGGAATAGACTCCCCAAAGGCATCAAGCAACGTCGCATTGCTGCCCTCGGCAATCCCCATCAGACTTTTATAAACACCGCGCCAGGGATGATGGGTCAGCATCCAGACGTTCGGCTGTTTGGGCAGACCCGAAAAATCGGTGCGCAAGCGCAAAGCTGCCTGTGAGTTTGAGACAAAATCATCGGCATCATTATCGTCAACCACGAACAGGCTTTGGTCGCCCAGGTCAACTGCGTAAGGAGCATGCCCCGGATTGCAGGACGTTTTGACGTCATCGGGGTCAAGCAACACGGTCCAGCCATGACCGGCCCGATGACAATCTTCGTGATTGCCACGCACCATCACCCACGGGGCGGCTTCTAGAAGGGGCGCAGCCGGGCTGACAAAGTCGGCAACCCAGGTCTGCCAATTGTCCCCCCATGGCGATCCCTCGCACCCGGCATTGCCGTCTGGGCATTTGTTTTCACGATAATGGTAGTCGCCCACATGAATCACCAGATCAGGGTGTTCGCGGGCGGCACTGGCGGCAATGGTCGCAAACGGCCAACTGACCGGATCATTGCAGGCCTGAATGGATGTCCCCTTAATGCGGCAGCCCGTATCGCCCAGGATCACGATGCGATCAGGCCGCGCCTTCGGGGCTTTTAAGATTCGATCTTCAATTTGTAGTGATCGTGCCTCGTTCGGCACCAACGCGTGACAAACCCGGATTGAAAAATCTGCATCGGGCGCGGATCGTTGATCAAGCCTGAACGTCGCGCCGTCGACAGTGCTATGGATATCGGAACAGGCGGTCTCTGCCGGGACCACCACGCGAACCTTCGCGCCCTGCGCGCCATAGGCGACCCACGCCGCCAGGATGACGGCAGCGACCATCACATCCCCCGGAACGCAATGGCAATGATGGCAATCATCGAGAAGATGCCTGCCACCACCATAACCCAATCACGCTGCCGTTTCAGCTTGCGCGCCAGATGTTCATTGGTCAGTTCCAACCAGCGGACCGTCACTTCGGCTGCTGCGGCTCCGGCAAAATCGCTAAAGGTTCCGGGAACAGACGAGGGGCCATACAGCACGCCATCGTCAAATTCGTTCACCGTAGCGCTGGCGAGGAATCCGGTATTGGCCTGAAGCGGAGAAACCCACAACGCTTTGATCTCACGGTCACGCACCATGCGCCCGACTTTATCGATAGGCGCGCGTTCAAACTTGAACTCCGTACCCTTGACCCCAACGGTCCGGAAGCCGTCACCCTCTTTAGCCATAAATGCCCCCGCGTGATAAATGCGGGGGCATCATAGCCGTACAGATGTTATCGCGCCAGCACTTGCGCGGCTTCTTTGGTTTTGGACACCGCACTGGCAACTTGACTGACCGCTGCGGCGATTTCACCGATATTGGCGCTAATCTCGCTAACTGATTTTGCGGCGGTTTGCATATTGGAGGACATCTCGCGCGTCACTGCTGTTTGTTCTTCAACTGCACCCGCCGTTGCCGCCACATATTCGCGGACGGTTTCAATAGAATGGCTGATAGTTCCCAACGAATGGGCCACGTCGCCCGCCACCGATTGAATACCATCAATCTCGCGGGAAATCTGAGTGGTCGCATCGGCCACTTGCTTGGCCAAATGTTTCACTTCATTTGCCACAACGGCAAAGCCTTTACCGGCATCGCCAGCGCGAGCCGACTCGATGGTGGCGTTCAGAGCCAACATGTTAATCTGACTGGCGATGGTCTGAATCAAATCGACGATACCACCCATGGCCCGCGCCGCTTCGTTCAACCGTGCAGTTGCCTGATTGGCTTCCACAGCCTGCCCATAGGCCTCGTCCGAAGCCGACCTGGATTTGGTCATGCTTTCCGAAATTTCGCGAACCGAGCTGGACAATTCTTCGGCGGCGGATGCCACCATCTGCACGTTGGTCGAGGTGGCCCCTGCGGCTTGCTCGGCATCGCTGGACCGCTGACTGGAGCGCCCCACAGCCCCTTCGATCTCACCAAAATTGATATCGATCATCTGCTTTAAGTCGGCAAACAATTCCACCTGTTTGGTGATATCGGTAGCAAACTTAACCACCTTATAGGGTTTGCCATTCATATCCAGGATTGGGTTGTACGAGGCTTCAATCCACACAGGCTTTCCACCCTTGGCAATACGCTTATATTGCTGAGCGTCATATTCGCCGCGATTGAGCTTGGCCCAAAAGGCCCGATATTCGGCGCTATTGGCAAAG
>Ga0265331_10002856_pt1 | contig 11434 bp, 12 predicted proteins | sample 41923metaG_FD_202088 | JGI IMG/M metagenome (GOLD analysis project Ga0265331, IMG submission 202088) | Rhizosphere microbial communities from Carex aquatilis grown in University of Washington, Seatle, WA, United States - 4-19-23 metaG | ecosystem: Host-associated > Plants > Roots > Rhizosphere...
ATGGACCCGGAAACGCAAGACTCCGACGTTGTGCCGCTGCGCACACGGCAACTGCCAAAATCCGCCGCCCCCGCGAAGAGTGTGCCGGCCATGCGCAGCAAGGGTCGGCCCGCCGGCAATCTCGCACTGGCCGCGGCACCAGGCATCGACGAAGCGCAATTCGCGAAATACTAGGAGCACAGATATGAATGCAACAGTTCAGGCTGTATCCACACAGGGCGCCGCGCAGCAAACGCAATTTCTTACTTTCATGCTGCGAGCCGAAGTCTTTGCGATCGGCATTCTGGCAATCAAGGAGATCATCGAATATGACGACTTGACCGTGGTGCCGATGATGCCGGCGTGCATCCGCGGGGTCATCAACCTGCGTGGCGCGGTGGTGCCGGTGATGGACTTGTCGGCGCGATTCGGCAGAAAGACCGCCGAGGTTACCAAGCGGACCTGCATCGTCATCGTGGAGATAGAGGCCGATGGCGAGCGCCAGGACGTCGGGATTATCGTGGACGCGGTAAATGCGGTCCTCGATATTCCGGCTTCCGAGATCGAACCCGCGCCCGCATTTGGCGCGAAGATCAGCACAACCTTCATCCAGGGCATGGGCAAGGTCAACGGCAAATTCGTAATTCTGCTCGACGTCAACAACGTGTTCTCCGCTGACGAGATGGGCGCGCTGACCGCCATCGGAACAAACACGCAAGCCGAACCGCTGCACGCAGCGACGGCCTGATTTTCCTTGCGCGGGAGGACTGCCGGCGGCTCATTGCCGGTGCGTGCAAATTACATCGGCGAACGGACCATGAGCTCGATTAGCATCAGCGACCGGGAGTTTACGCAATTTCAGCGCTTCATCTACGATGCGGCCGGCATTACCCTGTCATCCGCAAAAAAGGCGCTGGTTGCAGGTCGCCTCGCCAAACGCCTGGTTCAGCACGAACTCGGCAGCTACGGCGAATACTTTCGTTTGCTGGCAAGCGGCGAGGCGCCCGCCGAGGTGCAGGCCGCGGTCGACTTGCTCACCACCAACGAAACCTATTTTTTCCGCGAAGCCAAGCACTTCGCCCTGCTCAAGGAACAGGCGGCGGCTGCCCGCAAGAGCGCGCAACCGTTTCGCGTGTGGAGCGCAGCCAGTTCAAGCGGCGAGGAAGCGTACAGCATCGCAATGGTGTTGGCAGATTGCCTCGACGGCCGCGCGTGGGAAGTGATGGGCTCGGACATCAGCACGCGCGTACTGCAGCGCGCGCGCGCCGGGCACTATCCGGTTGAGCGCACCACGCACATTCCGCCCGCTTACCTCAAACGGTTTTGCCTCAAAGGAACGGGCACGCAGCAAGGAACTCTGCTGGTGGAGAGCACCCTGCGCAGCCGGGTGCAATTCACGCAGGTCAATCTGAATGCGGCCTTGCCCCAACTCGGCACATTCGACGTAATTTTTCTGCGCAACGTCATGATCTATTTCAACGATGAGACGAAGCGCCAAGTCGTGGCGCGTTTGCTCTCGGTCCTCAAGCCGGGCGGGTTGTTCCTCGTCGGTCACTCCGAAAGCCTGAACGGCATTACCGATTCCCTGCGCGCGGTTGCGCCTTCGATCTACCGCAAGCCTCCCCCGGGCACGGCATGAGCGGTGCGCGCAGCAGATTGGAAATATTCCTGCAGCAGGGCGAATATTTCGTCGGTGATGCGAATTATCGCGTGCGCACGCTGCTCGGCTCCTGCGTATCGATCACGCTCTGGCATAAGGTCAAACGCATCGGTGCGATGTCGCACTTTGTGCTGGCTTCGCGCAACGGCCCGCGCCCGGGTGAACGCGACGGGCGCTTCGGCGAAGAGGTCATGTGGCTGCTATTGCGCGAACTGGTGCGCGCCGACGTCGCACCGCCCGAGTGCGAGGCGAAGATATTCGGCGGCGGCGACATGTTTCCACAGTTCCAGCACATCAACGGGATCAACATCGGGAAGAAAAACGGCGAGGCTGCGCGGCGGATGCTGTCCGACTACGGCATTCCGATCGTTTCCGAAAGCCTTTACGGCGTCGGGCACCGGCAGGTCATATTCGACATCGCGACAGGCCACGTGTGGTCGCGCCAGATCAAACCTGTTGATGTCACCACGTTGGAAATGAGGGAAAGCGCATGAACCGCATCAAAGTCATGGTAGTGGACGATTCCGCAGTGGTGCGACAGGTTGTCGCCGCGATATTGGATGCCGACCCCGGAATCGAGGTGATAGGCGCGGCCGCGGATCCGATACTTGCACTGGAAAAAATGAAACTTAAATGGCCCGACGTGATCGTGCTCGACGTCGAGATGCCGCGCATGGACGGCATCACGTTTTTGAAGAAGCTCATGGCGGAGCATCCGACCCCGGTGGTCATTTGTTCGACCCTGACGGAGAAAGGCGCGCACACGACCATGGAAGCGCTCGCCGCGGGTGCGGTGGCGATCATGACCAAGCCCAAGCTCGGGCTCAAACAGTATCTGAACGATACCAGCGACGATCTGATTTCCGCTGTAAAGGCCGCGGCGCATGCCAACGTCAGGCGGCTCGTCACACGTGCCGGGCCGCCTGCGGTCGCGGCGGAAAAACATACGGCCGACGTCATTCTGCCGGCAGCAACCCGGGCGATGATCCAGACCACGGAACGCGTGGTGGCAATCGGCACCTCCACCGGCGGCACGCAGGCGCTGGAGGTAGTCCTAACCGCCCTGCCGCGTGTTACCCCGGGTATGGTCATCGTGCAGCACATGCCGGAGAAATTCACCGCCGCATTTGCCGCGCGACTGGACGGTCTTTGCCAGATCGAAGTGAAGGAAGCGCAAAACAACGACCGCGTAATCCAGGGCCGCGCATTGATCGCGCCGGGCGGCAAACACATGCTGTTGAAGCGCAGCGGCGCGCAATATTACGTTGAAGTCGTGGATGGCCCGCTCGTCAACCGGCACCGTCCATCGGTAGATGTGCTGTTCCGCTCGGTGGCCAAATTTGCCGGTTCCAATGCGCTTGGAGTCATCATGACCGGCATGGGCGACGACGGCGCGGTCGGACTGCTGGAAATGCGCAAAGCCGGCGCACACACGGTCGCGCAGGACGAAGAGTCCTGCGTCGTCTACGGCATGCCCAAGGAAGCCGTTAAACGCGGAGCAGTCGAGAGGACCTTGCCATTAAATGGTATCAGCGCGGAAATCCAGCGCCAGCTCGCACTGGTGGCAGCATAAGTCGCAAGTTCAGATTTTCGCGCCGCTGGAATGTCGTGACGGGGGCAGCCAAGCCGTGGCGACGATAGACGCCGCATGATCTCGGGCGCTGTTTTACACCTGCATATTCATGATGCTCTGATAAGCAGACACCAGCTTGTTGCGCACCTGCACGACCTGCTGGAACGACACGTTCGCTTTCTGGATGGACACCATCACGTCGGGCAGGCTGGCGTCCGTCGAACCGAGCTCGAAATCGCGCGCCATTTTCGTCGCCTGCTGCTGCATGCCGTTGGCCTGATCGAGCGATGCCTTCAACACGGAGGCGAAATCGCCCGTCGTGTTGCCGGCGTCGGTCGGCGCCTTGACGCCCGTGCCGGCCGCGAGCGCGGCTGCGGTGCGCAACTGGCCGAGAATCTGATCGAGTCCTGTCGTTTGCATCGTCGGTTCCTCTGAAGATTGACCCTTTTTGACGTGAAGAGAGCGTAACAGCGGCGTGCCGCCGTGCGCCCCGCAAATAGGCGGCAAAAGGCGCCTCTATTTGCCGCTTTGCCGCGGAAGCGATCTTCCATAATTCTTCCACTTGCAAAAAACCCGTGCGCCACCGCGGAGATTTCTTCACGGCGCCGCACCTCAGTCAACGCAGCACCAGGAGCACACCATGGCGGAAATGTCCGCACCATCGCTGGCGATTCAAGCGCCGCGCGGCTTTCAGTTTCCGGGAGCGCAATACCTCGGCTACATGTTGACGGCGGCGGCGCTCGCCGCCGTGCTGGTCGCCGGCTATATGTGGAGCCAGACACCCGATTACCGGGTGCTCTACGGAAATTTGTCGGACCGCGACGGCGGCACGGTGATCGCCGCGCTCCAGCAGATGAACGTGCCGTACAAATTCGCGGACGGCGGCGCCTTGATGATACCGGCGGGCCAAATCCACGAAATGCGCCTGCGCCTCGCTGCGCAGGGACTGCCTAAAGGCGGCCTCGTGGGTTTCGAACTGATGGAAACCCAGAAATTCGGCGTGAGCCAGTTTGCCGAGCAGATCAACTACCAGCGCGCACTCGAAGGCGAACTCGCGCGCTCGATCCAGTCGCTGTCGTCCGTGCAGAACGCGCGCGTGCATCTGGCGCTGTCCAAGCCGTCCGCCTTCCTGCGCGAGCAGCCGAAGCCCAGCGCGTCGGTGGTGTTGAATCTCTATACCGGACGCACGCTCGACAGCACGCAGGTCAGCGCGGTCGTGCATCTCGTATCCAACAGCGTGCCCGATCTGCAGGCGAAAAACGTGTCGATCGTCGACCAGAACGGCAATCTACTCTCGACCGATCAGTCGGACCTTGCGCGCGCCGCGATCGATCCCGCCCAACTCAAATACCGCCAGGAAATCGAGCGCGGCTACAACGCGCGCATCGAATCAATCCTCGCGCCGATCACTGGACCGAACAACGTGCGCGCGCAGGTCAGCGCCGATCTCGATTTCTCCGAAATCGAAAACGCCGAGGAAATCTACAAACCGAACCCGGCGGCAATCCGCAGCCAGCAAACGTCCGAAGCGCTCACGACCGGCGGCGCCAGCGGCACCGGCGCCGCCGGCGGCGTGCCGGGCGCGCTGTCCAATCAACCGGCCGCGCCGGCCGCCGCACCCATCGCCGCCCCGGCCGCTGCCGCCGCTGCCGCCGCTGCCGCGCCTTCCAATACACGCAAAGACGCCACGATCAACTACGAAGTCGACAAGACGATACGGCATACGCGCCAGGAAGTCGGGCGCATCAAGCGCCTAGCGGTCGCCGTCGTCGTCAACTACCGCCGGCAGACCACCAAGGACGGCAAGGCGAGCTCGACGCCGCTCAAAGAGGAGGAACTCGCCAAGATTACGAGCCTCGTCAAGGAAGTCATGGGTTACGACAAGGAACGCGGCGACACCGTCAGCGTGATGAACAGCGCGTTCAACGTGCCCGACGTCGAAAAAATCCCCGAAGTGCCGCTGTGGAAGCAGCCCGACACCATCGAGCTCGCGAAAATGATCGGCAAGAACATCCTGATCGCCGCGGTGCTGCTGTTCATCGTGCTGCGCGTGTTGAAACCGATCCTCAAAACCGTCAGCGCACAGCGGCCGGCGCCCGTCCTCAGCCACGACGCGGGCCAGGCCGCGCCCCAGCAACCGCAGCTCGGCAGCTACGAACAAAGCGTCGACCACGCGAAGCAGATCGCGCGCGGCGATCCCAAGATAGTCGCCAACGTCGTCAAGGAATGGGTGGCCGGCAATGGCAGCTGAAGGCATCATGAAAAGCGCGATCCTGATGATGTCGCTCGGCGAAGACGAGGCGGCCGAGGTCTTCAAGTACCTCGGTCCGCGCGAAGTGCAGAAGATAGGCTCGGCGATGGCGAGCCTGAAGTCGGTCAGCCGCGAGGAAATCAAAAACGTGATCGGCGAATTCTGCGAGCAGGCGGAAGGCCGCAGCACGATGGGCGTCGCCTCCAACGATTACATCCGCAACGTGCTGAAGAAGGCGCTCGGCGACGACAAATCCGCCGCGCTGATCGACCGCATTTTGCAGGGCGGCGACACCAGCGGCATCGAAGGCCTGAAGTGGATGGGTTCGGGCGCGGTGGCGGAGCTGATCCGCAACGAGCACCCGCAGATCATCGCGACCATCATGGTCCATCTCGAGCGCGACCAGGCGTCGGAAATCCTCGCGCTCCTGACCGAGCGCGTGCGCAACGACGTGCTGCTGCGCATCGCAACGCTCGACGGCATCCAGCCCGCGGCATTGCAGGAACTGAACGACGTGCTGACGGGCCTCCTGGCCGGCAACAAGAACCTCAAGAGCGCGGCGATGGGCGGCGTGCGCACGGCGGCGGAAATATTGAATTTCATGCCGGGCACCCAGGAAGCCTCGATCGTCGACAGCATCAAGGAGTTCGACGCCGATCTCGCGCAGAAGATCGTCGACGAGATGTTCGTCTGGGAAAACCTGCTGGCCCTCGAAGACCGCGCGATCCAGATGCTCTTGAAGGAAGTCCAGTCCGAATCGCTGATCCTCGCGCTGAAAGGCTCGTCGGAAGCGCTGCGCGAAAAAATCCTCGGCAACATGTCGCAGCGCGCCGGCGAAATGCTCAAGGAAGACCTCGAGGCCAAGGGCATGGTGCGTGTGTCGGAAGTCGAAGCGCAGCAGAAGGAAATCCTGAAAATCGTGCGCCGTCTCGCGGACGAAGGGCAGATCGTGATCGGCGGCCAGGGTGACGAAGGCTATGTCTAACAGCCCGGTCATTCCGAAGGAAAAGCTGTCCGCGTACCAGCGCTGGGAACTGCACTCGTTCGACACGCCCGCGGGCGCCGCGCCCACGGCCGCCAAAAAAGCCGCGGCCGACGAGGAAAAGGTTCGCCACCTGCATCAACACGCTTACGATGCGGGCCGCGCCGACGGTTTGCGCGAGGCCGCGGGCAAGGCCGCACTCGAAGCGCAGCAGATGCACGCGTTGCTCGCCTCCATCGAACAGCAAAGTCACGAGGTCAACCAGCATATCGCGCAGCACGTGCTGGAACTGGCGCTCGAAATCGCGCGCCAGATGGTGCGCCAGGCATTGACGGTGAAGCCGGAACTCATCGTCGCCGTCATCCAGGACGCGCTCGCGCGCACCGTGCAGCCGCTCCACGGAGCCACCATCGCGCTCAATCCGGCCGATGCCACGCTCGTACGCGACCAGCTCGGCGATGAACTCACCGCCGCCGGCTGGCGCATCGTCGAAGATGCCGCGCTGCAGCGCGGCGGCGCGATGCTGCAAACCGCCGGCACGCAGATCGACGCCACCGTCGCCACGCGCTGGAAACGGCTCGCGGGAGCACTCGGCCAGACGAGCGACTGGATCGCCAGCCCGGACCAGGCGTGAGATGCAAGCCGCAACGCTGAACCTGCCGGGATTCCTGCACGATTGCCGCGAGCTGATCGCGACGACCGATCCGCTCGCCGTCAGCGGCAAGCTCACGCGCGTCGCCGGCCTCGTGCTGGAAGCGTCGGGACTGAAGCTCGCCGTCGGCAGTTGTTGCCAGGTTTCGCTGCCCAACGGCAAGTGCGTCGAGGCTGAGGTCGTCGGATTTTCCGAAGACCGCCTGTTCCTGATGCCGATCAACGACGTCTACGGGCTCACGCCCGGCGCGCTCGTCACGCCGCTCGACGCCGCACCCGAACGTCCGGTCCTCTCGATCCCGCCGCGGCCGCGCCGGCGCGCCGCCGACCAGGCGAAGCATGTGCCCGTCGGCGCCGCCCTGCTCGGGCGCGTGCTCGACAGCGCCGGCAAGCCGCTCGATCAACTGGGCCCGCTCAACTGCGAGCGCAGCATGTCGCTGCACAACCGGCCGTTGAATCCGCTCGAACGCGCGCCGATCACCGACGTGCTCGATGTCGGAGTGCGCGCGATCAACGGCCTCCTGACCGTCGGCCGCGGCCAGCGCATGGGACTCTTCGCGGGCAGCGGCATCGGCAAGAGCGTGCTGCTGGGCATGATGGCGCGGTTCACGAGCGCCGACGTGATCGTCGTCGGCCTGATCGGCGAACGCGGCCGCGAGGTCAAGGAATTCATCGAAAACATTCTCGGCGCCGAGGGCCTCGCGCGCTCGGTGGTGGTCGCGGCCCCCGCCGACACGAGTCCGCTCATGCGCCTGCAAGGCGCAGCTTACGCGACCGCGATCGCCGAATATTTCCGCGACGAGGGCCGCCACGTGCTGCTCATCATGGATTCGCTGACGCGCTTCGCGATGGCGCAGCGCGAAATCGCGCTCGCGATCGGCGAGCCGCCGGTGACCAAGGGTTATCCGCCGTCGGTGTTCGCGAAAATGCCGCAGCTCGTCGAGCGCGCGGGCAACGCGGGCGTCGGCGGCGGCTCGATCACGGCCTTTTACACGGTGCTCGCCGAAGGCGACGATCAACAGGACCCGATCGCGGACAGCGCGCGCGCGATCCTCGACGGCCACATCGTGCTGACGCGCGCGCTCGCCGACCAGGGACATTACCCCGCGATCGACATCGAAGCCTCGATCAGCCGCGCGCTGACCAACCTGATCGATCAACCGCAGTTCGAATGCGTGCGGCGCTTCAAGTCGCTCTACTCGCGCTACCAGCGCAACCGCGACCTCGTGAGCGTCGGCGCCTACGCCGCGGGCAGCGATCCCGTGCTCGACCAGGCGCTCGCGCTGTACCCGCGCATGGAAGCATTCTTGCAGCAGAACATGACGGAACGCGCCGGTTACGCGGACAGCATCGGCGGCTTGCGCGCGGTCATCGCAACGCCCGCCAACGCGTAAGCCACACAAAAGATTCTGAAGGGGATAAAAAATGGCGCAGAAATTTGCCCTCAAACGCTTGCTCGAAATCGCCGAAACCACCGCGGAATCCGCCGCGGCGAGCCTGGGCGCACTGAACCGGCAGTTGCAGCAGCACGAAGAAAAGCTGCTGCTGCTCTTCAAGTACCGCGACGAATACCAGCAGCGCCTGCGCAATGCGACGGGCTCCGGCCTCGACGGCGCCGGTCTCAGAAACTTCCACGAGTTTCTCGAGCGCCTCGAACAGGCGATCCTGCAGCAACACGCCGTCGTGGTCGAAGCGCGCACGCGCGTCGAATGCGGACGCAACGACTGGCAGTTGAAGCAACGCAAATCCAAGGCGTTCGGCACGCTGGCGCAGCGTTTCGATACGACGGCCAGGCGCGATCAGGCGGGCCGCGAACAAAAATTGCAGGACGACTTCGCGAGCCGCACGAACCGCGCGAAGCATCAAGCGCACGGCCATGCGGCGGCGGCCGCTGCGAAGGGTCGGAGATAAATATGAATACGCTGCAAACCGCAACGCCCGCCACGCCTGCCGCCGCCGCATCCGGCACCGCTGCGCCGGCGTCCCCCGACACGCCCGCCGCGAATGAAGGCAACGTGCTGCCCTGGGTCGCCGCAATGCAAGCGGCGCTAACGCAGCAAACAAAGGACCTGGCACCGCTCGCGGCGCCCGCTGCAGTCACCGGCAAGGGCCCCGGTGCTGCAGAGGACGGCGCCGCGCCCGCGACGACTGACAAGCAGCAGCCTGCCGCAGATGCGGCTGCCGCCACCCTCGCGGGCGTGCCGCTGCCGCTGATCGCGACGCTGCCGCCGATTCCATCGGCAATACCGCCGGCACCACCGCCGTCTGCGCCCTCCGATGCTCGGCGCACGCAAGACGGCGACACGCTTGCCGCGACTGCCGGCACGGTTGCAGCGGGTCCGCGCGTCCCGATTGAACCGCGACCTGCCGCGACTCACGATGCGACCAAGACCGCGCCGGCGGCGGACACCGCCGTCAATTCCGACGCGATATCGCAGATAATCGAACATGCGGCGGCGCGCGACGGCAATGGCCGCGAAACGAATGCGCAGCCGACGGCGCAGTTTGCGCTTGCGCATGCCGCGGCATCGCCGGTGCCGCAGCAGGCAACAGCACCCGCAGCGCAATTGCAAATCAATGCCGCCGTCGGCACCTCGCAATGGGGCGCCGAAGTCGGGCAAAAAGTCGTCTGGATGATAGGCGCGAAGGAACACGTCGCCGAATTGCGGCTCAATCCGCCGGAGCTCGGCCCGCTCGACATCAAGTTGACCGTAAATTCGCACGAAACCACCGCCGTATTCACGTCGCCGCACGGTGCGGTGCGCGACGCGGTGGAATCCGCGTTGCCGCGCCTGCGCGAAGTCCTCGCCGAGAGCGGCATCATGCTCGGCAACGCGAGCGTGACCTCCGACGGTCCGCGCGACGGCTCGGCGTTCGCCGCCCCGCAAGGGCAAGGACAACGCGGCGAGTTCAGCGTGCGCGGCCTGGAGCCGGCGTCCGGCCCGGCGCAGTCCGCGCCCGTCAGCCTCGTCCGGCGCAACGGGCTCGTCGACCTGTTTGCCTGATCGCCGGCCCCGCAATGGCGCGAGCAGGCCGTAATTAGGGGGTCTTTTCGGCCCATGGCTGCAACCGGCCGGCGGCCATAATTTCACCGATACTGGCAAAGGGGTCGACATGGCGGTAAGCGCGGTAAAGAAGGAACCGAACAAGCCCGCGGCGGAAGCGGAAGCCGCGGCACCACCGCCGAAAAAGCGCGCGCTCAACTGGAAGCTGCCGCTGATCGCTTTATGCGTGATCGGCGCGGTCGGCGGCGGCGCGTACTGGTGGATGCACCGCCCGCACGACGCCGCCAAGGAAGCGAAGGCCGAGACTGCGAAACCGCCGCAATTCCTGCCGCTCGATCCGTTCACCGTCAATCTGAAACTCGAGGACAATCCGCAGTTCATGCAGGTCGGGCTCACGCTGAAAGTCGCCGACGCCGCCGTGATCGAGGCGGTGAAACTGCACATGCCCGAAGTGCGCGACAGCGTGCTGCTCTTGCTTTCGAGCCAGAAAGCCTCGGTGCTGCTGACACTCGAAGGCAAGCGCAAACTCGCGGCGGACATCGTGACGTCGATCAATGCGATCCTCGCGCCTGCGGCCGCGCCCGTGCAAGCCGAGCCCGCGCCGCAAGCGGCCGCACCGGCGCCCGCCGAAGGCGACGCCAAAAAAGCCGCGGAGGGCGAAGCCAAACCGGCTGTCGAGGGCGAAACGAAGCCCGCCGTACAAGCGGACGCCAAGCCGGCGGAAGAAGCCGAGGCGAAGCCCGCCGTCGAGAACGGCGACGCCGCGCCGGCTGCAGCACCGTCCTTACCGGTGCTAAGCGTGCTGTTTACTTCATTCATCATCCAGTGACGCCGCCATGAGCAAAGACTTCCTGTCGCAGGAAGAAGTCGACGCGCTGCTGAAGGGCGTCAGCGGCGAGCCCGACGAGGCCAAGGACGAGGCGTCCACCTCCGGCGTGCGCCCGTACAACCTCGCCACCCAGGAACGCATCGTGCGCGGGCGCATGCCCACGCTCGAAATCATCAACGAGCGCTTTGCGCGCCTGCTGCGCATCGGCCTCTTCAACTTCGTGCGCCGCAGCGCTGAAATCTCGGTCGGGCCGGTGCGCGTCGTCAAGTACAGCGAATTCATCCGCAACCTGGTGGTGCCGACCAATCTGAATCTCGTGCAGGTGAAGCCGCTGCGCGGGACCTCCCTGTTCATTTTCGATCCCAACCTCGTGTTTTTGATCGTGGACAACCTGTTCGGCGGCAGCGGGCAACTGCGCACGCGCGTCGAGGGCCGCGACTTCACCCCGACCGAAAACCGCATCATCCAGCGCCTGCTCGCCATCGTGTTCGAAGACCTCGAAAA
>Ga0265331_10002857_pt1 | contig 11432 bp, 7 predicted proteins | sample 41923metaG_FD_202088 | JGI IMG/M metagenome (GOLD analysis project Ga0265331, IMG submission 202088) | Rhizosphere microbial communities from Carex aquatilis grown in University of Washington, Seatle, WA, United States - 4-19-23 metaG | ecosystem: Host-associated > Plants > Roots > Rhizosphere >...
TGCCGCACCAATCTTCATCATCGGGTTGCCGCGTTCGGGTTCGACCCTGATCGAACAGATATTGGCGAGCCACAGCCAAGTCGAAGGCACGATGGAATTGCCGGACATCATTTCCATCGCGCTGCAGATGGACGGCAAGAGGCGCGACAACGAACCATCCGTCTATCCCGAAATCCTGGAAGGGCTTGGTGCGGACGAACTACATGCGCTGGGCGAAAGATATCTTGCGGGCACAAAGCTTCAGCGGCGGATGGAACGCCCCTTTTTCGTCGACAAGATGCCGAACAATTTTCTGCATGCGGGGCTCATCCATCTGATCCTGCCGAATGCGAAGATCATCGATGCGCGGCGGCATCCAATGGCGGCGTGCTTTTCGGGCTTCAAGCAGCATTTCGCGCGCGGGCAGGGATTTTCCTACGACCTCACCGATATGGGCCGCTATTACGCGGATTACATTTCGCTAATGGATCATTTCGATGAGGTGCTGCCGGGGCACATTCATCGCGTGCTGTACGAGCGGATGGTCGATGATCCCGAAACGGAAACGCGACGGCTGCTGGAGTATTGCGGATTGCCGTTCGAAGAAAATTGCCTGCGCTTCTACGAAAACGAAAGATCGGTCCGTACTGCCAGCTCCGAACAGGTGCGCCAGCCGATCTTCCGCGACGGGCTGGAGCAATGGCGCAATTATGAACAGTGGCTTGCCCCATTGAGGGGCAGTCTGGCCCCGGTTCTGGCGGATAACCCGGCGGTGCTGCGACCTAAAAAGCACATTCGAAACTTAGTGTTGACGCGCCCGCCCCGCAGCGATTGACCCTGCTGCGGGCAAAGTTCCAACTTCGCGGCAGGACTCGCCGGGGGCTTTGACGCATGAGTGAAGTTCAGCCAAGCCGTTTGGTTCGGGCGCACCGATTGTTTCCACTTCTTCTGGCATCCACCGCGCTGACGGGCCTTGCGCCCGCATTCGCGCAGGAAGATGCGCTGGAAACGGTGATCGTGACCGCGGAAAAGCGTTCGGAAGACATTCAGGCCGTGCCGTTGGCCGTGCAGGCATTGGGCACGCAGAAGCTGCAAGATCTGAACATCCAGGACGGGCGCGATTTCAGCCAGTTCTTCCCGAGCCTGACCTACACGGTTGGCGGCGGCGGCGGCAGCAACGGCCAGCCCGGCACCGACACATATTATATGCGCGGCGTTTCCAGCGGCGGCGACGGCAACCATTCGGCGGCGTTGCCGAGCGTGGGCGTTTATCTCGACGAACAGCCGATCACCACCATCGGCGGTTCGATGGACGTGCATATCTATGACATCGCGCGCGTGGAAGCGCTGGCCGGGCCGCAAGGAACGCTTTACGGCGCAAGCTCGCAAGCCGGCACCGTTCGCATCATCACCAACAAACCCGATCCATCGAAATTCGAAGCGGGATACGACATCGAAGCCAACAAGATCACCAAGGGCGGGCTTGGCGACACGGTGGAAGGCTTCGTCAATATTCCGCTGCAAGACAATATCGCCGTGCGCCTTGTCGCCTATCAGGAACATGATGGCGGTTACATCGACAATGTGGCGGGCACCCGCACCTATCCCACATTCGGCCAGACGGTGAGCAATGCGGCCATCGCGCGCGACGATTACAACACGGTGGAAAATTTCGGCGGCCGCGCCGAGCTGAAGATCGATCTCGACAACAACTGGACCATCGAACCGGCGTTCATCGGCCAGGTTTCCAATTCGAACGGCGTGTTCGGCTATGACCCGAGCGTGGGCGACCTGGAAGTGCAGCATTACAAGCCCGAATGGGCGCATGACCGCTGGTATCAGGCGTCACTGACGGTGCAGGGCAAGATCGCCGATTTCGATGTGGTTTATTCCGGCGGTTATATGGACCGCACGCTGAAAACGGCGCTCGATTATTCCGATTATACGTTCTGGTACGACACACTGCATTCTTATGGCTCGTCATGGGTCGACAACGACGGGAACCCGGTTACCGACCCGACGCAGTATCAACAGAACTACGATCATTTCACCAAGTGGAGCCACGAACTGCGCGTGTCCTCGCCGCAGAATTATCGCCTGCGGGCGGTGGCGGGATTGTTCTACGAACGCCAATCGCATTTCATCCAGCAGGATTATCTGATCAACGGATTGGGCAGCGATTTCTCCGTCAACGGATTGCCCGGCACGATCTGGCTGACAGAACAGGAACGCATTGATCGGGATTATGCCGCGTTCGGCGAAGCATCGTTCGACCTTTGGCCCAACCTGACGCTGACCGGAGGCTTGCGGTACTTCATTGCCGACAATTCGATCAACGGCTTCTTCGGATTCGGGTCGGGCTTCAGTTCGCAGACGGGCGCATCGCAATGTCCCGGATACGATGCGGGACCGCCGGAAGTCATACCCGGCCCTTCCTATTTTCTTGCGCCTTGCGCCAATCTCGACAAAAGCGTTTCGGAACACGGCACGACGTATAAGTGGAACCTGAGCTACAAGATCGACGACGGGAAGATGGTCTATGCGACATGGTCCACCAGCTTCCGTCCGGGCGGCATCAACCGGCGCGGCGATGTTCCGCCCTATTCGCCCGATACGCTGATCAATTATGAAATCGGGTGGAAGACATCGTGGCTGGACGACACGCTGCGCTTCAACGGCGATTTCTATCTCGACGGATGGAAGAACTTTCAGTTCTCGTTCCTGGGGCTGAACTCGTTCACCGAAATTCACAACGCCGCTTCGGCGCGCATCAGCGGTTTCGAAGCCGATGTGAACTGGCTGGCAGCACCCGGGCTGACCTTCACCAGCGGCATGGCTTACACCCATGCGACGTTGAGCGAGGATTTCTGCGGCTTCTCGGTGAACAATGTGAACGTCACCCAATGTCCGGGGCCGCTGGATCCGTATGGGCCGCAGGCGTTGAAGGGCACGATGCTGCCCGGCACGCCGCGCTTCAAGGCGAATGCGACCGCACGATACGAACGCGAATTGTCCGAAGGCTTGCTGGGCCACATTCAGGGCGCGGTGAACTTCCAGACCGAAAGCTTTTCCGACCTGCGTTCGGTGGCGCCAGATCCCACGGAATTGTCCACCGACTCCAACAACGTTCCGCTTCCCGGAGCCACCTTGGTGCCGGTGCGCTTCCGCGAGGCGCCTTACGCGATCTTCGATTTCGCGTTCGGCGTGGACAGGGACACTTGGTCGGCCGAGTTGATGCTGCAGAATGTGTTCGACGAACGCGCACAACGCGCCATCTATGCCGAATGCACCACGCAGATCTGCGGCAACCAGCCTTACATCGTGTCGAGCAAACCGCGGACCATCGCGATCCGCTTCTCGCAACGGTTCTGAGACGGCAAATTTGATTGACGACAAAAAGGCGGCGGATACCTCCGCCGCCTTTCGCTTTGCCCGCCCCCGGTTTTTCTTATCCGCCCAGACCGATGCTGATGGTGGCGAACGGCCCGTGGAAACTCATATCCACCGTGTGCCGATCCGCGATGCCCGCATCCATCGCCCCGAAGAAGAAATCGGCTCGATAGCCCAGACTGACCTTCGCACTGGGGAACTTGAGCGACATGCCAGCGAACCCGCCGACATTGGGCACGGCGACGGCGCGTGAGCGGGTGTAATGGTGGAATTGGGTATGAGTGAAACGTTGCGGAAGATCGCCAGCGCCGACGTTGAAGGTTTGGTAGTTGTCGTACATCGCGTCTTTGCGATCGACCTTGGCTTTCTGGCGACCGAACAGGACGGCCGCGTTCATGCCCCAATCGAAAGTAAATTCGGCGCCATCGGCATTGCCGGCGAACGGCGTTGATCCGCTCCAGGACAGCGAGGGGCCGACACCATGGAAGCTGCGCTGGCTATGGCCGAGCAGTTCGTAATCCTGGAAGCGCGTGTTGTAGAAATATTTGTTGGCGCCGAATCCGGCGTACACCCAATGGTTATAATAGATTTGCATTTGCGGACGCTCTTTGATGTCCACCATCGACTTGGAAGTGAACTGCGCGAAGCGAACGCCGAAATCGACGACCGACGATGTGTTGCGCCCGAACATACCGAGGCCGACATCGCGTCCGACTTGGAAATCCAGTATGGTCTGACTCTGCGTGTATTTCGTTTGTGCATTCGAGAATCGTACGACATATGGCGTGCGCGGAGCAGAGCTGGGATGGTCCGGCTGATAGACATACGTCGCCCGGTCGTGCGTTTGCTGCTTCTCCAGACGTGCGCCGTTTGCACGGCCGTAGCGGACTTTGGCAGAGAAAATCCAATTGGAACCCTTGGGCTGAAAGGCAATCTTGCCCTCTTCGCCGAAATCGTATTCCGGAACGCGTTGGGCATGTAGCGGATAGGCGATGTCGAACGGTGTGTCCGGCATAGCCACGTTTCTGCGCGTCTGTGCAGCTACCGCAAACCCTTGCAGCGGCCCGAAAGGACGGGGCGGCGGGGTTTGCAGCGCATCCATGAAGGGTGCTGTGAAGGCATCCTGCGCTTCGCTTGCCCTTTCGAGTTGGCCGCCGAGTTCTATCCACAATGTCGGACGATCAGAGTCCTCGGCTCGTGCTTCATGAGATGCGTAAAGCGTTGTCAAAAGAGACAGCGCCGAGACCGTGGAAAGCAAACGCCAGCGGAAGATATTTTGATCGGTTTGTGTGTTTATCAGTTCGCTCATTGGTTCCCCCTTACCAGTTCTTCGTGACGCGGATGCCGATCAGTTTTGGATCGGTCAGAAACACATTCGTGGTCAGTCCGCTGTCATCGCTGTTGAGGAACGCCCCCGTGATCGCCGTTTTGTCGAATATGTTCTTGTCGTAGAGCATGACCTGCCAACCGGCTTGGTTGGTGAGGATCAGGGTAAGATTGACGTTGGAATAGCCCTGAAGCTTGTCGTAGGACATGTCATTGAACACGCGCCAGTAGGAATTGGATTGCCAATAGACATCGGTGCGCAACGTTCCCGCCCAATCTTGCGTGATGGGCAGCGAATATTGCGCGCCGAACGAGAGAGTCCACGGCGGCGCGTTCGGCATCTCGTTGTGACTTAGGTCTTTGTAGAAGCCTTCGCCGTAATTTGACGCATTGGTGGGGTCAACAGGTGTATATTGGTCGGGATCAGCGCCGCAATACCCCAATCGCGCTCCACCAGTAACCCAGGTAATTGGTATGACGCAGTTGGAAGGCACAGTCGGATAAGGCTTGACGACTATCCACCCTGGCGTTCCCGCTGTGCGGTCCATGAGATCGATTGCTTTTTCGCCTTTTGCGATGCGAGCATCTTCATAACCGCCAGCGAAATTGAACCGCAGGCCAGGGATGGGTTCATAGGATGCTTCGAGTTCCGCCCCCTTCACGTGGGCATCGAAGTTGCGATTGATCGCCGTGCGATCGACGATTTCGGAGATCTGATAGTTTTCGTAGTTGTAATAAAATACGCTGGTATTCAACGTCATCGCGCCATCGAGCAGCGTATTTTTGCTGCCTAGCTCGAAAGCATCGATAAATTCGGGATCGAAGGTCAACGGGTGGACTGCGGACGCATGCCCGCCACGCCCGCCGAACACATCCACCTGCACCGGAAGAGGCGGATTGGCCCCGCCAGCCTTGTAGCCGTGCGCGTACGAGCCATAGACGAGAGTCTGATCGGTGAAGCTGAGTTGCGGCGTCCAATTGACGGCCGCGCGGCCCGTCAGTTGATCCCATTGTTGGTCTACGACGCCCGCAACGGGATATCCGAAGCTTTGTGCTGCCACGAGCCAGCTTGGGATCAAGGGGAAATGCTTACGATCTTCCGTCCAGCGCAATCCACCTGTCAGTTTGAGGTCCTTGAAGATATTGTAATAGACCTCACCGAAACCGGCATACGAATTCAGCGTGTAGGGATTCTGGCTGAGGAAGTAATTGTGCCCTTGGCTGTTCAGGCTGCTGATGGGATTGGGATCAATGTATATGCAGTTTGCAACGCTTGTTCCCGCCGCTGGATTGCCAGCTTGGGCACCGTAGGTTTCACAGTTGAAGTTGTCCGTCACGCCGCCGATATAGGGGTTGGATGGGTTGTGACCGCCCCAAACGGCGGCGAGAAGGGTCAGCGTGTTGATAAAGACATAGTAGTTCTCATGCGTTTCATAATGCATGTAGTTTCCGCCGAAGCTGAAGTTCAGCGGGCCGCTGAAATGAGAGGCCAGTCGAAACTCCTGACTTAACTGCCAAGAGTGCTCTTCCGACAAATCCTCTGCGACGAGCCGGTTGCTGCAACCAAGTTGCGGATCGCAGAAATAACCATCCGGCGATAACACACCGGCATCTATCCATCGCTGATCTTTATCAAAAACGCCCGGCACCGTATTGAAGCGATTGTAGTCTTCGGTCGACCATAGGAAGTCGTGATTGAACGCCGTCTGGGATGTGAACGTCAGTTCTGGCGTGATGTCATAATCGGTGTTGAGTTCGAAAATGTCGTTCTTCGCTTTGTATTCCGGATTCAACGTGGATTCGATGATGCGCAAATTCGGAGAATTTACGGCACCAGCGTAGGGGTCACCAGGATTGACCGGGTTTCCGATACCCGATGTTGCGGAGAAATAGGTTAGCGAAAAGCCATTGGTGACACCGAAGGATTGAGGCGAATAAAGCGAATCTGCGACACATCCCTGATTCACATATTCGATCAGATCATAAGGGCCATCGACATTGGGATCGATCACATGACCATTGACCTCTGTCGGGTCCGGTGCGCGGTGGCAGAGTTGTTTGCTGGAGCGCATGCGGTCGTCGTTTTCGGAGAAGTGTTCCCAGATGAAGGTTGTCTGGAGGTGATCGATGGGTTTGAGGGCGATGGAGAGGCGGCCGCTCCACAGATCGCGGCCGTCGATGCGTTGGTCGGTTAGCGAGTTGAAGCTGTAGCCCTGGCGTTTGGTCCATTCGCCAGCCATGCGGATGTCGAGACGGTCGTCGACCAGCGGGATGTTGAGCATGCCTTCGAAGCGGCGTTGGCCGTAGTTGCCCAACTCGCCTGAGGCCATGGCTTCGAACTGGTCTGTCGGTTTGGCGGTGACGAGGTTCACCACGCCGCCGGTGGCGTTGCGGCCGTAGAGGGTGCCTTGTGGACCGCGCAGGACTTCGAGTTGGCCTACGTCGTAGAATTCTTGTTCGAAGAAGTGGTTGCGGATGAAGGGGATGTCGTTCAATGCCACGGCCACTGCCGGGTCGGTTGTGACCGAGATGGCTTGGGTGCCGATGCCGCGGATGTTGATGCTGTAGCCGGTGAAGTTGGTTTTGGTGAAGGTAAGGTTTGGCACCTGTTTCACGAGGTCGGGGCCGCCGGCGGTTTGTGTGGCGGTGAGTTGTTCCTGGCTTAGGGCGGTGATCGCAATCGGGATCGACTGCACATCTGCGCCGCCGAGTTTGGAGGATGTCACCGTCACCGTTTCAACCGCGGCTCTTGCGGGCGAGGCTTGGGCCAGTTGGATGGGGGATATTTCGGGGGCCTCGATTTCGCTGGAGCGTTCGCGGACGATGGCGATGGCATCGGACTCGCGATGGATGATGAAGCCGGTGCCGGAGAGAATGCGCGAGAGGGCTGCGTCTTCCGACAGGTTGCCGCTGGCGCCGTTGCTGTGCGTGCCTTTGACGATGGCGCCGGAATAGATCAGCGGAATGCCGGCTTGCGCGGCGTAAGTATCCAGCACCGTTTTCAGGTCGCCGCTCGGGATGTTGAAATCCTTTGCGCTCGCCTGCCCTATCGCGAACAGCGCGCAGGCGGTGGCGGCGGATTGCAGTAGCTTCGTTCTCGACATCTTCCCCCCAATGCGGCGCATCGTTTTGCGCCCGTTACTAACGTTCAAAATTCTCTCAGCGTCCGATCACAATGCGATCGCCCCTGTTCACCACGCGCAGGCCCAACACATCGCGCGCCAGACGCGCGAAGGTTTCGACGCGGGACGACGGGAATGTTCCGTCGACGGTGAGTTTGGCGATGGCAGGATCGGTGACGATCAACTGCTGACGGTTGTAGCGGTTGAATTCCGATGCAGCGGCGGCAAGTGTGGTGTCGTGGAAGATCAGCACGCCGCGGCGCCAGCCGAGTTCGGTTTCGAGCTTGGCAATCGGCGCGCGTGTGACCGAGACCGAAGCGTGCGTGGCGTGCGCCACATCGCCGGGTTCGAGATCGGCCATTTGCGTTTTGGAATCTGTTCCGATGGCTTCGACGCGGGCGCGGCCTTCGACGAGCGAAACGGTCATCCCGTCCTGCTGGCGGCGGACGAGGAATTTGGTGCCCAGATCGGTGATCTTGTGATCGCCGACCATGACGGTGAACGGGCGCTGGGCATCGTGATGCACTTCGAAGAAGGCTTCGCCCTTGGCGAGCCACACTTTGCGCGCGCCTTCATCGGTGGCCAGGCGCACTTCGGTGTTGGTGTTCAGTTCGATCTTCGAACCATCGGCAAGGGTGAGGATTTTCCGTCCGCCGACATCGGTGGCATAGGCCGTGCCTTGGGGCCCGCGCAGATATTCGTAGGCACCCCCGGCGCAAATGGCGGCGGCGACGATCACCGCGGCCATCAATCTGGCGCGGCTTGTCCAATCGCGCGGCTTTTCTTTTGCGGGTTGCGGCAGGCCGGTGCGCAGAATGGAAAGGCGCGCGGTGCGATCCCAGCCGAATTCCAGGCGATAGAACGCGACTTGATGGTCAATGGATTCTGCGAGCCAGGCGTTCAGGGACGCATCGTCTTCTTCCGTCCAGCGGGCAAACGCGCGGTGTTCCAGCCATTCGGCCGCACGCTGTTCGATCGGCTGTGCATCGGTCATTGCTTCCTCCGCACGTTTGGCGGCTCGCCATAAAGAATGTCGGTGAGTTCGCGGATGGATTGGGTGAGATATTGCGACACCGAGATTTCGCTGATGCCCATGCGCTGGGCGATTTCGGGGCGCGTGAGACCTTCGATACGCCCCAGCGTGAAAGCTTCGCGGGCACGCGGGGCAAGGCGCACCAATGCGGCTTGCAGGCGGCGCAATTCATCGCGCGCGATCACGGCGCGATCCGGCCCCGGTTCTTCGGCTTCGATTTCGAGCGCATCCAGATCGGCGGCCGCTTCGATGGGCACCACCTGTTCGCGCCGCATCCGGTTGATGAGAATGTTCTTGGCGGTGACGAAGAGATATTGCTTGGGCCGTTCGGGAATGTTTTCGAGCGCGGCGGCGAAGACGCGCGCATAGATCTCCTGCCGGAGATCGGTGATGTCGCTTGCGTTGCGCCAGTTGTGCTCGAGATACTGCATCAGGGCCGCTTCCAGCGGCAGGATCTCGCGACCGAACCATGCTTTCGCCAGCGACGCCGCATCGCGCGCGTCTTTCGGCACGGTGCCTGTGCCTCCGCGAGTGGTGTTCAGTCTGTCGACCATCCCTGCCGACCCTCGCTTCCGAGGGGGTTAGAAATTGGTGCTCACTGATAAGGACAACCGAAGCGGCGCGACTTAAGGGAAGAAAGTTGGAGGGCGAATGCTGAGCCCGGACGCGCACACGCACAATGACGGACAGGCGCAGGATTGTTGCGTTGTGCGGCTTGAGGCAGGCGGGCGGCGCCACGCCTGAGCGTGGGAATGGTTAAGGCGAACTGGGCGCAGTGAGGCCGGAAGGCCACAATGGGCATTTCACGGAATTGTCATTCATTACAACTGGTTATCCAGTTTCTGGTCTGCTTCGATGAGAGAGCTGGAACACACGCGAAACTTGCCTTCGCCCGCTCCGGCCTATTATCTGTACACAGATTTTCGGGGGCAGTTGCCGGCCATGACTTTTTCGTACCGCAGGAATCTCGGGTTCCTGCAAACACTTAAGGGCGCCCTGCTGCTGGCGGCGGCGTTTGCGGTCGTCGAATCAGCCCCGGCTTTCGCCGCCGACAACGCGGGCGACAAGCAGATCAAGGAAATCGCCGCCCAGTTGAAAAAACAGGAGCAGCGGCTGGAAGACCAGGAAAAGCTGCTGCAGCGGCAACAGCAGATGCTCTCGCAACAATCCGCCATCATCCAGCGGCAGCAACAGAACCTCGATGCGCTGCAGGCGAGCCGCGCGGCGGAAACGCAGCCCCGCGTGATGCCGGCGGAATATCAGCAACCCGCACCGATGGCGATCGAGGCGGCACCTGCCCCCCGCCCCACCCGCTCATTTGCGCAGAACGACACGCCGGACCGGCCCGTGGGCGAAGCGCCCAAGCAGGAAGAACAGCCGCCGCAGGTGGTCGAAAGCTTGCCGGAAGGTTTGGCGGTGCTGACGCCGCAAGGCCATTTCGTGGCGACGCCTTCGCTCGAATACACCCAGACCTCCAACGACCGGCTGGTCTATCGCGGCGTGGTGATCGTGCCGGGCATCAATCTGGGCGAGGTGGAAGCTTCGACCGACGACCAGACCATTCTTTCGAGCGTGCTCGACGGGCGGTATGGCATCACCAAGAACCTTGAAGTGGAAGTGCGCGTGCCGTTCGTGTTTGCGGACGACCGCGCCACCCTGCTTTCGCAGGGACCCAGCGGCAGCGCCACGCAGTCGATCTATATCCAGGGCAAGGGCATCGGCGACGTGGAACTGTCGGGCCGTTATCAAATCAACCAGGGCCTGGACGATTGGCCGGTGTTCGTGGCCAACGCGCGCGTGAAGACCATCACGGGCAAAGGCCCCTACGACATCGACCGCGATTCCGCCGGCATTGCCAAGGAAGTGGCGCTGGGTTCGGGTTTCTGGGGCTTCCAGGGCGGTTTCAGCATGCTGAAGGTCTCCGACCCCGCGGTGCTGTTTGCGAGCGTGGGCTATCTCTACAGCATGCCCAAGGACATCAACAAAACCATCGGCGGCGTGTTTGTGGGCCATGTGGCGCCTTCCAATTCGGTGAGCGCTTCGATGGGCTTCGGCTTTGCGGTCAATCCCGATTTCTCGTTCTCGATGGGGTATGAGCACAGCCACGTGTTCCCGCAGATTTCGATCCTTGGGGGAACGCGGCAGGAGACGACGTCTCTGGAAGTGGGCGCGATGACGGTGGGCATGTCGTATCGCGTGTCGCAGCAGACGTTCCTGAACGGCAATTTCGAATTCGGCGTGACGCATGATGCGCCCGATCTGCGCGCCGTGGTGAGCCTGCCGCTGAATTACTAAACAAGCATCCGAACTGCTCCCCCCTTCGTCATCCTCCGGTCGCGCGTTTCGCGCGATCCGGGGGACCCAATTTCCTTTCAAGTGAAAAAGAAAATTGGGTTGCCCGGACAAGCCGGGCAATGACGGGATAAGGGTTTTAAAAAAAGTGATCTACTGCTCTTAGTGCCCGCTGCCCAACGCGGCAGCCGCGCGGACATCGTTTGCCAGGCGTGCACCGATCGTCTGTTGCAGGATCTGCTGCTGCCAGGCTGAGAAATTGTAGATCGTCAGCTGCACGTCGGTGTTCT
>Ga0265331_10002862_pt1 | contig 11419 bp, 8 predicted proteins | sample 41923metaG_FD_202088 | JGI IMG/M metagenome (GOLD analysis project Ga0265331, IMG submission 202088) | Rhizosphere microbial communities from Carex aquatilis grown in University of Washington, Seatle, WA, United States - 4-19-23 metaG | ecosystem: Host-associated > Plants > Roots > Rhizosphere >...
ACTCGAAAAGATATTTGCTTTTCTCACTCATCCGTTGGGCAGAGCTGTGTTTCTCTTAATAGCCGCCCTGCCGGGAATCCTGGTTGCAGTCCGGCTTCACCCCTATGAATATATATACTACAATGCTTTTGTGGGCGGGACAGGCGGCGCATACCGGAGCTTCGAAATGGATTATTGGGGGACCTCTTTTAAAGACATCACGGAACACCTCAACTCGGTTGCTCCCGAAAACTCCAAAGTGCTGGTATTTGGCCCGGAACAAATTGTTGGACAATATGCTCGGCCGGATATTCAAGTCTTTATTCCGGAGCAGCAGCCAACGGCCAGCTACGATTATGTGGCATTCCTGACCAGGGAGAATCTCGATGAACGGCGCTGCAAGGGTGCGGAGACTATTTTTTCGGTTAACAGAAGGGGTGCAGTATTATCGGTTCTAAAAAGTATTTCTATTGGCACAGAATGCAAGTGAGAATTCAAACAGGATCTTTTGAATGAAGATCACAATGGATAATAAGAAGGCTGTTTTTATTCTGCTCGCCATCGCGTTAGTGATCGGTATTCTCACGATCAAGCAATATGGCGAATCGTGGGATGAGCTGCAATTCTTCAAATACGCCGACCGCGCCATCGACGCCTATTCCACATGGCCCACTACGGGCACCATAACGCTTACAGGGAATACCTACGACAACTATGGTCCCGCGTATGTAATGCTGGTAGCGCTGGGTGCGCGGCTGCTCGAATTGTTCGTCCCATTGATCACATCCGACATCCGCCATCTTCTCTATTTTATTACCTATCTAATTAGCATATGGGCCTTCTATGAACTTTGTGTACGCTGGCTGGCTCGCGGCGCATCGCTCGGAGCGACGATGCTCTTCGCCACCCAACCCCTCTTCTGGGGTCACGCCTTCATCAGCCCGAAGGACATTCCCTTCCTGGCCTTTTTCCTGCTCAGCCTCTTGTTCGGATTCCGAATGGCCGACTCATTCAAACCGGTATTATTCGATAAGGTGACGCCCCGTGCCAAATGGACACTCTTCGCCCTGGTCGCTCTATGGTTGGTCTCCGTTTTTGGGCTGTTCATAGCCACGGATCTGGTGCATGGCTGGATAAGCAGCCTGGTGCAAGCCGCCGCGGCTGGTCAGGCCAATCTTGTTTCTTCGATCGCTTCCGATATCCACAAGGTAAACCCTGACGTCTATATTCAAAAATACTTCGTATTTTTCCTGCATATACGGGCCGTATTTTTTATTCTATCTACTTTGATTCTCGTCTGGTTCTGGCGCAGGGTTCCGTCTGCTCTCCGCTTATTACTTTCCATCGCTCCTGCAGCCATCTTGCTGGGCGTCACGACCTCGATCCGGGTGCTCGGCCCCTTTGCAGGATTAATGGTCGCGGGCTATGCAGTCTGGAAATCGGGTAAAAAAGCCCTGCCTATGTTGCTCGCTTATGGGATCGTTGCATTGATCGCAATGTACCTCACCTGGCCTTATCTCTGGCCCAATCCAATCGGTCACCTCTTTGAAAGCGCACGCGTGATGGCGGAATATCCATGGAAAGGGGAAGTCCTCTTCAACGGCGTGATGTACACGTCCACAGACATTCCGCGTTCCTACCTGCCCGTCCTGTTGGGCATCCAGTTAACGGAACCGGTATGGTTCCTGTTCGTGCTTGGTTTGGCGGTGGTAGTTTATGAAAGCATTAAAATGCGGCATGAGAAGATCGTTTTGCTTGTCTTAACTTTGGTGTGGTTTATCCTTCCGTTCCTCGGGTTCGTTATTACCCGCTCGCCTTTATACGATAATTTTCGTCAGGTCTTTTTTATCCTGCCGCCGGTTTTTATAATGGCCGGGGCTGCGTTTGAAAAAATTAAACGGCCCCTTCTGCAAGGTGCCCTGGTCGGACTGCTGCTGTTACCAGGCATCATCGGCGGCATCCAACTACACCCGTATGAATACATCTACTACAACCGGTTTATCGGCGGCGTGCAGGGCGCATTCCGAAAATATGAATTGGATTACTGGGGCACGTCGTACCGTGAGGCTGCAAATTACTTGAACGAGATCGCCCCTGCCAATGCAAATATATGGGCCGATGGCCCCGTACAAATATTGCAATTGTACGCGCGGCCGGACCTGAAGATATATTCGACGTTTGAAGCCGCCCGCGCCAGCCGTTACGATTTTGTAGTGGTGACTACGCGTTACAATCTGGACCTGCAGGTGTATCCGGGGGCAAAGGTTATATACGGCATTGAACGCGACAGTTCGCTCTTAACGGTGATTAAAAAACCCTGATGGAGAAGAGATGAGTGATTTGCTCGAAAGACTTTCGTCCGAAGTGATACTGGCTGATGGGGCCATGGGAACCATGCTTCACAGCCGCGGTGTGAGTTTCGAGAAATGTTTCGATGAGTTAAACCTGACCAATCCCTCGGCGGTAGCCGAGGTCCATCGCGAATACATTGAAGCAGGGGCACAGCTGATCCTGACCAACACCTTCGGTGCGAACCGCTTTAAGTTAGGCCAGCACGGGTTGGAGAAAAAAACGGCTGAGATCAACAAAGCCGGTGTGGAGCTTTCCAGACGCATCGTTTCCGCTTCCTACAAGGATGTTCTCGTTGCAGGTGACGTTGGTCCGCTTGGCGTGCGCATCGCACCTTTTGGCAGGGTACAGCCGGAACAGGCGCGCTCTGCCTTCGCAGAACAAATTCAAGCTTTGTGTGAAGCCGGTGCGGACCTGATCGTTATTGAAACGATAAGCGATCTTTATGAGATCCAGGGAGCGGTCAAGGCCGCGAAACAGGTCTGTTCCCTACCGTTGGTTGCCTCCGTTACCTTTACCCGGGACGATCGCACCTTGCTTGGCGACGATCCCATGAAAGTGGCGCGCACGCTTCACGAGGCCGGTGCGGACGTGATCGGAGTCAATTGCTCAGGCGGGCCTGCGCAACTTTTGCGCCTGCTCAAGCAAATGCGTCATGCCGTTCCCAGTGGCAGATTCTGGGTCAAACCGAATGCCGGTTGGCCCGAACAGGTCGGTGGACGCATTATGTATCCGGCAGACCCCGATTACTTTGGCGATTACGCTCTTTCATTTCGGGAGGCAGGCGCCAGCATCGTCGGCGGCTGCTGCGGGACGACACCTCAGCACATCTCCGCCATGCGCAAGGCGCTGGACAATTCACCTGCCATAGAGCCTTCGCACATCACAATGATGCCTGAAGATGAAATCATCGAGACCGCACAGGAACAGCCAACTGAGTTCGCACAAAAGCTCGCGGCGAAAAAGTTCGTTATTTCGGTCGAGATGGATCCGCCGCGCGGGCTCTCGACTCATAAACTTCTGGCAGGCGCCTCTCTGCTGGCCGAAGCCGGTGCGGACGTCATCAACGTGGCCGACAGCCCTATGGCGCGTATGCGAATGTCCGCCTGGGCGGTCTGCGACGTAGTCCAGCGCCGCGTCAACGTGGAGACCACTCTCCACTTCCCCACCCGCGGCCGGAACCTGCTGAGGGTGCAGGGCGACCTGCTCGCGGCACATGCACTCGGCATTCGGAATGTGCTCGTCATCATGGGCGACCCCACGGCCATCGGCGATTATCCCGAAGCGATGGATAACTATGACCTCGTCCCCTCCGGTTTGATCAAACTCATCAAACAGGGATTCAACGCCGGCGTGGACCATTCCGGCACCAGTATCGGGCAACCGACCAATTTCTTCGTCGGCGCCGCGCTAAATCTTTGTCCCCCCGAACCGGAGCATGAGATCAAGAACCTGCAAAGAAAGCTGCGAGCTGGGGTAGATTTTTTTGTTACACAGCCGGTCTATCGTCCTGAAGAGGGGAACGAGTTTTTATCAACATACGAAGCCGACCACGGAAAATTGGATAAACCCATCCTGGTGGGTATCCTGCCATTGGTCAGCCTGAAACATGCGAATTTCTTGAATCACGAGATACCCGGCATTGCCATTCCCGATAAAACCGTCGAGCGCATGGAAAAAGCGGGCGAGCATGCTGCAGAAGAGGGGGTACGGATCGCGGTAGAATTGATCGAACAGGTAAAGCCCTGGGCGCAAGGTGTATACATCATGCCACAGTTCAGCCGTTTTGATCTGATTGCAGATATTATCGACAAAATAAAACAAACAAAGAATACCGCATGATAATCACGAAGACCTGCGGTTTTTCTAATCCAGGGTTTTATTTTTCACCCCGCAAATGATAAAAAAGAGTTTGGACATTTACGCAAGAAGCAGTAAGTGGATGCAAAGGGTCGTAATTGTTTTGATCATCCTCGCAAGCCTTTACGCAAGCATCCAGAATTTGATCTCGACAAAATATTTGGGGAGCATTACCGACGATCCTGTCGCAGACTGGGAAATACGCTTCGCACCCCTAAAGGAGAAGCTTCCATTCAAACGCGGTGTGGTCGGATATATTTCCGATTCCAATATTCCCGGTGTTGCCTACAACGCCCCGAATGACGAAGGCGAATATGTGCTCGCACAATACGTTCTTGCACCTATCATCATTGTCAGGGGCACCGACCAGGAATGGAACGTCGGTAACCTCGACAAATCGGCCTATGACATTTGGAGCAAATCCAATCAAGGTCAATTCACCGTGATACCCTTCAAGGATAAATTATATCTATTCCACAGGGTGGGGAAATGACCCGCGTATGATCGTGCTATTTCTTTTACCCATTCTGACAGGCGTGATGTTAGTACATAATATTTGGCCGGACCGCGCCCCCGCGATTTTAGTCTTCAAGGCATTCCTGGGGATCGGGATCGGACTGGGTATCTGGTCTCTGCTCTATTTTCTATATTTATTATGGTTCGCCGGACAACACTGGTTCATTGTCATCCAATTAATAATCTTCATCCTTCTGTTGGCTACCACGGTTTGGGAGGAAAGAAAACGAGGCTGGGGTTTCCTTCCGCACTGGAATTTCAGGAGTTTTACGCGAACGCAGGGTATTCTGGCTGCGTTAAGTGGTATCGTCTTACTGGTTTCTTTATCCAGCACGGTCAGCTATCTCTTGCGTAGAAAGCAGGGCGATTGGGACGCGTGGATGATGTTTAACCGGGCGGCGCGCTTTGTATACCGGGACCAGGCCAATTGGCTGGAATCATTTTCGCCCAGGATGGACCCCATGTTCCATGCCGATTATCCTCTGCTTCTCGCCATGAACATCGCCTCCGGCTGGGACACGCTGGGAAATGAAACAGCACATGTGCCTATGGTCCAGAGTGCTCTCTTCGCCATAGCGTGCGCCGGTTTAATGGTCGGCGCACTGGCTACTGTCAAGTCGGTGGGGCAAGCCGCCCTTGGGCTGATAATTTTGTGGGGAACGCCTGTTGTAGTTAATGAAGGCTCTCGAGAAATGGCCGACATACCCCTGGCCTTCTTTATCCTGGCCACCGGAGTCCTGATCTATCTTTATGTCCTTTACAAGAAGCCGGGTTTGCTGGCACTGGCTGGCTTGACGGCCGGGTTGGCCGCCTGGACAAAGAACGAAGGCAGCGTAATTGTGATTGCTGTGGGGTTGGCTTTGGTTATTGCGTTCTTTCATGAAAAACCTCTGCGCATCCTTGGCGGATATGCCCTTGGACTTGTTTTGCCGCTGTCGGTTGTACTGTACTTCAAATTTTTCCTGGCCCCGCCCAGCGATGTATTAAGCAATGGCATGGCCCGTTCGATTGCGCAGGTCTTGGATCCGTCCCGCCATGCGGAGATTCTAAGATTCTACTGGGGGGAATTCCTCGGCTTCGGCAGGTGGGGAATTCCGGGGTTATCCATCGGGATCATCCCGATTCTATTGGTTTATTTTCTCCTTTTTAATTCAGGAGTTGTCAAAAAATATCCTGCTGCTTATATAGCAGGGATTACAATGCTTGTCGTCCAGGCCCTCGCCTATTATGCCATCTACCTGATCACGCCTTATGATCTTACCTGGCACCTGAGCTATTCCATCGAACGTATCGCCTTGCAAATATTTCCACTGGTCGCTTTCCTGGTTCTCTCGGCCAGCCGGTCGCCTGAATCTGTTTTTGACTCACACGCTATAAACTAAAACGGAGCAAAGCATGCTGCTCGTCATCGATGTCGGCAATACTAACTTAACCCTTGGTCTGTATGAAGGCGAAAAACTCGCTCCACACTGGCGGCTTGCTACGGACCCTGCACGCATGCCTGACGAGTACGGATTGCAGCTGCTTGGGCTTCTTGAACATGCCGGGTGTTCGGTCAATGACCTCACCGGTATCTGCCTGGCATCCGTGGTTCCGCAGCTTACCGGGCGGGTCTCGTTGGCCTGCCGGGAATATCTCAAACAGGAACCGCTGGTCGTGGATGCAGGTATCAAGACCGGTATCCGCATCCGTTATGAGGATCCAAAAGCTGTCGGCGCAGACCGCGTGGCAGATGCAGTCGCCACTCTACGCCTCTTTGGCGGCCCGGCCTGTATTATAGATTTTGGCACAGCCACCACGTTCAACGCACTCACCAAAGATGGCGATTATCTCGGCGGGGCAATTACCGCCGGCATCAACTTGGCCGCGGACGCGCTTTATACTCATACGGCCAAATTGCAGCGTATTGACCTGCAGCGCCCACCCTCGGTAATTGGGCGAAATACCGTCCATGCCATGCAGTCGGGTCTATTATATGGATACGTAAGCATGGTCGAGGGCATGGTATCCCGGTTTAGGTCCGAGTTGGGAAACGATATGAAAGTCATCGCCACAGGGGGTCTCGCCGAAATCGTCGCGGGCGAGACCAAAGTCATCGACATCATCGCCCCCTGGCTGACACTGGATGGCTTGCGGATGATCTGGGAACTTAACCATTAATTAATATTTCGTGAGCGTGTCAATAATGAACGCGGATCAGGGTAAAATGCTCCTTCGCGTTTTTTTTCTTTCAAGGCAGGTTTATGAATCAACATCGGTTTGTAATAAATTTATTTGGCGCACTATTACTGACAGGGTGCAGCAGTTTGGCGTTACTCCCAATCTCTCCCACCTTAACAAAGGCTGCCACACCTCCGCCTCCCAGTGGTACGCCCACCTTAATATCGACGGCAACTCAAACGATCGCCCCCGCATCTTCCATCTCCACTACGGCGACTCCAACCTGGGTGGCACAGGGGCCGGGACACATCCTGGTTCCAATCCTGATGTACCATTGGATCGAAGTCTCCCCAATTGACAGCCGTTATTATGTTCCTCCCGATAGGTTTGAATCAGAAATTAAATTGCTACGCGATTGGGGATATACATCCATTTCGACCACCATGTTGGTGCAGGCGATCACGGCTGGTGCTTCCCTGCCGCCGAGGCCAATCATCATCACATTCGATGACGCACATGAAGATAATTACATCAATGCATTTCCGATCATGAAGAAATATGGGTTTACCGGCGTGCTTTATCTTCCTTATAACTACATCGGAACGAAAGGTTATCTAACTGTCCCTGAAGTTAAAGAGATGGCGGCCGCAGGTTGGGAAGTAGGTAGCCATACCCTGAGTCATCCTATAAATTTCATGACCTTGGACGCGCCCTCTCTGCGCGCCGAGATCGTGGATTCCCGCAAGAAACTGGAGGCTCTCCTTGGTTTGCCTATTTTGACGTTTGCTTATCCATTCGGCGATGCGCCTGATGCCGCTGTAGATTATGTGCATTTTGCAGGATATATCGCGGCTATGGGTGCCACCGGCTTCAAACCCGATCAAGGTCCCGGGAACCTGTTCGTATTACAGCGCTGTGAGATAGCTGGTTGGGAGGACGCTAAAACCATGATTCGATTCCTACCATGGCAAGGCGATCCGTCCTTCCTTCCGCCTGACACGCCGACTATTACGCCCAGACCCACCCGGACACTTATCCCGACCTACACCCAATATCCGACAAAGACACCCTGACGACAATGCACCTGACCATTCTCCTCACCCCATGACAAAATACGTGGATCACGGCTGCAGGGTCTTATAGAATTGAGCCGAGAGGGTATCCGCGCGATAAATTCGGATATATTCAATATCGTTGAGCCAGATAACCTTCACTGGCGTTATCCCATCTAACGCGCGCATGAGATTAGCCGGTACATTCCTGTCTTTTTCCAACTCATAATACAAAACAATATATTTTGATTCGTGCAGTATTTGCACCAATTGTGGGACATTTTCAGCATCCGCATAAACAGGTTTTAATTGCTCGGTTTTACCCGGATAAAAATAAGAGAATGATCCGCGTCCATAAAATGCAATAACCTGGGCATTTGCCGCGCCGGGCATCTGCGCCAGGTAACGGGCAGCTAATTCGAGTCCTTCGCCATAACCAAAATTAGGGTTTTGACGCCCGGGCTGCCATGCTTCCATGATTGGGTTGTAATAAGTGTAGTAGTAGGGAAAGAACATCAGCCCACTGCCAGCCTGTGCGATGACGATAATTCCCATTACAAGGATCGGGATTATCCGCCGGACGTCCCCTTGCATATGGTTCGACAACCATTCCACGCTGTATACCCAACCGGTGGCGGCAAGGATATCCAACGCAACATAAGTCGTCAATATGTAGTGCGCCGAATTCCGGCCGCTGGCAATCCCGAACAAAAGAATGAACAATAATCCGATCAGGAAAATGGACAAATGGGTAAAACGCTTCTCCCATTTCTGCCTTAACAAATATCCAAGACTCAACAGCGTACCGATCCAGACTATCGGGGTTGTCCTCCACAAAATGGACCTTATAAAAGAATAAATATCACTGAGATGGGGCTGAAAATCTTCCGTTTGAATTCCGCCGGTTACGGAAAGGCGGGCACCTCCGAAGGCATAACTCAGCGCGTTTCCGAATACCTGGTAAAGCATCTCACCTGGAGCTACCCACATGCCCGGCCAAAAAACAAAATAGACAATACACAGCATGGCAAACCAGGCTATTAACTCAACCGTAGCTTTCAAGATGCGTTTCCGCCAGTTTACTTCCTGGTGAAAAAATATTTCAACCAGGAACAGCAGCCCGATCAAAGGCACGAGTACAACGGATGATGATTTTGTGAGCTGTGCGAAACCGGCCGCTGCACCGGAAATAAGTACATAAATCAGTTTTCTGTCGAAGAAAAGATGTGTCAATATTGCCAATAACGAGATCATGACAAACAGGGACATCATCCCTTCGTGGTTAAGCAGGCGGGAGTGGCCCAGGAAGAAGGGGTCAAAGGAGATCAGGAGAGTCCCGGCTATGGCGATTTTGTTGCCAAGAATGCGTCGCAGCAACCAGAACACGACGAACAATAAAAAGACGATTATCACTGTTTGAATGACGCGGCTGACAGTCAACAATCCAAGCGGCGTATGGCCGTGGGATAAAAGAAAACGTTCCAGGGTATCCTTATATACATCGAAATATCCCTGGCCAAAGCCCCGGTACTGTGGAAAGTAGATCAACATTCCCAAGGCAATGATCCACATGGTGGTCACAGCGGGGTGGTAATCATAGACCGTGTTGGCAAAAGCGCGTTGCCCGAGGGCATAATAGAAATCAGACCCGGCGGTAAGCCAGTAGGGTTCGTCGATCGTGGCGAATTGGTTGATCGCGATGAGACGGGGGATGATCAAAACCGCACCCAATAGGACAAAAAGGAAAAATTGTGCAAGTCGTGATTTCATTAAACCGATTATACCTGCGCAAACGAATGTTTCCTGCTTATCCTGCTAGCCCTTGAAATCCGCCGGTCCTACCTATAAAATTGGATATTCTATTGTGGAGTACTGATTATAATTAAGAGCCTATCGGCAGATTCTAGAAGCGACCTTTTTTCATCCACTGGGAGGCTCCAAAAGCTTTTGGAAGAAGCCGAATAAATCCGCCTTAATGTGATAGATGTACCCGGAGGTTTGCCATGTTTTTCAAGAAATTAATTTGGGCAGGTATCGCTCTTTTACTCGCGGCTGCCCTTACATCCTGTACAATGGGATCGACACCCGAACCCACCACCGACGTCAGCGCGATCTTTACCTACGCTGCCCAGACGATGGATGCCCAGCTTAGTGATCAAGGGACACAAACAGCCCAGGCGGCCTCTCCCACTCCCTTGGTCACTTTTACACCGCTGGCTACTGTTCAAGTAATACCCTTGGGGACGCCATTCTCAATTAACACGCCTGGCGGCGCAGCGCTGCCTACAACTTCAACCGGCGGCAGCACCTTGGGCTCAACAGCCGTAGGCTGTGACAATGCAACCTATTTATCCGAAACTGCCCCGGATGATGGAACACAAATGAAAGCAGGAGACGTCTTTAAAAAGGGATGGTCACTGCAGAACTCAGGGACCTGCGCTTGGAATGCAGGCTATTCGTTTGCCTTTATAACGGGAGATCAAATGGGTGGCAAGGACATCGTGCTCAGCAAGGACGCAGACTTCACCGACCCGGGGCATTCCAACACTTTTAGTGTTAACCTTCAAGCTCCTGCCACAGCCGGCACTTATAAGGGATACTGGCAGATGAAAAATGCCACAGGCGTGGAGTTTGGCAGCCGGGTTTGGGTTTCCATCGTAGTCCAATAATAAATCATATGGAAGTACCGATAAATCCTGTCCACTTACGCGATATGAAATAAGCTGGATTATAATGATTAAGTGAGAAAGTCATTTCGGTTCTCACCTGGGTGCGGTAAAGATTTATCGATAATTTGAGCCACGACCCTCGGCAACCTGTTTTATACCGTTCGGATCGCGCAGCCTTCCTCAGGACTTTCGAGGCCTGGTTTTCGAACTTAATACGCGACCTTCACGGAACAAAAGGAGGTCTAACCATGCGATTAATAAAACTAATCTGGCTCCTCACCGCGCTGCTGCTCACGGCCACCCTCTCATCCTGTAGTGGCACAGCACCCGAGCCTACTCAGGATGTTAACTCGGTCTATACGTCGGTGGCCGGGACGATGGTTTCTCAATTCAACGATCAACAGACACAAACCGCTCAGGCCGTTCCTCCCTCACCCTTTGCCAGCCCCACGGCATTGGACACTTTTACGCCCATGCCGACCTATCCGGTAACGCCTTCTGGAACACCATTTTCAATTAATACGCCGAGCGGCATTATATTGGCTGTGCCTTCAACCGGGGGAGGCACTCCGGGATCGACACGAGTCGGTTGCGACGATGCAATGTATGTATCCGAATCAGGACCGGGTTTTGGAGAAAAATTTTCTCCCGGAGTGAATTTTACAAAAAGCTGGACGTTACAGAACTCGGGAAACTGTCCGTGGATTAACAGCTTTACGTTTGGTTTTGTCAGTGGCGATCGAATGGGCGGTCGGGAAATACTGATTACCAGGCACGTTGACTTCGTGGCTCCCGGTCAAAACCATACTTTCTCAGTTTTTTTTCAAGCACCTA
>Ga0265331_10002865_pt1 | contig 11414 bp, 4 predicted proteins | sample 41923metaG_FD_202088 | JGI IMG/M metagenome (GOLD analysis project Ga0265331, IMG submission 202088) | Rhizosphere microbial communities from Carex aquatilis grown in University of Washington, Seatle, WA, United States - 4-19-23 metaG | ecosystem: Host-associated > Plants > Roots > Rhizosphere >...
CCAGGACACCCGAGGTCGTAGTCCTCGGCTTCGATGATCCCCGGGATCGTGTTTGCTTTGTACGGCTCCTGTTTCAACTCGCAGACTTCCGTGAGCTGCCACCTGGAGAGAGAGGGGGCGCCCGAATTCGAAACCACCGCTCGCGTCCCTGCCGCGGCTGCCGCCTGAAGCGAGAGCCTGAAATCCTTGCTCCGGATGTTTGAGATCGCGAACGAGCCGCCGTGGATGTTTTCGATTTTCCAGAGCTGATCGTCATTGGCGGTGAACTTCGCAAGAACGACGTCGCGATGATCGGGGCGGTAGGCGAGCGCCATCGTGTTGTCGTGCCGGTTTAGGATTCCGTAAACGCCTTTGCCGACAGGCTGAAATTTCCACTGGCTGGCGGTTTCTTTCCTTTTGGCAGTGAGGGTGAGGTCCGAGGCAAGGACGAGATCGCCGGAGGTGCCGCCGGGGACGAGGTAATAGTGGGGAGCGCTGTCCAGCGCGGCGAAGTTGTCGAATGGCGGAATGCCGTCCTCGAAACTGAGTTTGATCACGTAGGCCAGTTCCTCGAATGAGCGTGGGGGAAGCGTGAGGTGCAGGCCCTGCTCGTCCTGGGTGAATTTTAATGGCAGGTAGGCGCCGGCCCGGCCGTTGATCAACTCGACGGACTTCAACTTCCTGCCGTCGATTCTGTCTGAGGACAACGAGCGAAGAACGATCCCGGTCTGGCCGTCATCCCAGCCGAGCAGGATGGCGTAGAGGGCGGAGTTATCCTTCGACCGGGTGTAGCGGATGTCGAGGGAGGTGCCGTCACTCGGCGGTCCCATGACTCCGTGAGCGGCTCCCATCTTCGTCGGTCCTTCGCCATATTTTTCCCAAGCCCGGGTGGCATAGACCGCCTCGCCATATTTTTGCAGCCACGTGCCCATGGTGAGCAGGATGTCCTTCTGGGCCTGCGGAATGGTGCCATCGGCCATCGGCGAGACATTGAGCAGCAGGTTGCCGTTCTTGCTGATGCGATCGATGAAACCGTGAAGAATCTGTTTTTTGGAATAGTAGCCGATACCCTCCGTGTAACACCAACTCGAGGAACTGATGGCATCGTCCGTCAGCCAGTAGTTCTCGGTGATGTCAGGAGGACCGCCCCGCTCATAGTCCAGAACCGCGACCTGGGGGTTGAGGCCATCCTTGTAAGTGGCGACGACCTCTTGGTGTCGTTCGGCCGCGCGATTGTAGAAGTAAGAAAGAAACTCGAGCAGAACCGGCTGCGAGATCCGGTGCAGGTTGAAGTCCTGCCAGATGATGTCAGGGTGATAACCGTCGATGATTTCCTTGTGCTTGGCCAGCCACTGCGCCTCGTTCTTCTCCTTCGATTGCTGACCATACAGCTTTTGGAACTTCGGGTCGTCCGACTTGGGCACCGCCTCGTAGAAGCCGGTGATATTATAAGCGTGGTGCATCGAGAGGATGACCTTCAGGTTCTGCCGGCGGATAGCATCCGCGAGCAGCCCAACCAGATCCAGTTTCGGTCCCAGCTCCTTCGCGTTCCAAGGATTGACCTTGCTGGCCCACATTGAAAACCCGTCGTGGTGCTCGGCGACGGGGCCGGCGAATTTGGCGCCGGAAGCGGCGAACAATTGCGCCCATTCGTCAGGGTCGAATTTGCCACCCTCGGACTTGAGTTTGGGCGCAAATTGCACGAAGCGACCCTGCTTGTCCCGGTCTCCGGTGATGAAATGGTCATATGGCCAATCGGCAATGCTGCCGTAGGTCTCCAAGTGGTGAAGGTTTTCGAGAGAATCCTTCATATACATGGTGCGGGGATACCACTCGTTGGAAAAGGCTGGCACCGAGTAGACGCCCCAATGGAAATAGATGCCGAACTTCGCATCCTTGAACCACTCGGGAACCGGGTTGGCACGATCCAGAGATTCAAACGTCGGTTGGTAGACCGCGGGCTTCTCCTGTGCAACGAGACCGCTCGGAAGCAAGACAGCAACGGTCAGTAAGAGTGTTTTCTTCATCATGATTACCATTTCTCCCCTTCCGGGTTCACGGGGTTGCAGTCCGGCGCGTCGGCACCGACCGATAAACGAAGGCTCGCAACGCCGGACACGTCAGCGGGCGGACGAGATTTGCCTCGATGAGTCATGGCAGATTCAGCGTGGCGACAGCGCGGCCGCGTAGCCGCCGGCGGGCGCAAGCGTCAATTCGATCGTATCGGCCGCGCTCACGTCGCGCGTGGTGTCAGAGATCTTTTCCGGCTGTGCGCCGGATTCCGCCGTGTCGGCGAAGGCGCGCAGAGTCCACGCCCCGGTGCCCAGGAATTTCAGCGGCACCTTCAGCGTGAGAGGCGCATCGCCGTTCATCGCGGCCAGGTACCAGCGCGAGCCCGAGCGGCGCGCCATCACGACGTGCTCCGCGACTTCGGCGGTGAGCACCAAGGTGTCGTCCCACACGGTCGGCAGGCCCCGGAAGAATTCCACGCCGGGCTGCCCACGATAGTTCGCCGGGCTGTCGCAGAGGCAAAGCTGCGGACTGAAATACACGACGGTCTCGGCAAGCTGGCGGGCACGGGTCCCGACCACCTCGGCCGGCTGCGTGACCTTGAAGTCCGCGGCGGTGCGGTTCAGAAATCCGCCGGGGGTGAAATCCATCGGCCCGAGCAGTCCGCGGGTGAACGGCAGCGTTATCGTGTGCAGCGTGGTGCAGGCCCCGGGTCGGATCTTGTTGTATTCGTTGCCGAGGACGCCTTCTTGCGTGATGAAGTTCGGCCAGGTGCGGGCGAGGCCGGTCGGCTTGTACGCGCCGTGCAGATCGACCGTGAGCCGGTAGCGCGCGGCGGCAGCAAGCGCATCCGCATACCATTTCACCGTCTCCTGGCCGTCGTTGTTCATGAAATCAATCTTCACGCCGGCAAAGCCCCACTGGGCGATTTGGCCAAACACCTTGTCAAAGCCCTGTCGCTCGACGTCGTGGGAGTCGAGCCAGACCAGGAGTCGCACGTGGTGCTCGCGAGCGTAGGCGATGAGGCCCGGGATGTCGACATGCGCCGCCGGCTTCGTGAGGTCGGCCTTCGGGTTGTTCATCGGCTCATACCAGTACCAGTCGATCAGCTGATAGGGAAACCCCATCTCGGCGGCAAAATCGATGTACTCCTTGTTCGAGCGGGTGTCGCCGCGGGAGTTGAGACCCTTGAAATTCGGCTGGGTCGGGTTTGTTCCGGTCCACCAGGAATCCCACGCGGTGACGCCGGGCTTGATCCACGAGGTGTCGGCGATCTGCGAAGGGGTCGCGAGCGTGGCGACGAGGTCGTTGCCCATGAGTTCGCCGACTTGCCGCGCCAGCATGATCACGCGCCACGGGCTGAGGCGTCGAGCCTGGCCCACCACGAGGGCATGGCCGTCCTTGCGCGCGGCGAGTGTCGCTTTCGCACCTGGCCGCGCGGTCCCGTCCGCGCGCGGGCCTGCCGCCGTGACGAACATTCCCGCCCAGTCGAGGAGATCGGACTCCGCGATCGCCGCAAAGCCCCGCGGGAGCTTCACCAGCAGCGGCAACACGTGGGGTTTCGCAACATTGGCGGTGAGATGGCTGAGGGACTTCTCGGGATACTGGCATTCGGCGCAGTCCGAGTAATCCCCCACCCAGCACCTCAGATCGGAAGGAAAGATGAACTCGGTGCGCTCGTTCGTCACGACGTAGTTTTCCAAACCGGGCTGCACCGGCAGCTCATAGCGGAACGCCACACCGTTGTCGTAGGCGCGGACGATGAGATTCAACCGGCCCGGCGCGTCGGCGTGCTCCTGCAGCTCTAGCTTCAATTCGCGGCAATGGTCGCGGACCGCGCGGCGCGGCCCGAACGGGTTGTCCCAGGTTTCATCGTGCTCGGTGCGCGCGGTGCGTTCGATGGTCGTCCGGCGGCCGAGCGAAAATCCGCCTTCGAAATCGAAACCCAGCCTTGAATCGGCGAGTGCCGGCTGGCCATCGAGCGTGACCCGGTAGTGGAGGCCGTCGGCGTCATTGACGAAAACCACCACCCGGCCGTCGGGCGACGCCAGAGATTCCTCCGCCGCACGCACGGGGAAAGGTGCAGCGAGGGCAGCCAACAGGAGAACGGAAAGTAGCCTATGGGTCATACGCGGGGTGCTTGCCTATTTTTTCGCGGGGAAGCGCAGGAGGGTGACGGAATAGGCGGGGAAGGTGCGGGTGAATGAGGCCGCGGCATTCGTGAGCGGCTCTTCCTTCGGCGCGACGTTCGTCGGCTGCGCGATTGAATTCACCGCCGCCGGTTCGCCCGAGAGGACGATCGCCTTGCCGGGGCCGACCTCGCGCGCGTCCTTGACGTGGATCATCGCTTCGAGGGGCTGGTCCGCGGCGTTGACGACCTTCACGATCAGCTCGCCGCTGGCGTTGAGGTAGGACGCGGAGGCAAACGCCATCGCCGTCCGCCGGTTCGGCTCATCCGTCGCTTCCATGACGAGCTTCCCGTCGACGAAGCCGCGCGCGGTGTGGCCCTTGACCTCAAGCTTCAGGTCATACCAGCGGCCCGTTTCGACCGTGAAGGACGTACTCGGACCGTAGGGTTCGCGACCGCCATTCTCCGAAACCTCGCAACGGGAAACGGTATTGCTCCAACCGCCGAGATTCCACCAGCGGTAGTTGTCGCCGTCGGCGGCGTGCCAGAGGACGATGAACCCCTCGCTGCCGCCGAGCTTTCGCGCCCGCAGAGTCACCGTATAATTCGTCCACGACGGATCACCGGTGAGCGCCCAGGTTTGTTGAGCGGTGCCCTGAGCGCGGATAGCGCCATCTTCCACGGACCATCGGTCGTGGGTGAATTTCCAGCCGGCGGTCTTCCTGAGAAGGTCGTCGGAGGAGAGTTTGTGACCCTCGGGACCGGCGACGACCATGTCGGTGTATTCGACCCGCGTCCCATAGGAACCGACCCCAACGAGTCCGTGCGGATTCGGGTCCTCGGGTTTAACGACCTGCGGGACGTCGAAAGCGACGGGCACCACGACGTCACCTCTGTTTTGGCCAAAAAGAGCGAGCACGTGGTAGCTCGGCGAGCCGAAGGCGCCGAGGGCGTCGTAGCCGATGAGGTTGGTGTTCCACTGCCAGCCGCGCGGATGTCCCTTGGCCGCGTCCTCGGCATTCACGTTCGCGAAGAGCGGCGCGTAACATTGCATGAGGACGTCGTCCGCGTTGCGCTCGAGGCCCATGACGAAGACAGCATCCGCCAAAGCGGACATGAGATTCGGCGTAGGCGAGCCACCTTGGGTGGCCCATTCGCCCATGAAGACCTTGATGCCGCCGGCCTTGCGGCCCTCGGGATTGCCGGAACCCACGTCGTACCGGCTGAACTGGTGCATCATGGTTCCCGCGCTGGCGTAAATGTGGTCGTCGACGAGGTCGGGCTTCGCGCTGGTGACCGGCGTTGTGGCGATGATCTTGAGGTTCGGATATTTTTCCCGGATCGCCTTCGCCATCTGGGCAAAGCGGCCCTCGTAGCTGCCAGAGCGGTCGAAGAAATCCTCATTGCCGATCTCGACATAGTTCAATTTGAACGGCTCGGGAAATCCGTCGGCCGCGCGGCGCCGGCCCCATTCGCTGTCGGCCGAGCCGGTGACATACTCGATCTCCTCGAGCGCCTCCTTCGTGTAGAGCTCCAGTTCCGGACTGCCAGCCGAAGCATAGTCGCCATTCAGCGTATAGCCGGCAAAGAGCGCGAGGACGGGCTCCGCGCCGAGTTGTTTGCACCACAGCAGATATTCCGGCAGGCCGAAACCGTCGCTGCTCCGGTAGCTCCAGCAACCCTGGTGACCGGGCCGTTGATCGGCGGGCCCGATCATTCTTTTCCAGGCAAACCGGTCGGCAAAGCGGCTGCCTTCAGCATAGTTTCCACCCGGCAGGCGGATGAAGGCCGGATGCATGTCCGCCAACAACTTCATGAGGTCGGGCCGCAAGCCGTTCGGCACGTCCTGATAGGTTGGCGGAAAAAGCGACACGAAGCTGAAATCGATGCTGCCTGTGCCGGTCGCGGAGAGGACGAGGCGGGCGCCCGCGGTGGTCGGCGCGTCGGCGGGCGTGGTGAAGGTGAGCAAGTATTTCCCCCACGCGCCCGTAAGCGGCGCAGTCTCGGCCTTCACGACAGTGCGGTCACCGACATCGGTGAGCAACGACGCCGTCACCGGCCCGGTGAAACCGTCGACCCCCCGCGCGTAGAATGAGGCGGTGTAGCGCGTAGAAGGTCTCACCGGGATGCCCCAATAGCCGTTGTTGGCGACGCCGCCGGTGCCGCCTGAGAGCGTGAGCCGGAGATTGACCGGCAGCGCGGCGTTGACGGGATCGATGCGGTTCGTGGCCGCGGCGGCCGAGCCGACGACGGACCAATGCGCTGGGACCACGCCCATCGGCGGCCTCAGATCGCGACCGGGAGCGCCGGCGGGAGGATCCTGGAAGGTGCGATTGCGGATCAGCTCCGCAAAGAGCCCGCCATCGTAGCTGTAGTTGATCTCCTCGGTCATCAGACCGTAGAAACTCGCCGGGATCGCGGGCCCGGGGGCGCCGAGATTGATCTCGAGCCGAGCCGAGCCGGCCTGAACCGCAGCGGACGTGAGGAAGGCACAAATGACGGAGCCGACCGCCATCTTCGTTTGCAGGAATTTCATCTGGTTAAGGGAAGAATGAATTTAAATGTGGATCCACCGCGGCGCGCAGCGACCCCGTCGAATGACGAAGCGAAGCAGGGTAAGGGGGGTTATATGCGGAGAAAATCAAGGAGCCAAGACCGCTTCTTCCAGCCGGCGGGCGGTTTCTTTGGGCAGGGTGACGTGGACGATATGGGTTCCTTCCATGATCTGCAACTTCCAGCCGCGAGCCTTGGCGCGCTCGTAGTACCGGAAGAACATGTCTTGCTCGGGGGTCTTGCCCGGATCGACGGTCAAAATGTAGGTGGTGGGCAGGACGCGCGCCTGGTCCTGGTGCTCAAGCTTGATCGGTTCGGAAAAGGTTTTCTCCGACTGGGGCACGATGTGTGGCACGGGCTTGCCGGTCTGGTCGCCCAACGAGATGAAGCCATTGACCGCAGGCATGCGATGCGCCTGGGCTTCCGGGCTCATCGAAGTGTAGACGCTCTCGCCATTTTCAGGCAGGAATGCGTCGAGATAGATCACGTGCTTGAGCCGGCCCGGGATGCGGTCCGCCACGCCGGTGATCACCATGCCACCATAGCTGTGGCCGACCAGCACGACATCGTGCAGGTCCTCCCATTCGATGAAGTTCACGACGTCTTGAATGTGCACGCTCAGGCCGATGTCGGGCGAGGCGAGATGGGAGCGGTCGCCCTGCCCGGTCAGCGTCACCCGATAAACCTTGTGCCCGTCGGCCTCAAGCGCCTCGGCCAGCTTCTTGTGCTCCCAGCCGCCGGCCCACGCGCCGTGCACGATGACATAGGTGAACTTGGGTTTGGTGGCGGGTGCCGCGGTCGGGTCCGCACCGGAGAGAGTACAGACCGCGAAGGCGAAGAGGCCGAAGAGCCGGAGAAGTGCGCGCATGGTGGTCGTTGGCTTGACGGTGGAGACGGTTCAGAATTTCACGGTCGCGGTCTGTCGGATGTCTGCAGAGGAAGCGCCGGCACCAATCGTCCACTCGCCGGCCGGGATCGTGTAATCTTTCTTCTCCACACTCCAGCGCCGCAGCGCAATGGCCGGTACGGTGATCGTGACGGTCTCCTTTTCGCCGGCCATGAGGTGCACGCGGTTGAACCCGCAGAGCGCGCGAATCTCCCGCGGCTGCGAGGCGGCGGGCGGCGTGGCGTAAAGCTGCACGACGGCGTCGCCCTCGCGCGCGCCGGAGTTGGCGACATCGACGGTCACGGTGAGTGCGCCACCGGGAGCGGAGGCGACCTGGAGGCCCGCGTAGTCGAATTTCGTGTAGCTGAGGCCATGGCCGAAGGCGTAGAGAGGCTGGCCGGTGAAGTAGCGGTAGGTGCGATTCTTCATCGAATAATCGGTGAAATCCGGCAGATCCGTGGTGGAACGATAGAAGGTGATCGGCAGGTGGCCCGACGGATTGACGACGCCGAAGAGCACCTCGGCGACGGCGCGACCGCCGGCCTGACCGGGATACCAGGCCTGCACGAGCGCAGAGAGATTTTCGTCCTCCCAGGTGAGCGCTACGGCGGAACCGCTGCAGTTGACCAGGACGACGGGCTTGCCCGTGGCCTGCAGCGCGCGGATGAGATCCTCCTGCTCTTGCGGCAGTTCGATCGATTCGCGGTCGAAACTTTCACCCTCCTGAGCCGGCGTGATGCCGCCAACGTAGACGATCACATCGGCCTGCGCGGCGGTTTCGAGCGCCTCGGCCTTCAACTCAGCGACGGGACGTTTGGTGGCGTTGTCCTGACCGCTCCATGGCGCGTTTCCGGGTTTGGTGGTGATCGGGCTGCCCATGGCGGTGGTGACCTTGATCTCGGCGCCGGCAATCCGCCTGATGCCGTCCAGAATCGAGATCGGTTGCGAAGCGGTGCCGTGATAATTGCCCTCCAACATCGACTTCGAGTCGGCGTTGGGGCCGATGACGGCAAGGCGTTTCACCTTCGCCCGATCGAGCGGGAGCACGCCGTTGTTTTTCAACAGGACGATTGATTGCCGGGCCAGGTCCAAGGCGATCTGGCCGTGCTCCGGGAGATCATTGTCCTTAAGTGTATAGCGGGAATACGGAACTTGCTCGGCCGGATCGAACAGGCCGAGCCGGAAACGGGTCCACAGCGTATGGTAGAGGGCTTCGTCAATCTCCTTCTCGGTGATCAGGCCCTGCTGCACGGCCCGCACCAGCGCGTTGTAGTCGCCGCCGCAACAGAGATTGCAGCCCGCCTTCACCGCGAGGGCCGCGGCCTCCTCGGCGGTCTTCACGAAATGGTGCTGCCTTTCTCCGTAGATGTCGCGGATCGCATCACAATCGGACACGATGTAGCCCTCGAAGCCCCACCGGTTGCGCACGAGATCGGTGAGGAGAAGCGCATTGGCACTGGCCGGCACGCCATTGACGGAGTTGTAAGCGCTCATCACGCCGGCCACCCTGCCCTCGCGCACCACGCGCTCGAACTGCGGTAGATAGGTGTCGTAGAGATCCTGCTCGGATATTTCCGCGTTGAATGAGTGTCGGCTGCGTTCCGGGCCGCTGTGGACCGCATAGTGCTTGGCGCAGGCCATCGCCAGCATATAGCGGGGATCGTCGCCCTGGATGCCTTTCACGTATTCGATGCCGATCTCGCCGGTGAGATACGGGTCCTCCCCATAGGTCTCTTGTCCCCGGCCCCACCGCGGGTCGCGGAAGATATTGATGTTGGGCGTCCAATAGGTCAGGCCCGACCACCACTTGGAGTCGCCATGGTGATTGTTGGCGTAGTCGTTGAACTTGGCGCGGCCCTCGATGCCGATGATGGTGCCCTCCCGGTGAAACAGCGCGGGATTCCATGAGGCCGCCGCGCCGATCGGTTCCGGAAACACGGTCGCGAAACCGTTGTTGGCGATGCCGTGCAGCGCTTCATTCCAATAATCGTAGGCGGGCAAGCCAAGGCGCGGGATGGCGGGTGCGGCGTTCTTGAGCTGCGAAACTTTTTCCGCAAGCGCCATCCGCCGGATCAGATCGTCCGCGCGCGCGCGCAACGGCTTGGTGGCATCGCGCCAGATCGCCGGTTCCGTCACCGCGGGCGGGACCATCGCCGCCCGGGAGAAGGCGTCGGCCAGCTCGGAGGCGGCAAACGACACGATTTCCATGCCGCTTTGGTCCGTGATCTTCACGGTGTTGAACTTTGCGCGACCCTTGCTGGCGGTGAAGATCAGCTGCAGCGGCCCGTGCAGGGCGTCGTCGGCCTTCTCCACCGTGCCGCGAATGGTGGCCGCCTTCCGGGCCCCGCCGGCGGCGGCGAAGAGATCGAAATCTTTCGCCAGCACCTGATCGCCGGCGGTGACGTCGAACACGCGTTCGCCGGCCGCGGTTGCGATCGTCTCCGCGCCGGCGATCTCGATCGTATAGCGACCCGCGGGAAGATTGGACACGGTGACCGTGAAACGCGGGCCGTTGACGTCCTCGTGATACACTTCCATGCCCGGAACCGGAGGTCCGGGCGGTTCCACCCGGTGGGTGAAATCGCCGCTGACGGCGACCCGGCCGCCGCAGGTCGTGCAAGCTTCGTCCGCCGCGAACACCGGGGAGGAGGAAAGGAGCAGTCCGGCGAGGAGCCAGCTTATCGATGCGGCGACGGGTGGAACAAGGGAGAACTTATTCATAGAGTGAGGTGGCCTGAATTGAAACTCATGCCGGGTTGGCGTTTTGAAGATGGTCCGGATGGGCAGCGGGCTCCAATCGACGGTGTTACACGCAGCATCTGTTTCCGCATCGTTTCGTAGTGGGCCGAGAGGGGCGTCCGGTCCTCGGGGAACAGGATCCGCGCGAATCGGAAGCGCGTCCGTGGAGACCGCGACGCCGGTTGGTTGGACCGGGTCGGCGCATCGGTGGTTCCAGGCGAGGATCGGGGCTTTTCTCCAAGATTTCATCCGTTGGACGCAAGTCAGGGGGTGACTTCGATCACGATGCGGCGGTAGGCAAACAACGGAGGCGCACCGTCGTCCTCGGCTTCAAGGATCACATGCACCGTGCCGGGGATCGTCGTCGCCGGGATCACCACGTCCGTGGTCAATCCCCCGGCCTCGGTCAGGGTGGCGCCGGCGAGGGTGCCGGCTTCGCGGTAGATCCACCACGCGACTTTCACGCTTTGGCCGGGGTCGCCCGCGTCCGTCCCGTCCGCGGCAAGTTTCACCGTCGAACCGGCTTTGGCCGGGATCACGACGACGCCGGTCGAGCGGTCGCCGTTGAGCGCGGGGCGCGGGTTATGATTGGCCTTGGCGAAATCATCGGCCACGCACCAGTTCATGCGTGCGGCGAAGTCGTTCTGGAAATGCTCCCGCCAGCGCCAGATCGTGGCCTGGTTGGAGCTGTCGAATCGGCCCGGCTCGACCTCGACGCGGTCGCACGTCGCGGCGATATCGGTCCAGATGGGGCGCGTTTCGCCGGCGGGCTGGAAGAGCGCGTAGCGCCCACCCCACCCGCCGTAGGCCGGACTCACGTCCCAGCCCAGCCCGCGATCGATCAAACCGAGGAAACTCGGCGTGTCGCCTTCCATGAGATAGAGCCGGTGCGGATAGAGGGCCCCGAGCGGACCATGATTTTGGATGACGTGGGTTTCGAGCCACGGATTGGCCACCATCGCGGCATGGTAACCGGGGGCGGCCTGAACCTCCTGGCCGCCGGAAATGCCGCTCCAGGTGGCGCGATAATATTCCTGGTAGCTCGTCGGGCTCGAGGGCGTGACAATGTAGAACAGCGTGGGAAACTCGCGCCGGATCCAGGCGCCCGAGTCGTCCTGA
>Ga0265331_10002867_pt1 | contig 11406 bp, 7 predicted proteins | sample 41923metaG_FD_202088 | JGI IMG/M metagenome (GOLD analysis project Ga0265331, IMG submission 202088) | Rhizosphere microbial communities from Carex aquatilis grown in University of Washington, Seatle, WA, United States - 4-19-23 metaG | ecosystem: Host-associated > Plants > Roots > Rhizosphere >...
GGCCTTGATGCAATTCCTCTTTGCGCCCGTGCTGGGATCGCTTTCCGACCGCTTCGGGCGGCGGCCGGTCGTGCTCGCCTCCAATCTGGGCCTGGGGCTCGATTACATCTTCATGGCGCTCGCCCCGTCGCTGCCCGTTCTCTTCATCGGGCGGCTGATCTCGGGGGCGACCGCCGCGAGCTTCTCGACGGCCGGCGCCTATATCGCCGACATCACCGCGCCGGAGCAGCGGGCGGGGCGATTCGGCCTCCTCGGCGCGGCTTTCGGCTTCGGCTTCATTCTGGGACCGGCGATCGGCGGCTGGCTCGGCGGCTACGACCTGCGCCTGCCCTTCTGGGGCGCAGCCGCGCTGAGCCTCGCCAACGCGCTCTATGGATTTTTCATCCTCCCCGAGTCGCTGCCCAAAGAGAAGCGCACGCCGAAGATCGCCTGGCGCAGCGCCAATGTGTTCGGCGCGCTGCGGCTGCTCGGCTCCGAGCGCGAGCTCTCGCTCATCGCCGCCGCCGCTTTCCTGTCCTATCTCGCGCATGAGTCGCTACCGAGCCTCTTCGTGCTCTACGCCGATTACCGCTATCACTGGGACGCGGGAAAGACAGGCTGGGCGCTCGCGATCGTCGGGGTCTCGCAGACGATCGTCTCGGGCGGCCTCGTGCGGCCCGCCGTGGCGCGGCTCGGCGAGCGCGCGACGCTGACGATCGCGCTCCTGTTCGGGGCGGCGGGCTTCCTGCTCTATGCCTTCTCGACCGACGACGCGCTGTTTCTCGCTGCGGCACCGCTCATCGCCATGTGGGGGATGGCGAACCCCTCGCTGCAAGGTCTTGCGACGCGCTTGCGCGACGCCTCCGAGCAAGGGCGGCTGCAGGGCGCGCTTTCGAGCCTGCGCGGCGTCTCTGGCATGATCGGGCCGTTGCTCTTCACGCAGATATTCTCGCTGAGCGCCGCTGCGGGCGTTTTTCCCGGCGGCGCCTATCTGCTCTCGGCGGCGCTGCTCGGCGCGAGCCTCTCCGCCGCGCTCGCCGCCGCCGCTCCGAGGGCTCGGCGGCTGGCCTGAGGTGGGCGCGCCGGCGAGGAGAGGGGCCCGGGCCAATCTACGATAAAGCGATTCTCCTAGAAATCGGGGTGATTGCAGAGCCGCATTGACACCCCCCAGCCCCTCACCCCGGCCCGATCGCCGTGAGCGGGGAGAGGGAGACGCCAGCGCGATTACCGCCTCAGCAGACCGCGAGTGCGCGTAACGGCGCCAGCGAGGATCAGGAGTACGAAAGCCGCCAGCCCCGTGCCGGGCGCGGGGCCGGGAGCCACCTGGAAAATGCCAAAGCCGCTGGAGAAGTTCTGTCCGTCTGGGGTTGCGGCTTGAAAATTGTAAAAATTCGGGGGTCGGTGATGTAGATGTAACCCAACAAGTTCGCGCCCGCCTCCACCGCGAATGTGATGCCCTGTGGGTCAAGCTGAGGATGCGTCCAGGGAAACAGCAGGTTATCGTTGCCGATGGGGGTTGGATAGGTATTCGGCGGGGCGTAAGCAAGTGTGTAGGCCTTAGCTGTCCTCCCCGTGGGCGTCACGGTGACTGAGCCGCCCGTGGCATCGTAAACCGTCCATTGCCCTACCGGATCCGTGAAAGTTCTCTCCGCTTTCAGGACGCCCGATCCTGTGATTGTTCCAGCCGTAAACACGGCGTCGAAGCTGAAGGCGAAATTAGCGTTGCTCGCGAGGGTTATCAGCGCGTGGGCGTCTCGGGCGCCGGCGCCCAATGAGAGGAAGGCGGTCAGCGCGAGGATCGCCCCGAGGCGAGGCGACAGAGCCACTCTGAGGCGCTTTGCAAAAAGGGAAATCGTCATAGGTCGTCTCCAAATCCGCAAGGCGCCGCGCGAGCGAAGGAGGAAGCGGCTTAAATCGCGCTTCGGCGGGATAGACGCATGATAAGTCTTCGACTCCGAGACTGTAAAGCTTCGCTCGCAAAGATTTTTGGACGTATTCTTGGACGGGGCGCGATCGAGGGAGCTCACTGGCGCAGGACGCCAAGTTATTGTCACGGTGGGAAGCGTCGTGGAGAGGCCTCTGACTGTCGCGTCTGAGAAGCGACCGGTCTCCGAGGGAGCTCGGTGAGCTGCGAGCGGCTGCGTTGCGATCTTAGCGAACGGCGACGAGCCAGGCGCTTCAAGAGGCGTGAGCCAAAACGATCCAGCACCCAGCGATGAAACGAACTTCGTCTCCTGCGATATGCCTTGAAAAGACCGGCCGGACCTTTTCGACGAGCCGGGCTCGCGACGCTTCGCCGAGCTGCCCAAACGCGGCTCCGATCGCCCCAAAGCTCGTAAACAAGTAGTCCAGATCGCGCACCGGGAACGAGCACGAAATGTCCGCATGGAGAATCTTTATCTGGCGCCAGCCGCTGTCGCTCAGGACCGCCTGGATCCGATCGCGATCTGAGAGCGCGAACCGCCCGGGCGCGTTAGGATCTGGCGGCGGCGCCTCTGGCAAGAAGGGCGCAGCCGCGAGCTCCGCCTCACGCATGAAGGCATTGTCCGCTGGACCGCGCCACACGGCGAAACAGGCCTTGGCGTTCGGCTTCGCGGCGCTCCGCAAGTTGGCGAAGGCCCGCACGGGATCATCAAAAAACATGACGCCGAAACGAGACACGAGTAAATCAAAGCTCGCTTCCTCAAAGGGATACACTTGCGCATCGCCTTGGATGAAGGAGGCGTTGGCCTTTTCCTGCTCGCTTCTCATTCTTGCGGCTTCGATCATGCAAGAAGAAAAATCGATGCCCACGCAGGGCGGCCCGGAATTGAGATGGCGCGCATAGGCGATCGTGAGAGCGCCCGCGCCGCAGCCGACATCGAGAACGCGGCTTCCAACTCTCGGAGGACATTCCGCGAGGATGGCGTCCACAACGGGCTGATAGATTAGGTCGAGCAGCTCTCGTCCTTCGACCCACGCACGCCCCCCTTCGCCGTTCCAGGCCTCGGCTTGCTTTTGGTTCACATCGGTGCGTCGAGCCGGGCGCATCACTCAGATCCACGAATGAAGCCTGGGACGTTCAGATTCGCAGGCGAGCAGAGAGGCGCCGCGGCATGCGCGAAGGGAAGCGAGGCGCAGGGAGGAAACGCGAAGAGCCTATCACAAGCCGCGAGAGGCGGCTTGGGCTCCGCGACGTTTTTTGTCGCGGGGCATTCATGCTACTCGCGAAGACCTCGCCGTTACGCCGTCGCTGCGATGAGGCGAGCAGCAATCTCGAGGGCGAACCAGATCGACGTTTCGCCGGACAGGGAGTCGCAATCGATGTGCGGTATTGGCGGAATTATACGTCTGGATGGAGCCCATGTTTCACCGGAGGCTGACGGCGGCCCGTTGCGCCTTATGGCTCGTCAAATGGCCCATCGTGGCCCCGACGATGAGCAAATCCATTTTCACGCCAATGTAGGATTGTGTTTTAGACGCCTTTCCATCGTGGACCTGAAAGGCGGGCAACAACCGCTTTTTAACGAGAAGCGTTCGGTGGTGACGATTTGCAATGGAGAGATCTACAACCATAAGGAACTACGTAACCGCCTTCTCCCTAATTGCAACTTTAGAACCCATTCGGATTGCGAGGTTATCCCCCATTTGTACGAGCGCATGGGGATGGGTTTCCTTTCCGAGCTGAACGGGATATTCGCATTTGCGCTTCTTGATCAGGACAGAAATAAAATCTATATTTGTCGCGATCGATTGGGCGTAAAGCCGTTATTCTATTACAACGACAGGAACATTATTGTCTTCGGTTCAGAGGTCAAGACAGTGCTGGCGCACCCGGGCGTGCCGAAACAGTTCGATTGGGAGGCCGCTCTAACATTGCGAAGTCGGATGAGATATCCCCATCAAGAATATGGGCTCTCATCGTTTTTCACGGGCGTGCATCACCTTCCGGCGGGCCACTTTCTTGAAATCGACCTGTCGACGGGAACGCTTCGAGAGCATGGTTATTGGGACGCCGCGCCCGCATCCCTGGGGACGGATATCGACCGGGAAAAATTCATAAATGACTACCATGAACTGCTCCGAGACTCCGTGGAAATGCAGCTCATGGCGGACGTCGAGTGCGGCGTCTTCTTGAGTGGCGGCATCGACTCGGTGGCTGTCGCTCATTTCGCAGCCAAGCATAAAGCGGTTCACGCTTTCTCGGTGCTGTCGCAGAGCACGCTTGGGAACGGCGATGCGCCATCGGCCCATGCCGCCGCCAAATCGATGGGCATCCCTATTCACATGGCGCTTTTCGATTGGCGGAAGCTCGACGTCGATCCGGCCTTGTGGCGGAGCATGCTTTGGATGGTGGAGACGCCGATCGCCGACGCCGAACAATATTACAAATATCTGCTCCACGCCTTTGCCCGGGCGCGGGTTCCGGGATTGAAGGTCATGCTGCTGGGCAGCGGCAGCGATGAATTCAACGGCGGCTACACCAAGTCCTTTTACAATTCGCTCCGTGATCCGTCATGGCGAAAGTTCGAGCGAATCATGGAAGGCTACGAACGCGAATCCTTGTTGCGGCGGAGCGGCGCCTGGAACAAATACGCCACTCTCCAGGTCGACGAGCATCCGTTGATCTCCCGGAACTTCCTGGCAGGACTGGCGGGGCTGACTCCTTACGAAACGCCATGGGCCGGTTACAGGGATATGCATCGCCGCGTGCTGCAGATGTGGGTGCTGTGGCATGAGGATCGCACCTCCGCCGCCAACGGCATAGAAGCGCGCGTGCCGTTTCTGGATCATCGTCTGGTCGAGCTCACCTACGCCGTTCCGCCTCAATTGCAGAAGGAATTATTCTGGGACAAGGCGATCCTGCGCGAAGGCATGAAAAATGAGCTGGCGGAACAATTCCGCCATCGGCCGAAGACGCCATTTTTTCAGGGCGAAGACCTGAAATACACCCGTCGCCTCTTGTACAATCTCCTCTGCGCTAAAAATCATGCTTTGATAGAGGAGGCGATCGACTCGGCGCCCGGCTTCGTCGATGTCGTCGATAAGGACGTCTTGTGGCGGTTTGTCCGGGATCTGCCGAACGATCCGGAATATTCAAACGTCGATCTCGTCCTTGACCTCGTGAACATGGGACTTCTCGCCGCAATGGCGAAGGCGCCCGAAGAAGCCCCCGCGAGCTGGAACGGCGATCTGCCTGTGTCGGAAACGACGATCGATGACTGGCCCTCCTGGGAGGGTAACTTCGGCGTTTCGCTGGTTCAAAGATCGCCGTCGCTCGAGCGCGGCAGCATCCTTCGCTTCGCCGAGGGGGTTCGCCTCCTGCGGGAGGAGGCGGGAGACCCCAAGATAGGGGCTGGCGGCCGATACTGCATTCTGAGAAATGATGTTCTCGAGTTCACGCTCGACGCCAAATTCGAGCCATGGGCGCGCTTCCTTCGGCATGTTGACGGCGTCAAGTCGGTGGAGGAAACGTCCCGCGCCGCGGGCGTCACCGAAGCGGAGATATGGAAGCACTTGGAAGAAGCCGTAGAATACAAAGTTCTCAACGTGAACTCGGGGACGCACTGACCTCGGGGTGCTGGCGGCTTAGCCGGTTCGCGAATCGGCGAGCGACACGAGCCTATATTCGCCCATGCTTGGTGGGTGAATGCGAGTCGCTGCGCAGCGCCGCAACGCTGGAGAAGGGTCTGACCCGCGGCATAGAATTGTGCGTCAGGATATTGCGCATCATCTCGATGGCGCCGTCCACGGCATCCCTGATCACGCCCTGGAACTCGCAACGGGGAGCGCTCTGACTCCGGAAGGAGATGCCCAGCTCCCGTAGGGAGCCAGGAGCCGGGCCAGATCTAACCGTTCATCACATGATAAAATCTACAGAAAGAATCAATTATATGCAACCAGAATTTTCGCGGCCCACCGGGGTCGCTCTTTTAGCCTCTCCGTCTGACATGATGTCACGCCTTTGGTTTCGCCTCGGCAGCGCCCGCTGCGCTTCCCCCTTCCCCTGGTCGCCCCGGCTTCCCCGGATCCTATGCGTGATTGCGGTTCACCGAGGGATGAATTAGCCCAGAGAAAGCGGCATTCCCAACAGCAAGGCGACGGCGTCGATCTGGCGGTTGCTGCCGGTCTTCTCGAGCACGCCGCGCACGTGGGTGCGCACCGTGCCTGGAGAGACGCTTTCGTTTGCGGCGATCTGGCTCACGCTTTTGCCGCTCGCCAGGGCGCGAGCGACCCTGGCCTCGGACGGCGTCAGACCGAACAGCGATCGCAGCAAGGATTCGGGAGGCGCGCACCGCGCCCCGGCGGGCGCCAACACCAGCGCCGCCGTCGCCTGCGCGAATTTATCGCGCGAGCGCAGGGGCAGGAGGCGAGCGATGAAGCCCGGGCCGGGCTTGGCTTTCACGGGGAAGGTCACGACCGCGTCCGTTTCGCCGATCTGCAGGCGCGCCAGCGCATTTCGCAACCCGGCGTCGGCGGCGGCGTCACGCAGCGTAAATTCCGCAGCGGACCACGCGACGTCGGGCTTTACAGCCTCCAAAAGCCCATTGGCCGCGAGCACATGTCTATCGCGGTCGAGAATCAGCGCAGGCAGGCCCAACGCCGCCAGCGTTTCGACCACGGCGCTCATGCCGCGCTGCTGCGACTGCGCCCACAGACAAAACGCATGGGCCAGCGCCGGACGCAACGAATCGAGCCTTTCGAGCTCGCGGGCCCCGAGCGGATCATCCCCAGGCCTCCGCCGCCAGCCGATCGTGACGCGCTCACCTGTGGGCAATTCCACGCTTGTCGTCGCCCCAAAGCCTACACCCGAGGGGAAACAGAAATCGCGGAAAGTCGGCTCGTCGCGCAGTTCTTCGATCGTCATCGCTTCCTGGTCGGCGATGAAGCGGGAGGCGCAAAGTTTTGGCAGCCTACGTGGATAGGTCCCGCGCGCCAGCCAGCGCTCGCGGATCATGCGCTGCAGGATTTCCTCGAAGCCTGGCGCGCCGATCCATCGGGCGGCGTCGGAATCGCCCAGGATCACGAAGCCGAAGGGGGCTTCGATGATCTGTCCGATCTGCTCGAGAACGCCTGGCCATAGCTCCGGACGCTGCGAGCCTTCGTAAATTCGCTCGATCAGGCCCTCATGCATCGGCGCCAAATCGGCAGGACCGGATTCTGCTCCGGGTCTTGGACGCATTTCGATCATCGTATGAATTTCCACCGATACGGACGCTCTTCCGGCTCGACCGGCTCGCGATCCGTTGTGACTGTGAAGGCGCAGGAAGCATCGCCGTCGAGCTCGACAACCGCCGTGCTGCGATGTGGCGTGCTCGAAAGCCGGGTGGAACGCGCGCGCGTTTAGCCCGTCAGGGCGCGGGCGGGCGGGTTCGCAAGGAGACGGATCAGAAGAGGGGGGGCGCCCGAGGCTGATGCGCCGAGGCGAGGGGCCTGGCCGGCGCGACGCTGCTGGCGGTCCAGAAGGACGCGGCGCGGTTGAAGAGGGCCACAGGGGCGCTCAGAGGCGCGCGTCCCGTCAGGGCAAAGGCCCCTTCACTGGAAAGCTGGCAGAGGGGGCAACCGGCGGCGTGGCGCTCGCCTTTGCCGAGGGGATGCGCGTGGCCGCCGTCTCCGTCGCTACCGGCGCTCAAGCAATCTTGAAGAGCGGACTCTCGATTGGGGGCGTGCGAGGCATAAGCGAAGGCACCCGCCGGCAGCAGGACCTTCAGTCCTATCGCCAGAACGAAAAGCACAGCCGCGATCGTGTCGCGTCTCATCCCCTCTCGTCCGCCCATCCGGTCGGCATGAGCTGCGAAGCGCGCAGCCCTCGATGCGTCTCAAGTTTTGCTCTGCTTTGAGGTTTTTTGCAAGGTTCATGACAGGTCGGAAATTTTTTTTGGATCGCGTCGGTTCAGGGAGCGTCGGCGAAATGACGTTTTGCGCGACTTTCGAGCGCGGGAATGAGTTTCCGGGGCTCGATCAGCTCGAAGCCTCTACCGTGCGCGGACCCGGCGGATCTGCATCGTTCCGCCCGGGTTTGAAAATCTTGGCTTGTGGCGTGGCGGCGGCTATTGGCGCCGCCATTACTCTTCCACGGCCTCCAGGCCAAAGCACAAGACGCTGTAGAAGCCTGACCGCGCCGCGCATCCTAAGAAGTACAGCCATTTCGGCTCATAAAACGAGGGGTGTGACTTTTTTGCCACACTAGAGACTGTGACTATTTTATCACGGTGAGGAAAAAAAGCTTCGGCGTCGAATAAAAACGAGCATTGAGGCTGGGCGTTTCTACAATCTTGTAGAGGCGAGCATCTCACAGCTCGTTTTAGCTTCCTGGCGCTGCCGTGATGTCGGCAGAGAAAGCGGCGGCTGCTCTCCCCCAATTGGTGAGGCGGAAGTCCCAAAAACTCAGCGCCGGTAGGAGGCACCAATGAAAGAGCAGGATCGGATTTCGTCGCAGCGCGGGGCTGGAACGCCCGAGGCGCGCATCTCGAGCAAGTTGCAGCGCACGCTGTGCCAGGGCGTCGCCGTTGCGGCGCTCGCCATCGCCTTCGCGCCGAGCGCGGCGAACGCGCTGATTTGCGTCAGCATCAATCCCATTCTCAACGGCTCCAGCGACGCCGGCAACAAGCAAGCCGTCGCCTGCGGCAATTCCGCCACTGCGAACGGTAACTACGACGTCGCGGCCGGCTCGGGCGCCACGACGAATGGCGGCGGGACCCCCAATACGTCGTCGGTCGCCGTCGGCGGCAACGCGAACGCCAACGCGGCCGACACCATCGCCATCGGCGGGGGTGCGCTTGCGAATTCGGCTTGGGACACCTCAGTCGGCGCCCGGTCCTATGCGAAGGGCGGCGGAAGCATCGACTTCGGGGCCACGGCCTTCGGCTCTTGGTCGCAGGCCACCAACATGGGCTCGACCGCCCTCGGACAGTTCTCGCAGGCCAAGCCCTCCAACGCCGACATCGGCGGCGGCAGCGCCACCACCCCCGACAACACAAACCCCATCATCCCCACGAGTGGCCCCAACGCCAACAAGCTCGCCGGTAAGCCGGTCGATCCCAGCGCCTCCCTATCCACCGCCGTCGGCAACTGGACGATCGCCGCGGGCTATAATTCCACTGCGGTTGGTCAGCTCGCGGCGACGAACGCCGACAACGCCACCGCCCTCGGCCAGTTCGCCTACGCTACCGCCAGCAACGCCTCTGCGGTGGGACAGGGCAGTCAAGCCTTCGGGGACAACAGCACCGCCCTTGGCAGTGGCGCGGTCGCGGGCAGCGCCTTCTTCAACCCCGGCGCGCCCAACAAAAACTGGAACGGCAATATTCCCTACACGACAGGCGTCGGGACCGCGGGCGACACCGCCGCCGGTTATTTCTCGACGGCGATCGGCGGCTCTTCGACCGCCATCGGCGGCACTGATGCGAAATATAACCAGATAACCGGCGTGTACACCGGCGCGAACGCTGCGATGGTCGACCTCGGCGCGACGAGCGGCGTGGCGGTCGGCGGCGGCGCGACCAACGGCAACGGCGCCTATGTCAGCCAAGGTTCCGTCGGCGGCGTGGCGATCGGCGGCGGCTCGAACGGTCAGCAAGGCGCGACCGCCGGCTTCAACCTGCTGAAGTACTACCAAGGTAATCCGGCGTACGGCGCTGCGCCCGGCGCGATCGCGATAGGCGGCTCCGACGGGGTCAACTTGGGCGCCTCGGCCGCCAACGCTGGCGACGTCTCGATCGGCACGCTCTCGTCCGCGATCGGCGGCGGGAGCCCGACCGCAACGCCGGGCAGCTGCGGCAAGGGCGTGGCCGGGGTGTGCGGCGGATCGGCGACCGCCCTCGGCTATGAGGCGACCGCCTGGTACCAAGGCTCCACGGCCATCGGCAACTATTCATACGCCATCGGCAAGGACGCCAACGGTGGATTTGCCACCGCCGTCGGCAACTACGCCTGGGTCGCTGACGTAAACAACGGCACCGCCATCGGCCAGTTCTCCTTCGTCAAGGGCGAGAACGGCACCGCAGTCGGACAGGCCTCGCACGCCACCGCCGTAAACTCCTCGGCCTTCGGTCAGACCGCTTGGGCCGCCGGCGACAATTCGACCGCCCTCGGCACCGGCGCCTACGCGGGCAGCGCATCTCTGGACCCCAGCTACAAGCCGGGCTCTTCGACGACCGGCGTGGGCACCGCCAACGACGTCGCCGTCGGCTATTTCTCGACGGCAGCGGGCGGCAACTCGACCGCGATCGGCACCAACTCCCAGGCCTACGGCCAAAACAGCATAGCGATCGGCGCCAATGCGGTGGCGAACAACGCGAACCAGGTCGTGCTCGGCGCGCCCGGCGTTCTCCAGGCGTCGACGGGGTCTCAAGTCGGACCGACCAACTTCGTCACGTCGGACGCGAACGGCACCTTGGGCACGAGCCAGTTCGGACCCGGCAGCATCGCCGCTCTGAACGCCTCCGTGTCGAACTTGTATCTGGGCCAGGCGAGCCTGCAGCAGCAGATCAACGGCAATCGGCGCGAGGCGCGACAGGGCATAGCCATCGCCTATGTCGGCGGCGCGAACGCGCCGATGCCCTCGGCCCCCGGCAAGGTGACCTATATCCTGAACGCGGGAGGTTACAAGAACCAGGGTGCCATCGCCGGCGCGCTCTCGTATCGTCTCCCCACCTCGTTCCCTCTGGCGCTGACCGCCGGCGTTTCGGTTGGCTTCAACAGCTCGGCCGCTGCCAAGGGCGGCTTGCAGGGCGAGTTTTGATCTCCTACGAGAGCAATCATCCTCTACGAGAGGCTTCATGCGTCATTTGATCCCTCAACGGTCCCCTGCGGACCTCATCGCCGCGGTCTCCGCGGCGATGCTTCTCCTTTCGTCTCCGGCGAGCGCCGAAACTCCGGTCAAGCGCGCGCCGGCGACGGAGACGCCAGCCAGCCCGACGCCGGCGCAGATCGATCGCAACGGCCTGCTGATCTTGCTCAGGAACTCGCTTTCCGCCCTCGACCAAGCCAACAAGACCGGCAATTACACGGTGCTGCGCGATCTGGCCGCGCCGGGTTTCGCCGCCGCCAACAATGCGGCGCGGCTCGGCGAGATTTTCGCCAATCTCAGAAACGGCAAGGTGGATCTTTCGGGCGTGCTCGTCATGGAGCCGCAGCTGACGGTCATGCCGGAGATCACGCCGAACGGCCTGCTGCATTTTGCGGGGTTCTTTCCCTCGGCGTCGTCGCGACTCAACTTCGAAATCCTCTTCGCGCCGGTCGACGGGCAGTGGCGACTGTTCGGCCTCGGCGCCGGTATGGGGTCGGCGGCGCCCGTCGCTCCCGCTCCTCCGCCGGCCCCCGCTCCGGCGCCGGAGGTCAAAAAGGACGAGAAGAAGCCCCCGAAACCGTGACGCGATCCTGAGGTTGCGGACGGTGTCGTCGGGCTCTGGTTTGATCGAGTAGCGCAGCCTGCGTCGGCGGCCGCTC
>Ga0265331_10002868_pt1 | contig 11395 bp, 10 predicted proteins | sample 41923metaG_FD_202088 | JGI IMG/M metagenome (GOLD analysis project Ga0265331, IMG submission 202088) | Rhizosphere microbial communities from Carex aquatilis grown in University of Washington, Seatle, WA, United States - 4-19-23 metaG | ecosystem: Host-associated > Plants > Roots > Rhizosphere...
CCGCTCCGGGCGGCGATTCCGGTGGCGCAGGCGAAGCGGGTGCGCTGGATGCGCCAGGTTCCATTGCCATCGGCTCGGGCGGCAAGGCCACGGCGGTGCGCGTAGCCGCAGCCGATGCGGCCATGACGCTGCCCGGCCTCCAGCCAGCCGCCGCGGCGGCGGGCTCCGAATCCGCAGTGCCGCTCGCCCTGCTGCCGGATGCCACGGCATCCGGTGGCGGCGGCAGCGATAACCAGGCGGCGCAGAAGGCCGCGGCTCCATCGGTGCAGGCGATGTCCGACCTGATGCGAAGCTTGAGTCCCGCCGCACCCGCGGCCGCGATCGCCGAGCAGGCCATCGCGGTGCCGGTCGGCAGCGCCGGCTGGGGAGCTGCGGTTGCCGCGCAGGTGCACTGGCTCGCCGGCAGCGGCGTCACCAGCGCGACGCTGCGCCTGGCGCCCGAGCACCTGGGGCCGGTGCAGGTGATCATCGATCTGCAGTCCTCACAGGTGAACGTGAGCTTCAGCGCGGCGCATGCCGACACTCGCGCCGCACTCGAGCAGGCACTGCCGAAGCTGCGAGAGATGTTCGCCAGCGGGGGACTGGCCCTGGGCCAGGCGAGCGTTCAGCAGGAATCACGCCCGGGTGCGCAATCCGCAATGCCCGCGCGCGTGACGCACGTCACCGAGAGCGCCGCCAGCCGGCCCCTGCCCATGGCCCGGGCACTCGGGCTGGTAGACGAATATGCGTGAATGTGAGCCATGCCAGCGACAGCTTTCCGTCCTCGCAGGCAGATTGTCGCTGGCGCGGGGCTTGCTCCAGGTGAGCGCCTGCAGTGTTCGGTTCCACCCCCATCACCGGAAGACAGGTAACCATGGCCGCTGAATCCGCTAAGCAGGATGCCTCCGCGAAGGTCACTCCGATCAAGCCCAAGAAGTCGGGCAAGATGCTGTGGATCGCGCTTGCGGTCCTCGTGCTCGCCGCCGGTGGCGGCGCGGCCGCCTGGTTCAAGCTCAAGGCGGCCCCCAAGGCCGGATCCAAGGCCGCGGCTGCCGCGCCCGAGCCGGTCAAGGCGCCTCTCTACTACAAGCTCGATCCGGCATTCGTGGTCAATTTCGGCGGCGAGGGCAGCGCGCGCTACCTGCAGATTACGGTGGAGATCATGTCGCGCGATGCCCCGGTGCTGGATGTGATCAAGAACAACGACCCCGCGGTCCGTGACCAACTGGTGCAGCTGTTCTCGAGCCAGGACAACGGGACGCTGATGACTACCGAGGGCAAGGACAAGCTGCGCGCGTCCACGCTGGATTCGATACGCAAGGTGATCGACGGAGTAGGCGGCAGCGGCAAGCTCATCGAGGCGGTGTATTTCACCAGCTTCGTGATCCAGTAGCCGGAATGTTGTCAAGCAACCCGATAGCAGAAGGACCATGAGTACACAGAGCGCAAGAGCCATCGAGCCCCAGCCCGCGGCGCTGGGAAACTTGAAGCCGGACGCGCCGGAAGGCGATCCAAACCGTGAGCTCAATCTCGACGTGGTGCTGGATATTCCAGTCACACTGTCGATGGAAGTGGGCCGCAGCCGCATCAGCATCCGCAACCTGCTGCAGCTCAACCAGGGTTCCGTGGTCGAGCTCGAACGCGCGACCGGGGAGCCGCTGGATGTCTACGTAAACGGCACGCTGATCGCGCATGGCGAGGTTGTCGTCGTGAACGAGAAATTCGGCATCCGGCTGACCGACGTCATCAGTCCCGCCGAGCGCATCCGCAAGCTGAAGTAGCCTGCGCAGAGCGCTCAAGAATCCTGCCTGGCGGCCGATAGTTCGGGCGACAGAGCATTCAGGAGCCACAGCGTGTCACTGACGAAACCTACCGGGCCTGCGCCGGCGCCCAGCCACCAGTCCTTGTTCCAGTTCGTCAGCCGCCTCGCCGGGGAACTCTCGGGCGGGCGCGTCGACCTGCCGTCCTTCCCGGAGGCGGCGGCGCGGCTGCAGCACGTACTCAGCGACGAGAGCGTCAACAGCGAGCGGGTCGCGCGCGTAGTGAGTTCCGATGCGGGGCTCGCAGCACGCATCCTGACCATGGCGAACTCCACTCTGCTGAGCCGCGGCGGCCCCGCGGTCACCGATCTGAAGGTTGCCATCACGCGCATTGGCTACGAGCACATCCGCACCGCAGCCCTGGCCTATGCGACGGCGCAGCTGCAGCGCGCGCCCGAGCTGCGCCATATCCGTCCCTATCTGGAGAAGTTCTGGCAGGAGGGCGTGCGGGTCGCCGCGCTGGCCCATGCGATGGCGAAGGAGTCGCGGCGCGTGCGCAGCGACGAAGCCATGCTCGCCGGCCTGCTGCACAATATCGGCAAGATCTACATCCTGGCGCGCACGCCGGTGCCCTCGAGCGGCAGCGTCGAATATGCCGAGGAGGCGCTGCGCGACTGGTATCCGAGCATCGGACAGGCGCTGATCGAAAACTGGAAGCTGCCAGAGCAGATCGCGCTGGCGATCGGCGGCCAGCTCGAAGTCGATCGTGAGCACAGCGGACCGCCCGACCTGCAGGACCTGCTGATCGTCGCCGTGGCGGTCGCGGCACAGATGACCTCCGGCAATGCCGACGATGCGGCGCTGGCGCGGATGCCACCCTCGACTGCCCTCGGGTTGAGCGACTCGGCATTCGTGCGGATCATGTTCGAGTCTGCGACCGAAGTGGCGATGCTGCAGGCCGCTCTCGGCTGAAAAAAGGGGCCCTTGCGGGCCCCCCCTTTGTGCTCAGAGCAGGGGGTCGTGCTGAGAGCGACGGGGTCGCGCTCAGAGCGACGGGGTCGTGCCGGTGTAGTACGTCACGACGTAACCCTTGAGCGTGCCATCGGCCTGTACCAGGCCGGAGACGCGGGTAAGCGCGCCGTTCACCAATCCTGCCGTCAGCGTTGCCAGCCCAGCGGGAGTCGTGATGTCGACCGGGCTCACCGTGACGATCCCATTGTTGCGGTCCACCTGGTACACCAGGGTCGCCGAGCCGCTCGCCGTGCTGACGTCCACCGTCACCGGCTGCGTGCCATAGAGCACCGAGTTGAGCGCCGTGATCGCGAAGTTGTAGGCAGTACCCGAACCGGCCAGCGGCGTGGATACCTTGGCGATGGGTACCGGCACCGGCAGCAGGACCGTCGCGGCGGCGGCCCAGCCGCTCGCGTTGGCCGGGTCTTCCCATACGTTGTAGCTCACGCCCACGGCCGGGATCACGCCGGCGGCCGTGCCGAAGCTCGCGCTCCCGGCGGTGGCGCTGACGAAGCTGCTGATGGCGTTCGCGCCGTAATTCACCAGCGTCGGATAGGCGAAGTTCCACCACTTGTAGCCGGTGATCGCATTGCCACTCGCATCCGAGCCGTTCGCCGTTGACGGCGACAGGTAGTTCAGCGCGATGCTGTAGTCATCGCCGCTGCTCGGGTAGTTGTGGGTATAGGTGAAGTTCGATGCATTGGGCTGAGAGATGGTGCCGGAATACTGCGCGGTCTCGATGTCGATGCTCTGCGCCACCAGCGGCACGGCGAGCGGATCGACGACGCTGGCATGCACCTTGAAGCCGCGTACCAGGTTGTGGCTCGCGAGGAATGCCGGACCGGTGCCGATAGGCGTCGCGTCGGCCAAGGCATTCTGCGGCTGCCGGAAGAAGAATTCCGTCGCGGAATTGACCAGCAGCGGCACGCCGACGCCCGATTCGTTCTCCACCACAACGGTGTTGGTCGCAGGATCCGCGTGCAGCACGTGGCCCTCGGGACTCACCCAGACGCCCGCAAAGGTGCTGCTCTCCCAGACGCGGGTGGCTACCAGCGTGCCGTTCTGCTGGTAGCGTGCGGCGATGCGCACGAACTCGCCGTTCGGGATGTGGAGGCCGCTGAAGCTCTTGACGGTCTGCGTGGTCTTCGCGTCCACGTCGTAGAACAGCGTGCCGTTGGTCGCATCCGCCAGGATGGTCAGTGACTGGCTGCTCTGCACGGCGGTCTCGGTGCCCTTGGCAGGGAGCACCGGGAAGTCCTTGCTGATCGTGATCGAGCTGCCATCCGTCGCGACCGCGGTCACCGTGCCATAGGCGTGACGCAGCACGAGGCGCGTGATGTTGCCGACCGTGCGGCGGCGCACCGGCCCGTTGAAATTCACCGCCCACTGCGTCGTGGTCGCGCCGGGCGGCAGGTGGCCGATCAGGAATGCGGGATTGGCCAGGTCGAACTCGAGATCGAGCGCCGGGTTCGGCGTACTGCTGCTCGTCACCGTCAGCGGTGAATCGAAGCTCACCGTGATCGGGACGCTCAACGCGGCCGCGCTTCCGCTCGCATGCAGGATCTGGATATTGGCGGGATCGACGGTAGAGCCTGCCGCGGCGCTGAAGCCCGGTTCGGGATTTGATGCCGCGGTGAGCATCACATCGCCCGGATTGCCGCCCACGGTGACCACGGCGCCGGTGTAGGTGCCCACCGGGATCTGCACATTGCCGAGCAGCTCTCCGATCTGGTCGAGCTGCTCGAGATTCACGTAGGTGCTTCCGGCTGGAGCCGTCCAGACCGTCACGGCGCTGCCGCCGCCCTGTGGCAGCAGTGCGATGCTCTGCACCCGCACGCCGATCATGGCCCAGTCCTCGGACGAGGCGTCGCTGATCATCACCGGCACGCTGCCATAGGAGGTGGCCATCATGCTGGAGGCGGAGCCATCGCCTCCACCGCATGCGGCAAGACCGGCGGTCAGAGCGCCGCAGACCGCGGCATGGATGAGATTGCGTTGCATAAAGAGCCCTCTCTGGCGTGTAGGTAGAACCCGCTACTGCGGGAACGAGCGCATGAGATTCCGATCGGTTGACAGGCGTCGTCGATCACAGACAGGCGCGTCAGGTTTTCGTCGCCGCCGGGGCACCGTGATGTCGGTCACAGCGCCCCAATTCCGGCAATTCCAGCGGCTTGAACCACTTAGCCGTGTCGGCGTCCGCATGGCATAGGGGTTGCTCCTTCAGCGCAGGGTCGCGGCCGTGCCGCATTCTGGAGTGACCGGGACTTGAATTCTCTGCAGCCCCTTCCGTCTCCGGCCATGCGCCGGCGCGCCGCCGTATGCGCTGGTGCAGCATGGCTCGCACTGCAGGCGCATGCCGCGGATGCCGCCGCTTTCGCCGTGCCCGCGATGACCACACCGGCGACCACGGCTGGCGGCGCCGGCGGGCTGCTGCGCGTCAGCCTCGCGCTGCTGGTCGTGCTCGCGGCAGTGCTCGGCACCGGATGGCTTGCCCGCCGCGTCCGCGGCCTCACGGCTTCCGGCAATGGTGGCCTCGAGATCCTCTCCCAGCTGTCGCTCGGCGCGCGCGAACGCGCGGTGCTGATACGGGTCGGCGACCGGCAGCTGCTGCTCGGCGTCGGCTCCGGTGGCGTGCGCACGCTGCACGTGCTCGATACTCCCAGCGCCACCACCGGCACCGGCGGAGGTGCCCCCGCGGCGCTGCCGTCCGCGCCCGCAAGACCGAATTTCAGGGAACTGCTGTTGCGCAGTCTCGGCAAGTGAACGCACCCATCCGAAGCCGAAGCGGCTGGAGGCGGGCGCTGTGGATCCTGCCGCTGCTGGCACTGCCATTGATGACCGGCGCTGCCACACCCGGCATCCCCGCGTTCGCCGTGCAGTCGAGCGGCGGCGGTCAGACCTACACGCTCACGATAGAGCTGCTGGCGCTGATGACGGCGATCACGCTGTTGCCGGCGGCGCTGCTGATGATGACCGCCTTCACTCGCATCGTGATCGTGCTGTCGATCCTGCGGCAGGCGATCGGCGCCGGGCAGACGCCACCCAACCAGGTACTGGTCGGGCTGGCCCTGTTCCTGACGCTGTTCGTGATGTCGCCCGTGATCGACAAGATCCACGCCGACGCTGTGACGCCGTACATGGCCGGCACGATCGACACCAGCACCGCGCTGGAGCGCGGCATCGCGCCGCTGAAGACCTTCATGCTCGATCAGACGCGCGAGAGCGATATCGCCTCGTTCGTGCGCATTTCCGGCGGCAAGGGGTTTGCCGGCCCCCAGGACGTGCCGTTGACGATCCTGCTGCCGGCGTTCGTGACCAGCGAACTCAAGACCGCATTCCAGATCGGCTTCCTGCTCTTCATCCCGTTCGTGATCATCGATCTGGTCGTCGCCAGCGTGCTGATGTCGATGGGAATGATGATGCTCTCGCCGGTACTGATCTCACTGCCGTTCAAGATCATGCTGTTCGTGCTGGTGGACGGCTGGACCCTGGTGATGGGCTCGCTTGCTTCGAGCTTCTACCGATGAGGATCACATGACCCCCGAAACCGTCCTGACCATCGGCCAGCGGGCGCTCGAGATGACGCTGATGCTGGCCGCGCCGATGCTGATCACCGGCCTGCTCATCGGCCTGCTGGTCGGCATCTTCCAGGCCGCCACGCAGATCAATGAGATGACCCTGTCGTTCATCCCGAAACTGTTGGGCGCCGCAGCGATGCTCGTGATGGTGGGACCCTGGATGCTCAAGGAGCTGGTGGGCTACACGCGGGCGCTGATCGAGAGCATTCCGTCGCTGGTGGGCTGACGCATGCCCGATGCGCTCGCGGCATGACGACCTTCACCTTCGATCAGATCGAGGCCTGGCTCGGGGCGGCATTCTGGCCATTCCTGCGCATCGGCGGCTGCCTGATGGTGGCTCCGGTGTTCGGCGCAGGCTACGTGCCGCCGCGGGTCCGAATCGTGCTCGCCGGCGTGCTCACCGTGGTCGCATTGCCGATGATCCCGCGTAATCCGGGGCTGACGCTGCTGTCGGGCGATGGGATCATCACGACGATCGAGCAGCTCGTGATCGGTATCGCGCTCGGCTTCACGCTGCAACTGATGTTCGATGCGCTGGCACTGGGCGGGCAGCTGATCGCGAACAGCATGGGGCTCGAGTTCGCATTCAACCTCGACCCGCTGCGCGGTACCCAGACCGCCGTACTGGGTCAGCTCTATGTGATGCTCGGGACGCTGACCTTCCTGAGCCTGGATGGACACATCGCACTGATCGAGACGCTGGTGGCGAGCTTCCGCGGATTGCCAATCGGGCCGCATGGCCTGAGCATGGAAGCCACCAGGACTCTCGCGGATTGGGGTACGCAGCTGTTCGCCGGCGCGCTGCGCATAGCGCTGCCCGGCATGACGGCGCTGCTCGTCGTCAACCTGGCTTTCGGTGTCACCAGCCGTGCGGCGCCTGGGCTCAACCTGTTCGCGATCGGCCTGCCGGTCTCGCTGATCTTCGGTCTGGTGATCGTGCTGCTCGGCCTGCCCGGCATGCAGAGCGGCTTTCAGGCCTTGCTCGCATCTGCGTTCCAGCTGTTGCACGCGATGAGCGGCACCTCCTAGGGGCGCATGAGTGGCTGATCTCAACGATCGCGAACGCACAGAAAGTCCGTCGCAAAAGCGGCTGGACGATGCGCGGGAGAAGGGGCAGGTCCCCCGCTCGCGCGATCTCACGGCTGCCGCGGTAGTGCTTGCCGGCGGACTCGGCCTGTATTCGATGGGCTCGCTGCTCGGTGGCCGGATGCTGGCGCTGATGCACGATGGCCTGTCGGTGACCCGCACCGACGCCCTGGACAGTGGACGCATGGTGCTGCAGTTCGAGCACGCTGCCGCGCAGGGCCTGCTCGCCGCGGCGCCGGTACTGGGCGTGCTGCTGGCCGCGGCGCTGGTCGCGCCGCTCGCGATCGGTGGCTGGAACTTCAGCGCGCGGGCACTGGTACCGGACTTCAGCCGGCTCGACCCGATCGCCGGGTTCGGCCGGGTGTTCTCGCTGCGCGGTGTGATCGAGCTGCTCAAGGCGCTCGCACGCTTCGTGGTCGTAGGTCTGGTCGCAGTGCTGGTGCTGCGCCGGCAGTTTCACAGCTTCACCGCGCTGGGGCTGGAGCCGGTACGCGCTGCGACCGGCCACGCACTGGCGATGTGCGGCACCGCCCTGATTGCGCTGGGTGGCGCGCTCGGGGCGATCGCACTCATCGACGCGCCGCTCGCGCTCTGGCAGCACCATAAGTCGCTGCGGATGAGCCGCGACGAACTGCGAGAGGAACACAAGGACGCGGAGGGAAGCCCCGAGGTCAAGTCCCGCGTCAGGCGCGCGCAGCAGGCGCTGGCGCGGCGCCGCATGATGCAGGAGGTGCCGAAGGCCGACGTCGTGGTGATGAACCCGACCCACTACGCGGTGGCACTGCGCTACGACGAGCAGCGCATGCGCGCCCCGGTCGTGGTGGCCAAGGGACGCGACCTGATCGCGCTCAAGATCCGAGAGCTGGCGGCCGAGCACCACATACCGACGATCGAGGCGCCGCCGCTGGCGCGTGCGCTGCACGCCAGCTGCGAACTGGGCGATGAGATTCCCGCCCGGCTATACGCGGCGGTCGCCAAGGTTCTGACATATGTCTACCAGCTGCGCAGCGCGCGCCGCCAGGGCGCCCGCCCGCCCGCGCCACCCGATATCGAGGTGCCCGAGACATGAGTTCTGTGACGCACTTCGCGCTTGCACTGCCTGAAGCGCCGTTAATTCGTCGCCCCGTGGCGGCACGGGAATTGCTCTTTCCAGGTACATGGCTGAAATAGCAATCCAAGGTGCGGCCGGTGGCGTCCCCGCCTGGGCCCGAACGCTGCAGGCACTGGTGCGCCGCGGCATCGGTGCGCCGCTGCTCGTGCTCGCCGTGCTGGCGATGGTCGTACTGCCGCTGCCACCGCTCGCCCTCGACGTGCTGTTCACCTTCAATATCGCCTTGACGCTGCTGGTGCTGATGGCGGTCGTCAACGTGTCGCGACCGCTGGACTTCGGGATCTTCCCGACCGTGCTGCTGTTGGCGACGCTGCTGCGGCTCGCGCTCAACGTGGCTTCCACCCGGGTGGTGCTGCTGCATGGCCACGAGGGCACCGCGGCGGCCGGGCACGTGATCGAGGCCTTCGGGCAGTTCGTGGTCGGCGGCAACTACGCGGTCGGCATCGTCGTATTCGCGATCCTGACGATCGTCAATTTCGTCGTCGTCACCAAGGGCGCGGGCCGCATCTCCGAGGTCAGCGCGCGCTTCACCCTGGATTCGATGCCCGGCAAGCAGATGGCGATCGACTCCGACCTGAACGCCGGCCTGATCAACCAGGACGAGGCACGCCTGCGACGCGCCGAGGTACGCGCGGAGGCGGATTTCTACGGCTCGATGGACGGTGCCAGCAAGTTCGTCCGCGGCGATGCCACCGCTGGCATCCTCATCATGGTCATCAACATCATCGGCGGGCTCGCGATCGGTACGATCAGCCACGGTTTGAGCTTCTCCGATGCTGCGCGCGTCTACACGCTGCTCACCATCGGCGATGGACTGGTCGCGCAGATTCCCGCGCTGCTGCTCTCGACGGGCGTCGCGATCATCGTCACGCGCATGTCGCGGGCGCAGGATCTCGGCAGTGAGATGTCGCGTCAGCTGTTCATGCAGCCCCGCAGTCTCGCGGTGGCAGGCAGCGTGCTGGGTGTGATGGGTCTGATTCCTGGAATGCCCAGCCTGGCGTTCCTGACCTTCGCGGCCATCTGTGGCGGCGGCTCATGGATGCTGCGCCGGCGGGCAGCGCGCGCCGCGGAGACGCCGGCGCCTGCACCCGCGGTGCCGGCACCGAACGCTGAACAGCGCGAACTGTCGTGGGACGATGTGCAGCCGGTCGATCTGATCTCCCTGCAGGTGGGATTCCGCCTGGTACCGCTGGTCGACAAGGCGCAGGGCGGCGAACTGCTCGCCCGCATCCGCGGGGTGCGCCGCAAGCTGTCGCAGGAGCTCGGATTCCTGGTGCAGTCGGTGCACATCCGCGACAACCTGGAACTGGCACCCAATGCCTATCGCATCAGCCTGGCCGGCGTGACGATCGCCGACGGCGTCGTCTATCCCGAACGTGAGCTCGCGATCAATCCGGGTCGCGTGTTCGGCAAGCCCCCGGGCATCGACACGCACGACCCCGCCTTCGGCATGGAGGCCGTGTGGATCGAGCCGGCGAAGCGCGAGCAGGCACAGACCCTCGGCTATACCGTGGTCGATGCCAGCACCGTGGTCGCGACGCACCTGAGCAGTGTCATTCAGGCGCATGCCCACGAGCTGCTCGGCCACGAGGAAGTACAGCAGCTGCTCAACGGCCTGGCCAAGACGGCGCCGCGCCTGGTGGAGGACCTGGTACCCAAGACGCTGCAGCTCGGCGTGATCGTGCGCGTGCTGCAGGGCCTGCTCGCCGAGCGGGTTCCGATCCGCAATCTGCGCGCGATCATCGAAACGCTCTCCGAGCACGCAGGACGCACGCAGGACCCGCAGGTTCTGCAGTCGCAGGTGCGCATCGCGCTCGGCCGCCAGATCGTGCAGGACATCGTCGGCAGCGGTGGTGAGCTGCCAGTGATTACGCTCGAGCCGGATCTCGAACAGCTGCTGCAGAACACGCTGCAGGGCCAGGCGTCCGGCAATACCGCGCTCGAGCCCGGGCTCGCCGAGCGGCTGCAGTCCCGACTCACCGAATCGGCGCAGCGCCAGGAATCGGCGGGCGAGCCCGCCGTGCTGATGGTGGCGCCGGCGCTGCGCGGGGCACTGGCGCGCTTCACGCGCGCGTCGGTGCCGAACCTGAACGTGCTCGCGTGGAACGAGATTCCCGATAACCGTCGCGTACGGCTGGTCGCCGCCGTAGGCCGCTAGGACACCAGATGGAGAGGCAACGGCCGTGAAGATGAAGCGATACGTGGCTGCGGACATGCGCAGTGCACTGCGTGCGATCCGCGAGGAGCAGGGGCCCGACGCCGTGATCCTGAGCACCCGCGCGGTGGCTCAGGGCGTCGAGGTGTGCGCCGCGGTCGACCTCGAATTCGCGCAAGGCGAAGCCGAACTCGCGGCAGCCTCGGCCGCGCCCTATACCGCGCGCGCGCCCGCGGCGCTCGATGACGAATCGGCGCTCGATGCCGCGCTCGAGGGTGAGCGCGGCGCGCGCGGCGACCGCTCGGTGGGCGATGAACTGCGCAGCCTGCGCGGACTGCTCGAACAGCAGGTCGCTGCGCTCGCCTGGAACGATTTCACACGGCGCGAGCCGTTGCGCGCACAGGCGCTCGCGAACCTCGCCAACCTCGGGCTGGACCGCACGCTCGCGATCCGCCTGGTCAGCGCATTACCTTCCGACCTCAGGCCCGAGCAGGCCCAGCGCCTGCCGTATGCGATGCTCGCGCGCAGTCTGCAGATCGCCGCGAATCCGCTCGAGCGCAGCGCCGTGCTGGCGCTGATCGGGCCACCTGGATCCGGCAAGACCACGACGCTCTCGAAGCTCGCGGCGCGCTATGTACTCGAACAGGATGGCGCGAACCTCGTCATCCTCTCCACCGACGACGAGCGGCTCGGTTCTCACGAGCAGCTGCGCAGC
>Ga0265331_10002869_pt1 | contig 11395 bp, 6 predicted proteins | sample 41923metaG_FD_202088 | JGI IMG/M metagenome (GOLD analysis project Ga0265331, IMG submission 202088) | Rhizosphere microbial communities from Carex aquatilis grown in University of Washington, Seatle, WA, United States - 4-19-23 metaG | ecosystem: Host-associated > Plants > Roots > Rhizosphere >...
CGAAGTTCGAGCCGCCGCCGGTGCAGCCGACGATGACGTCCGGGTAGTCGTCGGCCATTTCGAGCTGCAGCATCGCTTCCTGTCCGATCACCGTCTGGTGCAGCAGCACGTGGTTCAGCACGCTGCCAAGCGCGTACTTGGTGTCGTCGCGCTGCGCCGCCACCTCGACGGCCTCGGAGATCGCGATGCCGAGGCTGCCCGGATGATCGGCACGCTGCGCGAGGATCGCGCGGCCCGAATTCGTTTCCGGCGACGGCGACGGAATGCAGCGTGCGCCGTAGGTCTCCATCAGCGCGCGCCGGTAGGGCTTCTGGTCATATGAAACACGCACCATGAAGACCTGCACGTCGATGCCGAACAGCGCGCCGGCGAAGGCAAGCCAGCTGCCCCACTGCCCGGCGCCGGTCTCGGTGACGAGCTTCCTGACACCGGCCTCGCGGTTGTAGAACGCCTGCGCGACCGCAGTGTTGGGCTTGTGGCTGCCGGCGGGCGAGACGCCTTCGTACTTGTAATAGATGCGCGCGGGCGTCTGCAGCACCTTCTCGAGGCGGCGGGCGCGATAAAGCGGCGTCGGCCGCCATTGCCGGTACACATCGCGCACCGGACCGGGAATCTCGATCTCGCGCTCGGTCGACACTTCCTGCAGGATCAGCTCCAGCGGGAAAAGCGGCGCGAGGTCGTCGGGCCCGACGGGCTTGCGCGTGCCAGGATGCAGCACCGGCGGCAGTGGCACGGGCAGGTCGGCCTGCAGGTTGTACCAGCGCCTCGGAATCCGCGATTCCTCGAGGACATACTTGACGGTGTCGTTCACGTTCTCCCTTTCCCGGTTCGGCGCCTCGGTGCGGCGTCATGCGTCATCCGTTTCGCGGATTTTCGCACCCGCCGGGCATCGCCCGTTGACGCCGGTCAAGCCGCCGCATGCCTCTCCACCCAGGCGGCGAAGGTCGCCATGAACGTGGTGATGAGCGCGCGCGTGCGCTCCTCGGTGATGGCGCCGCTGTCGTCGAACAGCTTGCCGGCATTCCCGATGTAGGCCTCCGGCTGCTGCATCGCCGGCATGTCGAGGAACACGAACGACTGGCGCAGGTGATGATTGGCGCCGAACGCGCCAATGGGTCCCGGCGAGACGCTGATCACGCTGCACGGCTTGCCGCTCCAGACGCTCTTGCCGTAGGGCCGCGACCCGACGTCGATCGAATTCTTCAGCGCGCCGGGCACCGAGCGGTTGAACTCCGGCGTGACGAACAGCACGCCGTTGCACGGACTGATCGCATCGCGGAACGCGACCCACGCAGCGGGCGGGGCGTCCCCGTCGAGGTCCGCGTTGTAGTGCGGCAGCTCGCCGATCTCGACGATCCTCGCCGAGAGCGTCGCCGGGGCGAGCGCAATGGCGGCGCGGGCCATCTTGCGATTGAGCGAGTCCTTGCGCAGGCTGCCGACAATGACTGCGACGGAGCGGGGGGAGGCCATGGATGTTCCTTTGAATTGTGTGCGCCCGGCGGGGCGCGGTCAGAAAGAATCGCAGCGAGGCGGCGTCCGCCGCTCGCAGCACGTCAGAGCACGACCTGCGACCCGAGTTCCACGACCCGGTTGGGCGGCAGGCGGAAATAGCCGACCACGCCGCCGGCATTGCGGTACATCGTGGCGAAGAGCTTCTCCCGCCACAGCGCCATCTCGGAGCCGAGCTGCGGCAGGAGCGTCTCGCGGCCGAGGAAGAACGACGTGTCCATCAGGTCGACCGGCAATCCCTGCTCCGCGCTCCATTCGAGCGCTTCCGGCAGGTTGGGCTCGTCCATGAAGCCGAAGTAGATGCGCGCCATCCAGAACTGCGCGTTGATCGGCTCGACGACGAGCCGCTGCATCGGCTGCACGTGCGGGACGTCGAGCGTGGTGACGTTGAGCAGCATCACGTGCTCGTGCAGGCTCTTGTAGTGCTTCATGCTGTGCAGCAGCGCATGCGGCACGGTGCCGGGATTCGCCGTCATGAAGATCGCGAGCCCGGGCACCTTCGCGCAGTCGTTGGACGCGCTTTCGACGAACGTCGCGAGCGGAATCGAGTCGGCCTCGAGGCGCTGGTTGAGAAGCTCGCGGCCGCGCTTCCACGTCGACATGAACAGGAACACCGCGCCGCCGAATGCCAGCGGGAACCAGCCGCCCTCGACGACCTTGACGAGGTTGGCGGAGAAGAAGCCGACATCCACGAGCAGGAACAGGCCGAAAAGCGCAATGCTCGCGGGAAGGCTCCACTTCCACAGCCGGCGCGCCACGACGAACGCAAGGATCGTCGTGATGCCCATGGTGCCGGTGACCGCGATGCCGTACGCGGCGGCGAGATTGGTCGACGAGCCGAATCCCAGCACCAGCGCGGCGACCCCGAGGAACAGCGCGCGATTGATGGCCGGGACGTAGATCTGCCCCATCTGATCCCGCGACGTGTGTTCGAGCTCCATTCGCGGCGCGTAGCCGAGCTGCATGGCCTGCTGCGTGATCGAGAACGCGCCCGAGATCACGGCCTGCGACGCGATGATCGTCGCCACCGTGGAAAGTGCGACCAGCGGATACAGCGCCCACGCCGGCGCCAGCAGATAGAAGGGGTTCTCGACCGCCTTCGTCTCGACGAGCAGCAGCGCGCCCTGGCCGAAGTAGTTGAGCGTCAGCGCCGGAAGGACGAGGGACGACCAGGCAAGCCGCACGGGCAATGCGCCGAAATGCCCCATGTCGGCGTACAGCGCCTCGGCGCCGGTGACCGCGAGCACGACGCCGCCAAGCGAGAAGAAACCGAGCATCGGATGGCCGAAGAGGAAGGCGGCGGCATGGTACGGATTGAGCGCGAGCAGCACCTGAGGCGCGCGGAGAATCCCGTTCACGCCAAGCGCGGCGAGCGCGACGAACCACAGCATCATGATCGGGCCGAAGAGCGCGCCGACGCTGCCGGTGCCGCGCTTCTGGACCGCGAACAGCATCACGAGCACGATCAGGGTGAGCGGGATCACGTACGGCTTGAACGCGGGCGTCGCGACCTCGAGTCCCTCCACCGCCGAGAGCACCGAGATGGCAGGCGTGATCGTCCCGTCCCCGTAGAAGAGCGCCGCGCCGAAGAGTCCCATCAGCATCAGCACCCGCGCGCGCCGCGGATTGTTTTCCGACGAGAGCACGAGCGCCATCAGCGCCATGATCCCGCCTTCACCCTTGTTGTCCGCGCGCATGATGAAGACGATGTACTTCACCGAGACGATGATCACCAGCGACCAGAACACGAGCGACAGGATGCCGAGAACGTTGGCCGCGTCGACCGGCACGGGATGATGCGTGCCGCCGAAGACCTCCTTCAGCGCGTACAGCGGACTGGTCCCGATGTCCCCGTAGACGACGCCCAGCGCCGCAATCGAAAGCGTCGTGATCCGCGCTCGCTTGGACACCGGTACGACCGGGGTCGCAGCGGCGGCGGCAGCGCCGTCGGCAGCCGCCCGGCGCGCGTGTCCCCGGAGGGCAGCGGGCTTGCGCTTCATGCGGGGTCCGGCTGGAATCGGTAGCCGACCCCGGTCTCGGTCACGATGTGCTTCGGCTGCGCGGGATCGGACTCGAGTTTCTGGCGAAGATTGGCGACGTAGACGCGAACGTAGTGGCTGCTCTCGACGAATGCCGGCCCCCACACTTCGCGCAGCAGATGGCGATGCGTCAGGACCTTCCCCGCATTGCCGATCAGCACGGTCAGCAGCCGGTATTCGATCGGCGTCAGGTGGACTGCAGTTCCTGCCTTGCGCACCACGCGGTTTGCCTGGTCGACCTCGATATCGCCGAAGCGGAACACGGACGTCCCGTCCGCAGCCGGCGCCGCCTGCCGGCGCCGCATCGCGCGCACCCGCGCGAGGAGCTCGCCGACGCCGAACGGCTTGGTGAGATAGTCGTCTGCTCCGGCATCGAGCGCGGCAATCTTGTCGCTTTCGTCGGCATGGGCCGAGAGCACGATCACCGGAATCGACGACCAGCCGCGCAGGCCGTGGATGAAGTCCACGCCGTTCCCGTCGGGCAGTCCGAGGTCCAGCACGACGAGATCCGGCTTGCGGGTGCCGGCGTCGATCAGGCCCTGTTTGAGGGTCTCGGCCTCGGTGACGTTCCATCCTTCGGATTCGAGCGCGGTGCGCACGAAACGCCGGATCTGACGTTCGTCTTCGACGAGCAGCGCGGTCGGTGAGGAGTCTGGCATCGAGGCGGGCACCGTGCCGCCGCCCCGGGCACCGGGATGCGGCGCGCCCGGAGCACCGGGGGCGAGGCCCGTATTATCGCCGGAAACGGCCCGGCGAGGATCAAAGCCCCGATTGCGGGGTCAGGCGACGGCCGGCGGCGGATTTTCCTCGGGGGCCGCGGGCGGTTTGCCCAGGGGAAGCGTGAATGAAAAGCTGGCGCCGCCGGCCGGGTTGTTCGCCGCCCGGATGATGCCGCGGTGCGCATCCACGATGGCGCGGCTGATCGCGAGACCGAGGCCTACGCCGGGCGCAGTCGATTCGCGCGAGCCGCGCGTGAACTTCTCGAAGATCAGCTCTTCCTGGCCATGGGGAATGCCCGGGCCCGTGTCGCTTACCGTCACAACGAGGTTGCCGGCCGAAACTTCAGCGTCGATTGTGATCGGCGTGCCCTCGGGCGTGTACTTGGCGGCGTTTTCCAGCAGGTTGTAGAGGACGCGCTCGATCAGCGTCGCATCGAATTCGACCAGCGGAAGCGTGGGGGGCACGTGGACGGTGACCGGATGCCGAAGGAGGGCAGCCTGCGCGGACTTGAGCGCGCTGCCGACGACCTCCTCGATCGGCTGCCATTGCCGGCGCAGTTTGACTTCGCCGCTTTCGATGCGTGCCATTTCGAGCAGGTTGTTGACGAGCGCGCTCATCCGGCGGGCCTCGTCCGCAATCGCCTGCGCGGACTCCTGCTGGGCGCCCGACAGCGGCGGCCGGGTCAGCGCGAGCGATTCGGCGAGACCGATCAGCGACGCGAGCGGTGTGCGCAGGTCGTGCGATAGTGCGGACAGCAGCGAATTGCGCAGTCGCTCGGATTCCATCCTCAGGAGCGCTGTCTGGGCGACTTCGACGTAGTGGACGCGCTCCAGCGCGATGGCGGCGAGCGCCGCGAACGTGTCGAGCTGGCGCTTCTGCTCGGGGACCAGCAGGTCGCGCGGCGATGCCGGCCTGATCGCAAGCACGCCGCGCGTGCGCATCGGCGCCCGCAGCGGCAGGTAGAGATAATCGCTTCCGGCGAGCGTGTCGGTGCCGAGGCCCGCCGCCTGCGCGTTGTCGAACGCCCATTGCGCAGTGCCCGCGTCGACCTGCGCGCTGCCGTCGCCCTCGGCGCTGAGCTTGAGGCGGTCGGTATCGTCGAGCACGTAGATCGCCACGTCGCCGCGAAACGTGCGGCCGATCGATCGGGTTGTCGTCGCGACGACTTCGTCCGTCTGCAGGAGGCTCGACAGGTCGCGCGCGAATTCGTACAGCGCGCGTGAGCGTTCCTCGCGATAGGCCGCGACGCGCGCCTGGTAGCGCAGCCCGGCGGTCATCTGCCCGATGATCAGCGCAACGGCCAGCATGATGGCAAACGTCAGCAGGTACTGCGCGTCGCTCACCGCGAACGAGAAGCGCGGCGGCACGCAGAAAAAATCGAAGGCGGCGACGTTGACGAAGGCGGCCAGTACTCCGGGACCGCGGCCCCAGCGCATGCCAGCGAGGACGACGCTCAGAAGAAAGAGCATCACGAGATTGGCGAGGTCGAAATACGGCACGAGCGCGAGCGCGATCGCCGTCGTGACCGCGCATGCGCCAAGCGCCCACACGTAGCGCAGCCGCCTCGCGGCGCGGCGCGCATCGTCGGCTGGCGGCGCCGGTTTCGTGCCGGGAGCGCGCTCGTCCGGCGGGATCTCGCCGCGTCCGATTTCGATCAGATCGATTTCCGGCGCGAGGATGGCGGTGCGCTCGGCGATGCCGCGGCCGAAGCCCCATCGGCGCGCAGCCGTGTTGCGTCCGACGATCAGCTTCGAGCAGTTGTGCGACCGCGCGTAGTCGACGATCGCCGCGGCCGCGTCGGCGCCGGACAGGATCGCCGTCTGGCCGCCCAGCTCGTGCGCGAGCTTCACCGTGCGCAGGATTCGCTCCCGGTTTGCCGCCGGAAGGCGCGCGAGCCGCGGCGTTTCGACATAGACCGCCGTCCAGTCGACGCCGAGCTGTGTCGCGAGGCGCGCCGTGCTGCGCACCACATGATCGGCACCCGCGCCGGGTCCGACGCAGCACAGGAGCGACGCCTCGGTTTTCCAGACCGGCGCAATGGCCTTGTCGGTGCGATAGGCCTGGACGTCGGTCTCGATGCGGTCCGCCGTGCGGCGCAGCGCGAGCTCGCGCAGCGCCATCAGATTGCCCTTGCGGAAGAAATTGCCCGCCGCGCGCTCGATCTGCTCCGGCAGGTACACCTTGCCGGCCTTCAGGCGGGCGAGGAGATCATCGGCGGGAACGTCGACGAGTATCACTTCGTCGGCATCGTCGAAGAACGTGTCCGGAAGCGTTTCCCAGACCTGGATGCCGGTGATCCCGCCGACGACGTCGTTGAGGCTCTCGAGATGCTGGACGTTGAGGGTGGTGAAGACGTCGATGCCGGCCGCGCGCAGCTCCTCGACGTCCTGCCAGCGCTTGGGATGGCGCGAACCGGCAACGTTCGTGTGCGCGAGTTCGTCGACGAGGATCAGCGCGGGATGCCGCCGGATCGCCGCGTCGAGGTCGAATTCGGGCAGCCTGGTTCCGTGCACGTCGAACAGCGCCGTAGGGAGCACCTCGAGTCCCTGCAGCAGCGCTTCGGTCTCCTTCCGGCCATGCGTTTCGACGATGCCGACGATGACGTCCTTGCCTTCACCGCGCAGCGCGCGCGCGGCGGCGAGCATCGCGTACGTCTTGCCGACGCCGGCCGAAGCGCCGAAATAGATGCGCAGGCTGCCGCGGCGGGCAGCGGCCTCCTTTCGCTGCACCATTTCGAGCAGCGCGTCGGGATCGGGGCGCGTATCGGTCACCGGGTTTGCTTGAATCGTCGCTGCTGCGAGTAGTCGGCGGGCAATCCGCCGATCGCTCGCAACGCTTCGCGCCGCGCCGTCGGCGGCGGCGCAGAACACTCGCAGCTTACCCGGTGGTGCCCCGAAAAGGCGAGCGGCCCCCGTTCAGGCCCAGCCTGCAGGAGCCGCTCGTGAGGAGAACCCTACTTCGGCAGTCGATCGAGGTCGAGGTTGAGCGCCAGCACATTGACGCGCGGCTCGCCCAGCACGCCGAAGGTGCGCCCGCTCGTGTGCGCGGCGACGAGGGTGCGAATCGTATCGACGGGCACGCCGCGCGCCTTGGCGACGCGCGCTGCCTGATAGTCGGCGGCGGCGATGCTGATGTCGGGATCGAGCCCGCTGCCCGATGTCGTAACGAGATCCACCGGTACCGGCAGCTTGTTGTCCGGGTCCGCGTCCTGCAGCGCCTTGACGCGGTCCTTCACGGCGTCGGCGAGCGCCGGGTTGCGCGGGCCGAGATTCGAGCCCGATGACGACGCGCCGTTGTAGGGCTGAGGTGAGGTCGCCGACGGACGGCTCCAGAAGTACTTCGGGTCGTCGAACGGCTGGCCGATGAGATCGGAGCCCAGTGTCTTGTCTCCGGCGACGACGAGGCTGCCGTTCGCGGCGCGCGGAAACGCGACCTGCGCGAGGCCCGTCATCAGGAACGGATACGCTACACCGGTCAGAAGGGTCAGCACCGCGAGCATGCGCAATGCGGGGGCGAATTGGCTGAACATGAGGTACTCCCGATCAGGCGAGGTTGAGTGCGACGAGGACGAGATCGATCGCCTTGATGCCGATGAACGGCAGAATGATGCCTCCGACGCCGTAGATCAGCATGTTCCGGCGCAATATCGCGGCCGCGCCGACCGGCCGGAACTTCACGCCCTTCAGTGCCAGCGGAATCAGCGCCGGAATGATCAGCGCGTTGAAGATCACCGCCGACAGGATCGCGCTGTTGGGGGTCGCGAGGTCCATGACGTTGAGCGAATCGAGCACCGGGTACGTGCTGGCGAACGCCGCCGGGATGATCGCGAAATACTTGGCGACGTCGTTGGCGATAGAGAACGTGGTGAGCGCGCCGCGCGTCATCAGGAGCTGCTTGCCTATCTCGACGATCTCGATCAGCTTGGTCGGATTCGAGTCGAGGTCGACCATGTTGCCGGCTTCCTTCGCCGCCTGCGTGCCGCTGTTCATCACGACGGCGACGTCGGCCTGCGCCAGCGCCGGCGCGTCGTTGGTGCCGTCGCCGGTCATCGCGACGAGCTTGCCCTCGGCCTGGATTTCGCGGATGAGCTTGAGCTTCGCTTCGGGCGTCACTTCGGCGAGGAAGTCGTCCACGCCCGCTTCCGCGGCGATCGATGCGGCCGTAAGCTTGTTGTCGCCCGTGATGAGGATCGTCTTGATGCCCATCCGGCGCAGCTCGGCGAAGCGCTCCTTGATGTTCGCCTTGACGATATCCTTCAGCTCGACGACGCCCAGCACGTGCCGGCCCTCGGCGACGACGAGCGGCGTCGCGCCGCGCCGTGCGACGTCCTCGACGCGGGCGATCACCTCCGGCCCGACGGCGCCGCCCTGCGGCTCGATCCACGCGCGCACTGCGTCGAGGGCGCCCTTGCGAATGTCGCGGCCGCGGAACGTCACGCCGCTCATCCGTGTCTGCGCGGAGAACGGGATGATCGTGAACTGGCCCGGCTCGAGCGCCGGCGCCGCGAGCCCGAAGGCGCGCTTGACCAGCGCGACGATGCTCTTTCCTTCGGGCGTCTCGTCGCCGAGCGACGCGAGCAGCGTCGACTCCGCCATTTGCTGCGCAGTGACTCCGGCGACGGGATGCAACGCCGCCGCCTGGCGGTTGCCGTGGGTGATCGTGCCCGTCTTGTCGAGCAGCAGCACGTCGCAGTCGCCGGCGGCTTCCACCGCGCGCCCGGAGGTGGCGATGACATTCGCGCGCATCATCCGGCCCATGCCGGCGACGCCGATCGCGGAAAGCAGGCCACCGATCGTCGTCGGGATGAGGCAGACGAGCAGCGCGACCAGCACGGTGATCGACACCGGCGTACCCGCCTTCGCGACCTCGACGCTGTAGATCGAATAGGGCAGCAGCGTGACGGTCGCGAGCAGGAACACGAGCGTCATCGCGACCAGCAGGATCGTGAGCGCGATCTCGTTCGGGGTCTTCTGCCGCTTCGCACCCTCGACCATGCCGATCATCCGGTCGAGGAACGCCTCTCCCGGGTTGACGTTGATCCGCACGACGATCCAGTCCGACAGGACGAGCGTCCCGCCGGTGACCGTGTCGAAGTCGCTGCCGGCCGCGCGGATCACCGGAGCGCTTTCGCCGGTGATCGCGCTCTCGTTGATGGAGGCCACGCCTTCGATGACCTCGCCGTCGCCGGGAACGAGATCGCCCTTCTCGACCAGCACGACGTCGCCCTTGCGCAGGTTCGCCGACGGCGTCGGCGTCTGCGCGGCGTCGCGGCTTGCCTTGGCCAGCCGCTTCGCGATCGTGTCCCTGCGCGCGCTCTTGAGCGACGCCGCCTGCGCCTTGCTGCGGCCTTCGGCGATGGCTTCCGCGAAGTTCGCGAACAGCAGCGTCACCCAGAGCCACAGCGTGACCGCGAGAATGAAGCCCGCCGGCGCCTCGCCATTGCCGGTCAGCGCCTGGATCCAGAGGATCGTCGTCAGGATGCTGCCGATGTAGACGACGAACATCACGGGGTTGCGCCACTGGTATCGCGGCGTCAGCCTGCGGAAGCTGTCGATGAGAGCCATCGTCAGCGCTTCGCGGCTCACGAACCACGACAGCGCGGTCTTGTTGGCGGCCAGAGTTGCCATGTCGATTCCTCGAGGGTTCGCTGCCGGTCAGTGGCCGGCGTAGATGAGCAGGTGCTCGACGACCGGACCGAGCGCCAGCGCCGGCACGAACGTCAGCGCGCCGACGGTGATCACCGTGCCGATCAGCACGAACACGAACAGCGGCGTGTGCGTCGGCAGCGTGCCGGCGGACGGCGGGACGAGCTTCGCCCCGGCGAAAGCTCCGGCGATCGCCAGCACCGGGATCGCGAGCCAGTAGCGCGCGAAGAGCATCACGATGCCGAGTGACGTGTTGTAGAACGGCGTGTTGGCGGAGATCCCGCCGAAAGCGCTGCCGTTGTTGTTCGACGCCGACGAGAACGCGTAGAGGATTTCCGAGAACCCGTGCTCGGCGGGGTTGGCGACCGCCACCTTGCCGGCGTCCACCATGACGGCGATCGCGGTTCCGCAGAGGACGAGCAGCGGCGGCAGCAGGATCGCGATCGACGCCATCTTCACCTCGAACGCGCCGATCTTCTTGCCGAGATACTCGGGCGTGCGGCCGATCATCAGGCCCGCGATGAACACCGCGATCAGCGCGAACATGATCATGCCGTAGAGGCCGGAGCCGACGCCTCCGTAGATGACTTCGCCGAGCTGAAGCAGCCACATCGGGATCATCCCGGCGAGCGGCATGAACGAATCATGCATCGCGTTGACCGAGCCATTCGACGCGGACGTCGTCGCGACAGCCCACAGTGTCGAATTGGCAACGCCGAGGCGCATCTCCTTGCCCTCCATGTTGCCGCCGGGATTCGTCACGCTCGACGTCTGGTCGACGCCAAGGGTCGCGATGATCGGATTGCCCGGCGCTTCCAGCGCGTAGTCGGCGGCCAGCAGCGGAACGAACACGAGCGTCATCGCCGCGAGCAGCGCCCAGCCCTGCCGCGTGTCGCGGATCATCTTCCCGAACGTGTAGCAGAGCGCCGCCGGAATCAGCAGGATCGCCAGCATTTCGAGGAAATTGGAAAGCGGCGTCGGATTCTCGAACGGATGCGCCGAATTGACGTTGAAGAAGCCGCCGCCGTTCGTGCCGAGCTGCTTGATCGCGATCTGCGACGCCGCCGGCCCGAGCGGAATCGTCTGCTCGGTCGCGGTCGCCTTCTCGGTGACCGGATTGCCCTTGTCGTCCTTCAGCGGCTGCCCGTCGGGACCGTTCTTCGGATTGTCGTAGGTGACCGGCTGCACGAGCGTCGCCGTGGCGTACTTGTTGAATGTCTGCGGCACGCCCTGGCTCACGAGGGCGACGGTGAGCACAATCGACAGCGGGAGCAGGATGTAGACCGTCGAGCGCACGAGATCGACCCAGAAATTGCCGATTCCCTTCGCTTCCTTGCGCGCAAAGCCGCGCACGAGCGCCACCAGCACCGCCATCCCGCTCGCCGCGGAGACGAAATTCTGCACGGCGAGGGCGAGCATCTGCGTGAGATAGCTCATCGTCGACTCGCCGCCGTAGCCCTGCCAGTTCGTGTTGGTGATGAA
>Ga0265331_10002872_pt1 | contig 11391 bp, 11 predicted proteins | sample 41923metaG_FD_202088 | JGI IMG/M metagenome (GOLD analysis project Ga0265331, IMG submission 202088) | Rhizosphere microbial communities from Carex aquatilis grown in University of Washington, Seatle, WA, United States - 4-19-23 metaG | ecosystem: Host-associated > Plants > Roots > Rhizosphere...
GAGCCGCGTTGCAGCAGACATTGCAGTCCCTGCGCCAGCGCCTGGCTGCAGCCGTCGATCCGGCCTGGCACGTAGCGCGCGTTCCATAGCGCGAACAGCGCGCCGAAAGCTGTGTCGGAATCGCCATGCTTCGCGTCCGCGGCGATCAGCTGCGCGAGCGTCGGAGCGGCCGACCCGGCAGTCGCGGTAGCAGTTCCGGGCGCCGTGGCGGCCGGGACCGCCGCTGCGAACGCGGCATTGCCGGGTGCCCCGGCTCCCGCATCAGCCATTCGGGCCAGGGGTGCGAGTCCAGTGGGTACGATGGCTGCGCCGGCAGCGTGTCCCGGCGACGACGACCCGGCCACGCGTGCCGCGGCCCCTGGGGCGGGCGCTGCGACCGGCCACAGCAGCCGCGCGCCGCCGGCCAGCATCGCGACGGCCAGCGCCGTGGCCAGCCAGGGCTGCCATGGCGCGCGCAATTCCTGACCGAATACTTCGGCGCCGGCGCGGCGCACGAGCTGCAGCGGCACCTGGTGCAGGTCCTCGCTATAGGCGCCGAGCAGCGCGCGATCGCAGATCACGTTGATCACACGCGGGATACCGCCCGCAATCCGGTGGACTTCCCGCAGCGCTCCGGGCGTGAACAGGTCGGTGGTCGCGCCGGCGACACGCAGCCGATGACGCACATACGCCACGGTCTCGTCACGCGAGAGCGGATCGAGGTGATAACGGCCCGTGATGCGTTGTGCGAGCTGCCGCAGCTCCTGGCGTGCGAGCAGCACGCGCAGCTCCGGCTGGCCGATCAATATGATCTGCAGCAGCTTGGCGGTCTCGGTCTCCAGGTTGGTCAGCAGCCGCACCTGTTCCAGTACCTCGGTGCGGAGGTTCTGTGCCTCATCGACGATCAGCACCACGCGCCGTCCGGCCGCGTGGGCGCGCAACAGGTAACGGTTGAGCGGGTCGACGAGGTCCTTGGTGTCCTCGCCCGGCTCATGGGCGAGCCCGACACCGAGTTCCTCGCATAGCGTGCGCAGGAACTCGGTGGCGGAGAGGCGCGGGTTGAGGATCAGCGCGATCTCGGCATCCTTCGGCGCCTGTGCCAGGAGCGTCCGGATGGTCGTGGTCTTGCCGGTCCCGACCTCGCCGGTCAGCTGGATGAAGCCGCCGGCCTCGTTGATGCCATAAAGCAGGTGCGCCAGAGCATCCGCGTGCCTGGTACTCAGGTACAGGTAGCGCGGATCGGGCGTGATCGAGAACGGCTTTTCCGCCAGCCCGAAGAACGTCAGGTACATGCTGCTCAGTCGGCGGGATGCGCCCGGCGCGACCGCCTCATTCCGTTCCGATCATGGCTGCACGGTGATCGTGATCTTCTTCGACGCGACATTGGGCGTGAACGGGACGTGCGCCAGATCCGCGAATACCAGCTGCAGCGTGTGCTTGCCCGGCGGCAGGTCGAGCGTGGTCTCGGTCTGGCCCTTGCCGAAGTGGCGCACATGCTCGTTTGCCGGCAGCGGCTGCGTCAGGTCCGCAGGCAGGTCCGCATCGACCAGCAGGTGATGATGCCCGGTGTTGTCGAACTTGATGCCAGCCGGGGCTATTCCGGCGTTCTTGAGACCGAATACCACCGTGACCGGGCTCTTGACGGTGGCGCCGTTCTTCGGCGCGATGAGGTAGACCTCGGCGCCCGCGGGGGCAGGCAATTGGTCGGCCATGGCCACGGTGGCCCCGAGAGCCAGTAGCAGGGCGAGCATTCGCATGGTGTATCTCCTGTGGATTGTTTAGAGCGAAGGGTCGGTGATTCGTTCTGTGGACGGCGTGAAGCCTAGCTCGTCCGCGGAAAAGTCGTCCACGTCAATGATCTCCATGACGCGGCGATCGTAGTCAGCAAGGTAGCGCGCCTCCGCATCGCTCAGGATACCGGACTCAAGCCCCTGGCTGATCTGCCCGGGCAGGTCCAGCGCCGTCACGCGGCCCGTCTTCCGGCCCTCGACCCGCAGTTTGCGCTCCAGCGGCTCGGCCTGCGCGGCGTCCTCGAGCACGCGCTGCAGCGCCGCCAGCGGATTGCGGGGCTCGTCGCGGTGGTACAGCAGGCTTCCGAAGTAAGCGCGCGTCGCGGTGTTGGCGAGCAGCAGTTCGGCAACGCTGCGCCCGAGCCGGTCGGTCGGCGCGAAATAGGTCAGGCCCCGCGGGAAGATCAGCAGGCGCGCGAGGGCGGCGATCGGACGGTTGGGAAAGTTCCGCAGCACGCTGTGCAGCTGCTCCTGCGCTTCGTACAACAGCGCCCGGCAGGCCCACTCTACCACCGGCAGCTCTTCGGCCGGTTCGCCGCGGTCGGCATGATGCTTGAGCACCATCGAGGCCAGGTACATCGCCGCCAGCACGTCGCCCAGGCGCGCGGAGATGGTCTCCTTCTTCTTCAGGTAGCCGCCGAGCGTCAGCATGGCGATGTCGGTGATCAGCGCGAAGGAGGCGCTGAAGCGCACGATGTGCTGATAGTAGCGCCGCGTCGGACCGGCGGCCGGTACGTCGCGGAAGCGCGCCAGCGTCAGGGCCATGAACCACGAGCGCGCGGCGTTGGCCATCGCGAAGCGCGCATGCGCAAACAGCGCCCGATCGAACTGCGCCACTCCGCGGCGGCGGTCGGGATCGCGGGCCGCGCGCATTTCACGCTGGACGTACGGGTGGCAGCGGATCGCGCCCTGGCCGAAGATGATCAGGTTGCGCGTCAGGATGTTCGCGCCCTCGACCGTGATCGCGATCGGTACCGACTGGTAGCCGCGAGCGAGATAGTTGCGCGGGCCCAGCATGATTCCCTTGCCACCCTGCACGTCCATCGCATCGTTGGCGACGCGCCGGCCCATCTCGGTCAGGTGGTACTTCAGGATCGCTGCCGGCACCGCCGGCTTCTCGCCGGCGTCGATCGCCGCGGTGGTCACGCTGCGGGCCGCGTCCATGATGTAGGTGAGTCCGACCATGCGCGCGATGACCTGCTGCACGCCCTCGAAGCGCCCCACGGCCGTGTTGAACTGGCGCCGGATGCGGGCATACGCGCCGGTGGCGAAGGTCGCCCCGAGCGCGCCGCCAGTCGCGCTCGAGGGCAGCGAGATGCAGCGGCCCACTGACAGCTGCTCGACGAGCATGCGCCAGCCGGAGCCGGCCATGGGCAATCCGCCGATGATGCAATCGAGGGGCACGAACACGTCGCGCCCGTGGATCGGCCCGTTCTGGAAAGGAATGTTCAGCGGCAGGTGGCGCCGGCCGATTTCAATCCCGGGCGTCAATCGCGGAATCAGCGCACAGGTGATGCCGATATCGGTCCGCTCGCCCAGCAGATGCTCCGGGTCGAGCATTCGAAAGGCGAGCCCGACCACGGTCGCGACTGGCGCGAGCGTGATGTACCGCTTGGAGAAGTTGAGCTTCAGGCCGACGATCTCCCGGCCCTCCCAGGTGCCGCGACACACCACACCGGTGTCGGGCAGCGCTGTGGCGTCCGAGCCGACACGCGGACCGGTCAGGGCGAAGCAGGGGATCTCCTGGCCTCGCGCGAGCCGCGGCAGGAAGTAGTCCTTCTGCGCCTCGGTCCCGTAGTGCAGGAGCAGTTCGCCGGGACCGAGTGAATTCGGCACTGCGACGATCGAGGAGCAGGTGACGCTGCGGGCCGCGAGCTTGCACAGCACGCAGGAATGCGCATAGGTCGAGAATCCGAGGCCACCATAGCGCTTCGGGATGATCATCGCGAAGAAGCCCTGGGATTTGAGGTACTCCCACACCTCTGGCGGAAGGTCGCCGCGCCGGTGCGTGATATCGAAGTCGTCCAGCAGCTCGCACAGGGTCTCGCAGGGGCCGTCGAGAAAGGCCTGCTCTTCGGTCGACAGCCGCGGCGCCGGACTGGCCGCCAGGCGCTGCCAGTCCGGCTGCCCGCTGAACAGCTCGCCGTCCCACCAGACCGTGCCGGCCTCGAGCGCGTCGCGCTCGGTCGCCGACATGGCTGGCAGTGCCCGCAGGTACGTCCGCATGAACGGGCGGCTGATCAGTGCGATTCGCAGCGGGCGCGCCGCGAACGTCACGGCGATGAGCGCCAGCAGGACCAGGAGGATCGCGACGGTCATGACGGCAGGGCGTCGCGGCGTGCGAGGTCTGCGCCTACAGCAGGTCCTTCACGCCGTCGCGCTCCTCCTTCAGTTCGGTCGCGGTCGCATCCATCCGCGTACGGCTGAATTCGTCGATGCCGAGCCCGGGCACGATCTGGTAGGCGCCGCCGCGGCAGGTGACCGGGTAGGAATAGATCAGGCCTTCCGGTACGCCGTAGCTGCCGTCCGATGGGATCGCCATGCTGGTCCAATCGCCCTCGGCGGTGCCCGTGACCCACGTGCGTACGTGATCGATCGCGGCCGACGCGGCTGATGCTGCCGAGGAGGAGCCGCGCGCCTTGATGACCGCCGCACCACGCTGCTGTACGGTCGGGATGAACTGCTCGCTGATCCACTTCTGGTCCACCAGGCTCTTCGCCGGAGCGCCCTTCACCAGTGCATGGCCCAGGTCCGGATACTGCGTCGCGGAGTGATTGCCCCAGATCGTGAGGCGGCGGATGTCGTTGACGTGGGCGCCGGTCTTCTCGGCAAGTTGCGACAGCGCCCGGTTGTGGTCCAATCGGGTCATCGCCGTGAAGCAGCGTCGATCGAGCGTCGGCGCGTTGCGACTGGCGATCAGCGCATTGGTGTTGGCTGGGTTGCCGACCACGAGCGCGCGCAGCGCGCGGTCCGCGACCTCGTTGAGGGCCTTGCCCTGCACTGAAAATATCTGCGCGTTCGCGAGCAGCAGATCCTTGCGCTCCATGCCGGCGCTGCGCGGACGGGCTCCGACCAGCAGCGCGACGTGGCAATCCCTGAACGCTACCCGCGCATCGTCAGTGGCCACGATCCGGTTGAGCGTACCGAAGGCACAGTCGCTGAGTTCCATGACGACGCCACCGAGCGTCGGCAGCGCCGGAGTGATCTCCAGCAGGTGCAGGTTCACGGGCTGATCGGCCCCGAGCATCGCCCCGGAGGCAACGCGAAAGGCGAGTGCATAGCCGATCTGCCCGGCAGCGCCGGTGATCGCGACGTTCAATGGCTGCTTCATGGATGCTCCCCGCAGAAAAGAGCGCTGATTCTAGTGGCCAATCCCGTTCGGGCAACCGCTTGGCAACAGGACTTGACACCTAAACTGTGTTGTAGTTAACTACAACACTAGTTAGATAGATATGCGCAATCGTAACCCCGGAGGAACCCGACCATGAAGAGCCAGACGCTTCGAAACCTGCTCGGCGCGGTAGTGGCGCTGATCCTGACGACCCTCACGACCCAGACGATCGTCCACGCCACGCCGCGACCCTACCTGGTGGGCACGGCGACGACGGTCCATGCCGCGAGCTTCGGTACAGCTCGACTGGCGCCGTGCGCCGGTAGCGGCAACAGGGTCTGCTAGAGTCCGCCGTCGGCCAGAACACCCTATCGAAACTCCTGCCGTCGCCAGATGAACAGCACTTGGGACAACGGCGCACCGATTTACCGGCAACTGCGCGACCGTGTGGTCGCGATGATCCTCGAGGGCGTGCTCAAGGAAGGCGATCCGCTGCCCTCAGTGCGCAGCGTGGCCGCGGAGTACCGGCTCAATCCGCTGACGGTGCTCAAAGGCTACCAGCAGCTGGTGGATGAACGGCTGGTCGAGAAGCGCCGGGGACTGGGCATGTTCGTGAGCTCCGGCGCCGCTGGTGCACTGCGGGCCGGCGAGCGACGCCGATTCCTCGATACCGAGTGGCCGCGCGTGCGTGCGACGATCGCCCGGCTGGGGTTGTCGGTACCGGAGCTGCTGGCCGAATCCAACCCGCCGAGCGCGCCGCCCACAGGTGGCCGCACCACCTCCCAGGAAACGGACTGATGTCTACGATCATCGAAGCGAAGGACCTGTGCAAGCGCTATGGGGGCCAGGTGGCCCTCGATCACGTCAGTTTCGCGGTACAGCCCGGCACCATCGTCGGCCTGATCGGCCGCAACGGCGCGGGCAAGACCACGGCACTCAAGGCGATACTCGGGCTCACGCCGTACGACGGCAGCATCAGCGTGTTCGGGCACGACCCGATGCGTGAGCGCACCTCGATGATGAGCGATATCTGCTTCATCGCGGACACGGCCGTGCTGCCACGGTGGCTGCGCGTCGGCCAGGCCATCGAATACGTCGCCGGCATCCACCCGCGCTTCCGGCGCGAGCGCGCCGAGCAGTTCCTCGAACGCACCGGCATCCGGCTGCGCAGCCGCATCGGAACCCTCTCCAAGGGAATGATCACGCAGGTACATCTGGCGCTGATCCTCGCGATCGATGCGCGCCTGCTGGTGCTCGATGAACCTACGCTGGGACTCGACCTGCTGTTTCGTCGCCGCTTCTACGACACGCTGCTGTGCGACTACTTCGACCACGAACGGACGATTCTGCTCACGACCCACCAGGTCGAGGAAGTTGAAAACCTGCTGACCCACGTGCTGTTCATCGATCGCGGCCGCGTCATGCTCGATGCGGGTATCGAGCAACTCGCCGAACGCTACGTCCAGGTCAATGTCGCAGCCGACAAGATCGCCGCGGCGCGCGCCCAGAGCCCGTTCTACGAACGGGAGGTCTTCGGGCGCCAGACGATGCTGTTCGAGAACCGTCCGCGCGCCCAGCTGGCCGAGTTCGGCGAACTGCGCACGCCCGCGATCTCGGACCTGTTCGTCGCGAAGATGCAGGGAGAGCTCGCATGAACTCGCTGCTGGTGCAGATCAAACGCGAATTCTGGGAGCATCGGTCGCTGTGCATCGGGCCGATCGTCGTGGCCGGGCTGCTGCTGCTGTCGGTCGCGGTCTTCGGTCGGGTCGAGTTGAACTTCGGCGATTCGCCGCGCGGCCCGGTATCGGCCCCACCGACCGAGGCGCTGCTGCCGCTGCTGGTGCTCGGCTGGTCAGCGCCGTTCTACCTCGCTGCCGCATTGCTCTCGGGCTTCTATCTGCTCGACTGCCTGTACGGGGAGCGTCGCGACCGCAGCATCCTGTTCTGGAAGTCGCTGCCGGTCTCGGACACCCGCACCGTACTGGTGAAATTCCTGGTGGGAGTTGCGCTCGTTCCGATCGGCAGTTTTCTGCTGGCTGCGCTCACCAGCCTGCTCGCGAGCCCTGCGCTGCTGCTGCGCGCGCGGCTGCATCTGGACGATGTAGCCGCAATCTGGAGTTTTTCCAGCTGGTTGCGCATCCAGGGCCTGATGCTCTATGGGCTGCTTGCCGCACTGCTCTGGTACGCGCCCTACGGCGCGTACCTGATGCTTGCCTCAGGCTGGGCGCGCCACCTGCCTTCGGCCTGGGCCCTCATACCGCCCGTCGTGCTGGCGCTGCTCGAGTACATGATCTTCAGGACCCATTTCGTCGGTCAGGCAATGCAGCGTGGCCTCGGCGAGCTGCTCGCACTCGCGTTCCATGGCAGCCCCGGACCGGTCGTGGACGCCGGCATGGCCGCGCCGCCCCCGGTGGCGTTCGGCGCGCAGCTGATCGACTCGCGACCGGATCCGTTGCACCTGCTCGGCAGCGCACAGCTGTGGCTCGGGATGCTGATCGCCGCGGCGCTGCTCGCCCTCGCGATCCGCATCCGGCGCTATCGCGACGACAGCTGAGTTGCCGCCTTGTGCGCGCCCAAAGATGGAGCGCGCGCGTAGCGATAGAGCGCACGCATCGCGCCGATAAGCAGTGGCGATTGTTGCGCTCCGCGCGAAGCAGGCAGAATAGCCTTCCATCGAAGAGCTCATCATGAGGTACTCAGCCATGGCATCCACCCGCAACGATCTGCCTGCGAAGACACGAACGGCCGCCGCCAGGCTGCTCAACGCCCGGCTGGCTGACGCGCTGGATCTCGAATCCGCCACCAAGCAGGCGCACTGGAACGTCAAGGGACCTCACTTCATCGCTCTACACAAGCTGTTCGACGAGCTGCACTCCATCGTCGAGGAACACGTCGACACCGTCGCCGAACGCATCACGTCGCTGGGGGGCGTGGCGCTCGGCACCGTGCAGGTCGCGGCGCGCTCGAGTTCGCTCGAGCCCTATCCTCTGGATATCAGCGAGGGCAGCGCGCATCTGGAGGCGCTCGCCGACCGGCTCGCGGACTTCGGCAAGAAGGCGCGTGCCGCCATCGAACAGGCCACCGCACTCGGGGACGCGGACACCGCCGACCTGTTCACGGCCGTGTCACGCGATGCCGACAAGTATCTCTGGTTCCTGGAAGCACATAGCTCCGCCAAAGCCTGACGTGTACATCGCGTCCCGCCGCACGCAGGACGAGCTGCACCTGGAGCTGCAGGGAGAGTGGCGCGCGGCGCTGTTCCCGCAGATCGAGCTCGAGCTTCGCGCCATCAACTTCGCCGGAGTACGCAGCGCGCGCATCCGGCCAGGCGATGCGCGGCTCGACCTCTCGGGGGCGTGGCTGCTGCGCTCGTTCCTGCAGCGCGCCCGCGATGCCGGCGTCGAACCCGCCTTCGAGGGCGCTGCGCCCGCGACGCTGTCGCTGCTCGAACATACCGCGACCGGCGAGATGCCGCCGCAGCTGCGGCAGGAGGAGTGGCTGCCGGCCCATGCGGTCGAAGGCATCGGGCGGGGCACGGTGCGCGGCTGGCACGAACTGCAGGGCGGCCTCACGCTGGTCGGGCGGATCTGCGTGGCATTCGCGCGCGGACTGGGCAGTGTGCGCCGACTGCGGCCAATCTCCGTGGCGCGCCACGTGTACGATACCGGGATCACGGCGATACCGATCGTCGCGCTGATCGGCTTCCTCATCAGCGTGATCCTCGCCTATATGGGCGCGCAGGAGCTGCGCCAGTTCGGTGCCGCGATCTTCACCGTCGATCTGGTGACGGTCGGCGTGCTGCGTGAGCTCGGCGTGCTGCTCACCGCGATCATCGTTGCCGGGCGCTCGGGCAGCGCCTTTGCGGCCGAGATCGGTGCCATGCAGCTCAACGAGGAGATCGACGCGCTGCGTGCGATCGGTGTCGATCCGGTGGAAGTGCTGATCCTGCCCCGTGTGCTCGGACTGTGCATCGCGCTGCCGCTGCTGACCGTCGTAGCCGACGTGATCGGGCTGGTCGGCGGCGGATTGCTGTGCCACGACCTGCTCGACATGCCGCTGGCCCAGTACCTGATACGCGCGAAGAGCGCGATCGCGCCCACGACCTTCTGGGTCGGCATGATCAAGGCGCCGGCGTTCGCGGTCCTGATCGCGATCGCCGGAGTGTATTGCGGCCTCCGGGTTCGCGGCTCCTCGCGCGAGCTGGGACGCCTGACCACCAGCGCCGTGGTGCAGGCGATCTTCTATGTGATCCTGGCTGACGCGCTGTTCGCGGTCCTGTTCCTGAAGCTGGACGTGTGAATGCGCACGGTCCTGGACGTCCAAGGTATCGTGACCCGTTTTGGGGCGCAGACCGTGCACGACGGCCTCGACATGCAGGTGCACGAGGGCGAGGTGTTCGGCATCATCGGCGGTTCGGGGTCCGGCAAGTCGGTCCTGCTGCGCACGATACTCGGCCTGCGCCGGCCAGACGCGGGTACCGTGAAGTTTTTCGGTACCGACCTGCACCAGATGAGCGCAGTAGAGGTCCGCGCGCTGAAGGCCAGCTATGGCGTCACGTTCCAGGAAGGCGCGCTGTTCTCGGCCCTCACCGTGCGCCAGAACGTGCAGCTGCCGATGATCGAACACCTGCAGCTGACCGCGCGAGCGCTCGGCGAGCTGGCGCTGCTGAAGGTGCAGCTCGTGGGACTGCCGCCGGATGCTGCCGCCAAGTACCCCTCGCAGCTCTCCGGTGGCATGATCAAGCGCGCGGCGCTGGCGCGCGCGCTGGCGCTCGACCCGCCGCTGCTGTTCCTCGACGAGCCGACTTCCGGACTCGATCCGATCAGTGCCGCGGCATTCGACGAACTGTTGATTTACCTGCAGCGCGAGCTGAAGCTTACGGTGGTCATGATCACGCACGACCTGGACACGATCTTCCGCACCTGCACCCGCGTCGGCGTGATCGTCGATGGCCGCATGATCAGCGACACGCTGGCGGGGATTGCCGCGAACCCGCATCCGTGGATCCAGGCCTACTTTCGCGGCGAACGCGCCCGGGTGCATGCGGTGCCGCGTGGAGCGTGACGCGAACTATCTCGCGGTCGGCAGCTTCGTGCTGCTGGTCGCCGCCATGGGTGCCCTGTTCGTGTATTGGTACTCGGACAGCCGCGAGCACCGCAACTACCAGCGCTACGAGATCTATTTCGACGGCAGCGTCAGCGGCCTCACCGAGGGCGGTGCGGTTCGCTACCTCGGCGTCGACGTTGGCCGCGTCCAGCGCATGCGCATCGATCCACGCGCGGCCAACCGTGTGCAGATCATCGCCGACATCGACGCGACGACGCCGATCTCGGACCGCACGATCGCGCAGCTGCAGTTGCAGGGGGTGACCGGACTGCTGTACATCGACCTCACGCTGCAGCGCGATGTGGAGGGACGGCTGCTCGCGGCCGTGCCGAGCGAGACCTATCCGGTGATCCGCTCGGCGCATTCCGACTTCGACGTGTTTCTCAGCAGCCTGCCCGATCTGACGGGCAGGCTCAATGAGCTGGTCGTGCGCGCCACACGCATCCTCTCGGACCGCAATATCAGCGCCATCCAGGGCATCATCGGCGATCTGGAGCACGCCTCGGCCGGACTGCCGCAGAGCGCGCGCAATCTCGACGCGCTGCTGGGCGAGCTGCGTGACACGACGACCGATGCGCGCGCGGTCATTGGCGACCTGCACCAGGTTACCCGCACCGCCAGCGTGGACTTCCTGGCGAGCATGCAGCAGCTGCACGCCACCACCGACCATCTGGCTGGTGCCAGCGCCGAGTTCGACGCGTTCGTCGGCGAGAACCGCGCACAGTTCAGTGGCTTCGTGCGCACCGGGCTGCCACAGATCGAGGGACTGCTGCGCGACAGCCGCGAGGCCTCGCAGCAGATCCGCGATCTCTCGCGCAGCCTGAAGGAGAATCCATCGCGCCTGATCTACCAGCCGCCCACGCCCGGCGTGGCGATTCCCCCATGAAGCCGCGCACCGCGCGCCGCGCACCAGCGGCGATGCTCCTCGCCGCGCTGGCTGCCATCGCACTCACCGCCTGCGTGAGCGGCCTGCACAGCAGTGAGCCCGCGCCGCAGAGCTACCTGCTCGATCCTGGTCCGGCCGCGGTCGCGCCCGACGTCACGGCCGTGCCCGGGGTTCCGGCCTCGCGCCGGAGTCTGCAGGTGCTCGCTCCCGCGGCGGGGCCGGGATTGGCGGGCGACGCGATCGCGGTGCTGCGCTCCGGCGCACGGTTCGATCACTACCGCGGCGCGCGCTGGGCTGCG
>Ga0265331_10002876_pt1 | contig 11384 bp, 2 predicted proteins | sample 41923metaG_FD_202088 | JGI IMG/M metagenome (GOLD analysis project Ga0265331, IMG submission 202088) | Rhizosphere microbial communities from Carex aquatilis grown in University of Washington, Seatle, WA, United States - 4-19-23 metaG | ecosystem: Host-associated > Plants > Roots > Rhizosphere >...
ACAGGTCCGCGGACTGAGCACAATGGATGTTGCGGCATTGACCTCAACCGAGGTGGTCAGTCTGACAACGACTCAAATTGGGGTGCTGACGACGGCTCAGTTCCAAAGCATCAGCAGCACGTCGGTTGCGGGCTTGGGCACCGATCAAGTTCTGGCGTTAACCACCACTCAGGTCGTGTCCTTCAGCACAGCCCAGTTTGCCGGGCTTTCTACGGACGACGTCGCTGTGTTGACGACCACTCAGGTTGTGGGGTTGACGACCGCGCAAGTCGTGTCGTTGGGGACGACCGGCTTCAATACGCTTTCAACGACCCAGTTGGACTCGTTGACAAGTTCACAGGTACAAAGTCTATCGACGACGGAAGTCCGGGGTCTGACGACGACTCAAGCGATGGCGTTAACCACGTCCCAGATCAGAGCTTTGTCAACGGCAGAGATTTTTGTGCTGACATCGACGTCCATCTCGGTTTTGACCACGGACGAAATTCAAGCCTTCACCACCTCTCAAACTACGAACTTGACGACAACACAATTTGTCGCACTCGCTACCGACGATGTGATTGCTTTAAGCACCACGCAAGTCAGCACATTAAACACAGTCGAGATCAAGGCTCTGTCCACGACCCAAGTGACGGTGCTGACGAGGACACAAGTTGCGTCACTCAATCTGTCGCAATTTGCCACCTTAAGTGCTACCGCAATTTCGACGTTGGGGACAGATCAGGTTATGGCCTTGACCACGACGCAAATCACGTCGTTCTCGACCACCCAATTTGCAGCAATTTCGACTTTAGATATCACAGTTTTGACCACCACTCAGATCGGTGGTCTGAACACGGTGGATATTGTGGCGCTGGGGTCCACAAACTTTGCAGCCCTAACCACCGATCAATTAGGGGCCTTGACCACATCGCAAGCGCGGGCCATCACGACGACCGAAATCGTGGCCTTTACCACCACGCAGATTGGTTCCTTGGGAAGCAATGCTATTTCCGGCCTCAGCACGTCTCAAATGCGGGCCATCAGCACGACAGGAATCGCGGCTTTGAGCACGACCCAAGTGCATGCGATGACCACTGCTCAATTGGGCACGCTCAGTTCTACGCAGTCATCCTCGTTAACGACGGATGATGTGATTGCACTCAATTCCACTCAGTTCGTCTCTCTGACGACAACCGAGCTTACGACTTTGACCACCGATCAAGCGGGTGTGCTGACGACAACACAATTCCTGGCGCTCCAGACGTCACAGGTTAGTGGATTGTCGACCACCTCTTTGAACTTGCTGACGACTACTCAAGTGGATGCTTTAAGCACCAGTGCTATCTCGACTTTGTCGTCGACTCAGGTCGTGGCACTCTCTACTGACAATATTGGGTCTTTGACCACCAGCCAGATCAAAGCTCTCCAAACATCACAGATTGCCACCTTGACCTCGACGGCAACCAGTTCATTGACAACAACTCAGGTTGGGGCACTGGCCACGTCGCAGGTTGTGAATTTGTCGATCATCGACCTAAAGTTGTTCACATCCATTCAGGTGCTGGCCTTTAGTTCACTTCAGGTTGGTTCGTTGACAACCAGTGAAGTCAGAGCTTTGTCTACGGATAACTTGCAGGCCTTGACCACCAGTCAACTTCAAGGGCTTTCTACACTGGATATGGTCAGCCTTGGGACGACGGCTGTCACCACACTGACGACGACGCAAGTGGGAGCCCTAACCAGCAGTCAGGTCAACTCCTTTACCACCACCCAGGTTCGGGCGATCAGCAGTGATACGTTGACGGCGTTGGGAAGTACCGGAATCTCTGCTTTCAGTACGCTTCAGGTGCAAAGTTTGACGACGACAGAAATCACGCTGCTGTCGACGGACCAGGTTCGGGCCTTGGGATCGGTGCAAGCGGCTGCTTTGACCACCACACAGGTGGGCGTGTTGACGTCCGATGAAATCACGGCGCTTTCGCCGGCTCAGATCATTGGATTGGGCACAATTCAAATCTCTGGGTTTGGCACAGCCCAAGCGCGATATTTGACCACCACGGCGATTAAGGCGTTTACCACGGCGCAATTCTACGCTTTGTCCTCTACGGCCATTTCGGCTCTGTCCAGCACTCAAGTGGGAGGATTGACGACCTCTCAGATATCGACCGCTACCACCACACAATTTGCAGCCCTTTCCACCGATGATGTCATTGCGTTGACGACCACCCAGATTGGGGGACTGACCACGGTTGATGTGTTGACCCTAACCAGTACAGAATTGTCTATTTTGACAAGTACGCAGGTCAACGGGTTAGCGACCAGTCAAATTGGAGCGCTGACGACAACCCGCATCTCGGCCCTAACGACAACCCAAGTTGGGGGATTAACGTCTCTTCAAGTAAGCTCGTTTAGCACAGCGCAATTCCAGGCGATGACATCAACTTCCGTTGGGGCCATGAATTCCACGCAATTGAGTGGGTTGTCCTCGGCCAGCGCGACGTCGCTGACATCGGCGGCGTTGAGCGCGCTCAGTACGGATTTGATCGTTGGGCTGTCCACATCGGTTATTTCGGCTCTGTCCACCTCGTCCGTGCATGGCTTGACGACGACGCAGGTTACAAATTTGACCACGGCTCAAGCTCGGTCATTCTCTTCGGCAGTCATCGCCACGCTGACGACAACGCAAATCTTGGGATTGACCAGCACCCAAATCGGTGCGCTGACGACTGGACAGTTTACAGCGTTTAGCGGCACGGAAATTTCGGCGTTAACGACGGATCAATTGACGGGCCTTGCCCCGGCGCAATTGTTCTCGTTTACCACCAGTGAAGCCCGTGGGATGACGACTGACCAAATCACCAGTCTGACCAGCGGCCAAATCTTGAGTCTGACAACGGCGGCCTTTGCTGCCTTTACCTCGACGCAATTTGGAGGCCTGACCACTGCCCAATTGCAATATTTGACGACAGCACAATTGGCGACGATTTCGGCTACGACCTTGAGTGGTATGACCACCACGGCACTCCAAGGCTTTACGACCACCCAAGTCAATCAGCTGACGACGGCCCAAATTCAGGGAATAACGTCGACCCAGTTCTCAACCTTATCCACGGATCAGTTCTCGGTTCTTAGCGCCGCCCAGATTACAAACCTAACGACCACTGAGTTGAAAGGTCTGACGTCGGACGAATTGATGGTGATGAGTTCCACTCAAATTGGTGCCTTTACCACGGTTAAAATGGCGGCGTTAAGTACGGATCAGATAACCGGTCTGACGACCACGCTGATCACAGAACTGACGACCGTTCAAATGTCGGGATTGACCGCGACGTCGGTGGCAACACTGTCCAGTGATCAGGCGGGTACATTGTCGACCTCTCAGGTTCGTGGGTTAACAACGACGCAGGTTGCGGCGATCACCACCACTGTGGTCAGTACCTTGACAACAGATCAGATGGTTTCGCTGAGCGCCGCTCAAATTATTGGACTGTCGACCACAGAATTGAATGTTTTGACCACGACCCAAGTGGCAGCACTTGGGACAACGCAACTGCGCAATTTGACCAATACTCAGATCAAAACATTGTCTACGGACGAACTGGATTCGTTTGCCAGTTCGCAAATCTCTGGTTTGACAACGATTCAAACCTTTAACTTGACCACCACGCAAGTCAAGTCGATGACCACCGATATAGTGGCGGGATTGACGACACTGCAAATTACCAATCTGACCACGACGCAATTCGTGGCCCTGACGACAGATCTTATTGGCTCACTCACCTCGGACCAATTGCCCGGTTTGACCGTAAACCAAGTGCTCAGTTTGACGACAACATTGTTGGGGGGCTTGGGGTCAACTCAAATTTCGGCACTGTCGACGGCGTCAGTGGTCACGTTCACCACCACCCAAGTGGGGGCATTAAGCTCCGATCAGACGGGCGGATTGACCACCACCCAAATAAGGGCCCTGACCACTCTTCAAACGCGTACACTGAATACGGATGATTTTGTTGCTTTGTCATCTGATCAAATTGCCGCGTTGAGTTCGGCAGAAATCGTTTCGCTTCAGACATCGCAAACGGCGTCTTTGACCACCACGCAAATTATTGCGTTGGGAACCACGCAAATTATTGCCTTAACTAGCACTGAGATTAGAAGCATTGGTACGGATCAGGTGGTCACTCTGACTTCCGATCAGGTGGCTTCCCTAACGACGGCACAAGTGGGTGTGCTGTCGACGACAGATATCAAAGTCCTGACCACCGATCAAATTACTGTTTTCTCGTCTGCACAGGTCTCTACTTTGTCAACCACGCAAGTGGGATCGCTGACGACGACCAATATCGGAGCCTTGAGCTCGACCCAGAATTTGGGGCTCTCGACGCTCCAAATCATTGCCATGAGCACGGATACGATCCATGCACTGCATAGTTCTCAGATCAGTTTGTGGAGCGTGGCACAAGTGCGGGCTTTGACCACCACTCAGGTCAACGTTTTGGTCACGGACCAAGTCCTTGGATTTACCACCACCCAAATAACGGCATTGGCCACAATCCAGGAAAATGCCTTTACGACGGAAGATATCATCGCATTTACCACCGATCAGGTGCCTGGATTTAGTTCCATTCAGGTTGCTGGACTTAGCACGACTGTGGTCTATGCGTTAACGTCCAACCAAATCGGTGTGCTGAGTACCTTGCAAATCAAAGGTCTGACGACGCTTGAGATCGCGACATTCAGTACGGCTCAGCTGCAGGGAATGACCAGCTCGCAGATTATCACCATGAGTACAGTTCAATTCGACGCGTTTACTTCGGTCGATTTGGAATCCTTGAGCACGGATCAGGTGATGGGTTGGGGTACCAGCCAAATTGCGTCGATGACGACGACGATCATGCAAGGCATGACGACGGACCAAATTACGTCGCTGACGTCTACCCAATTCAAGAGTCTGGTGACCGTGGAATTGGCCAACTTGACGACCGACCAACTTCAGTCGGTTTCAACGGATCAATTGAGTAGTTTGACGACGGCTCAAGTCAATGCCTTGAGCACGGCAGACATCGCCGCGATCACCGTAACGCAATTGGGTGGGCTTACGACGTCGCAGTTCAAGAGCTTGGTATCATCCTCGCTCAGAGCGTTGTCGACGGTTGATATCGCGGCCCTGACCACATCACAGGTCGTTGCTTTGACCTCGGCCCAGATTGGGATGCTCACCACGGCACAAGTATCAGCCTTGAGTACGGACAGTATTGCGTCTTTGACGACCGCACAAATCAAGGGCTTTACCACCGCCCAAGATGCGGCGTTGTCGACGGCACAGATTGCCAACTTGACCAGCACTGACGCCAGAGCCTTCTCGTTGACCCAGTTCAGCGCGTTGACGGCGGCTTCGCAGAACGAGTGGCTGGCTTTGGGTTACACGATCCCCACCAGTTGAGAATAGGCATAAAAAAGCCCCCGGATGCGCGTGCATTCGGGGGCTTTTGTTTTTTTGGTTGCCTTATTCCAGGCAGCGGGCAATCCAGGATCGTGTCAGCTTTTCGGACACGGCATTTTGAGACAGGCGGTCGGCCAGATTGGCGAAGTCCACATAGTCCAATTCCTGATCCTGGTTGAAGCAGGTGAAGACCACCACTTCTTTCCCGGTCCGAGGATCGCGATGGCGTTGCAGGCACTGTCCGCAGATTTCCTTCATCATGCATTGCATGGGCGAGTTGATCGAGCCCACACCCACATGATTGGGATCAAGTAAGGGGGCAAGCCGGTTATGACGGGCCTTCGCCAATGCCGCCATCATTTTGTCCGAACCGATGGCAATGATGCGGTTGACGTCCTTTAAGGGAATGGTGATGTCACCCAATTGGCCTTCGCCATAGGCTGCGATAGCATCAACAATATTCCCGACGAAGGTTCGATCCTGGGCGCGTTCTGGCTGGAAGGCCTCGCCTTTATCCACGCACCACACCACCAAATCGGCGGCGGCTTCAATGTCTTGAATCTTGAAGCGATCTTTGGCTTCGCGGTAGCCGGCAAAGTACAACACCTTGGATCCGGCAGCGCGGAAGGCCCGGCCAATAGAGAAGAGAACCGCATTGCCCAGCCCGCCACCGGCCAAGAGCACGGTCTCACCAGCGGGGGTTTCGGTCGGTGCGCCGGTGGGACCCATGACCACCACGGGTTCGCCTTCTTTCAGATGGGCAACCAGATTGGATGAACCACCCATTTCAAGAACAATTAGCCCGACCAACCCTTTTTCCACATCGGTCCAAGCCCCGGTGAGAGCAAGTCCTTCCATGGCAAGGACGGTTCCGTGGGCTTTTACAGCCCCAGATTCAAAATTTTGCAGGCGATAGAATTGCCCCGGCTCGAAAGCTCGGGCCGCAAACGGGGCCCGGACCACAACCTCGACAATGGTGGGCGTCAGACGGGTCACACTGTGCACCTGCGCATGCAGGCCATCATTCAGGGTGCGGAACAGGTCGTCGCGACTTACGGTGTTGACCGGACGCTGAGAGAGAGCATTTGTGATGGTGGGATAGCCCTGCTTGGCCGATGCCATGGCCGAGACGACGTTACCGGCAAAGGAGGGATGTAGGTCGCCGAAGAAGCTAACTTGGTTGGCCAGACCGTCCACACTCATCAGAATATTTACAATCGATGGTTTTGATTTCGCTTCGGGTGTAACCGGCGATCCGGCTTCGTCGACAGCTTGGAAGTACTTCCCATTTAGATGAATCCCACCATGCTCACGGGCTAATGTCGTATTGGGAACGGTCCCCGCAGCGACGATAATCGAACGAGCCGGAAGAGTACGCTCAACACCATTTGCATCCTTGACTTTAAGTGCCATTGCGGCACCGAAACGATCGATGTCTACGGCCAGCGGAGTCAGCTGTTCGGCAAAGCGGATTCCTTCTTCCATCGCCTTGTTGACTTCTTCGAAGTTGCGGTAGGCCGGGCTGTCGATCAAGCGACGGCGATAGGCCATGGTCCCACCCCCCCAAGTATCAAGAAGTTCGCGTATTAGAGGTGCTCTGTTCTCGCGTCTTGCGGCCTCGTGTTCGGCCCGAATGGCCTTAGCATGCGCAATAAATTCGGAAGCGATCTCAGTATCTTCTTCAGTCCATGAGGCTCTAACCTGGGCCTCGCTGGATTCGGAAACCAGAGTTTCATAGCGGATCAGGAATTTTTCGACCTGGACCGGATAGTAGGCCAAGGCCTCGGTGCAGGAATCGATGGCGGTCAATCCGCCACCGATCACAACCACCGGCAACCGCAATTGCAGGTTGGCGAGACTGTCCTTGCGGGCGGCCCCGGTCAATTGCAAGGCCATCAGAAAGTCCGAGGCTTGGCGGACGCCACGGGCCAGCCCGTTGGGCATGTCCAAAATGGTGGGCTTTCCGGCACCGGTTGCCAAGGCCACATGGTCAAAACCCATGGCAAACGCCTGCTCAAACGTCAACGTGCCGCCAAATCGTACGCCGCCATACATGGCAAAGTCGTCGCGGCGTTCCAGAAGCAAGCGAATGATTTTTAAGAAGTTTTTGTCCCAACGGACGGTGATGCCATATTCGGCGACGCCACCGAAGCCATAGAGCACACGATCCCCCAACGGCTCCCACAACCCCTGCACATCTTTAATGGCTTTGAAGGGAACGCGATTGCCCAATTGATCGACGCCCGATAATTCAGGAGCCAAGGGCTCGATCTTCAAGCCGTCAATGGCGACGACTACATGACCGTCTTGCATCAGATGATGGGACAGGGCCGACCCGGCCGGGCCAAGGCCCACCACCAGCACTTTCGACCCAGTAGCAGGACGGGGCAGAGGGCGGCGAATGTTCAAGGGGTTCCAGCGGGTCAACAGACCGTAAATCTCGAATCCCCAAGACAATCCCAGAACATCTTTCAGGGTGCGGGATTCCGATTGGGGAATATCAACGGCATCGCGGTTTTGGCCCTGATAAATGCAGCCAGCCATGCAGTCGTTGCAAATGCGGTGGCCGGTGCCGGCGACCAAAGGATTGTCGACAATTGCAACGGCCAGTGCACCAATTAGGACGCCTTGTCCGCGAACCTCGTGCATTTCAGAGATTTTTTCTTCCAGCGGGCAACCGGACAAAGAAACGCCGACGGCACTTTTGGCGATTTCGCCAGTCTTGCGATCGATCAGGCCCTTCGAGCAACTGTCTTTGCCTTGGTGATGGCACAGAATGCAGTAATTGACTTGATCCAATCCACCAGCCAAATCGCAGCCATGGTCGGTCAGATCAAAGCCATTGCGGGCATGTTGGGCTTCGGGGGGGTAATCGACGGCGGAAACGCCGCCAGGACCGTCTACGGTACGCACTGGAACCAAGGCCAAGGGATCGCGCTTTTCGGGGATGTGAAACAGGACGGTGTTTTCGTTATGGCGTCCGGTGTGTACTTTCCAGGCAACCCACCGGGCTGCAATAGTCAGGGCGTCCGCATGCGCTTCGGCGTTTTCCAACCAACCCAACACGGCATTGGAAAAGGATAACTCGTCGAAGCCTTTGCCAATCAGTCGGGTCAGTTCGGCTTCAAGGTTGATGCCATCCAGTGTCTTCGCTTCTTCCGGCTTAATCTCTTTTAAGGCACGGCGTTGAACAAACTGACGTTTGATTTCGTACAACGGGGCCAAGCTGTCTTGCTTGGCGCGGGCAGCGGCCAATTCGGATTGGACCCCAAACAATCTTCCGATGAAGTCATCCACGTGCGGAGCCATGGCAACGATCAAATCCGATTCGTCTTTGGCGGCGACGGCGTCAGCATTGCTTCGGGCTTGGTCGAGACGGGCTGCTAAATCGGCATCCGATTTCGCAAGTTCACTGCGGAATGCGGCGTCGATGGCCTCAAGGCCAGCGCGCTGATACAGGGACTGAAATGTGATGCCGAAGCCGAAATTGGGAGTTGCGTGTGACACGGTACCTGGGGTCTCCACAGATAGTTTGGGCGGAAATGCCGACAAACTACAAGGGAGATTGGTCCTGGGGCAAGGCTTTTGGCTGTTCGACTTTTATACGAGATCACTGCGCATTCTGGAAAATCCGCTTTGCGCGCCCCGCGAGGAATGAAAAACACACAAAAGGATGGTGCCCAAAAAATCCTATTCAGCGGCCTTTTTTAAATAGACCGAAACGTCCACATCATCCACCTGTTCGGGCAAAAGGTACTTGTCGGCGTATTCTTTCCATACGCCCGATGTTAGGAACAGCTCAAACAAATCTGGGTCGATATGCTGGTCCTTGACCATGAACGACATGATTTTGATGGATTCAGAAAGCTTCTTGGCTTTTTTATAGGGGCGATCTGCGGCAGTTAAGGCCTCGAAGATATCGGCGATGGCCATCACACGGGCCGGAAGGCTGAGTTGATCGCGGGTCAGGCGCTTCGGATATCCTGTTCCATCCATTTTTTCGTGATGCCCACCGGCAATATCAGGAACCTTCGCCAGATTCTTGGGGAAGGGTAGGGTGCGCAGCATCAGAATGGTTTGAATAATATGGTCGTTGATGTGGAACCGATCTTCGTTAGTTAGGGTTCCCCGTGAGATGGCCAGATTATAAAGCTCACCACGATTGAACCGGTATTCCGGCGGGAACAGCTTGATCCCCTCAGCCTTATATTGTTCGGGATCGATGGGCTTTTCATGGGGCATCAAATGCCATTGTTTATCGGCCAAAACGTGTTCAACCACCGGCGGCGGGGGTTCCTCGCCCTTACGGAAGCGGGATTCGTCTTGAGATATGCCTAGGCGGTCATCCAGAGTGCGAACCCAGGTTCTCTCGGCAATCTTTTGCATATGCTCGATGCGTTCGGGGGCCATAAACTCGCCCCCCACATTACATTCGGCGACAAAGGCAAATTCTTCATCCAACGTCTGGTGAAGGGCTGCACACTCGGCCCGCAAAGTCTCAGCATCGCCTCCGACAATAATCTTTTCCAAACAGGCGATGGTGGCGTCGCGTTTTAAGACCTCAAATCGGGTGCGGACTTCGTGGATGCGGTTATAGATGGTTTCCAACTTGGTGGCCTTGTCGACCACATATTCCGGTGTTGTCACCTTGCCGCAATCGTGAAGGTCAGAGGCAACTTGCAGTTCGTACCATTCGTCTTCGCTCAACATAAAATCGGCGAACGGGCCCGATGTTTGCTCACAGGCCGCCTTGGTCAACATTTCGGTCAACAGCGGAACACGACTACAATGGCCGCCAGTATAGGGGCTTTTGGCGTCGATTGCGCCGGCAAACAACTTGATAAAGGACTGGAACAAGCGCTTTTGCGCATGGATCAAATTGGCATTGTCCATGGCGACGGCAGCTTGACTTGCCAAGGCTTCAATCAAGGGGGCAATTTCTGAACTGAAATCAATGACGGTATTGTCGGCGGCGCGGGCGTTGATCAATTGCAAAACGCCGATAACGGTGCCGTCGCGGTTTTTCAAAGGAACGGTCAAAAAGGATTTGGACCGATAGCCGGTTTTGGAATCGAAGGCCTTGGTCCCAGAAAAATCAAATCGCTCGGCGTTATAGGCATCGGCAATGTTGATTGTTGTTCCATCCAACGCACAGGAACTGGACACGTTCTTGTGATTGGGGCTGCCGTCTTCGGCGTAAAGCTTTAAGGGAGGGAAGGGGATCGGAGTGCCGGTGGTCCCCCCCATGGCGACGTTCAACGAATCATTCAGCATGATTTCGAATCGCAGCGCGTCGCGGGTATCGACAACTGTATAAAGGGTGCCGCCATCCGCATTGGTCATGGACTTGGCCCCTTTCAGGATCAACTCCATCAAACGGTCATGATGACGTTCTGCCGACAGGGCGATGCCCAGTTCAATCAGCGTGCGATACCGTTGCTGGTTGTCCACTTCGGACATGTTTTCCCCCATATACCCAAACCCTTTTCTCACTATAGCCTTATAAATCCTAGTCGAAAACATGAAACGAGTGCGTATCTGACATTTTCGTAACACTGTAAACTTCTTGACTTGGGGGGAGTGTGGATGTAAACACCCCGTCTCTTCAGAACCCTGGAGACCTTTGCCTTTACGAAGGCCCGTCGGTCCGCGAATTTACGCGCACCGGCGCTTTTTCGTTTGGGCCGACTTTTGGATGGTGAATGTTTCAGTCGTTAAGTGACCGTCTGACAAAGGTTTTTAGCAAGCTCACCGGCCGTGGTGCGCTGAGCGAAACCGACGTGACCGAAGCGCTGCGTGAAGTTCGCGTGGCGTTGTTGGAAGCGGATGTCGCATTGCCGGTGGTCAAGGACTTCATCGCCCAAGTTAAGGAACGCGCCGTCGGTCAGGATGTGTTGCGATCCATTACTCCCGGCCAAATGGTCGTTAAGATCGTCCATGACGAGTTGATCAAGGTTTT
>Ga0265331_10002878_pt1 | contig 11376 bp, 8 predicted proteins | sample 41923metaG_FD_202088 | JGI IMG/M metagenome (GOLD analysis project Ga0265331, IMG submission 202088) | Rhizosphere microbial communities from Carex aquatilis grown in University of Washington, Seatle, WA, United States - 4-19-23 metaG | ecosystem: Host-associated > Plants > Roots > Rhizosphere >...
GAGCATCGCGGCCTCAAGCCCAGCTAGTGCAAAGTGAATGTGATGGGGCCGATCACGCCGTTGAGCGTCTCGCCCTTCATCTCTGCCGGCATGGGCGGCAGCCGGCCGGCGCGCTGGATCATCGCCCGCGCCTCACGATCCAGGGCGGGGCGGCCTGAGCTTTTCGCGATCTCTGCCGACTGCACGGTGCCGTCGCGGCGCATCACGAAATGGACAAAGACCTGGCCTTCGATATGGGCGGCGCGCGCGGCCCAGAAGCTCCTTTACTTCGATGCGGTGGACCTGCGGGCGGGGGGCATGCAGAAGCGGTTTCTTCGCCTCGGTCATGTCTGTCCGCCACCCTTTCTCACTGGCGGGCGGAACTTAGGGCAGGGTGAGGATTAGTTACAAGTGATTTGCAAAATCATTCTCAATACAAAGAAATCATTGCTTCTATTGACTGAATTCCGGGCTCGGGCCGGGATCAGCTTTTCTTTTGCGCCTTCCGCTTGCCGCTGGCCTTTTTGGGCACCTTCTTTCCCGCAGCCCGGGCCTCGGACAGGCCGATGGCGATGGCTTGGCGGCGGCTTTTCACCTTTTTGCCGCTGCGGCCGCTTTTCAGCGTGCCTTCCTGCATCTCATGCATCGCCCTTTTGACTTTCTTCCCGGCGGCCTTGGAATATTTGCGTGCCATGGCGGTATCTCCCTGCTGGTCCTGTAAATAGGAGCCCCATTAATAAAGAGAGCCCGCCGTTCTGGTTCCCTTTGCCGTGGATTCGGCCGGGGGAAATCCTTATGGTCCGGCCCGCCATGGACAAATTCATCAAGCTGGAGGGCGTCGCCGCCCCGCTTCCCATGATCAATGTCGATACCGACATGATCATCCCCAAACAGTATCTGAAGACCATCCACCGCACCGGCCTGGGCAAGGCGCTGTTCGACGAGATGCGCCACAAGCCGGACGGCAGCGACAATCCGGATTTCGTGCTCAACAAGCCGCAATACCGCAAGGCGCAGATTCTGGTCACGGGGGAGAATTTCGGCTGCGGCTCCTCGCGCGAGCACGCGCCCTGGGCGCTGCTGGATTTCGGCATCCGCTGCGTCATCGCCACCAGCTTCGCCGACATTTTCTACAACAACTGCTTCAAGAACGGCATCTTGCCGATCAAGCTGCCGCAAAGCGACGTGGACAAGCTGATGGACGACGCCGAACGCGGCGCCAACGCCGTGATAACCATCGACCTGGAGAAGCAGGAAATCCGCGGCCCCGATGGCGGCATAGTGACGTTCGAGGTCGATCCCTTCCGCAAGCAGTGCCTGCTCAATGGCTGGGACGATATCGGCCTGACCCTGCGCGCCGAGGACAAGATTTCGGCCTACGAAAAAGATCACAAAGCCCAGGCGCCCTGGGTTTAAGTTCGAGGACTCCATCATGAACGAATACAAGCTGCTGTTGCTTCCGGGCGACGGTATCGGCCCGGAAGTGCTGGACGCCACCATGCGCGTGGTGGGCTGGTACGGCCGCAAGGGCCTTCCCTACCAGACCGAGACCGCCCTGTTGGGCGGCGCCGCGATCGACGCCACCGGACGGCCCGACCCCGACGAGACCTTCGTCAAGGCCATCGCCGCCGACGCCGTGCTGATGGGCTCGGTGGGCGGCCCCAAATGGGATGGTCTTCCTTTCGCCCAGCGCGCCGAACGTGGCCTGCTGCGTGTGCGCAAGGACATGGGCGTGTACGCCAATCTGCGTCCCGCACTGTGTTTCGACGCCTTGAAGGATGCCTCCACCCTCAAGCCCGAGATCGTGGCGGGTCTGGACATCCTGATCGTGCGCGAGCTGATGGGCGGCGTTTATTTCGGCGAGCCGAAAGAAACCACGACCCTGCCGGATGGCCAGAAACGTGCGGTCGACAGCGGTGTCTATACCACCAGCGAGATCGTGCGCGTCTGCCGCGTCGCCTTCGAGATGGCGCGGCTGCGCAGCAACAAGGTGCACAGCGCCGAAAAGTCCAATGTGATGGTCACCGGCGTGCTGTGGAAAGAAGTCATTACCGAACTGCACAAGCGCGAATACGCCGACGTCGAGCTGCACCATATCCTGGCCGACAACGCCGCCATGCAGCTGGTACGCAATCCCAAGCAGTTCGATGTGCTGGTGACCGACAATCTCTTCGGCGACGTGCTGTCTGACGAAGCCGCCCAGCTCACCGGCTCCATCGGCATGCTGCCGTCGGCGTCGCTGGGCGACAAGAAGCCGAACGGCCTGCCGTCGGCGTTGTATGAACCGATCCACGGTTCCGCACCCGACATCGCCGGCCAGGGCCTGGCCAATCCCATCGCCTCCATTCTCTCCTTCGCCATGTGCCTGCGCTATTCCTTCGGTCTGAAGGATGAAGCGGCGCGATTGGAAAAGGCTGTTGATGCGGTGCTGGCGGATGGCTATCGCACCGGCGACATCATGCAGCCGGGCATGAACAAGGTCGGCACCACGGCGATGACCGACGCGATCCTGAAGGCGCTGGGCGCTTCGGCCTAGTCGCCTTTGAGCTTGCGCCGCGCCTCATGCAGCAGCGGCTCAGTGTAACCGCTGGGCTGTTCCTTGCCCTTGAACACCAGATCGCAGGCCGCCGCAAAGGCGATGCCGTTGAAACCGGGCGCCATCGGCTGGTAAAGCGGATCGCCCGCATTCTGCTTGTCCACCACCGCCGCCATGCGCTTGAGGGTCTCGTTCACCTGCGCGACATTGGTGACGCCATGCTCCAGCCAGTTGGCGATGTGCTGCGAGGAAATGCGCAGCGTCGCGCGGTCTTCCATCAGCCCGACATTGTTGATGTCCGGCACCTTGGAGCAGCCGACGCCTTGGTCCACCCAGCGCACCACATAACCGAGAATGCCCTGGGCGTTGTTGTCGAGTTCCTTCTGGATGGCGTCGGGCTGCCAGTTGGGGCGGTCGGCCACCGGAATGGTGAGAATGTCCGACAGCTTGGCGCGGGCGCGCGATTTCAATTCCTGCTGCCGCGCCGCCACGCTGACCTGATGGTAGTGCAACGCATGCAGCGTCGCTGCTGTGGGCGAAGGCACCCAGGCACAGGAGGCGCCGGCTTGGGGATGGCCAATCTTGGCCTTCATCATGTCCGCCATCTTGTCCGGCATCGCCCACATGCCCTTGCCGATCTGGGCCTTGCCCGGCAGGCCGCATTCCAGGCCGATATCGACATTCTGGTTTTCATAGGCCAGCAGCCAGGTCGAGGTTTTCATCTCGCCCTTGGGGATCATCGGCCCGGCATACATCGAAGTGTGCATCTCATCGCCGGTGCGGTCGAGGAAGCCGGTGTTGATGAAGACGATACGGTCCGCGACCGCCCGGATCACTTCCTTGAGGTTGGTGGAGGTGCGGCGCTCCTCATCCATTACGCCGATCTTCAGCGTGTGGCGGGGAAGGCCCAGCACGTCCTCGATGGCGTCGAACAGCGTGTTGGCGAACGCGGCTTCTTTCGGTCCGTGCATCTTGGGCTTGACGATATAGATCGAGCCCTTGCGGCTGTTGGAAAGCCCGCGCTTATCGCCTTCTTTTGGGCGCCGCACGTCATGCAGCGAAATCAGGCTGGTGACGACGCCATCGAGAATGCCCTCGGGGATTTCGCTGCCGTCCTTCAGCAGGATGGCGTCGTTGGTCATCAGATGGCCGACATTGCGGATGAACAGCAGACTGCGGCCGGGGAGGGTGACGCGCGAGCCGTCCGGCGCGGTATATTCGCGGTCCGGATTGAGGGCACGGGTCATGGATTTGCCGCCCTTGTCAAAAGTGGCGGTCAGCGTGCCCTTGGCCAGTCCCAGCCAGTTGTCATAGGCCAGCACCTTGTCCTGCGCATCCACCGCGGCGATGGAGTCCTCGCAATCCATGATGGTGGTGATGGCGCTTTCCAGCACCACATCGCTGATGCCGGCCTTGTCGGTCCTGCCGATGGGCGTTGAGCGGTCGAGATGCACTTCGATGTGCAGGCCGTTATGCCCGAACAGCAGCAGCGACGCCGTCGCCGCATCACCCACATAACCCTTGAACAGCGACGGGTCTCTCAGCGCCGGTTCCAGCCTGCCGTTCTTGACGGCAAAGCCGGCAGCGTCCTTCCACGAACCGCCAGCCAGCGGCACGGCCTGGTCCAGCGCCGCGCGGGCGTAAGCGATCACGGCAGCGCCGCGCTTCTCGTTATAACCGCGTCCAGCGGCGAGCTCGCCGTCCTGCGCAATCACGTCGGTGCCGTAAAGCGCGTCATACAGACTGCCCCAGCGCGCATTGGCGGCGTTGAGGGCGAAGCGGGCATTGGTCAGCGGCACCACCAGCTGCGGACCCGCCACTATGGCGATCTCCGGGTCCACATTTTGCGTACCGATCTGGAAGGCGCCGCCCTCCTTCACCAGATAGCCAATGCTCTCCAGGAAGGCGCGGTACTCGGCGGCGTCATGTGGCTTGCCCTTGCGTTGCTTGTGCCAATCGTCAATCGCCGCCTGCAGCCGGTCGCGCTCGGCCAAGAGCGCCTTGTTCTGCGGCGCCAGCCGGTGCGCCAGTTCGGAAAAGCCCGCCCAGAATTTGGCTTCGTCCACGCTGCTGCCGGGCAGGGCCTCGCGGCTGATGAAGTCATGCAGTTCGGCGCTGATCTGAAGGCCGTTTTTCTCGATCCGGTTTGTCATGAGGCTCGTCTTTTTGGGATTTTCCAGCAGGGCGGCACGGTAAAGGCCCCCGCCCGCGCGGTCAAAATGAAAAGGCCGGACTCACGTCCGGCCTTTTGACACAAGCGCTTATGTCGCTGTCACATGCCCGGCAGCGACGGGATGGTGAAGGCCAGGAAGGGCAGGTTGGCCTGCAGCATCACGAAGATGCCCACCAGCAGCACCAGGAAAACGGCGGACGGGAAGACGAAGCGCAGAATCTTGCCTTCGCTGCCGGTCCAGCCCGTCGCCGCCACGGCGATGCACAGTGTGGCGATGGAGATGGGCTTGCCCATACAGCCGCCGGTGGAGTTGGCCGCCGCCATCAGCACGTTGCTGATATGCAGTTTGGTCGAAGTCACGACCTGCAGACCGCCGAACAACAGGTTGGCATTGGTGTCCGAGCCCGTCGCCGCAACGCCCAGCCAGCCCAGCAGTGCGCCAGAGAAGGGATAGAGCGAGCCGGTGGCTGCGAAGGCCAGGCCCAGCGTACCCTGGATGCCCGAGGAGCCGGTCAGGGTCGCCAGCGACACCATCAGGACGATGGTGATCAGCGCATAGCGCACCAGGTAGATCGTCTTGAACCAGCGCTGGATCAGCGCCATGGGCGAGAAGCCCATCACCAGGCCGGCGATTAAGCCCGAGAGCAAGACCCCAGTGCCCGAATAGGTGAGCAAGGTCCAGCTGAAGGCGACAGCCAGCGGTATGGGTTTGGTGACGATCTCTGTCCCCGGGATGACCAGCTTATCCAAGCCTGGCACATGATAGACCGGATCGAACAGATGATTGCCCAGGGTTTTCCAGAACGGCGTGGCCCAGAAGGCCAAGAGGACGCAGAGGATCAGCCAGGGCACCCAGGCATTGAATACCTGCTTGCCGGTCGGCAGTTGCGCCAAGGGCTCTGCCCGCTTCACCGCATCATGGGAGTCGTCCTTGAAGCGCATCGCCGGGTCGGTAATGACATTCTTGGGCTTCCAGACCCGCAGGAACAGTACCAGCGTCGCCAGCGAAATGCCGCCCGACGCGACATCCACGATATAGGGATTGGAATACCAGGAGATCAGGAATTGCGGGATGGTGAATGACAGCGCCGCCACCACGATGGCGGGCCAGACCTCCATCATCTTCTTCCAGCCGCAGAACATCCACAGCATGAAGAAGGGAATGAAGAGCGAGAAGGGCACCGACTGCATGCCGATGGCCTTGCCCAGGGTGATGGCGTCAATGCCAGTGGAGGTCGCCAGGGCGGTGATGGGGGCACCTAGGGCGCCGAAGGCCACCACGGCGGTATTGGCGAACAGCGACATCGCCGCCGAAGTCAGCGGCGAGAAACCCAGGCCCATCAGCATGGCGCAGCAAACTGCCACCGGGGTGCCGAAGCCGGCCGCGCCCTCAAAGAAGGAGCCGAAGCAGAAAGGGATCAGCAGGATCTGCAGCCGCCGGTCGGGCGTGACCCGGCCCAGCGAATGCTGGAAGACCTGGAACAGGCCTTTTTCCTTGGTCAGGTTGTAGAGGAAGATGACGTTGAGGACGATCCAGCCGATGGTCCAGAAGCCGCTGACGGCGCCGTAGGTGGCGGACTTGCCCGCCATGCCCGCCGGCATGTTGAAGACGAAAACGGCAATCAGGAAGGTGAGGACCAGGGCGATCAGCGAAGCCCAATAGGCCTTGACCTTGTTGGTGGCGATCATGATCAGCAGCAGGACGATTGGAACGGCGGCGATTATCGTCGACAGCACCGGATTTCCCAGCGGGTCATAGACCTGGTTCCATGTCATGAAGAGCGCCCCCCTTTAAGGCAATGCATACGTTTTATTGCGCAGGACAATAACGGATGCGGCCTTCAAGACAAGCAGCCGCCACAGCACGATGCTGCGGCGCAGCAACCTCGCTCAGCGATTCCAGGTCGAGGCGATGTGGGTGGGATCTTCCTGGGTGGCGCGCTCGGAACGCAGGAAGTCGTAATAGCCGCAGCCGCCGCCGGGATATTCGCGGCAGATAGCAGGCCGTGCTGTATATACGGTGCAGCGGCGCGCCTCAGTGTCGAAGAAGCGGCAGATGCGTCCGAAGTGCTTGTCGCTCTTGCGGCGCATGGCATAGGGCTCGTCGCCATCCACCTTGGTGAATTTCTTGCGCGCCTGCTCGAAGGAAAGGCTGAAATGCCCGGCCAGGCGCTCAACGTCGCGCTTCTTGAGAGGGATCAGAGGATAGGAACAGCAGTACCCGGGACACTTCGAACAATTATAGGAGGACACGATGCTTCTCATGCTGAAAGGTTGCGCCCTTATAACGCGTGCGGAAGCGCGGCCAAGGGGTATCCTGTAGGGTTTTGCCCTCTTTGCGCCTGAATGGCGCAGTTGTATGACAATCCTGCGGCAGGCGCCGCAGGCGACTGAAACCCCATGGCCAACAAACCGGTCTTTTTCGATGCCAGCGGCCGGCGGGCCGTGCGCCTTGCCTATCTCGGCTGGGCCCTCGCCATCCTGGGAACCGTGATCGGCATCGGTTTCGTCACCAACCTGCTCATCACCCCGCCCGGCCGCGACCTCAGCCCGCCGGAAAGGGCCCGCGCCCTGCGCATCGAGGCGCGGGCGCAGAAGCCCAGCCTGGTGGCCTCGGCCGAACAGCTGGCGGCGGCGGCGCGGCGGCGGCGGCAGCGGCAGGATTTCGCCGGGCGCCGTGCCGCCCAATTTGTTCCTGACCGGGTGCTGCCATCCATCTTGAAGCCGCAGAAGGGCCGGCCGCTGGCGGTTGGTTTCTATGTCAACTGGGCCGGGTCCGTCGGCACCAGCCTGCCGTCGCTCAAGCGCAACCTGCCGCATCTGGACTGGGTGGTGCCCACCTGGTTCGCGCTGGACGGACCCAATCTGGACTTCAAGTCCACCCTTGACCGCTCGTCGCTGGATTACATGCGCGGCGTCAAGCCCGGCGTGGCGATCCTGCCGATCCTGCAGAACGCCAGCGGCGGCAAATGGTATGGCCCGGAATTGGGGAAGCTGCTGGCCGACAAGAACCGCCGCGACGCATTGATCGCCCAGCTGGACAACTTCGTCGCCGCCAACAGGCTGCAGGGCGTGGTGGTGGATTTCGAATATGTGCCGCCTGCGTCCTATGGCAATCTCAAGCTGTTCCTTTCCGAACTGTCGGCCAGCTTTTCCGGCCCGGGCTGGATCGTGGCGGTGACCGCGCCTTTCGACGACGACAAATGGCCCCTGGCCAGCTTCGCCAGCGTGGTCGATTACACCATGCTGATGGGGCTGGACGAGCACTACCAGTCCGGCGAAGCCGGGCCCATCACCAGCCAGGACTGGTATGAAAGCAATCTCGACAAGCGCATGGCGGCGCTGAACCCTGCCGCCACCATCGTCCTGTTCGCCAATTACGGCTTTGACTGGATCAAGGGCGACACCCAGGCGACGCAACTGCAATTCAGTGATGCGATGGGGTATGCGCGCGACGCCGGCGCCACCGTCGCCTTCGATAATGCCAGCAACAACCCGCATTTCCGCTATGAGGACAGCGATGGCGAGCATGACGTCTGGTTCCTCGACGCCGTAACCGCCTTCAACCAGATCCACGCCGCCGACCCCTATCGGCCGGCGGGCTATGGTTTCTGGCGGCTGGGTATGGAAGACCCCTCCATTACCGCCCTGCTGCAGCGGCCCTACAATCTTCCGGCGCCGGATTCGCTCCGGCATATCGCGGCGGACGAATTTCCCTATACGCCGGGATCGGGCGAAATCCTCTGGGTGGAATCCGATCCCACCAACGGCGCCCGCGATCTCACCTTCGATGTGCGGACCGGCGACATCGTCGACGAACGCTACACCGCGCTGCCCACCAACTATGTCGTGCGCCAGATGGGCGCTTCGACGAAAAAGCTGGCCATCACCTTCGATGACGGGCCCGATCCGCAATGGACGCCGCAACTGCTCGACATTCTCAAGGCCAAGCATGTGCCCGCCACCTTCTTCATGATCGGCGGCAACATGGAGGCCCATCCCGGCCTGGTGCAGCGGGTGTTGGCGGAAGGCCATGAGATCGGCAACCACACTTACACCCATCCCAACCTGGCCGACACGCCGCTGGGCGCGGTGCGGGTGGAGCTGAACGCCACCCAGCGCCTGTTCGAGGCGCTGACCGGCCGCTCGATGCGGCTGTTCCGGCCGCCCTATCTCGCCGACACCGAACCGGGCGACGCCGCCGAGATAGCGCCGATAGAGCTGGCGCAGCGGTTGGGCTACACCACCGTCAGCACCAATATCGAGACGCTGGACTGGAAGGGCTACACGCCCGAGCAGATGATGAAGCGCACGCTCGACCTGGTCTACAATTCCAATCCCGATCTCAAGGGCAACATCATCCTGATGCATGATTCAGGCGGCGACCGCAGCAATGCGGTGCAGTTCCTGCCGCTCCTGATCGATACGATGCGGGCCAAGGGCTGGCAGTTCGTGCCGGTGTCGGACCTGATGTGCAATGTGGCGACACGGGGCAAACCGGTCTGCCTGACGCGTGACGATGTGATGCCGGCGCTGCCGGTGACGATCTCGCTTTATGGCGACCGGATCGTCTTTCTTACCCTGAGCGCTGTGGGCCAGACGCTTTATTACTGTTTCCTGGGTGCGATCGCGCTGGGCGTGCTGCGGCTGCTGCTGCTCTGCGGTCTGGCTCTCTGGCAGAAAGTCTTTCGCCGCGAGGCGCCGCCCCCGGCCATGGGCGAGGCGGCGCTGGTCAGCGTCCTGATTCCCGCCTTCAATGAAGAGAAAGTGATCGTTTCCACCGTCGAAGGCATTCTGGCTTCCGATTATCCCAGGCTGGAAGTCATCGTCATCGACGACGGCTCCAAGGACCACACCGCCTATATCGTCAAGTCGCATTTCATGCGCGAACCCCGCGTCGGCGTGATCTCGGTGCCCAATGGCGGCAAGGCCAATGCGCTGAATATCGGCCTGAACAACGCCCATGGCGAGGTGGTGGTGGCGCTGGACGCCGACACCCATTTCAATCCTGACACCATTCGCCGTCTGGTGCGCTGGTTCGCCGATCCGCAAGTCGGCGCGGTGGCGGGCAATGCCAAGGTCGGCAACCGGGTCAACATGATCACCCGCTGGCAGGCGCTGGAATATATCGTGGCGCAGAATTTGGAGCGGCGGGCGCTCTCGGCCATCGGCGTCTTGACCGTGGTGCCGGGCGCGGTCGGCGCCTGGCGCCGCAGCGTGCTGGAGGAACTGGGCGGCTTTCCCGGCGACACGCTGGCGGAGGATCAGGATCTCACCATCGCCATCCAGACGCGCGGCTATCGCGTGCGCTTCGATTCCACCGCCATTGCCTGGACCGAGGCGCCGGTGACGGTGAAGGGCCTGGCCAAGCAACGCTTCCGCTGGGCCTATGGCACGCTGCAATGCCTGTGGAAGTATCGTCGCATCACCTTCAATCCGCGCCAGGGCGAACTGGGAATGGTGGCGCTGCCCCAGGTCTGGCTGTTCCAGATTCTGCTGACGGCGCTGGCGCCGGTGGCCGACCTGCTGCTGATCTGGCAACTGGCCAGCCAGTATCTCGCCTACATCCAGCACCCGGATGATTTCAGCTTCGCCAATCTGGAAATCGTCCTGGGCTATTATGCGGCTTTTGTCCTGGTGGACCTCCTGGCCGGGACGATCGGCTTTCTGATGGAGAAGGGCGAGGATTGGACGCTGCTGTTGTGGCTGCCGCTGCAGCGCTTCGGCTATCGCCAGATCATGTATTATGTGGTGCTGCGCTCGATCAGCACCGCCCTCAGGGGTCCGTTCGTCGGCTGGGGCAAGCTGGAGCGCACCGGCATGACGCCGCGGCGGGCCTGAACTATAAGTTTACACCATAAACTCCAACGCTCCCCGAACCATCCGCCGGGGGGCAAAGGACCGCAGGTTTCGCGCATCTGTCATGTTGCGCCGCAACTGGCGACATGATGACATGGCGGATAATTCTTATAAGAACGGGCGATTTCCTTGCTTTCCACCGGGCTGGTGGCTGGAAGTCCGCGTCCGCAACTGAGGTATGGGGTTTATGGGTCTGCCGCCGAAACAGGGGCTCTACGATCCGTCGAACGAGCATGACTCGTGCGGCGTCGGTTTCGTCGCCAACATCAAGGGCGTGAAGTCCCATGCCATCATTGGCCAGGGGCTGCAGCTTCTCATCAATCTCGACCATCGTGGCGCGGTGGGCGCCGACCCGCTGGTGGGCGACGGCGCCGGCATCCTGATCCAGATTCCCGATCCGCTGTTCCGCCAATGGGCCAGGCAGGCCGGCGTGCCGCTGCCGCCGCCGGGCGAATACGCCGTCGCCATGTGCTTCCTGCCGCGCGAAGCCAAGGCGCGCGAAATTGTGGTCAAGCAGTTCGAGCATTTCATTCGCGTCGAGGGCCAGAAGCTGCTGGGCTGGCGCGACGTGCCGACCGATCCGGCCGGCCTGGGCCAGACCGTGCTGGACGGCATGCCGCTGATCCGCCAGGCCATCATCGCGCGCGGGCCGCACACCAAGGATCAGGACGCTTTCGAGCGCAAGCTCCTGACCATCCGCAAGCAGGCGCAGAACCCGCTCGAGGCGCTGGCCAAGAAGCACAAGCTGCCGGCAATCAACGATCTCTATATGCCCAGCTTCTCGACCCGCACCGTGGTCTACAAGGGCTTGCTATTGGCGCATGACGTC
>Ga0265331_10002886_pt1 | contig 11361 bp, 12 predicted proteins | sample 41923metaG_FD_202088 | JGI IMG/M metagenome (GOLD analysis project Ga0265331, IMG submission 202088) | Rhizosphere microbial communities from Carex aquatilis grown in University of Washington, Seatle, WA, United States - 4-19-23 metaG | ecosystem: Host-associated > Plants > Roots > Rhizosphere...
CCGGCGATTGGTTCTGGACCACCCTAATGATCGATCCAGCCATTCCACCCCCACGCCGCGCGGTGGTGGACTGGGGGTTGTTCCCGCCGTCCTTGTGGTTTGGATCCTGTTTGCCGATTATCGACCCTGGGCCTTAATTTTGGGTGCCGTCGCGTTGATGGCAGGCTCGTGGATTGATGACCGCCAGGGATTGTCACCCTTGACCCGGCTGGTCGCCCAAGCCGCTATGGTTGCCCTGTTTATTGCCACGCTTCCCATAAACCATTGGTTTCTTGCTGTTCTCGCTGGTTTTGCCCTGCTGTGGTTCGTCAATCTCTACAATTTCATGGACGGCATTGACGGCATCACCGGCATTGAGACCGCGTCTTTGGGGGTGGGGATTGCGGTGGTTGCCGGTTTGGACAATCCTTTAAGCCTTCCCGCTTTGACCTTGGCCGGGGCTGCCCTGGGGTTTTTAGTGTGGAACTGGCACCCGGCAAAAGTCTTTCTGGGGGATTCGGGAAGCATTCCCCTTGGGCTTTTACTGGGTGGTCTGTTGATCGAATTAGCCCTTTCCGGTCATTGGCAAGCAGCCCTGATCCTTCCCGCCTATTATTGTGCCGATGCCAGCCTGACCCTGGGTTCCCGTTTGCTGAAGGGTGAAAAAGTCTGGCAAGCCCACCGCAAGCATTTTTACCAGCGGGCATCCCGTGGCGGAGCCGGTCCAGTCCGTGTCTCTTTGTCGGTTTTGGTGGGCAATCTTGGTCTGATAGGGTGTGCCTGGATGGGTGGAACGGCGGGTTTGGTAGGTGCGGCTTTGATCGTAACGGCCCTGTTATCCGTATTGGGGTATTGGGGAAGGAATGCTCCCCCATGAAAGTTTTAGTCACTGGAGCTACGGGGTTTACCGGCCCCACCGTCTGCGCGACCTTGCTGGCACACGGTTTCCAGGTGGTGGCTGCACTTCGTCCCGGTCGCGCGGCACCACCCGGTACCGATCCAAAATTCATAGCGGATATCGGTCCCGAGACCGATTGGTCCAATGCCTTGTTGGGTGTCGATGCCGTAGTTCATTTGGCGGCCCGTGCCCATATCATGGACGAAACAGCCGCCGACCCTGCGGGCCTCTATACCCGAATCAATCGTGATGGCTGCCTAAATTTGGCCACCCAAGCGGAAGGTCGCCGCTTTATTTTCATCAGTTCCATCAAGGTCAATGGCGAAGTCACCGATACCGATCGCCCTTACACCGCTTTTGATACACCCAATCCTGTCGACCCTTACGGAATCTCGAAGCTGGAAGCCGAGCAGGGATTAAAGCAACGACCCACTCTTCCCTGGACCATTCTGCGCCCAACCTTGATTCATGGACCGGGAGTAAAAGGCAATCTGGCCCGCATCAAAAATCTGTTGAAACGTCGCATTCCCATTCCGCTGGGGGCCGTTAGAAATCAGCGCAGTTTGATTGGCCTTAATAATCTGGCCGATGCCATCTGCTTTTGCCTGTCCCACGACCAGACCATTGGCAACACCTTCATGCTGCGCGACGACGAAAACATTTCGGTTCCGGATTTATTTCGTCGGATCGGTCACACTCAAGGAACTCCGGCCTTGCTGCTTCCCGTGCCTGTCAGTGTGTTGCGGCTGGCCGGGCGCTTGACCGGAAAACAGGCGACCATCCACCGACTGACCGGCTCTTTGACCGTTGATGATCGACCGTTGCGGGACTTGGGCTGGAAACAGCCCCTGACTCTAGATCAGGGGCTGGCTTTGCTTTAAGCATTGGTATCGACCTGTTCGCCAGACGGGGGCTTTGGACCGCCCTTGGATACACCCACCAAAGCGGGACGCAGCAGGCGATCATGAATTTTATAGCCCGTCTGCATGACCAGAACCACCGTTCCAACGGGGACGGTGGTGTCTTCCATTTCCATCATTGCTTGATGGAAATTGGCATCGAACTTTTCACCCTTTGCAGCAACCGGGCGAATGCCATAGCGTTCTAATGTCCCGATCAACTCCCGTTCAGTCATTTCCACGCCGACAGTCAAGGTCTTGGCCAATTCGCTGGTATCGCGGGCATCGGCAGGAATGGCATCCAGAGCCCGGCGTAAGTTATCGGCCACGCTCAGAACGTCTTTGGCAAAATTCACCATGGCATATTTAGCGCGATCATCGGCCTGAGCTTCCAAACGACGGCGCACATTTTCAACTTCGGCCTTCGCATACAGCACGTCGTTCTTTGCCTGAGCCAGTTCCGCTTCCAATTCCTGAACCCGGTTTGGTGCGTCGAATTCGGGCAAAGCGATTTCCTCTGGCGATTCGGTGGCTTCGGGGGCGTCTTGTTCTTGGGTCATCCTCAATCCTATGACAATTTCAAGTGGGGCCAATAAAGCGCCCGATCATTTTGGCAGTATAATCCACCATAGGAATGATGCGGGCAAAATTTAAACGTGTGGGGCCAATCACGCCAATGGCCCCAACAATGCGTTCGCGGGTATCACGATAGGGCGCTACTACCATGGAACAGCCGGTTAAACCGAACAATTCGTTTTCCGACCCAATAAAAATTTGCACCCCTTCAGCACCTTCAGCCAACTCCACCAGTTTCAAAAACTGCCGGTTGGTTTCAAGGGCATCGAATAAAGTGCGGATATGCTCCAAATCGGCGACGGCGGCAACATCTTCCAGCAGATGCGAGGTGCCGCGCACAATCAAGGCCCCATCGCCATCCCCGCCCGCCCAGGTGGCAAGCCCGGTGGCCACCACCCGTTTGGTCAAGGCATCCAATTGAGTGCGCGTATCTTCCAAATCCAGCAGAATGGCCGCCATCACCTCGTCCAAATCTCGGCCCCGCAGACGGTCGTTCAAATAGTTGGTCGCCTCAACCAACGCGCTGGGGCCCACACCGATGGGCAAATCCAGCAGCCGGTTTTCCACCACACCATCTTCGGTCACCAGCACCACCAGGGCACGCCCCGATCCTAGACCGACAAACTCAATCTGCTTTAAAGCCCGCCTGGTTTTAGGGGCCACCACCATACCGGCACAGCGCGACAGTCCCGACAAAGCACCAATGGCTTCGCCCAAAGCTTGCTCGACGCTTTTGCCCACCGCATGGCATTGGGCATCGATGGTCGCCCGTTCGTCTTCGGCCAATCCGCCCACTTCCAGCAACCCGTTCACAAACAGGCGCATTCCAGCCTGAGTAGGCATACGCCCCGCCGAGATGTGGGGCGAGTATAACAAACCCGCATCTTCCAAATCCGACATGACATTGCGAATGGTGGCCGGCGACAGAGAGACATTCAGCCGCCGCGACAGGGTTCTGGACCCCACCGGCTCGCCGGTTTGTACATAAGCCTCGACCAGATGGCGGAAAATTTCCCGCGACCTTTCATTCAATTCGGTAATAACGGGTGTTCGATCATGGCGCATGGGTTAAATCTAGTGGCGTAGAGCCCGTTGTCAACGACAGTGCGAACAAGTAGGGTGACGCCACTTTAGATTATCCAGATTTGAAAGATCTTTTCATGAGACCCTCAGGCCGTTCTGCCGATCAATTGCGCACCATTATCCTTGAACCCGGCTTCTCTAAATATGCGGAAGGCTCGTGCCTGGCCCGCTTTGGCGATACTCATGTGCTGTGCAATGCCTCGGTAGAAGAGCGTGTTCCGCCTTTCCTGCGCAATACCGGCAAGGGTTGGGTCACCGCCGAATACGGCATGCTGCCCCGTTCGACCCACGACCGCACCGACCGCGAAGCTGCCAGAGGCAAGCAATCGGGTCGAACCCACGAAATTCAACGCCTGATTGGCCGGTCCTTGCGCTCGGTCACCGATCTTGCGGGTATGGGTGAAATCCAAGTGCGCCTCGATTGCGACGTGATCCAAGCCGATGGCGGCACCCGCACCGCCTCGATTACCGGTGCCTGGGTCGCACTGCACTTGGCCTTTGCCAAATTGGTGGCCGACGGCAAACTTAAATCCATTCCCTTGACCGACCATGTGGCAGCAGTGTCTTGCGGCCTGTATGCTGGTAACGCTGTTCTAGATTTGGATTACGCCGAAGATTCCAATGCCCAAGCCGATTCCAATTTTGTGCTGACCGGATCGGGCGGTATCGTCGAAATTCAAGGTACCGCCGAAGAAAAGCCGTTTGCCCGGTCGCAATTCAATACTTTGTTGGATTTGGCGGAAAAAGGCATTGCCGAGCTGGTTCTGGCACAGAAGAAAGCCATTGCATGAAACTGGTTATCGCCAGCCACAATCAGGGCAAAGTTCGGGAGATCGCCGAACTTCTGGCTCCCTGGCAAGTCCAGGTGATTTCGGCGGGCGAGCTTGGTCTGCCTGAACCGGAAGAAACCGGAAGCACATTTGTGGACAATGCCGAACTCAAGGCCCGTGCCTCGGCTTTGGCCTCGAATTTGCCATCCTTGGCGGATGATTCCGGTTTGGTAGTGGATGCGCTGGGGGGTGATCCCGGTATTTATTCCGCCCGCTGGGCGGGCCCCACCAAAGACTTTGCCATCGCTATGGATAAAGTCTTGAGCGGACTTGGACCTCAAACCAATCGCAGCGCCCGATTTATCTGTGCGCTGAGTTTGGCCTGGCCCGATGGACAGATTCAAACCTTCGAGGGCAAGGTTGAAGGCACCATTGCCCCCGCGCCATTGGGGGCACATGGCTTCGGCTACGATCCGATCTTCATCCCGCACGGAGGCACCCTCACCTTCGGTCAAATGAATCCCGACGAAAAACACGCCATCAGCCATCGGGCCGATGCCTTTCGTCAATTGGTGCACGCTGGCAAGGTCACAGGCCTATGGAGCAGCACTTGATGGCAGCACAAACAAAGCAGGGACGTCGCCCAGGGCGATTATCCTGCTTTGCTTAACCCGGCTGGATTCGGCATCTATTTTCATTGGCCATTTTGCCTGTCCAAATGCCCCTATTGCGATTTCAACAGTCACGAATCCGCAAGCGTCGATCAAGACCGTTGGCGTCTGGCCTTGCTTGCGGAATTGGATTGGTACGCCCCGCAAGCTGCCGGTCAAACGGTCACCAGCGTATTCTTTGGTGGCGGCACCCCATCTTTGATGAATCCCTCCACAATCGAAGCTTTACTGACCCGACTGTCCGACCATTGGACGATTTCTCCAGCGGTTGAAGTGACCTTAGAGGCCAACCCGTCGACGGTTGAAGCCACACGATTCCAGGATTTTCGCGCCGCCGGAATCAATCGATTATCCATGGGCATTCAAGCCCTAAACGATCACGACCTGAAATTCTTAGGGCGCACCCACACCCATGACGAAGCGATGCACGCCCTTAACATCGCCAGACAAACCTTTGACCGTTTCTCTTTCGATCTTATTTATGCCAGACCCGAACAATCCTTAGCCGCGTGGGAGGCGGAATTGACCCGGGCCTTAAGCTTATGCGGCGATCATCTGTCGGTTTATCAACTGACCATTGAAGACGGCACTGCCTTTGCCCCTCGCTTTAAACGCGGTGAGTTTCAGCTCCCCGACGAGCAAACCCAAGCGGATATGTTCACCCTGACCCAAGACCTGCTGAATGCTGCCGGGATGCCCGCCTATGAAATCAGCAATCACGCCCGCCCCGGATCGGAATGTCACCACAATCTGACCTATTGGATGGGGGGCGATTATCTTGGTATCGGCCCCGGCGCCCATGGGCGCTTATGGACCAAAGCCACCCGCCAGCACCGCGCCCCGGAAATTTGGCTGGAGCGGGTGGAAAAAACCGGACACGGCACCCAGGAAACTTTCGATATGCCCACTCTTGAGCGCGCTCAAGAACTGGTGATGACCGGATTGCGTCTCAAAAAAGGACTCCACCGCGCTGTGTTTAAAATGGTCAGCGGGCTCGACTTAGATCCCTTGCTCGACCCCCAAGGTCTGGACCAGATGATAACAGACGGATTTGTCGAAAACGACCAGACTGGTATCCGTGTTACGGATCAGGGACGCCTGTTGCTTAACGCGGTGACGGCAAAGCTGCTGGCGTAAACCGCTCCGGTGCCGGATAGACTTCGCGTGTACCACCACGGGTCATTTCCCGCACGGCCAAGCCCCGTTCCGCCGAACCGTCGGGCAGCAGCCGAAACAACCCATCAACTCCGGCAAACCCTTGGGTGTCCATCAGATTCGCCAAGGTAACACTGCCCGGTCCCTTATGGGCCAAAAACGATGCCAATGCGACGGAATCATAGGCCCCACCGGCAAAACTCACCAAGGTTTTGGGCAAAGCCCCAAACGACTTAACATAATGTTCCTGAAAGGCGGACAGCGGTCCCTCTGGGATGGCCGCATACCACGACCCTTCCAAAGTAGGCTCCAGGGTTAAAGTCGGGTCATCCCAGCGCATAGTGCCCAAAAACTTCACCGGGCCGGGGTCCAAACCATAATAGGTTAACATCGATGCCAAATTTTTCAGGCGAACCCCTTCATCAGGCAACAACACCGCATCATAGGGCATTGCTGCCTGTTCTGCTGCTTGAGCGGCCTGACCTTTGCGTCCAGACAGCAAGTCTTTGTCGCGGGCAAGGGCGCTTTTCCGGTGGGTATAATCGGCAAAACCTTGAGCAACGCTTCTTAAGTCCGTGCTGCTGGTGGAATAAAATTGCACGCGAACCAACTGCCCGCCCTGCTTAGCGATTTCGGATTTTGCGGCTTCGGCCATGGCGTGGCCCAGTTCGGTATCCGGAGCCAGCACCCCAATTCTGCTGCGTCCATCCGCCTGGGCTTGATCAATCACCGTTTTCACCTGGGCGTCCGGCAAGAATCCCAAGGTGAAAATCCCGGTCCCCAACACGCTTTTATCCGTGGTGAAGGCAATCACCGGAATTCCCCGTTCACGGGCCAGAGGCGCAATGGCCTTCACTTCGGCTGAAAAAACCGGACCCAAAATAAGATCCGCCCCTTGATCCAAGGCTTGCGCTAAAGCTGCTACCGCCCCTTGTGCCGTGCCTTTGGTGTCGATGGGCAAAAGCTCCAGCTGATCGTCGGCCGTATCAAACACTGCCAATTGCGCCGCGTTGGACAAAGCTGCGCCCAAATTAGCGTTGGAACCGCTTAAGGGAATCAGCAAGGCAGCCCGCAATCCTTCATGGGGAGGAGGCGGATTGGATATAATCTGCGGGGGGGGAGCGGCTGGAACGGGAGCAGGTAGCGGTTCGACGTCAACCGTCGCAACGACTGGCTCAACCGCTGTGGATTGCCGGGGCTCTGCTGCCTTGATACTGTGCCCGACCGATTGACCCTGCCCGGACACCGCTTGAAGAGATTGGCAGCCGTTTAAAATGATCAAGGCCGCCAGGAGCACAATACGAGATGGTACATGAAGAAAACCCACCGGAAGGCTCCAAACCCATGGAAGAAGATGGACAAATTAGTCTGGCTGCCGTCCGAAGTAAACCATCCCCAGGATTGTACCTGGTCTGTACCCCTATCGGCAATCTAGGCGACATCACCCACCGGGCCATGACGGTGCTGACCTATGCCGATGCCATTGCCTGCGAAGACACGCGGGTTACCGCCAAATTGTTGATGCTGTTGGGCGTGCCTCACAAGACCCTGATCTCGTATCACGACCATAATGCTGCACACGCCGCCCCGGCCTTGATCGAGCGGTTGCGCCAGGGTCAGTGCATTGCCTTGGTGTCCGACGCCGGGGCCCCGATCATCTCCGACCCCGGCTTTCCTTTGGTCGAACAAGCCCGCGCCATAGGGGTTCCAGTGACCTCATTGCCTGGTCCTTCGGCGGTCATCACCGCCTTGCAATTGTCCGGTCTGCCCGCCGAGCGCTTTCTGTTTGCCGGATTCCTTCCTCCGAAAACCACCCAGCGTCGCCAGACTTTACGAGAACTCGCCACCGTTCCCTCCACCTTGATCTTCTTTGAATCTCCCAATCGACTGGCGGATTCTCTGGCCGACATGGCAGCTGTCCTCGGCAATCGCCCCGCCGCAGTAACCCGTGAGCTGACCAAACTCTACGAAGAATCCGTTCGCGCCCCCTTGGAGGATTTGGCCGAGCGCTATCTTAAACAGACCGTAAAAGGGGAAATCGTGGTGGTGATCGGTCCACCCGATCAAGATGAACCCATGACCGAACAGCGTTTGGATGATCGAATCAGCGCCGCATTGGCTGAAGGATTAGGAGTCCGCGACGCGGCGGCTTTGGTGGCGGCCGAAACCGGCCATCCCCGCCGCCAAGTCTATGCCCGCGCTTTGGTGCTTAGCAAATCATGACGGGCTTGTGGGCCGAACGGTTGGCCGCGGTGTGGCTGCAACTGAAAGGCTGGCGGGTCTTGGCCCGGCGGCATGCCGGAAAGCGGGGCAGTGGAATCGGTGAAGTGGATTTGATCGTGCGCCGGGGGTCGGTCCTGGCTTTTGTAGAAATTAAATTTCGCCCAAGCCTTACCCAGGCGGCCTTCGCCATTTCAACCAACCAGAAAAAACGCATCGTTCGGGGGGCAAAAGCCTTTATTTCCGCCAATCCCCAGATGTCCAATCTGACAATTCGTTTCGACGCCGTGCTGGTTTTTCCCCGCTCTTTCCCCCGCCATCTACCCAATGCCTGGGATGAGGGGGCTTGAGGGCTACCCTTAACCCCGATACACTCTCATTGGGCGGTCTGTTTCTAAGAATAAAGGATGCTTTCCGTGAACCGTACTTTACCTTTGATCCTCTGCATGACTGCTACTGCCGCTTTGCTTTCCGGCTGCGCCGGAATGGTGGTCGGTGCCGGTGCTACCGCCGGTGTGGCTACCGTCCAAGAACGTGGCTTCTCCGGTGCCGTTGACGACACCAAAATTCGTGCCGACGTCAATTCTGCCTGGATCAAACAAGACGCGGAGATGTTCCGCAAGGTTGATCTGAGCATTTACGAGGGCCGCGTCATGCTGACCGGTATCGTTTTGAAAGACGTGCAGCGGGATGATGCCGTTCGCCTGACCTGGCAAGCCCCTGGAGTACGCGAGGTCATCAACGAAATTCAGATCAATCCAGCGGGTCAAGACTTTACCGACTACACCCACGATTCCTGGATTCAACAAAAGTTGCAGACTATGCTTCTGTTCGATAAAGAGGTTAAGAACGTCAACTATGTCATTGATGTTGTTGGAGGAGTGATCTATTTATTGGGTCTTGCCCAAGACCAAGCCGAAATAGACCGGGTGGTTGCCCAAGCCAGCGATATTTCCGGCGTCAAACGGGTGGTCAATCACGTCTTACTCAAGACCGACTCCCACAGGGTTCAATAAGATTATGCCCGCCTCCGGCCCCACCCTACGCGCCCATCTGTCCGCCCTAGGTGGCGTGGCCGATGATGGGCTGAGTTTGGGTGCGGTGGCATTGACCATTGCCAACCTCGATCATCTTTCAGTCGAAACCGCCGATTACGACGAGCATTTTAACCAGATTTCCGCCAGCTTGCGCGGGGCCGAAGGATGCTCGGTCCATGATTTGGGCCATATGCTGGCCACCACCTTGACCGATTTGTATGGGTATATCAGCCCAGATATGGACGACGATGAATCCGATCTGATCGATACCATCGATACCAGACGCGGCTGCCCGGAAACCCTAGGAATTCTAGCCCTGGAAATTATGACCAGGGCAGGATGGCACGCCGATGCCCTGTCGTTCGGCCCACGGTTTCTGGTGCGAGTAACCGACGAAGACGGCTGCCGTGCGGTTTTGGACCCCGCCGATAATTGGAAAATGGTGGAAGCCCAGCATATGCGGGCATGGCTGAAGGCTCATGCGGGATTGGGAGCCGAACTGGACTTTTCCCACAATCTCGCTTTATCCAATCGCGCCATCCTGGTCCGCCTGCAAAATGGCGCAAAAGTGCGATTTTTGCGCTCCGGCCACCTGGATCAAGCCTTAAGCACTATCGAAACTACCTTGCTGTTTGCCCCTCAAACCGATCTGCTGTGGCGAGAAGCGGGCATCTTGCACGCCCGCCTCAATCATTTCGCCGAAGCGGTAAACGCTCTGGAACGGTTTCTGTCCCGTTGCCAGGACAATTCCTTGCGGGCCAGGACATTGCAAATCCTGACCGATTTGCGCCAAAGGCTGACCTATCAATGACCTTATCCGTTGCCGTACAAATGGACCCGGTGGAAACCATCCATGTCGACCGTGACTCGACTTTTGCATTGGCCCTAGAGGCGCAAAGACGAGGCTACAGCCTGTTTCACTACCTTGTCGGTGATCTTGCCCTAGAGGGAGGTGCTTTGACGGTCTGGGGTCGTCCCTGGAGTGTTCAGCGGGTGGACGGCAATCACTCGACCCTAGGCGAGCCCATTTTGCTGGATCTGTCCAAATTGGACGTGGTGTTGATGCGCCAAGACCCGCCCTTTGACCTAGCCTACATCACCGCCACCCACATGTTGGAACACATCCACCCCAAGACGTTGGTGGTGAACAATCCGGTTTCGGTGCGCAATGCCCCGGAAAAGCTGCTGGTTACCCACTTTCCCGACTTGGCACCGCCCACCCTGATTACCCGTGACCGCCGTCAAATCTTAGATTTCCGCGCGCGTCACCAAGATATCATCATCAAGCCGCTGTTTGGCAATGGCGGGGCCGGGGTCTTTCATATGGGGCCCCAAGATGAAAACCTTAATTCTTTGCTGGAAATGTTCACCCAAATATCCCCTGACCCCTTGATCGTGCAGCGTTATTTGCCCGAAGTCCGGAGTGGGGATAAGCGTATCATCCTGGTGGATGGGACGCCCGTGGGTGCCGTCAATCGGGTGCCGCCGCAGGGCGAAGCCAGGTCCAATCTGCATGTCGGCGGAACTGCCCATAAATCCAGCCTAACCCGCAGAGAGCATGAGATTTGCGAGGCCATTGGCCCCACCTTGCGGGCGCAAGGTTTGATCTTTGTCGGGATCGATGTGATTGGCGAGTATCTGACCGAGATCAATGTCACCTCCCCCACTGGCATCCAGGAAATCGACCGCTTTGATGGGGTCAGTATTGAATCCCTGATTTGGGATTCTATCGAACAAAAACTTTAAAATACAGTCACTTACAAGGCTACCTGCATTTAAGGTTATCGCCCTAATACCCTAAATCTACAAATGGAGTTGTCAGGAATGGGTGCCGCAACTGTAAATGAAGATGCAGAACGCACGCCGTTACACAGTCGCAACGGCATAGACCGACACCACCACACTAAGGGGAAGACCTGAAGCAATCGTTAACAGACCCCATAATTCCCGGCCTAGGGCCGCAAACCACCCCATCGAAACACCTAAACACAAGGTAAATCCCCATGAAAACCCTTGATTCCCACATTGATATTGCCGCTTCACCCCAGCGTATTTGGGAGATTTTGACCGACT
>Ga0265331_10002887_pt1 | contig 11357 bp, 15 predicted proteins | sample 41923metaG_FD_202088 | JGI IMG/M metagenome (GOLD analysis project Ga0265331, IMG submission 202088) | Rhizosphere microbial communities from Carex aquatilis grown in University of Washington, Seatle, WA, United States - 4-19-23 metaG | ecosystem: Host-associated > Plants > Roots > Rhizosphere...
TCCCACGGCGGAAACGACGGTATAACACCCCGGTCTCGAATCGTCCGCAGCGCTGCCAGATGAAGGTCGGCATTATTCTGATAGTCGGCCTGGGCGATTTCCAGGAGCATCGCGTCATCGACCGAGCGGCTGGCCACTTCGAGCAAGAGGTCCGGTACCGGGGGAAAGGCTGCCAGGAGCGGCGACGGAAGTTCCATGACTATTCGCCACCGACGACGAGGCCAAACACAAATAGCGCCACGCAGACAACCAAACAGCCATAAGCCGTTTGGTGATTGACTTGCCCCTTGGCTGGTCCGAAACCGAAGTGCGGTCCTAAGCCATGCCAGAGCCATAAGCCAAAAGGGGCAGTGACCGCGCCGAACAGCCAGAGCTGCCACAACTCTGACCCATGGAGGAGCATTTCGCCGCAATCGCCTACGCGGTCGAAAGACCCTACGCCGATGTAGGCTCCATTCGCCAGCAGGCAAAAGCCCGCGAAGAACCGCGGCAGAAATGCCGCCGACATGCGGGCCGCCACCGCGACGCCCCAGATCAAAAGCGGAACCGTCACGCCAATCACTGGACCAGCCCAAACGACGACGAGAGGATTTGGGTTGTGGGCCAGATCCGTGCGGGAAATCCTGAAGGGATTCAAGGTCACGCGGGCCACTCGACCGCCTGTCACGAGCGCGCCGATGACATGGCCCGATTCATGCACCGCCTGCATCGCGAACCACGAGCCGAGTAGAGTCGAGGCGACCAGGATGATTTGATGCAGACGACTCATCGTATGCGGGCCGCCCAGGCAAACGGTTTTTCGGCCCTTGATTTCTCATTAACCCACGACAACAGCCGAACACCGGGCGGCGCAGCCAAGCTTCGCGCTCACTGCGCCCATCGTCGCTTCGGCGCGATCATTGCAACGACTTGGCGATGGGCTTGGCCATGCCCCCAGCTTGACGCCCTGGCCGCCGGCTGGCAAGCGGGCTTGCTGCGGTTCACGGTCCGCCAATGTAGCGGATCGGCAAAGCTTTGCGAAGTTGGGCCACACCGGCATCGGTGACCTGACTGTCGTTGAGGTGCAGCCACTGCAGGCCCGTCAGACCTTCCAAGTGGGCCAGTCCAGTGTCGCCGACCCGCGTGTCGTTGAGCAAAAGCCACTGCATCGCCGTGAGTCCTTGCAAGTGGGCCATCCCGGCATCGGTGACCTGAGCGCAATTGAGGCTGAGTTGTTGCAGCCTCGTCAGCCCTTCCAAGTGGCATAGCCCGGCATCAGTGACCAGTGCGTCTTCGCCGAGGTCAAGCTGCCGCAGGCTCGTCAGCCCTTCCAAGTGGGCCAACCCGGCATCCGGGATTTGGATGCGGTAGAGCTTCACATGAATCACGTCATCGAAGTAGTCCCGCGCCAGCCATCGTCGTAGGAATCGCTTTGGGAACGCCTCGCTCGCTGACTCGTCGGGTTCCGCATATTCGACCGTTCCACCAAGGGCCTCAAACGCAGCCACGGCGTCTCGCTGCCGATGTGCCCGGTTCACTACGACCGCCAGCCACACGCAGAGCACGGTGACACCGACGAACATCGTGGCCAGGCTGAACTGTGCCCAGCACCGCTTGGGCGTCAGCAACGAAAGCAGCTTGGCAAGGGGCTTGGCCATGCCGTCAGCATGCCGCGCCGGCGGGAGGAGGGCAAGAGCTGGCGTTTCGCGGCCGGGCTCGGGCTCAATTAGGCCGAGCGGGAGGCTCGTGGTGGTTCTTGGATCGAGTCTATGTTAGCAGAGGAAAAAACTTCTCATTCCGCTCGGATAGAAGATATTCCGGCGAAAACCTGCCTATAATGAGATACTGGAGATGTCGAACATCTGGAAACGACCGATCAGGATATGCCTTTCAACAATCCACAGCGCCCCGCCAGCTACCTCAAGGACAAGAGAATTCTCGAACTTGCCGTGCTGGATGACCAAAAACTCCTCGAAGCTCTCGAAGCGATCGCAAAACCGACCTACGACCTGGTACGGTTTCTCAGGGCCGAGTTTTCCAAGCGACCCAAGATCTACAACGAACTTGCGTACATCGCGGCCAGACTCGAAAGAGAACGCTGAACCAGCCGGACCATCGCGACTTCGATCACCTCAAGACGGACCTCGTGCCGAATTCGACCGCAATGAATAACAAAAAGCCCTTCCCGCTCCCGCGGCAAGACAAGCCTCGACAAGTATGTTCGGTCTGCGGCATAGTGAGCTACTCCCCAGGTGGGATTCACCCGCAGTGCGCCGAAAAACAGGTGGATGTCCAGTGCGTGGAGAGTTTGAAGTCGCCGAAAACGGCCGAAAATCTTAAGGAAATGGTCGCCAAACCCAACGTACCCAACCTCTGGCAGAAGAAGGATTGCCCAAATTGCCGCTCGAAGGTGCATATCCGCAAACTCACCTGCAACTGCGGCTATCAGTTTTCGCCGGCCGGTAGCACTTAGGCTCGGCGTCATGCCCAGTGCTCAGCGGCGGGCGTCGAGGACATTATGCAGCGGCCATCGCCGGGACCAGGCGGAGCGGGCGCGGTTAAGCGGGCGAAGGGGCTGTTGGGTGGCGATGGCCGTCAGCCGAAGGTGCTCTACGCAATTCCTCGCGCAATGAAGGTGTGATAGCAATCGACGTTTGAACCCCTTGGCAACGGCGCGGAGCGGCGTGAGAATCCGGCGCTGGGGTTGCATGAAGAAGGAGGTCAGAAATGACGTTGCTTCGGGACCTGTTGTTGACAAGCCGGACGATTTACGAGCGTGAGAGAGGAATCTTGCTTGCCGAAATGAAGAAGCACGCGCAGAAACTCGCGGGCATGGTCCGCGAGGAATCAAGGGAAGGTGAGTTATTGGATAAAGCTCGTGAAACGGATGCCTACTGGCGAAAGCGATTAACCGACCTCAGTGACGAGCGAGGGGAACGCGACCAGGCTATTCGGCATTTCTGCGAGCACGGGGGCCGTCTTGAGACTCGCACTGCAGCGATGGTCCAATGACTAGCGCTGGCAAGAACCTTCATGGAAAAACCACGCCTGCCGCAAGTAGCTCGGTTCTGGACCACGCTGCCATCCAGTTCACCCACGGCCAAGCTCAGGCCGGGACGGAGAAATGCCGAGGGCAATAATCAAGATTGGGACTTGTCCGAGTTCTTCCTGGCGGCGCCACATAGAGGAGCCGGGTGAGCGGCGGCCACGAGGGCGGTTTAGCCCAGCCCTCCCACGTCCTTACCCGGCTCGGGCTAAGCTGCCGCTTGCTCGTCGCGACGACGGCCTGGGCAAGCTGGCATCCCGGTTGGTGCGATTGGCTCCAAATTCGCCACGCGCGACGAATTTGAACCTGATGAATTGCCGGGCACCAATGCCGACGTATCGTCAGCCAACCCACCTCGCCGGCGGCCTGGTTCGGCGCGGGCGGCGGGCTGCCTCCTCCTGACTTCGCTGCTGCTTGGCGACGATTGCTTGCCTCGCCGCTAGCCAAAACTCGGGCCGCGGTTCCTGGCATGGTCCACCTTGGCAAGCAGCCGGAGGATCACTACCCGACCTACCACCGTCCAGCGTGGGCCGCAAACGTCCGCGTCGTGCTTCGCTGGATCGCCAAACTTCGGGAAAGCCCTTCACTCACTCTTGGCACAATGTTTGCACTCCTTCGCGATCAACGTCGGCTAATCATCGAGATAGAGGAATTCACCCATGCGGACCAAGTACGCACTACCAGGGCCGAAACCAAACGCAAACTACGCCCCGCCTTCCGACGACCTTCCATCCGTGGACGTGTTGCCCTGGGCCGATCCGTACATTACGCAACTCTTTGCGAGGCCACTCGCCTCGCTGCGCGGCCCGAGGCGGTGGCCCAACGCCACTGCGGTCGTTCGTCGCTCACATTAGGGCTCCCTAATTTCGAAGATTCACTCTACGAACAGACGCAAAACCGTTGACCGCCCGGCCCGCTGGAACTCGGCCCACGTGGAATCATGCCCCATACCGGCCAATCTCCGTCCGCCAGAGAGTTTCAATGCGCTACCGGAGTGGATTATGGCAGGCTCTCAGCCCTGGATAGCTCGACAAAGTGGCGCACTGCCAGAGCGATCGCTGGCTGCAACGCAGACTGACCGATCGGCTTGGGCACAAAAACCAACACGTGATTGGCCTCCGCCCGCTGTTTTTTCATGCACTGGCGCCAGGTAATTGCATACCGGGGCTGCCTTGTGGGGAGGAAAGGCGGGCCCAACACAACCCGGCGTCGCGCCGCGCGAAGAGAGCTTGGCGAGGCCCAACCGATCGTCAGCCCACCCCGCCCGCGGCCCAACTCGGCTCGGGCTACGCTTGCCGCATGCTCCTGGCGCCGACGGGTTCGGCCATGCGTGCGCTCGACAACGAGTTCGAATCCGCGAGTGTCACAACGTCGGACACCGTGTCCCGATTCCTTGCCACCCGGCAAGCGCGCTCTGGAGCGTGTTTTCGAAGTCATGCGTGCCGACACTTGGCGGGAGCGTTGGTCCGCGCGCCCCGCTGCCTGGCTCGGCTCAGGCACTAGGGCCCACGGATTAGGCATCCGGTTTAGCAACACGCAGATTTCCCACTACCGGAAAGCGAGTGGTCGTTCAAGGTTTTGTTGCTGGTGACCCCCGCGAACCGCCAGCGTGCTACTTTAGTCGCTTGTATCCGTCTTCATGTTTGCCGAGGTAGCGCCCGCGCACCAAACTTTTCAAGTGATCGTTGTACGTTCCCTTACTGCCGCGCGCTCCCGGAGCCCACTCCATGGCCTGGTCTACCGTAAAGCTACCACCAACGGCCACTTTCCTAGCAATGGCGCCACTGATTTGGGCGCTGCCACCATTTTGGCAAGCCGCAAGTTGGGACAGGCTTGGATAATTTGGCGGCGTATAGAGGTTCGCCATGAAATCTCCTGCGTAGGGGTTGTTGATGGATTAGCAATGCGGCGTGCGGAAGGCTACCGGCGCTTCGGCAGCAGGCCAGCCCAAACCTTGAGCCACCACCGGAAAGCAGCGTTCTTTGACAGCGCTCACCGATCGTTGCTACTCCTGTCGGGCTTGGAGAAGGGAATCATCTTCTGGGGGGACGGCGCGTATGGGGGCGAACGTACGTTCCGTCTTTGCGATGATACCCCCTGACGTGAACCGTTTTCTCAGGAGAACCAACAATCGGCGGTAGAGATCGTGATGTGTTAGCGACCCTTCCGCCACTGCCATTGCTCGTCGTACGAGAGGGCCATTTGCTCAGAGTCGTAGTTGAATTGTCGCGTTCAACGTTTCTATTTGCGATCCCGGAATGCCGGTCTTGTTTGCTTTGGTCCAGTGATTGGTGTCGCTGCTCGTGAGAGTTGAAGGCCGCCCAGTCTTCGGGCAGTTTCTGTACGCGCGGTACCCTTTCGGTTTGGCTTTCCGCATCCTGCTTCTCTGCAAAGTCTTTTGAGTCACTTTTCGAGCCAGCCGTGATGTCCGACGTCTTTACATGCGATTCGCTGACTACTCGACCCCATCCGGCAGAAACGCTTGACGCTTTGGACTTGGTCGAGGGCGTGCGTGGAGACGTGTTATCAATCGCGACCATGTGATCTGGAGCGGTTGCAGACTGGAACACGCCACCAACTGACATGAGCAGCAGACAGATGGTGAAGTAACCGACCCAAAGTCGGATCGCGTGTGGCCAGTTTTCGATTCGCGTCGCCGTACGCTTACGACTGACAAGATCGTGTTGAGCTTGCAGCGCATCGCGCGCCGTCAGTGCGGCGGCATACTCGGCCTCGGCGCTCGCGATGGGAACGGCTCGCGTTTCTAACTCGATCTGGGCCAGCGTCGCCTCTTCCACCTCCAGCTGGTACGCTGCGCGTCGGCTCCGTGCGCCGGTGGCCAAGAGGCTGCGGATTGATTCCTGCTGATGGGCGATTTGCTGGCGCTGCTGCTTGTCACCAACACCCAGTTCAGCCATGCGGCGCCCAAGGTCAACGTTGGCGTCAAAAGCATTGCGTTCGAGCGTCTTGGCCTCCCACCGCGCTTTGCCCAATGCAGCGAGCCGGGCAATATGTGTCTTGGTAGTCTGTACCGTCTTGTTTATCTCGGCGTGCAGCCGTTTCATTGCTGTCAGGATCACCCGGTCCATCGTGATCGGATCGTTAACGTTGGGGGTATTCATGGCAAATTCCGATAGCGAAACCCAAGACTTCAAGCTTCACTCGTGAACGCTTATCGTTGCGCTCATTGTTGAGGCGTGGTCCCGGTCGAAGTGGATCACTGGTGTTTGAGTTTAGGTTGGTTTCTAATTGGTTGCCGTCGGCGCGAAACGAGCCTCATAGGCCAAGCTCTCGATAAACTTGCGGGCGACCGCGTATTCCTCGACGCTCATTTCCTTTGCTTGGGCGGCCAATAGTTCGCGCATCCGCCGGGTGAGCCGCCGCACCTCGGCGTATGCGGCGCTGCCAACGCCGCTATCTTCCGGCGTACGCTCGGCGAACAGAATCTCCAACCGCGCGCGTTCGGCGGCGTGTTCCGAGCCCCGTAGCGGCGCTGGCCAGACCGCGACGCCGAGTGCCGGTTGCCATTTCTCCGGGGTCAATCGCGGCGGAAGTCGTGATTCGTTGATGTCGGCCAGTTGTTCCGGCGTCAGGCTCGGTGAGCGACGCTCGGCGCGATAACTGTCGTTCATTCGCCGCATTTCGAAATAGTGCTCGGCCTTCCTCCGGCGGTTTTCGAGGTATTGAGCGTACGTGTTGTCACCGGCGGCCGATCGGTTCGCGCTGGCGCGGACCATGCTCCGGGAGCGTGGGAGAGCGCTGGACCCAACCAACGTGCCTCCGAGACCCATTGCGCCAAGGGCACCAGGACGATCTGCGGCCATCGCCCAATTACCGCTCACCCCTAAACCACCGCAAAACGCCAGAACTATCGCGACGTATTTCATCGCCGTCTCCTCCAGTTGTCCTTTTTGCTGACGGACTAACGATTCAAGGCGGCCGACGCCGATGTGTCGGGTTTTCTGATCACCGCGGCCGTCGTCGGTTCGACCGGCTCGCCAGCCCGGAGCTTTCCCCACTGTTCCCTGGCGAGCTGCTTCAACGGGCTCTTGGTGGGTGACGACTTGACCATCCCCAGATATGTGGCCGCCAACTTCATTTGGCCCGCCTCCAACAGCTCTTGGGCCCTGTCGAAGCACACCTCGTCCAGCGCCGACCAGAGCTGGGCGGCTAGGTCTTGCGGATCGACCGCCGCCGGAATGGCCGCGATCTGCTCGCCGCTGGGACGTACCAACACCATTGTCGGGGCCGCGCGCTCGGCCAAGTCGTAAGCCGGCACGTCGGCCAGGTTCGATAGCGCCGGCAGCTCGTCGATGGGAAGCGTTACCACAAGGCAGCTTTTAGCCGGGCGTGCCGCCGATTTGGAACCCAATTTGGCCAGCAACTGCGCCGTTGCGCCGTCTGGCTGACCGTTATTTCTCTTGAGCAGAACTAGCAACACGGGCCGTCCGGAGCCCCGCGCTTGCTGGAACGCTACGGCCGCCGCCTTCGCCCCCTCGTGGCCCTGGGCCACTTTCTGGTTGGCCAGATTCTCGAACACCTGCCGGTAAATCTGATCGAGCGTCGCCAATGGATTCTCGGCGAGGTACGCGTGAACATGGTCGTTCGATTGCGCCAGGTGTGCCAGGTGTGCCTGGCGAACCAGCTCGGTGGCAGCCGAGGTCGGCCAGCGAGGCAACCGCGAGATTTGCTCGAACAACCGTTGGGACCATTGGGCCTCGCTCAAGAGTTTGTCGCCGTTCGCCGGTCCGACGACAGCGTCGATCACACGGCCCTCGGGCGTAAGGAAGTAGCTGACGACATTGCCCCCGTTCTTTTGCAGCCGGCCGTTGACGTTGGTCACTTCGAAGTCGCCGATTTGCTGATGAGCGGCGACGCAATGTTTGTTGAGGAATTCGCCCACGCGCTGGTCCGACAGGGCGCCCGCCCTGTATGCCTGGGCGTTGTTTCACGTGAACCCTTGACGGGCGAAATTGCCTGAGACCTGGATCAGAAATACGAGCTTGCGCTCCTTTTCCGCTCGCTTGCCGGCTTCGTCGGGCGTGGCCATCCAGCGTACGCTCGTCCCCAACGTCGGCAGACTGTCGGCCGAGCACGTGCCTGCCGCCGAGTCGGAGGCGGAATTCGTGAGAATCGCAAGGGGCGTCGCCTGCTCCGTGCAGGTGCCCTCCGCACAGGCCTCATTCTCTGGGCCGGGCGGCAAGGCCGGCGCGCCGGCGGCGGTCGGTGTGGCCGGCGTCGCCGATGCGCTCGCGGCGCTTGAGGCGGCCGGCGCAGCGGCGGTTCGCGGCTTCGATTGATAAGGAACACGGGCCGAGGTCACGGCCGGCGCCAGCGTGGCCAGGCCCAACGCCACGAGCCGTTGCACCAGGGTCCGCCAGAAAGTCATTCGTCGCATGGTCATGTCGCAGTCTCCTTGGATGAAATGTTTTTGATGATCGCCGAAACGGCGGTCCGGTTAAAGGCTGCCGGTTACCATAGGCAAGCGGCAATCTTCACCTCGGAGTGTGGTAGTCACCACGTCTTTCGCCCATCCGAGCCGTTGTGTGCGCTGTCCAGAGTATTTGTTTTTGTGGCTCGAAATTCTGCGCTGTTCATCCGGCTCGGACCTACAGGACGCCGGCTGAGCGGAACGCTTTGCGCTACCAAGCCTTTCCTGGCCAACGCTGCAAGCGCGGGGGGAAGCTTGGCAATGGCATCCAGGGTTTCCTCTTCCGCCTTTGCTTCTGCTTCCGCGCTGGCTAGCGCTTCCCGGGTTTGGCGGAGCTTGCGTTGCGCGGGGTATTCCGCCGCCGGCGCGGCCGGAGCTTGCTCCGCCACAGGCGCGGCGGCCTGCGCCGCTTTGATGATCTTGCCCTGCATCCCAGCTTCTTCCAACACCTTCTTGGCTTCCCGCAGCAACACGATTCTTCCCCATCTGGAGAGAGAAACGTGGGAGATATCAAGAGCCTCCATAATCATTGATTTCTCATTTGCCGTTACCCTGATGAAGATTGGCGTGTCCCGCATTCGGTAGGCGGCCATATCAAGACTCCTTGAATTGGGGTTGGATTGAACCGTTCGTTACGCCGCCCGTTCATGTTGGCTTAACTGCCGGGCGGCCTATTAGTACAACGGATTTGATTGGACATCATTTTTTTTGGGCGCGGCCGCTCACGGGGGATCGTTCCGACCGACGGCTCCTGGGCGAACACCTAGCAGTAGCCATAGCTTTCCGAGCGAGCCACCGCTGATCATGTCCAACGTCCCGTCGCCGTTCACATCACCAAAGGTCGGAGTCGTATCGTCGCCCGCGATGGCGCGAAGGTCTAGGTTTCCGAGCCGAACCGGATGGTTTTCAAAGGCAAAGGCGGATTTGCCTTGGGGCGTAGGATCACTGATGAAGAAACTGACGTAGCCCCAGTTGGTGCCGTACGCCACGTCGGGGCGCCCGTCCTGATTGAGATCGAAGATCGTTGGGTGAACGTCGTATGGCTCGGACCACGGATTACCCTGGCGGGTCAAGGGCACTCCCGTCGCTTCGAAACGAGGCGAGGTCGCGGTGCCTGTGTTCTTAAAAAACACGATACTTCCCGTGTAACCTCCGGCGAGAATATCTGGTCGGCCGTCTTCGTCCCAATCCCCCACGTCGATCCGGGCGCCACACTGCAAAGGCAGCCGGAATTCAGCTCCGTCGCGACCCAATAACGTCATGGAACCGTCGAGTTTTGGATCGCTGATGGTACCCTGGTTGACGTACCATCGTACGCGATCATCGGAATGAGCTACGATCAGGTCGCGTTTTCCGTCACCTGTAATATCGGAGAAACATGCCGTCGTGAAGCCTGCGCCAGCCTTCAGATCGTCCCCACCAACCTTGACGTGTTCGCCGGGCGCAAGACGAAAATCGCCTTTCGAACCGACGTTTCTGAATAGCCACACGTAGCCCTCACCGTCGCCCACGAGCAGGTCGAGTAGCGTGTCGCCATTCCAATCCACCAGTCGAGTAACCGCGTGATAGTGGATTTTCAGCAGCTTTTCGTCCGGCGCGAGTTCGACCGCGTCGCGAAACACGCTCGTAAAAGCGACGATCCTATTTGTTCCGTTACCGAAAAACAGGGATGCGACGATCGAAAGAACCGTCACTGCTGCAACAGACGCGGCCGAAGCCAAAAACAATGACCGACGGCGCAGCCAGTTCGAAACGCGACGGTAGATGGCGAAACCAATTGAAGAGGCACGGTCCAGCAAGGATTCAATTGGGGGCTGACGTTCTGATTCCAGCGCGCTGGCGGACAAAACGACAGGAATAGCGTTACCTGCCGACGCAGTGGATTGGGTACTGGTCAACGAGTTGGATGTAACGTGGCCTGTGTTCGAGTTCGATAGCGACGCATCGGGCTCTTCCGGCGATTCGTAGACGCACCGCGCGGCCAGCCGAGGCAAATCGCAGTCGGCCGCGAAGGGCACCATTGCCGCAGCAACTGCAGCCGGTGTGGCATAACGTTCGGCGGGCTTCTTGGCCAACATTCCCGCGAGTACCTTGACGAGCGCGGCGGGCACGTCGTTTCGCCGTTCACAAATCGGGGGTATCGGGTTGTGTACGTGAGCCATCATCTTCTGCAGAGACGTGCTGAACTGCGGACCAACAAACGGCGCTTCACCCGTGAGAAGCTTATACAGCGTGCAGCCCAAGCTGTAGACGTCGGCGCGGATATCCACTGCGTGGCTGTCACCGGCCTGCTCGGGGGCCATGTAGTCGGCAGTGCCCATCATCTGGTTGGCGCCGGTCAGCTCTTCAGGCGTTGTTTGCGGCCCACCCAACAGCGCCAGTCCGAGGTCAAGCAGTTTCACCTGTCCCGCCGTGGTGAGCATCAAGTTCGACGGCTTGACGTCGCGATGTACAAGGCCGTGCTCGTGCGCGTGCTGCAGGGCGACGGCCGCCTGGCGGACAATCTCACAGGCGTCGGCAATGGTCAGTGCCCCGCACTGCCGTACAAGGCTCGAAAGGTCGCAGCCATCGACGTATTCCATGACCAGGTAGTGCATGCCGTGTTCCTCGCCCGCGTGATGGGCAACGACGATATTCGGATGCTGGAGCTTGCCGACCGCTTTGATTTCTCGCTCAAAACGGGCCACTGCCCGCGCGTCACCCAGCCGGTTAGCCGGCAAGACCTTGACAGCCACCCAGCGGTCGAGGCGCGGCTGCAGGGCTTTGTAGACCGCTCCCATTCCCCCTTCGCCCAGCTTGGTCACCAGTTCGTAGCCACCCAATCGCGTCAACGTCCCTGATGGAGCCGCGGGCGCGGAAAAATTGTCCGCTTTGACACTCCAAGGCGCCGGAATCATCTCC
>Ga0265331_10002888_pt1 | contig 11356 bp, 10 predicted proteins | sample 41923metaG_FD_202088 | JGI IMG/M metagenome (GOLD analysis project Ga0265331, IMG submission 202088) | Rhizosphere microbial communities from Carex aquatilis grown in University of Washington, Seatle, WA, United States - 4-19-23 metaG | ecosystem: Host-associated > Plants > Roots > Rhizosphere...
CAGTCTTCGCGAACGAAGTGAGCGAAGACTGTCCGGCATAGCCCCCGAAGGGGGCGGCGACGGACGGGTCGCCACGTTCGCTACGCCTGGCAAGCCTTATAGTCGTTCGCAATAATTTCCGTGTGGCGTGCAAAACCAAATGGGATGCCCGCCTTCACGGGCATGACGTTGATTTTATTGAATCATTTTATCAAAAAGATGTCACACCCGCGAAGGCGGGTGTCCCATTTGTTATGGAAATTAAGTGGATCGACTATAATCAAAAAACTCTGGTTTTAAGCCGCTTCGGCTTTTGATGCCGTTGATGTCGGCAGACCAGCGATGGCCTGATCGACCAGCGCGGAGGCGGCGTCGCCTTGCAGGGCGGTTTGCAGGTTCTGACGGGCCATGGTCACGGCCAGATCAATCGCGCGGGCGCGAACGTCGGCCAGCGCGGCGGCTTCGGCCATACGGATACGTTCCAACGCCAATTGTTCGTGACGGGCGATGGATTCTTTCAGATCGGCTTCAGCCTTGGCCTTCAAGCGCGAGGCTTCTTCCTTGGCATGTTTGACCAGATAGTCGGCTTCGGCCAAAGCGGCTTCCTGCTTGGCTTTATAATCGGCCAGCATAGTTTCGGCATCGGCGCGGAGCTTCTGCGCTTCGTCCAGCTGATGACGCACCTTCTGGATTTCACCATCGATCCAGGCGAGGAATCCGGCGCGGCCATAACGGACAGCGAGGCCAACGAAAATCGCAAAGGCCAAGAGGTAGAAATACATCGGGTCTTTGAGAATTTCGCTCATGCCCGCACCTTTTCCATGATGGCGGCGGCCAATCCGGCGACGACGCCTTCGACTTCCTTAAAGGCCGCATCGCGGGTTGCCGCAATACCGGCTTCGGCTTGTTGCAGACGGGCGGCGAGCTGCTTTTGCTGCGCCGCTTGTTGTTCCGCGGCGGCTTTCGACGCTTCGGTTTTGATCGTACTGACGGTTGTCTGCGCCGCGGCACGGGCTTCGGCCAAGGCCTTTTCCGTTTGCGCGGCGACGTCCTTGGCGGCTTCGTTCGATGTCTTGGCGGCGTAAAGATCCGATTCGACCAGAGCCTGCCGGTTGTCCTGCGTGCGTTTGACGCCCGGCAGGGCAACATAACGCATCAACAGATACAACATGGCAAAGCTGATGCCGAGCCAGACGAGCTGTTCAGGGAACAGCGTAACGTCCAGCTGCGGCAATCCCGCCTCGGCAAAGGCGGGAGTCGCCGTCGAAACGGCGACCGACACAACGACAGGGAATCCAAACCGTTTCATGCGTGGACTTACTTCAGGATGAGAAGCATCGCCACGACGAAGCAAAGCAGAAGCACGAGTTCGGTCACGGCGAGGCCGATGAAGCCGATGGTGCGAACCTTGCCTTCGATCGCCGGATTACGCGCAATCGCGCCGATCCAAGCGGAGAAGATCAGGCCAAGGCCAAGACCTGCGCCCAGCGAACCGATCATGGCAACGCCCGCGCCCAGCAGATGAAGAGATTGACCTTCCATAAGAATGCTCCTGATTGAGTTGGTTAGAGGTAGGGTTAATGCATTTCCAGCGCGTCACGCAGATACACCGATGCCAGAACGGTATAGATGTAGGCCTGCAGGAACGCGACGAAAAATTCGAAGCCGGTGATAGCAACGTTGAGGCCGAGAGGCAAGATACTTAAACCGGCAAACCAACCGGCGGCGACCAGACTGACGCACATGCCCGCAAACACGCCCAGCAAGATGTGTCCCGCCAGCATGTTGGCGAAAAGACGAATCGACAAACTGAACGGACGCACGAGGAACGAGAAGAGTTCCAGCACAGCGAAGATCGGCACCATGATCATCGGCACGCCCGGCGGCACGAACAGATGCAGGAAATGCAGCCCGTGCTTGGCGAAACCGGTGACGATGATCACAACGAACAACAACAGCGCGATGGCCAGATTGACCACGATGTGGCTGGTGACCGCCAACGAGAACGGCAACATGCCGAACAGGTTACAAAAGAAAATGAAGATGAAGATGGAGAAGATGAAGGGGAAGAAAGGCCGCGCCTGTTCACCCGCCGTGCTTTCCAACATATTCGCGATCATGTTGTGGAATGTTTCGGCCAGCATCTGCCACCGGCCCGGAATAACCGCCGCGGGTCGCATCGCCAGCACCATCAAGGCCGTCGCGGAAGCGATGGCCAGAAACATGAAAAGGCTGGAATTGGTGAAGGTTACCGGATGTCCCGCCAGCGAAAAGAGAGGCTTGCTGAGGGATTGGATTTCGAATTCTTCTAACAAAGATGCCATAATCGCCCGCTTATCGTACCGGTTTGTCCACGTTTACGCCCGACATCGAGCGCCACATATTGAGAAGGCCAGAGGCAAATCCGGCAAAAATCAAGCCAACCAACGGCCACGGCGCCAATTGCGGCACCGCCATATCGACCAGCCAGCCCAGCAAAGCCCCGCCAAGAACGGAAATCGTAAAGTCGATGCCGATACGGTTGGCCTGCATCGGCACGCCGGACCCGATGGATGGCATCTGCTCAGCCTTGGCTTCCAGCTGGCGAATACGTTCGGCCAGATCATCAATTCGAGGTTCATCACTCATAGGAAGGCCTCCTTCTTAACTGTTCGGTGGCAAAGTAGGGGGGGACGGAGGATGAGTCAAGAGCCGTATCCCACGCATTTTATTGATAAATTATACTTGCTTTCAAGGGGTGCGGTTCGGTATAAAGGCACTGTCTCGGAAATGGTTTTCGGGATTTTTTAAAAACTCACGCGTCGTCGGCTCCTGCGGTCAATCCCGCAGATGGCCATCCGGTGGAAGTGCTCCTTCTACAAAACGACGCGGCGGATCAACCGGAAAAGGAAGTACATCATGACTATGCCCGTCGTGTCTTTGCGACAATTGTTTGAAGCTGGCGTTCATTTCGGCCATAACACGCGCCGTTGGAACCCGAAGATGCAGCCGTTTCTTTTCGGCGTGCGCAACAATGTTCATATCATCGATCTGGAACAGACTGTGCCGTTGGCGCAGCGTGCGCTCCAAATCATCCGTGACACCGCCGCCGGTGGTGGCCGTATTCTGTTCGTTGGCACCAAGCGTCAGGCGCAAGACAAGATCGCCGACGCCGCCAAGCGTTGCGGCCAATATTACGTCAACCATCGCTGGCTGGGCGGCATGCTCACCAACTGGAAGACGATTTCGCAATCGATCAAGCGTTTGCGCGAACTGGACGAAAAGCTGAAAGTCGGTTCGTCGGTCAAGCTGACGAAGAAAGAATCCCTCGTTCTGTCCCGTGACCGCGATAAATTGGAACGCGCGCTCGGCGGCATCAAGGATATGGGCGGCATCCCCGACATCATCTTCATCATCGACACGCTGAAAGAAAACATCGCGATTCAGGAAGCCGTCAAGCTGGGCATCCCCGTCGTCGCGATTGTCGACAGCAATTCCGACCCGACCCACATCACGCATCCAATCCCCGGCAACGACGACGCCGCCCGCGCGATCGAATTGTATTGCGATCTGGCAACCCAAGCCGTCCTCGACGGTCTGGAAGCGGAAATTGGTTCCAGCGGCAAAGACATCGGCGCATCCGCCGAAGTCCCCGCCAGCGAAACCAAAGTTGAAGACGCTGCCCCGATTGCGGCAAGCGCATAAGGATGAGGGGCTAGAGGTCGGAGGCTAGAGGTTGGGGAACAAAGCATCCCCATCTCTCTATCCCCAACCTCTAGCCTCCAACCTCTAACCTCTTTTCTCACGGAGACAACAATGACCGAGATTACCGCCACGATGGTAAAAGACCTGCGCGAAAAAACCGGCGCCGGTATGATGGATTGCAAAAAAGCGTTGAACGAAGCCGCTGGCGACATGGAAGCCGCCGTGGATTGGCTGCGTAAGAAGGGCCTGTCGGCTGCCGCCAAGAAAGCGGGCCGCGTCGCCGCCGAAGGTTTGGTCGCCGTCGCCGCCAAGGACAACAAGGCCGCGATTGTCGAAGTGAACGCCGAAACCGATTTCGTCGCACGTAACGAAAGCTTCCAGAATTTCGTCGTGCAGACGGCGAAGATCGCCCTCGCCTCCGGCGCGGATATCGAAGGCTTGAAGAAACAGGCTTACGAAGGCCAAGGTTCGGTCGAAGAAACCCTGACCAACCTCGTCGCCACCATCGGCGAAAACATGACGCTGCGCCGCGTCGCGCAATTGTCGGTATCACAAGGCATCGTCGCCAGCTACATCCACAACGCCCTCGCGCCCAATGTCGGCAAGATCGGCGTTCTGGTCGCGCTGGAATCCTCAGCGGATGCGGGCAAGCTGGCCGAACTCGGCAAGCAAATCGCCATGCATGTCGCCGCCGCGCGTCCCGAAGCTTTGTCCATCGCCGATGTCAACGCCGCCGCGGTCGAACGCGAACGCGCCATCTTCACCGATCAGGCGAAAGCCAGCGGCAAGCCCGACGCCATCATCGCCAAGATGGTCGATGGCCGTATCCGCAAATACTACGAAGAAGTGGTGTTGCTGGAACAAGTCTATGTCGTCGACGGCGAAAGCAAGGTTTCCGCGGTGATCGAGAAAGCCAGCAAAACGCTCGGCGCGCCGGTCAAGCTCGCGGGCTTTGTCCGTTACCAGCTCGGCGAAGGCATCGAAAAAACCCAAGACGACTTCGCCGCCGAAGTGGCGAAGATGGCCAGCTAAGTTTTTTGCCGTTCAAGACAAAGAGAAACCGGCGGAAAACCATTTCCGCCGGTTTTTTTTATGCTTCGAAAGCGCAGTCAGTGCACCCCTCCCGCAAGCGGGAGGGGTGTTCAAGCAACCTCTACTTCAACTGCGGTAAATTGGCGAAGAAGGTCAGGGATTCGGGGTTGGCCAAGGCTTCGCTATTTTTTACCGGACGGCCATGGATCATCTCGCGCACCGCGAGTTCGACCAGTTTGCCGGAGCGGGTTTTGGGCAAATCCGGCGCTTCGATGATCACCGACGGCACATGGCGCGGCGAGGCGTCTTGCAACAGTTTTTTCTTGATGCGCGTCACAAGCTCGGCATCGAGCCTATGCCCCGCCTGCATCTTCACAAACAACACGATCCGCGTTGTGCCGTCCCATTCCTGATCGACGGCCAGAGCCTCGGCCACCTCCGGCAAACGTTCGACGATGTTGTAAATGTCGGCGGTGCCGATACGTACCCCTTGCGGGTTCAGCGTCGCGTCCGAACGGCCATGGATTTCAAAACCGTTGTTGGATGTCTCCACCGCGTAATCGCCATGGCACCAGATATTCGGGTATTGCGCGAAATAGGCTTTGCGGTATTTCGCCCCGTCGGCATCGTTCCAGAAAGAAATCGGCATCGCTGGAAAACTTTGCGTACAAACCAACTCGCCCTGCACATCGCGCACCCGTTTGCCTTGCGCGTCCCAAACTTCGACCGCCATGCCGAGCATCGCGCCTTGGATCTCGCCACGATGCACCGCGCTCCATGGATTGCCGCCGACAAAGCAGGACACAATATCCGTGCCGCCGCTGATGGAGGAAAGCTGCACATCCTGTTTGATATAGCGATACACAAAATCGAAACTGTCCGGCAACAACGGCGACCCCGTCGAAGCGATGAGGCGCAAGGGGCCAAGATCATGCGTTTCCCGCGGCTTCAACCCCATTTTCTCAATCGCTTTGATGTAGCCCGCCGAGGTGCCGAACAAGGTCGCGCGTTCCTGCTCCACCAGATCGAACAAAATCGCGCCGCCCCGTTCCATGACGAAACCGTCGAACAGGATCACCGTCGCTTTGACCGCCAATGCCGTCACCAGCCAGTTCCACATCATCCATCCCGTGGTGGTGGCGTAGAACACGCGATCACCGGCGCGGATGTCGCATTGCAACCGGTGTTCTTTCAAATGCTGCAACAAGGTGCCGCCCTGCCCATGCACGATGCATTTCGGCACGCCCGTGGTGCCGGACGAAAACATGATGTAAAGCGGGTGATTGAAATGCTGGCGGTCGAAACGCAGCACAGCATTTGCCTGCGCCGCCAAAGCCTCCGGCCACAGTATGGCTTTCGTCAGACCATCCAGCGCGGGCTTGTCGTGGATATAGGGAACAACCAGCAGCCGCTTCACGCTCGGCAATTTCGCCAGCAATTCGGCGGCGGAGGCGAGGCGGTCGATCTTTTGCCCTTTGTAAAAATACCCGTCGGTGACGATCAAAATTTTCGGTTCGATCTGGCCGAAACGGTCGAACACGCCCTGCGCCCCGAAATCCGGCGAGCATGACGACCAGACCGCGCCAAGGCTGCTGGCGGCCAGCATGCCGATGATCGCCTCCGGCGCGTTATGGATATAGGCGGCGATGCGGTCGCCCGCTGTCACGCCCTCGGCACGGAAAAAAGCGGCGAGGCTGGCGACGCGCTGTTTCAATTCGCCAAACGTGATTTTCAGGCGAACGCTATCCTCGCCCCAAAAGGAAATCGCGATGTCGGTATCGGGCCGGTCACGCAACAGATTTTCGGCGAAATTCAGTTTCGCGTCAGGGAACCATGTCGCCCCCGGCATGCGGTCGCCGTCCAGTAAAATCCGCGCGCCCTTATCGCCGATCACGCCCGCGAAATCCCAGACATGCGACCAGAACCGGTCGGCATGCTGCAAACTCCATTGATACAAAGCCGCGTAATGAAACCCAAAATCCCCCCGCCCGCCTTCGGATGCAGGAATGCTTTTGGCAAACACGGTCAATTGCGCTTCTTGCTGGCGTTCGGGGCTGGGAGTCCATAGGGGCATGGGTGGATTCTCCGTAAAATCGGGCGTTGCGACAGGGTAGGCACACTCTATGGAAAGTGGTAGGGTGCGGCAAGTCCCATAAGCCAGCTATTTATCACAAGAAACCATACGTTCTTATGTCCTTCCCCCCCGCCTTTCTTGACGAGCTTCGCGCGCGGCTGCCTTTGTCGGAGCTGATCGGCAAGCGCGTGCGCCTGACCCGTGCCGGTCGGGAATTCAAGGCGTGCTGCCCGTTCCATAACGAAAAATCGCCCAGCTTTTACGTCAATGACGACAAGCAGTTTTTCCACTGCTTCGGCTGCGGCGCGCATGGGGACATTATCGGCTTTACCATGCGCCATGACCGGCTGAGTTTTCCGGAAGCCATTGAAAGCCTTGCCGGACAAGCGGGTCTCGCCGTGCCACGCGATACGCCGGTGGAGCGGGAAAAATTCGATGCCGAAAAACGGCTGTATCAACTGATGGAACGCGCCTCGGCTTTTTTCGAGGAACAACTCTTTGCCCCGGCGGGACGCGAGGCGTTGCAGTATTTGCAAAAACGCGGCCTCAGCGAAGAAGCGATCCGCCGTTTCCATCTGGGTTACGCGCCGCAGGATGCGCAGGCACTGATCAAAAAAATGGTCAGCGAGAAATTCACGCTGGATGACATGCTCACCCTCGGCCTCGTGAAAAAACACGAAGAGCGCGGCGATACCTACAGCTTCTTCCGCAACCGCGTGATGTTCCCCGTCGGCGACCGGCGCGGCCGCACCGTGGCTTTCGGTGGCCGCGTGATGGGGGATGGCGAACCGAAATATCTGAACTCCCCCGATCATCCATTGTTCCACAAGGGCAAGCTGTTATACGGCCAGTCTCGCGCCCGCGCCGCGATTGGGCAGGGACAACCACTGATCGTCGTCGAAGGCTATATGGATGTGATCGCCTTGGTGGAGGCGGGGTATGGCGGCGCGGTTGCCCCCCTCGGCACGGCTTTGACCGAAGACCAGATGGCCGCTTTGTGGAAACTCCTGCCGCCGCCCGATACCCGCGATCCGGGGCGGGATTACAGCCCGTTGCTTTGTTTCGATGGCGACAATGCGGGGCTCCGCGCCGCGCTGCGCGCCATGGAACGGGCTTTGCCTTTGCTCACCCCGTCGCAAACCTTGCGCGTCGCCTTTATGCCGGAAGGACAAGATCCGGATGATTTGCTGAAACAAGCCGGACGCAGCGCGATGGATGGCGTGTTAAAACAGGCCAAAGCCATGATCGACGTCATCTGGGACGTCACCATCGCCGGACGCCCGATGCGCACCCCCGAAGATCGCGGCAATTTCATCGCCGCGATCAAGCAACGCGTTGGCCGCATTGCCCACGAGGGCCTGCGCCAGTTGTATCAGGACGATGTCCAGAAACGCATCCATGAACTGTTCCGTCCGGCGCAACAGCAAACCTATGGCGGAACCTCCAAAGGCAGCTTTGCCAAAGGCGGCAAATGGCGACCACCGGAATCCCCCGCCATTATGCTGTCCCGCCGCCAACCTTTGGACGGGCGACGGCTGCGGGAACGGACCTTGCTGGCCATTATGATGAACCACCCTGAGCTGTTTAACGATTTTGGGGAGGATTTGGCGCTGACAAGCTTCGAAAACCCCGCTTTCGATACGCTTCGGCAACGAATTATCGATATATTATCGGCTGATTCGCACGAACCCCTTGACGCGACAGAACTTTATCGTCATTTGTCCACAGGGGACGGTGTCGAAAGTCTGGCCGAAATCCTGTCGGAGGGCACCTACATGCATGCAGGTTTCGCCCGTCCGGATCGGAATGTGGAGCAAGCGCGGCAAGGGTGGAAATCAATTTGGAACAAACACTTGCAGGAACAGCTTCAAGCCGATCTGCAGAGTGCGAGCCGCCGCTACGCCGAAGATGCCACGGATGAAAATCTGGCGCGTCTGATGGCGCTTCGCGGTCAGATTGAAAATATGGTCGCTGAGATGAATAGCGAAGGCGTTTCGGAGTCAGCCTAAAAGATTATCGGGGGAACACAGATCAATGCCAAGCAAGAGCGCGAAGAAACCAGCCAAAAAACCTGCAGCACCCAGCAAGGCCAAGCCCGCGCCGGTCGCCAAGAAACCTGCGGCCAAAAAGCCGGCAGCCAAGAAACCCGCACCCGCGCCCGTCAAAGGCAAGGCCGCGCCCGTCGTCGCGACCAAACCCGCCGCGCCCGCGCCGGTCATTAAAATTCCCGCCCCCGTTCCGACGCCAAAGCCGGAATCGAAAAACGCCAAGCAGCAGATCCTCGATCTCGGCGACGCGCAAAAAGGCGAAGACGAAAAGACCGAAGCGCCGATTATCGAAACGGCGGCCGAAGCCATCAAGAAGATGATCAAGAAGGGCAAGGAACGTGGCTACGTCACCATCGACGAAATCAACGCCGCCCTGCCGCAGGACAAAATCAATTCCGACCTGATCGAAGACACGATGGCGATGCTGTCGGAAATGGGCATCAGCGTCACCGAAGGCGACGATGACGAAGCCCCCGCCGCCAAACCCGAAGGTGAAGGCGAAGACGGCGAAGAAAAAGAAGAAAGCGCGAAGGACGAAGAATTAGGCCGCACCGACGACCCCGTGCGTTTGTATTTGCGCGAAATGGGTTCGGTGGAATTGCTGAGCCGCGAAGGCGAAATCGCCATCGCCAAGCGCATCGAAGCGGGCCGCGAGATGATGATCGGCGGCATTTGCGAATCGCCGCTGACCATTCAGGCTATTTTGAACTGGCATGACGCGCTGAACGAAGGCCGCATGTTGCTGCGCGACATCATCGATCTGGAAGCCACCTATGGCGGCGGCCCGTCGAGCGAAGCGGAAATGCTGGGCGAAGGCTCCGCCGCCGAACCGGCGGAAGAGGAAGAAGAAAAACCCGAAGGCGAAGAAGGCGAAGGCGGTTTCGAAGGCGACGACGAACAGGAAAACCTGTCGCTCGCCATGCTGGAAGAAAAACTGAAGCCGCAGGTGCTGGAAACCTTCGAACAGATCGCTGTCGCCTATGGCCGCCTGTTCAAACTGCAAGCGCAGCGTCACGCCGCGATGCAAAAAGGCGAGGACATCACCCCGCAATCCGACAAAAAATTCCAGAAGGCCAAGGATGATCTGGTCGAACTGGTGCGCACCGTGCGCCTCAATAACCACCGGCTGGAACAGCTGGTGCAGCAGATGTACACGCTCAACCGCCGTCTGGTGGGGGTCGAGGGGCGCATCCTGCGCCTCGCTTTCGATTGCGGCGTGAAGCGCGAGGATTTCCTCGCCCGCTACACCGGCCATGAACTGAACCGCGACTGGCTGCATGATGTGTTCAACCCGAAGCCGGTTGAGAAAGTCAAAAAAGCCGCCACCCCCGCCGCCGACAAGAAGGGCGGCAAGAAAGCCGCCGCGCCTGCCGCCAATGCCAACGCCGAACCTGCCGTTCCCTATGTCGCGCCGAATGTGAAGGCATGGACAAAATTCGCCGAACGCCATGAAGGCGAAGTGGATCGTCTGCGCGCCGAAATCGCCAGCGTGTGCGACGAAGCCGGATTGCCGCTGGGTGAATTCAAACGCATCGTCATGACGGTGCAAAAGGGCGAACGTGAATCCAACAAAGCGAAGAAGGAAATGGTCGAAGCCAATTTGCGCCTCGTCATCTCCATCGCCAAGAAATACACCAACCGCGGCCTGCAATTCCTCGACCTCATTCAAGAAGGCAATATCGGCCTGATGAAAGCCGTCGAAAAATTCGAATACCGCCGTGGCTACAAATTCTCGACCTACGCCACATGGTGGATCCGTCAGGCCATCACCCGCTCCATCGCCGATCAGGCGCGCACCATCCGCATTCCGGTGCATATGATCGAAACCATCAACAAACTGGTGCGCACCAGCCGCCAGATGTTGCATGAAATCGGCCGCGAACCGACGCCGGAAGAACTGGCAGAAAAACTGCATATGCCGCTGGAAAAAGTGCGCAAAGTTCTGAAGATCGCCAAGGAACCGATCAGCCTTGAAACCCCGATCGGTGACGAGGAAGATTCGCATCTCGGCGATTTCATCGAAGACAAAAACGCGGTGCAGCCTTTGGATTCAGCGATCCAAGGCAATCTGCGCGAAACCACCACCCGTGTCCTCGCCACCCTGACCCCGCGCGAAGAGCGCGTGCTGCGTATGCGTTTCGGCATCGGCATGAACACCGACCACACGCTGGAAGAAGTTGGCCAACAATTCAGCGTCACCCGCGAACGCATCCGCCAGATCGAAGCGAAGGCTTTGCGCAAACTGAAACACCCATCACGGTCACGGAAGCTGCGGAGTTTCTTGGATACGTGAGAATAAAAGCAACACATGTCATACGTTGAACCAAGATTTTCCAGAAATCAGGTTAATCACGCTGGAGAGATATTAATAGCTCCAAGCTCATATTCTGCTGGGGAACAGCTTTGGGCGATTAGTGTACTGGCTAATTGGCGAGCCTGTCATGGCTATCCCATGAACACGTTTCAAGCAACGCTTCGCCAAAAACTAAAATCAATTGATGACAATGCTATCGTAGCGCAGAGATTAAAACGTGAGCCA
>Ga0265331_10002890_pt1 | contig 11353 bp, 9 predicted proteins | sample 41923metaG_FD_202088 | JGI IMG/M metagenome (GOLD analysis project Ga0265331, IMG submission 202088) | Rhizosphere microbial communities from Carex aquatilis grown in University of Washington, Seatle, WA, United States - 4-19-23 metaG | ecosystem: Host-associated > Plants > Roots > Rhizosphere >...
ACGCTCGCCCATCAACCGCAAGCGATCGATCTGCCCCCCGCGCCCGACGCCCTGATCCTCGAACCCTTCATCGTCACCGACCCGATCCATGTCGAGGATCTGGAGCTGATCTACCAACAAAAAACCGGCTGGATCGAATTGACGGTCGGCGTGCTGGAAGACTCCGGCACCTATCACGCGCTATCGCCCAGCATCACCGTGGCGCAGCATGCGGTTCTGTCGCTGGAAGAAAAATTCCAAGGCGGCACCGGCGTCAACCTGACCCCGCCGCCGGATAACATCGTCAACGCGACGCAAATCGCCTTGATCCGCGAAAAGATCGAGAAAACCGCCAAGGCTCTCGGCATCGAAGGCTACGCCCGTATCGACATCTTCTTTAACGTGCGCACCAACCAGACGATGGTGATCGAAGCCAACAGCCTGCCCGGCCTCACCGCCTCCACCGTCATCTTCCACCAAGCCCTCGCCGAAAACCCGCCGATGATCCCGCGCCAGTTTCTGGCGAAGCTGGTGGCGTTGGGGGTGGGGCGGCAAAAAAACGCTCAAGAGATTCTGATGAAGAAAGAGCGATCTGATCCCCCTCCCGCTTGCGGGAGGGGTTAGGGGTGGGCTGGTGACAGAAGCTCTCATTTTCAGAATTCCCGAAGGGTGGTAAACTCCCCGCCCACCCCCAGCCCCTCCCGCAAGCGGGAGGGGAGAACCAGCGCGATCACTTCACCTACCCTTCATAAGCCTAAACAGAGAATGACAACATGCGCCGTAAACGCCCCTCCCTTCGCGGTAGTGTCACGCAAAATGCCGGTTCGGTTCGGATGCGGGCCGACAACGCGCCCCGTTTTGGCCTGATTACCCGCCTTGGCATCGGTGGCAGCGTTCTGCTGGTGCTGACCCTGACCGCTCTCTGGCTCTGGCACAGCGGCTGGGTGCATCGTCAAGCGGTCGCTCTGCAAGCCGCAACGCTGCGCCTCACCAAAGACGCGCATTTCGTTGTCAACGATATCGTCGTCGAAGGACGGCAGCAAACCGGCAAGGATCAACTTTATGTCGCGCTTGATGCAGCGTCCGGCTCACCCTTGTTTGCGTTCGATCCGGCGGAGGCCGAAGCGCGTATCGCCAAACTGCCATGGGTGGCCTCGGTCATCGTCGAACGGCGTTTACCGGACACGGTCTATGTTCACCTGACCGAACGGGTGCCGTTGGCGCGGTGGCAGCGTGACAACCGCCTCGCCGTCATCGACACGCAAGGCAAGATTCTGGGCGACGCCAATCCTGAACAATTCACCGAATTGCCGCTTGTGGTCGGCGCGGGCGCGCCCGCCGAAACCAAAAAGCTGATCGACATGCTGCGTTCCTTCCCCGCCGTGCATCAAAATGTCGCGGCCATCGTGCGGGTGGGCGAACGGCGGTGGGATCTTCGGTTGCAACCGAAGATTGTCGCGCGTCTGCCGGAAACCGACATTGCCGACGCGTTGAAACGTTTATCGATTTTGATTACCGAGCAAAAAATTCTGGAACGTGATATCATCGCCATCGACTTGCGCATCGCCGACCGGTTGATTATTGAACCGAGCAGCGAACCACCGCCGCGCCAACCCACAACCGGTAACAGCCGCCTATGAAAAACCCCATCGCCCAATGGTTGTTCAACAAACCGCGTCAGGCGCAAGGCGACGTAGTCGCCGCGCTGGATGTGGGGTCGAGCAAGATCGCCTGCTTCATCGCCCGCGAATCCGGCGCAGGCCAGCCGCCACGCGTCATCGGCATAGGGCATCAGGTATCGGACGGCATGCGCCACGGTTCCATCACCAACATGGACGCCCTGCAGCAGGCGATCAGCGCGGCAGTCGGTGCCGCCGAACAGATGGCGGGTGAACATATCGAACGCGTCACCGTCAACATCGCCGGATCGCACGTGTTTTCGCAAACCGTGAATATCGAACTGCCATTGAATGGCCGCGAAGTGGCCGAAGGCGATCTGCAACGCGTCATCACGCAAAGCCAATCCCTCGCCGCCGAAGAATCGCAAGGTCAGGCGCTGGAACTGATTCATACCCTGCCCGTCCATTACGCCATCGACAGCCAGAAAGGCATCCGCGATCCCGTCGGCATGACCGGATCGATGCTGCACACCCAATTGCATCTGGTCTCCGCCGATTTCGGTCCCGCCCGCACTTTGGTTGCCGCCATCGCACGCTGCCATCTGGAAGTCGAACAAATCGTCGCCGCGCCTTACGCCAGCGGCTTGGCGTGTCTGGTCGAGGATGAAATGGATCTCGGCTGCCTGATGATCGATATGGGCGCGGGCACGACCAATCTGGGTATCTTTTTCGATGGCAACATCGTCTATGCGGGCGGCATTGCCGTCGGCGGCGGCCATGTCACCAACGACATCGCGCGTGGCCTAACAACGTCGCTGGTGCATGCCGAACGCCTGAAAACGCTGTATGGCAACGCTATTCCCAGCTCGATGGATGAACGCGAAATCATTGATGTGCCGCTGATCGGCGAAGAAGCGCCGGAGAATGCGAACCATCTGCCGAAATCGCACCTGATCCGCATCATCCAGCCGCGCCTTGAGGAAATTTTCGAACTGGTGCGCGCGCGCCTCGACAAAAGTGGTTTGGCCGAAGCCGCTGGACGTCGCGTGGTGTTGACCGGCGGCGCGAGTCAGATGCCGGGCGTTCGTGAACTCGCGCAACGCATTCTCGACAAACATGTGCGCCTTGGTCGCCCACTGCGCGTCGCGCGTTCGGCATCCGCCAGCAGCAAGAGCGGCAGCGCGTCCTTCAGCGGATTGGCGGAAGCAACGTCAGGCCCTGCTTTTTCCACGACCGCAGGGCTTCTCGCCGTCGCGATGCAGCCTGAACTCGCGGCCTCCGGCGGCCTCAGCGATTTCGTTGGCGCGGGAAATAAAATCAGCCGCATGAGTCAGTGGTTCAAAAACAATTTGTGATTCCAAAAATGTTGCGCGTGATTTTTTTTGAATCAAACGCGCGCATTTTTGAATCGCACATCACGATTTCATCACGACTTCGATTCAAAAAATGTTGCAAGCTTGCAACGCATCGCGACGATACGAAGAATAATTTTCGAATTTCGATGATTACGACAAAATGTTGTTGACTATTTTTCGTGTCAGACACAACATGTAGCTCTCTACTCTAGTCACAGGAGGTCAGTCATGGCTGCTAAGAAAAAAGTTGCTAAAAAGACGACTACCAAGAAAAAAACGACTGCAAAGAAGAAGAAGTAACCCTACGCCGCCGTAAGGCGGAGTAGCTGAGCTTCAAACCCCCGTTCGGTGTGCCACGCGATCGCAGGCATGCCAAACGGGGGTTTAGTTTTTTGAGGCTCCCGTCATTCCGACGAAAGTCGGAATCCAGCGCGAGCGATAGCGAGCCGAAGACTCGCCCAACACATTGAAATAACAACAAATTACGTATTAGAACGCGCCGACGCGCGGAACTGTCTTCCCGCCTTCGCGGGAATGACGTCCGCAACGTCATTATCTAAAATTGTTCCCATTCTTAATCGCACCGCAACATCAGAAGCGTACTGTTGGAATCGTATTGATGATTTCACATGGAGAGTTTTTCATGCGCGCCGATTCCATTCGCTACTTGCACGATGCGGGATTCGAATTTAAATCCGTCGAATCGCCGGACCTTTGGACTCATCTCGAAAGCCATTTCTCCGGCGCGGGACGAATCGGTTTGCATTTCGATCCTCTGCCCGCCGACCGGATGAACGCGCTGATCGCCCAAGGCGAAGAAGCGTTGCTCGACGCGCTGGTGCGCCAGCACAAAGCCACAGGACAACTCGCCGCCGTTGCTGAAACCATCGACCTGCCTTACGTCATCGGCATCGACAGCGCGATCGGCGCGGCGGAGGCGACGCATGGCGAAGTGCTGGCGTTGATTGATCGCCCCGGCACCGTCGGTGAACGCTTGATTCATGTGTTGCCGACGCCCGCCTCCGCCCTGCCCCCGACGCGGCAAGCGACAATCGAAGGCGGCGTTTATCTCGACGGCCACACGGTTGGTTTTTACACGCTGCACCCGGGGCATCACGCCGACGAAGGCCTGTACCGCGCCACACCGACGGAAATCGCCCGCCTCGCCACCGACATGGAAACCAACGCCGACGACATCGCCCTCATCACCCGCCGCGAATGCGACGCCATGATCGCGCGGGCACAGCGGGCCTTGGGCGGAGAATTGATATAAGCGCGATGCTACTCCCCTCCCGCTTGCGGGAGGGGTGAGGGGGTGGGCGGGGAGTTTGCCACCCTTCGGTCATTCTGAAAATAAGAGCTTCTGTCACCAGCCCTCCCCTTCCCCTCCCGCAAGCGGGAGGGGTGCACGCGGGGCAACAACCATTCCCAAATATCTACCGCTTCAAATCCTGCATAATCATCAGCCGCGCCTGCCCACCGGCCATACGGGCGCGGTAGACTTGCAGGGATTCCATGATGCGCTGGACGTAATTGCGCGTTTCATAAACCGGAATGGATTCCACCCAATCGACGACATCCACATCCTTACTGCGCGGATCGCCGATTTGCGTCATCCATTCGCGTACACGGCGCGGCCCCGCGTTATAACCCGCCAGAGCCAGCACATAGGACCCTTCGAAATTATCCACCTGATTTTGCACAAAGACGGTGCCGAGGCGGATATTGTAATCAGGATCCCGCAACCGCTCTTCCCGAAACGGCATGCCAAGCTTCCGCGCGACGCCCTTGGCGGTGGCGGGCATCAACTGCATCAACCCCACCGCGCCGACGGGGCTACGCGCTTCGGGATTGAACAGGCTTTCCTGCCGGATCAGGGCATGAACGAAAGCGGGATCGGGCTGGGGCGGCAAAGCACGATCCAATAACGGAAAACCGCCCGACGCCATCAACATATTCTTCTTGCTCGCCGCCTTGCCTGCTTCGATGGCGAGGTCGGGTCGCTCCACCCGATAAGCCAGCTCCGTCAACAAGGCGAAATCGGCGCGTTGCTGCGCCGCTTCGGTGGCCGCCGTAAAGAACACCCGCACGCGGTCACGTTCGCCAATCTCGCGCAGCCGTTCCACGGCGCGGATAAGGTCACGGTTATAGAAAGCGTTACGCACGGCAGGCGGAATCGCGGGTTCCGGCGCGGCGCTGACCATCGGTTCGGCGTAAATCCGCGCGGCGGCCAGCTGGCCGTAATAAGTGATATTCAACGCCGCCGCCGTTTCATAGGCTTGCTCCGCCGTATTCTTGTCCCCATGCGCTTCATAGGTGCGGCCCAGCCAATAGGCACCGCGCGCGCGGGAAATCGGCGTCATCGCATTGTCATACAGCGTTTGGAAATGCTGCCGCGCCGCCTCCGGCTCGTCCAGAAAACGTAACGCCAGCCAACCGGCCAGAAACTCCGCCTCGGCCAAATGCTTGGCGTCCAGCGGGCCATGATTGACGGCGATTTTGTAGGCATGCCCGTAATCTTTGCGCTCGACAAAACGCCGCGCCATGATTTGCCGTTGCTCCCACCAAGCTTCGGCCTTGCCGAGGTCCGTCGGCGCGTGATTCAAAATATCCACGGCTTCGTCATCGTGGTTATTGCGGATGTGCCAACGCAGCCGTTCGTACAGCAACCCCGCATCGTCGCGCCGGTCGCTCGGCACCCGATCGACAAAGGTATCGACATTCGGTGCGCGCGCCGCCAAAGCCAACCGCGCTTCGGCCACGGCCTTGGTCTTGTCATCAACAAGCGGGTACATACGCCGCGCGGCGGCGGCCTCATTCTTCCACAACAAACGATCCAGCCGCGCCGCATGCGTTTCCACATTCAGAAAAGGCGCGAACCGCGCATGAAAGGCCGTCAGCTCATCCCCGTTCAAATCGCCGTTGATCCAGCGGGTGCGGATCAATTCCGCCACATTTTGCGTCTGGCCGGTCGCATTCAGCGCATCGATGTAACGGTAAAAGCCGATCAATGAAACCGGCGGATGCGCCGCGAACCAGCTCACCACCTGTTGCGGCGAAGCGTTGGCGGGTATCTTTTGCTCGGCAATCGCCAGCACACCCTTTAACCCCGGCCAATCGGGACTGCTGGCGATAAAATTCGCCAGCTCGTCAAACCCCGCATCGCTCCCCGGCTGGGCATAGGCCAAGCCGCGAATGACTTTGTTCAGGATCGGATCATGCCCATGCGCGGCAAAAACCGCCGCCTCCTGCACATGACCGGAATCGATCAGGGCAAAGGCGCGGCGGTAATTTTGCGCGTCGATATTGGCCGCAAAAACCGGCTCCGACACCGTGAAAAAAAACAGAAGGGTAATAAGGAAGCGTTTCATACCCCTCCAGCTAACAGATTCCCAAACCCGCGTCACCCTGCTATAGCTGGCGTATGTCAGACAAGAACAAAGCCCGCGCCGAGGCGCAACGTTATGTCGCGCTTAACCGCAAGGCGCGACACGATTACTTTATTACCGACACGGTCGAAGCCGGCATTATTCTGGCTGGAACCGAGGTCAAAACCCTGCGCAGTGGCCAAGCCAGCATTCAGGAATCCTTCGCCGCGCCCCGTGCCGGTGCGCTGTACCTGATCAACGCCTATATCCCCGAATACCAACAGGCGGGCGCGCATCTGCAACACGAAACCCGCCGCGCGCGGCAATTGCTGTTGCACAAAAAGGAAATGAACAAGCTGATGGGACAGGTCAACCGCGAAGGCGTGACCATTGTTCCCCTCGGTATCTATTTCAACAATCGCGGCATTGCCAAAGTCGAACTCGGCATCGCCAAAGGCAAACACAAAGCCGACAAACGCGCCGCCATCAAAGAACGCGACTTCAAACGCGACAAGGCAAGAGTGATGCGGGAGCGGGGTTGAGAATATTTCAATGCCTCCCTCCCGCTTGCGGGAGGGACTGAGGGAGGGCTGGTCAACAAATCTCCCGTGTTTACCAGCCCACCCCTTCCCCTCCCGCAAGCGGGAGGGGTACACCGCCGCTCTTACGATCACGTTCGTTTTGTGATATAGTTCCTCCATGTCCATCATCCCCCCCGGCCTCAGCCGGTTGTTACAGTTTTACCTGTCGGGTCCTATGCCCTGCCCCTATCTGCCGGGGCAGGTGGAGCGGAAATTATTCACGCGCCTTGTCAATGAAACCGACACCAATGCCGAAGTGAACGGGATGCTGACCCGCGCCGGTTTTCGTCGCAGCCATGATATCGCCTACCGCCCTGCTTGCGCCGAATGCAACGCCTGCACGCCGGTGCGGATTCCCGTGCGGTTGTTCACGCCGTCACGGACGCAGAAACGCATCGCGGCGCGGAACCGCGCCTTTACCTTCGCGCCGATGCCTGCCGAAGTGACCGATGAAGTCTTCGCCCTTTTCCGCGCCTACCAAAACACGCGCCACGCCGACAGCGACATGGCGCATATGACCCGCGAGGATGTGGCGCAGATGCTGGCCGACAGCACCGCCGGCACGCGGCTTTACGGTTTGCGCGATCCGGCGGGGGCGTTGCTAGGCGGTATCATCGTCGATCCGGTCGGCGATGGCGCATCGGCGGTTTACAGTTTCTTCGCGCCGGACATGCCGGAGCGCAGCCTCGGCACGCAACTCGTCCTCTCGCTCATCGACCTGATGCGGAGCGAAAATTTGCCTTACGTCTATCTGGGCTACTGGATCGCCGCCTCGCGCAAAATGGCCTACAAAGCCAAGTTCCAACCGTTGCAAGCCTTGACGCCGCAGGGGTGGGAGTTGTTGGTATCCCCTCCCCCTCGTGGGGAGAGTTAGAGCGGGGACTACTTCTGCACCAAAATCGTCGTCGAGGTCGGCAGTTGGATGCCGTCCTGATCGAACTGTTGCTTCAGACGGAAAAGGAACATCCGCTTCACCGCCCATTGCTGTCCGGGCCTTGTGCGCATGCGGGCAATGAGGGTGAGCGAGGTATCGTTGATACTGTCGAGGCCGAGAGCCTCCACCGGCTCCAAAATCATCGGCTTGAAAGCCGGATCATGCTGCATCGCCTCGCCCACCGCGCGGATGGCATTCATGGCGCGGGTGACATCGGTATCGCTGGCGACATTCACTTTGATCACGGCATAGGCGAAGCCCTTGGTCTGATTAATGACCTTCGATACTTCGCTGAAGGGCAGAATATGCAACGCGCCATCCATATCCCGAATGCGCAAGGTGCGCATGCTCATCCCCTCGACCACGCCGTTATGGTCGCCGATTTTGACGCTGTCGCCGATGGCAATGACATTTTCCAGAATGATGAAAAGGCCGGTCAGGAAATCCTTCACCAAGGTCTGCGCGCCAAAACCGACCGCGACGCCCAGAATACCCGCGCCCGCCAGCAAAGGCGCGATATTTACCCCCGCTTCCGACAACGCGACGATGCCGACAATACCCGCGAACACCACGAACAACGTGTTGCGGATCATCGGCAGCAAGGTGCGCGACCGTGCGCTGGCGGCCATCGGTTGATGATCATCCGCGCCTGACTTGGCCAGATGGCGGTCAACCACCGCGCTGAAAAATTCATAAATCAGGCCGAGGACGAAAACCGTCACCGTGATCGAAAAAGCCGATCCCGCCACATGCATCCCGACTGGCGAGGCGACAAAGGCGGTCAGATCCGCCCCCCACGCCGCCAGCAATCCGGCCAACGCCGCCACGAAAACCAAAAAGCGCAACAGAATGAATTTGATGATGGCATAGGGCGTGACGCGATCCCGTTCGCCCCGCGCTTCCCACAGGCTCAGGTGACGTAGCAACAGCAACACAACCGCCAGAATGGCCAAGGTGAAAATCGTGCCGCGCAGCATCAGGATCAAACCGTTTTGAACCCCCAGCGCGGCAATCGCGTAGCCCAGCACGAGATACACCGACGCCAGCACATGCCACCGCCGCGCAAACCACAGGCGGAGGGAATCGAGCCATGACAAATCACGCTGCGCCGCCGACAAATGGCCGCGGATCAACGCGGCGACGAAGCCGCGTTTCTGCACAATCACCACCAGCCCCAAAACCACCAAGGCAAGGCCGACGATGTTGATAAAAGCCGCCACGGCGGAATCCGGCACATGAACGGCGCGGGCCACTTCGATACAGAAATAGCCGATAATGACGATCAGACTAAAGGCGCGCAGCCAACGGAACCCGTAAATCGCCTGCGCCGTCGTCACCGGCACAAAGCGCAAACTTTCCGCCTTCGGCGACAACACGCCGCGCAAAAACGAAATCACGATCCGCGCCAAGGCCAACGCATAGACCACATTCATCGCGATAAAGCGCGGCAGTTTCTGCGTTTCGTTCTGGTTCAGCAAAGTGACCGAGGCGGCGATAAAAACGATAATCGGCAAAGCGCGCAGCAGGAACAACCCCAGCACGGCGGCGATCTTCCCCGCCACGCCATTCGGATGCCGACGACGCAACGCCCGCCGCGCGGGATACAGCAATAATTCCAAAACAAGCGCGGCCAGAAAAGAAACGCCGACCGCATCGACCATATCTCCGCCGATAGCGGCCCACCGCGCCGCGAGGCGCGGATCATTCATCTGCTGATGGAACCAATCCATAAAGGCTGGCAAGGCGGCAAAGTCGCTGACGAACCGCGTCGCTTCCTCACGCACCATTTCGGTGATGACGATGACAACGCCAAGGGCACGGGTACCAAAGGTCGGGGTGGGTTCCTGATCCGCATCGTCGGGATTAACGGGCGGCGGCGCGACGAGGCTTTGCAATTGCTCCTGCAACTGCTCGGCAATCGGCAGCGGCAACATGGCTTTGGCCGGAGGATGGATCGGCGTCATCGCCGGCGTGGCATGGGCGAAGGGTGACCCGACGACCCAAAAGACCGCGATCAACAAAGCCAAAAATGCGCAACGCAACCTGTTTTTCATAATAACTCCCAAGGCTTTCCCCAAAGCCCCTCTACCCCGCAAGGGGGAGAGGGCGGAAAAGCTTAGGTTTATTTTTGTCCTTCACAAAAATAAACCTTAGCTTTTGCGGGTGAGGGGGAAGCTGGGCATTCAAGAGCCGCCGACTCCCCCTCACCTGAAAAAACTAATGACTTACTACGTAAGTCAAAGTTTTTTCTTCCTCTCCCCCTCGCGGGGGAGAGGAGATTTTCATGCAGCCCAAGCGTTGTTTTTCATGAAACCATCCACCATTCCGACATGGCGATATTATGGCAAAATCGGGCGTATTTCCAATGCAATTGGATTTTATCTTGTTTTGTGTAGGATGGGCGGCATGAATCGCACCTCGCTCCTCCTCACCTCGCTGATGTTCGCCAGCATCGCGATCTTTATGACGCCGGACATTATCGCCATGAATCGTGGCAAAGTCCTGCAGACCATTGCCCTATGGCTGGCGATTATGCTGGGGCTGGCTGTTTTCTATAAGAATTTCGGCCCCGAAAGCCAGCATCCCCTGTTCAAAGACCCGAACGGGTACAGCCGCGAAGCACAGCCCCCCGCCGCTGCCGACGAAACGCCGGAACCGAAAACCAAAAGCTACTGACGCGTCGCCGCCGGATCATGCTGAATAACGAGGGCAAAAACCTCATCCGTTGCCGCCGCGACCGCAGCACTATCTGTTCCACGCGTGACCAAGGCGGTGCCATGCCGCCCCTCGCGCTCCCACGGGTAAGAGCCGATATCCAACTGCGGATACCGCGCCGCAATCGCCGCCAACCCTTCCGCCACTTTGCTTTCCGCTACAAAGCCTGAAACCGATTGACTGACGAATGCCACGCCATGCTGAAGCTTGGGCAGAATTTCCTCCAGCATCGCCTGCATGATCGCCGGAACGCCCGCGAGAACGAACACATTATCGAGACGATACCCCGGTGCCGCACTGATACGATTGACCACCAACTCAGCCCCCACCGGAATCCGCGCCATGCGCAACCGCGCCGGAGTCAGGGGCGTTGTGGTGTAATAGGCTTTCAGCAAATCCCGCGCCTCGGCATTTTCCTCCACCAAGGCACCAAAGGCTTTGCCGATACAATCGGTGGTGATGTCATCATGGGTGGGACCGATGCCGCCCGTAGTGAAAACATAGGTATAACGTTGGCGCAGCGCATTGACCGTCGCGACGACTTCCGCCTCGCTATCCGGCACCACCCGCGCCTCGGCCAAACGCACGCCGATCGCGCCCAATTTCTTGGCGATGTAATTCAGATTGATATCCTGCGTCCGGCCAGAGAGAATCTCATTACCGATAATCAGGACAGCGGCGGTGGGTGATGTGTTCATGTAACGACTATAGCGGGTTTTCATTCATCGCACTATGACAACCGCGCGAAAATCCCCCTCCCCTACGGGGAGGGGTTAGGGGCGGGGTTTAGGCAACCATCAAG
>Ga0265331_10002891_pt1 | contig 11346 bp, 21 predicted proteins | sample 41923metaG_FD_202088 | JGI IMG/M metagenome (GOLD analysis project Ga0265331, IMG submission 202088) | Rhizosphere microbial communities from Carex aquatilis grown in University of Washington, Seatle, WA, United States - 4-19-23 metaG | ecosystem: Host-associated > Plants > Roots > Rhizosphere...
TTTTCGGCCCCTATCCGCAGGGCTTATCGTCGAGGAAGTGGAGCACCCGCCTCGCGGGCATCACGTGTGATCGCACGGCCGACAGCGTTCGCGATCTTGACGTCATAGCTGAAGCCGCGAGGCGGATCGATCTTCACACCCTCGTCGAACCAGCCCACGCCTTCACCTTGCGCTTGCATTGCGCCCTTGTAGCCAGCTTTCTCTGCGGAGAACGTCGCGAAGATCTCCGCCAACTGATCGTCGGTGAGGGAATCACGGACCTGCTTCGTGAACTTCTTCGCGACAGCGCGAACGGCCGGCGGCGGATCACCCAGCACACGATCCCAGTGACCCCCGGGTCCCGGAGACAGCGCGCGGTACGCAGCCATGAAGGCGGCTTCCTTGCGTGCATCTCCAGCTTCTCGCGCGTCCTCGGCGAGATTCTCGACCTCGGAGATGTACGGGCTCGCCCAGAAAGCGAACGCGGCCCCTTTGGTGAAAGCTTCCCAGTCGTAGTCTTTTTTCGTCGCGTGTTCGTGACGCGGTGTTGCGTGCACACGTTTCGGAGCACTCCTCGCCGAGGAGGACTTGGGTTGCACCGTGTCGATCGTGACCCACGCTCCGGACGGGAAGCGCTCCTGGATCTCCATCGGACTGCTCACGGCACTGGTCCAGTATGCGGCGGAGGCACGGGCGTCTTTGAGCGTCTCGTCGTGAGAAGCCACGCGGCGCGTGCTCGGCTGGAGAACGCGAAAGCTGCCGGTCGGCTTGGCCCTGCTGAATCGCGCGCCGCTGCTGTAGCTCATGGACCGACAGTAGCAAAACAGCGTCGACTCCGCCTGTTTGTTGCCTTGGGGATCAGGCTCTGCGCTCTCCCCACACCGTGCGGAAGCCCTCGAAGCGACCTGGTGCTCCGCCGCTGTGGATCGGCTTGGCGAGGCGCCGCAGGAAGCGCTCGTCGTCCTTGCTCTGCCTGTCGGCGCGCACGAACACCTCGCGGTCGTCTTGCAGGCGGACGATGAATTGAACGCAGGAGCTGCCCCAGCAGTAGAGCTTGCCGAGCTGGGCGACGTCGGCCTGCTCGAACGTGACTGCGGCGCCGCCGGGCCAGGGGCAGCCGGTGTTCGAGAGGGCCTTCTCGACGCCGCTCATCATCGGCGCACCGAGGTGTGGGCCGGTCGACCCGACGCTTCCCAGAAGAGGACGTCCTCCTTCTCTCTCTCGGCCTCTTCCGCGCCCCACGAGTCCATCAGCTCGCGGAGCGTGTCGCGGTCGGGCACCTCGTCCCACAGGGCCAGGTTGATCGACCCGCGCGCTTCGACGCGCTGAGCGAAGCGCTCTGCCTGCCCGCGCGCCTGGTGGTTCGGGCAGAAGAACCCCTCGTCGCAGCGGACGGCTCCCTCGATGCGGTGGCCGCGCAGCACGTAGCGCTTGCCGTCAGTGCCGCGTACCTCGAACGACCAGTCGTAGCAGTAGCCGACGGAGTCCTCGAACTGCACCGCGTAGAGCGGCCCCTCGACGGCCGAGCAGGACTGGATGGCGATCCGCGGCGCTTTGTTGTTCGTCGTCATGCCACGTCGTAAGTGCAGCGGCTGTTCCACGACCTGACACGTCCTACGAGGAGACGACCTAGGTCTCTCGCGATGCGTCAAGCTTGCGGAGGGTCGTCCCTGGGTGACGGGGCACCCGTGTCTCGAGAACGCCGCAGCGCTGCGAACCGTGAACGGCGGGCACGGGTAGGTGATCACCCGAGCTCTCGCGTACCGCTGTTCTGGGACTTTGCCTGCACTCACTTTGCTGTCAGGATGGCGCGGCGGTTGCTCTTGGAACGAGTCATGGCGCAGACGAAGAAGCAGCGACACTCGAAGGAGCAGAAGCTGCTCGACGCGGTGACCCACGCGGCCTCGTGTCTCAAGGAGGCGGGAGAGCCTCTCCACGGTCTGGGCCCGAGCGCCCGCTACGCCTCAGCGTTCGACCTCTACGGGCATGCGCTGAGGGACCTCCTCGCCCATGAGTGCCCGCTTCACGTCGCCGACTGGAGTTGGGATGGCTACGAGGGCAACTTCCACTTCTACTGGGAGTTCGGGACGCAACTCGCGCAGCCCGGCGCGGCGTACGAGCACGACACACGCTTCACGGCGATGCGCAGCGCAGCGCGCCTCGACCCTGCGAAGCCCCTGCTCGAAGAGCTGGCGCGCCTGCGCGCCGAGGCGTCCCACTACGAGGAGCTGCGCAACGCGGTGGTGCGCTGGGCCAGCGACGCGCGTGTGACCGCGCGGGTCGCGGCGCGCGCAAGGCAGTCCCTCGCGACGACGCCGGCCCCGGCCGAGGAGTGCGCGTCGTGAGTCGCCGGGTCATCCTGGAATGGTGCGAGGTCGGTCAGCGCTTCGGGTGCCAAGGGCTCGTGCTGGATGCACGCACGCGCCGGGTGCTTCATCGGACGCGGGTCCGTCCGTACGGGATGCCGTCGACCGTGCTCGGTGACGCGGGGGCGCACGCGGCGGCAAAGGACTGGGCGGTGCTCCCATGAGGGACCTTCCCAAGCCCAAGCTCAAGAAGCTCGCGAAGACGCTCGACGACATGCTGGGCGCGTTCGACGAGGAGATCCACAAGCTCGCCGAGCAGGCGCGCTCCGAGATTCTGCCGTACTTTAAGGCGCACGACTACGACTACGCGGCGGGTAACGGCCAGTGGTTCATCTCCAAGCCGTCCTCCGTCGGCGCTCCCTACTACAGGGAGGACGACTACGTCGCGCACGACGACCTGCCCGCGAACATCCGCGAGTTGCTCATGCTCGATGTCGGGCTGACGAACGCCTGCCTCGGGTACTACATCCGGGACATCAAGCGGGGAGAGTGGTAGTGGCCCTCGCTCCGCTGGCAGCGCCCTGCACGACGCGCGAGGATGAAGGCACCCTCGGCGGCGAAGGACCCCAGTGCCTCGACAGCGAGACGATGCCGTGAGTCGCACCCTCAAGCGTGTTCCGTTGGACTTCTCGTGGCCCGAGCAGAAGGTCTGGAAGGGCTACGTCAACCCGTACGCGAAGCTCTCGAAGCACTGCCCGGACTGCGCGTACGGCGAGCACGGCCCCCGGGGCTACTCCCCGCGAGCGTACCGCTTCTACCAGGAGTGGTACGGCTACGTCGCGTTCGATCCGGTCGCCTACGGCGCCAAGCCGATCACGGTCGACCACCCGCGCATCCGCGCGCACGCGACGGCGCAGGTCAACCGCAGTCCCGAGTTCTACATGACCCCCGAGGAGCGCCGTCGCGAGCGCCAGAACCTCCAGAAGGCGGGTATCGACCTCATCGAGCTGATGAAGACGACCGAGGAGCTGAAGGCCGAACTTGACGCACCGCCCGGTGACCTCGAAGACCTCCAGCAGCCGGGGCTCGTCAGGATCGGCGGTCACCGTGGTGCCGCCATCGAGCGCGAGGTCCGGCGCCTCTACGAGCAGTGCATCAAGGGGCACTGGTGCCACCACCTCACCCAGGACGACGTCGACGCGCTCGTCGCCGCCAGTCGCCTGCCCGAATTCACGCATCGGCCCGTCAACCAGGAGCAGGTCGAGAAGCTCAAGGCCCAGGGGGTGGCAGGGGGCTCCGGCTATTGGCTCGACGAGCCGAACGGCTACTGCCCGACCGCCGACGAGGTGAACGCTTGGGCACTATTCGGGATGGGGCACGACGCGATCAACCAGGGGGTCTGCCTCGCTGCACGCTGCGCGCGCGAGGGGGTCCAGGTCGAGTGCCCGACGTGCGTCGGCAAGGGCAGCTACTGGCCCGACGTGGAGTACGACGACCTGCCGCGGCTGGTCGAGGGGCTGCTCAAGCCGGAGCAGATCCTCGCGATCAAGCCCGTCGGCAAGCTCGTGCCGTCCGACGTCGTCGGCAAGCTCTACGAGGAGTGGGAGGACTACGAGCCGCCCGCGGGTCCCGGCTACCAGCTCTGGGAGAAGGTCTCCGAAGGCAGTCCGGTGTCCCCGGTGTTTGGCACGTTCGACGATCTGTGCGCGTGGGCGGAGGGGCACTCGGTCGCCGGCCGTCTCCTCTCGAAGGAGCAGTGGAAGAGCATGCTCGAAGCCGACTTCGTCTACACCGTGCACGAGACCCGCGGTGGGGTCACCCTCATCTCCGTGTGAACTCCATGCCTGACCCCAACCCCAACGTCGGTGAGATGCCCGCTGCGCGGGCGCAGTGCCCCTGGGAGCCCGCGGCGATCGTGCGACTCCGCATCGAGCGCGCTGCGTACGAGCGCGCGGGTCGCCCGCGGGGCTACTTCTTCCGGCAACGCGCGGATGTCGAGGCCGAGCTGGCCGAGGTCGCGCGGCGTCTCGGGAGGCCGCGGTGAGGCGCCCGAAGGTCCTTTCGCTCGGCGGTGGCCTCGACTCGTGGGCGATGTTGCTCGACGCCGAGGTCCGCGGGGAGCTGCCCGACGTCGTCGCGTTCGTGGACGTTGGTGATCCCGAGGACCGCGCCACGCACCCTGGCGAGTGGGACGGCACGTACCGTCACGTCGAGGAGGTCGTCCGGCCGTGGTGCGCGGCGCGCGGGATCGAGTTCGTCGAGGTCAGCGCGCGCACGGGCTACCTGATCCGTCCCGAGAACCAGGCGTCGCGATCGCTGTTCGGCTGGCTCTGGACGATGGGTCAGATCCCAGTCGCGGGCCCCAACCGGATCTGCACGCGGATCGCCAAGGTCGAGCGTTTCGAGCGGTGGCTCGACGACCGCTTCGCCGGTCGCGAGGTCGAGGTCTGGATCGGCTTCGACGCTGCCGAGCAGGCCCGCGTCGACAACGACCCGAACGCCGGCAAGCCGCGCGGTGCGACGGGGCTCAAGGCGCGCGCGGGAGACTCCCTCGGCGCGCAGCTCCACAACGCCTTCCGCTGGACGAAGGTGCTCGCGTTCGCCATGACGCACGCGGGGCGCGTGAACCGCTTCCCGCTCATGGAGCGCGGGCTGTGCCGCTGTCGCTGCGAGGCGCTGGCTCGCGCGAGCGGCTACCCGGTGCCGCGGAAGTCGGCGTGTATGGCGTGCCCGTACGGGTCGCGCGGCGACTGGAAGACGCTCGCCGCCGAGCGCCCGGCGGTGTTCGCGTACGCGGTCGAGCTGGAGGCGAAGAAGCCTCCCACGACCAAGAACGGGATCAAGCTGTCGATCATGGACTTCGACAGCCGGACCAAGACCGGCAGACCGCTGCCCGTGTTCGTGAGCCGGCCGTACCGCGCGAAGGTCGTGCCGTGCACCGTGTGCGGCGCCGCGCAGCGCGCGACGAAGGCGGCGGGCTGCGGCTACCTCGAAGAGGGCCGCGCGGTGACGGAGGCCGCGTGAGCGCCGTGCCGCGAGGCGTGTCCTGCACGGCACGGTGGCGACGTCGATCGTCGCGGGTCGAACACGGGTGGGCCGCTACCCAGGCTGCGTCATCGCGTGGTTGCACGGGCGTCGGATCGGCACGGGCGATGCTTTGGAAGAGGGCATGACGACCACGGCGCTCTTCGGTCCCGACTGCCCGATCACCAAGGCGCTCGCGGGGCAGCCCCAGCTCGCGGTCGCCGATCGCGCGACCTATGATCGGATCTGGGCCCGGCTCGCGCGTGCCGACAGCGATAAGCGTCGCGCAGAGAAGCGGGGCGACGCGGCGAAGCTCGCCGCCGCCAAGCGCGCGATCGCCCGCGCGACAGGCGCACGGGACGCGCTCCTGGCTCCCGTGATCGGGCACCTGTGGGCGCCCGCCCGCATCATCGCCACGTTCGAGGCGGACTGGCACGGGAAGGCCGGTGCTGGAGTCCACCGCCACGCCTGCGAGATGGTCCTCGACCACAAGGACCTGTCCGGTCCGCAGTACCGGACCGTGCGTGTGCTCAAGGACGAGGGTGGACCGCCCACGAACGCACGCTCCGCGCCCGACGCGATGGGCGTCGCGTGGTTCGCGATCGAGGCGCAGATCCGCTGCGGGCAGATCGTCGTGCTCGACGAGGAGCCGTCGTGAGCGCGCGCTCCGTGACGCTGAAGGACGTGCGGGACGCTGCGCTGATCGGGCAGATTGTCGGCGAGGCGTCGATGGCGGACGCCCCGACCATCTGCCTCGGTGAGGGGTGCGGGCACCCGCTTGAAGAAGACTGCGTTGCGTCCGCGCTTGGCGCCTCGGGTGGCGCGTACGACCTCTGGCTCTGCGCCAGCAACGCGATCGCGACGACGCGCAACGAGCGCGCAGCGGAGATTGCCGACGCCGAAACGTCGGACGCGAAGCTGCGGCTCAAGAAGCTCTACGCTTGGGTCGACGGCGTCTGCGGGTCGATCGAAGACCTCGCCACGGCCGAGTTGCATGCAGCGTCGTTGCTCCGCGACGGGGACATCCCGCCCGGCTGGAGTATCGAGTTCTCGCCCGCCGTGGAGGACCAGTGAGCAACCGCAAGGCGCACCGTCGCGAGCGCAGCTTCCGTCGGGCCGAGCGCTTCACCGCGCATCGGCACCGCCGTCCCGGACGCAGTGAGCGAACGGCGCGGCAGGTCGAGGAGCGCCACGAGCGGCGCAGCGCCCGGAGGCTTGTCCGCGAGTGCTTCACGGAGGAAGTGTGAAGATGAAGACGCGCCACGAGCGCTTGGGGCTCCGCACCATCGAGTTGGAAGGGCGCTACCTCTACGAGGTGACCGCGAAGACCGGCGATGGTCAGACGGCGACCGCCGTTGTCGCGGCCGACACCGAGGGGAAGGCACGCACATGCTTGATGGCGGTGCAGACGACGATGCACCTGCGCGGGCAGCTCGTGACATTCGAGGTCCGCCAGGTCGGAGGCGCGGCGTGACCATCGAGCAGTGGCTGGCGGTGTTCGCCGCGGGGCATCGTGACGCGCGCGGCGTTTGCAAGGAACCTTGCGCTCGCGCCGAGGACGCGCTGGACGTGTGCGGTGTGGTCATGCTCGTGGTGCTGGGCGTGTTCCTGGTGCTCAGGAGCGTGGCGTGACGACCGGCCAGTGGTTCGCGTGGGTGGTGCTCGGCGCGTGGCGGTACGACGCGCGTGGGTGCTACATCGAGTCGCGCACGCGCGCCGAGGACGAGTTGGAGACGCGGCTCTGGTGCTTCGCGAGCGGTCTCGACCCCGAGGGTTGGCGCGGGTGGTGCTCCTCCGACTACGAGGCGCTTCCCGAGGAGCTGGCATGATCTACGTTGTGACGATCCAGGACAAGACGCTCTACGGCGAGCCCGACATCGCGCTCGCGGTCGTCGACGCGCCCGACGAGCAGGCCGCGGCCCGTGCCGCGTACCCGACGATCGAGCAGCTCGCCGACGCGGGACGCGGGCGATGCGTGCCGCATGTACGCGCGATCGAGCCCGGGAAGTTCTACCGGCTCGGGGCGCTCGTCAGGCTGGCGTTTGACCCGAACGCGGAGACGCAGATCGATCCTGCGCACAAGGCGCAGATCGAGGGGGTGCTCGGCCGAACGCTGCACGCGGACGAGCTGGTGAGGGTGGATGCCCTGAGCCGCATCTCGCCTGTGGAGCGTCTTGTCGCCGAGGAGTTGGCGCGCAAGCAGATCGTGCTCTGCGCGCTCTATCTGCGGGCCGTCGCGCCAGTCGGCATGGGTGAAGCGATGCGCTTCATCGACGCGCTGCTCAACCCGAGGAGCACGGAAGCGTGATGGACCTCATGGAAGGGCTGGAGGAGCGCCGCGGCGTCAACGTCGGCTTCTTCTACCTCCGGGCGAAGGGCGCGGAGGCGACGTGCAAGGTCCAGGTGTTCGTCGAGGCAGACGGCGACGTCCGGCACGTGTGGGATGGCGAGCGCTGGCGCGCCTACGAAGCGTTCGAGCCCGCGGACGTCCTGGAGGACGCGATCGAGCAGTGCAGGGCGTTCAACGGGGCGCTTCAGTGAAGCGCGACGACATCGTCGTCATGCTCAAGCATGGCCACGAGCGCGAGCTTTGGTGCGTGCTCGCATGCGGACCGAAGACCTTCGACCTGGTCGCGTACAGCGGCTACGTCGAGCGCCACAAACATGGCAACGTCGCGACGCGACCGGCGACCGCCGCGGACTTCCACGGCGACGAGGAACACCAGACGACACACCTCCGCAAAGAAGCCGCAGCCGCACGCGAGGAGCGCCGAACCGGCGCACGCGTCAAGAGAGGGCAGGTATGGCCAAGCCACTGAGTCCCTCGACAGGAGCAGACCTCGGCGCGTTCGTCTGTCCCATGACGCATGAACACCGCAACCACCCGCTCGGTGGCGGCGCCTCTACCCCTTCTTCTCACCGAAGATCCTGCGCGACATCGAGTTGGCGTACATCCTCGCGAAAGCCGCGCACCGATCGCAGACGCGCAAGGAGCTCAACGATCTCGGCGAGCCCGTGCGGTACTTCGAGCATGTGCGCCGCGCCACCCTCATCGGGATCGACCTCGCGCAGATCGTCCGGCCCGACACCGTGATCGCCAGCATCCTGCACGACGCACGACGGCATCGAGGACACGCGCGACCTGCGCCCCGAGATGATCGAGCACGTCTTCGGCGCCGACGTCTGCGGGGTCGTGAAGGTGCTCTCGAAAGATCCGAAGGAGGGCTACCTGGAACGCTTCTACGTCTGCACGGCGTTGCCTAGGAATCGATAACGAGGCAAGTGTTCAAGGGCAGCACGTCTGATTGATGGGCAGCTAGCATGGTCGCCAGATTGGCTGATCCAACAAGTTGCGTCTCGCTAGAGCGGCCTCGGCATGTTGCCGACACAGCCACTTCGAGTGACCAGGCGTTGACGTAGCTACGACGCACATCGTCGCAGCGCGCGAACACTGGCGCTTTTCGCGGCCGAGTTTGTGTGGAAACGGAGACCGATCGACAACGGTCTCCTCGCAGCGCAGCGTGTCCGTCATCGCTTCCGCGCTCGCTTCAGGAACGCCTCGACCGCCGACAGAGCAAGCATCACCGCGATCTCCTCGTTCACCTTCGCGTTGGACATCCCCAACGCCCTTGCCTTGTCCGCAGTTTCTTCGAGGTACTTGCGGGCGGCCTTCTCGAAGGTCCCGCGCTCATCCGCCAATAGCCAGTACCGCGTGCTTGGGTCTTTGACCTGTTCAGCCGCGAGCCGCACGATCTCTCGCGCTCTCACGCCACGCGCGTGCCCGACGGGATCATCCTCGTGTGACGCTTTCCTCGTCGCGTGATGCGTCGATGTCTCTGTACGCTCAACGTCGAACACTTTGGAAGCAAGGTAGGAACGTCGCACCATCCCTCCAGCTTCCTTCGCGCTACGGGCCACGATCTTGACCCTGGCGCCTTCAAGGATCGGCGCTTCTTCAATACGGAGGCTGTCCGATGCCATGCGGATGATGTCACCACGCCGCAGATCGGTCGCCGGAATGGAAACCACGGTCACCGGATCTCCGTACGAGTCGCGCGCGGTCTTGACCATGACGCCAGTCTACCGGCGCTGGGGACAGAATGCGACTTCTGTGCGCATTCTGTCCCCGGCTACTTGACGAGCTTCAGGACGGCCTCGCGAGGCTGATCCTCGACGACGGTCTCCTCGTCGGTGAAGTCACTCGGCGGTCTCCCGCAGTGCGGGCACGTCCGTGGCGACAGGAGCGCGCCCGCGAGCAGGTCGTCGATCCCCACGTCGGTCAGCCGCGCGACGCTGTACGCGAGCCTCGCGGTCACGTCGCGTCCGCGCGCGTTCGTGACCTTCACGAGCGAGTCGACCGCGCCGACCTTGTCGATCGCTTCGAGGTTCTTCTTGCTGAGGTATGCCTTGTCGGCACTCACTTCCTTGACCGCGAACCGCTGCGCCGTCGCGACGAGTAGCTCGGGCAGGAGCGGACAGTCCGCTTCCGGCGACACCTTCGCGCTCGTGACGACGTTCGTCACGGTGCCGTCTGCACCGACTGGCGCCCGTACTTCGTGAAGGCGTGCGACCGACTCGACAACCTTCGCTCCATGGAGGGGTCCACCGTCGAGTTCCGTCGGAAGCAGGTGGCCGAGACCCGCGACAAATACTACCGGCTGTTCGACCGCATGGTCACGCTGACTCCGGAGGAGTACCGCGACGGTGTCCGGCGCCTTCGCGAGCATGTCAGTCAAGCGGTCGCCGCAATCCCACTCGACTGAGAACTTGGAGCACGCTATGACCCGCATCTTCACGCTCGAGTACGAGCACACGTGGCCGACAACGTGCTGGCCAGACGACCTCCCCCTCGCGCCCGGTGTCTTACGGGAGGTCTGGGGCGATTCCGCCGGGAAACCTACGGGTCAGAGGTTCCTGCGGGATGTGCCGGGTGTGCGGGACCAAGAGCACGCCTGGGAGATCGTACGCGCTGACGCGCGGCCGGGCTTCGGGACCATCCTGCACGCGGTGACGCCGAGACCGGCCACGTACGTCAGCCAAGGGTTCCGCCGGGCCGATCGTAGTCGTGCCCTCTGAACGCTGCGAGTTCTGTGGCAAGTTCGGCGCGCGACGCAACGTGTTCGATCGCGGGCCGAACGGTCACGGAGGACGTGACCTCCTCACATTCTACGAATGTGCGCGATGTGAAGCTAAGCGTCGATCGTCGACGCCCCCGGGTCCCCCGGGTCACCGAACACCCGACTCCTGAGCGCCACGGCGTGCCGGCGACGCCACGGCTAGGTGGCCCTGGCCCTGGCGCCGTCGTCTCTTGGAGGACTTACCGGGGGCATGGGACCGGTACGCGGGTTGCTACTCTTAGATTGCAGGCGACGCTGAGTCGCCACTGACCCTCGCTGAAAGGACCAACGTCATGACCGTCACTGATACCGACACCACCACGAATCTCGAGGCTTCCCTCACCAAGTTGTCCGACACGATCGCGCCGCTCGTCGCCGCGCACGCCGCTTCTGAGGAGGCCAAGACTGACGAGCTGGCCGCGCAGGTCGCGCTCGTGGCGCGGATCCTGGAGATCGCGCGCCCCGCCGTGCGCGCTCTCGGCTCGCGCCCCAAGACGTCCAACGACTACATCGCCGGGGAGGGCGACGTAGGATCGACGCGCGCGAGCTGGCGCGGGTTGATCCTCACGTGCACGACGAAGGAGCTGGGGCCGTCGCGCGACAAGCTGCGCCGCGACGACAACGACGGCACCTACGAGGGCAGGGACGTGTTCCTGCGCGATGACGGCCAGCTCGTCGAGTTGGCCTACTCCGGGTCGTGGAGTAACTGGCAGGGATCGCGCTGCGGCTGGACGACCGAGGAGCGGACGATCACCGTCGAGGCGTTCTGCCGGAATTGGGCAACGTCCGCGCCTGATCGTCTGGTCGTGCAGCTGCAAGCGCTCGCTGACGCGGCGGGAGATCGCGACAAGGTGACGAAGGTTTCGCGCGCGCGTGCCAGCAAGTACCGCGCGATCCTGGCGCTGCTGTAGGGGGGCGTC
>Ga0265331_10002896_pt1 | contig 11340 bp, 7 predicted proteins | sample 41923metaG_FD_202088 | JGI IMG/M metagenome (GOLD analysis project Ga0265331, IMG submission 202088) | Rhizosphere microbial communities from Carex aquatilis grown in University of Washington, Seatle, WA, United States - 4-19-23 metaG | ecosystem: Host-associated > Plants > Roots > Rhizosphere >...
GAATTGGAGCGGTTGAATAAGCTTGCAATCGCTTCTAGCCCCGCAAGCGACACGGTTTGGACCGATCGCGTTAAGCACGCGATGCGGCCTTTGCTCCTGCAGGGCGAACCGACGAGCGCTACGATGGTGGCGTTTCTGGGCGTCTCGAAGCGAACGCTGTATCGACATCTCGAGGCCGAAGGCGCAAGCTTTCAGCCTCTGCTCGATCAGGTGCGCTACGGCATGGCGAGAGAGCTATTGACGATCACGGAACTGTCGATAAGCGAAATTGCCGATGCGCTGGCCTACTCGTCGCATTCCCACTTCACGGGAGCTTTCCGCCGATGGAGCGGGTCCACGCCGAGCGAATGGCGCGCGGCTCTGCGCAACGACGCCGAAGCCAGCGATGAGTCGGATGCGCCGCCTCGGCGTGAGTAACGATCATCCCCGCGGCTAAGCCCGTCGGCCCGCAATGAGTGTCGCCGTCAAAGCGGTCGCCAGGCGCCTGTTCATTTCGCTCTCCGTTTTGAGTGGGCGTAAGCTGCCTTGGATGTAAATGGCCCCTGCCCCGTTTCAAGCCGGGTTCTCGCGCGGCCAAGCTTCACTTTTCGACTTTCATGGAGCAGTTGTGGGGTTTGATCCGCCCCTGTTTGATCGGCCAGACGCTGGGGCATTGAAGGACAGGATCGCCGCGATGACGAAACGCCTCCTGTTGTTTGTCTCTCTCGGGATTTTGCCGATGCTCGCCGCCTGCGGCAGCGCGATCGAGGACGAGCGCACGCCGACATCGGTCGCTTGCAGGCTCGGGCCCGACTGCGACCACAAATGGGCGAGAGCGGTCTTTTGGGTTCAGCAAAACGCCTGCTACAAGATCGAGAAGGTCGACCCCGCGCGCATCCAAACCTTCGGCCCCTATGGAAAGAGCGAGGGGACCGCGATCACGATCCAGAAGGTCCTGACAGGAGACGGAGGGGCGCAGCTCTTCATCAACGTCAGTTGCGCCAATATCGTCACCTGCTATCCGAGAGTGGCGGCGCAGAAAATATCTTTTCTGGAATATGTGAGCGGGGCCTCGAACCTGGTCGTCCCCATGCACCCTCCATTTCCGCAAGCCCATCCGATCCCCGGGCTCGGCGATCCGTCCGTGCTGTTGCGCTGAGCCGGCGAAGAGGGACTGGCCGGCTTGATGGAGCGCTGCGCCACCCTACCTCCCGCCTGTCCCGTCCGCCCAGGGTGAAGCGACGTCATGACGCTCCCTACCTCATACGCTGCGCTAGATCAGCGCTGCATCAACGCGCTTCGGTTTCTCGCCGTCGACATGGTGCAGAAGGCCGACAGCGGCCATCCGGGCCTTCCGCTTGGGGCCGCGCCTATGGCCTATGTGCTGTGGTCGCGCTTTCTCAAGCACAATCCCAAAGACCCGAAATGGAATGACCGGGATCGCTTCGTTCTGTCGGCGGGTCACGGCTCCGCACTGCTTTACGCTCTGCTGCACCTCTCCGGCTATGATCTGCCGCTCGAGGAAATCAAACGCTTTCGGCAATGGGAGAGCAAGGCTCCCGGCCATCCCGAACGGGGGCTGACGCCGGGCGTCGAGATCACGACCGGGCCGCTCGGTCAGGGCTTCGCCAATGCCGTGGGCTTCGCCATTGCGGAGCGCCATCTGGCCGCGACCTTCAACCGTCCCGGCTTCGAAATTGTCGATCACCGCACCTTTTCGCTCATGAGCGACGGCGACATGATGGAGGGCGTCGCTTCCGAGGCCGCGTCACTCGCGGGTCATCTGCGACTCGGCAAGCTCATCTGCCTCTATGACGAGAATCACGTCACGCTCTCGGCCGGAACCGATGTGGCCTATACGGAGGACTGCGGCGAGCGGTTCGAAGCCTATGGCTGGCATGTGCAGAAGGTCTACGACGGCAACGATCTCGCTGCGCTCCATTTGGCCTTGCGAACGGCCTGCGAGGAGACGGAACGTCCTTCGCTGATTCGTGTGCGCACGCATTTGGGCTACGGCTCGCCGCACAAGCAGGACACGTTTGAGGCGCATGGCTCGCCCCTGGGCGAGGACGAGGTGCGTTTGACGAAGCAAAATCTCGGCTGGCCCACCGAGCCTACATTCTTCGTGCCGGATGACGTCGCCAGCCATATGCGCGAAACGATCGAGCGCGGCGGACAGATTCAAAGTAACTGGAACGACGACTTCGAGGCTTACGAAGAGAAATACACCGACCTCGCGAACTCTCTGCAACAGGCGTGGCGCGGGGAGCTTCCTGAGGGCTGGGACAGCGACATTCCCGAGTTCAAAGCCGACGCCAAGGGCGAAGCCACGCGCGTCTCGGGCGGCAAGGTCATGAACGCGATCGCCCCCAAGCTTCCCGCGCTCATCGGTGGCTCGGCGGATCTCAATCCTTCAACCTACACCGCGCTGAGGGGACTGGGTGACTTCGAGTCGCCGAGCATGCCCCCAACGCAGCAGACCAACGGCGTCTGGAGCTACGCCGGACGCAATATCTGGTTCGGCGTGCGCGAGCATGCGATGGGCGCCGTGGCCAATGGCCTCGCGGCGCATGGCGGTGCCCTGCCCTTCGGCGCGACCTTTCTCATCTTCTCCGACTATATGCGCCCGCCGATCCGGCTCGCGTCGCTCATGCAGCTGCATGTCGTCTTCGTCTTCACGCACGACAGCGTTGCGCTTGGCGAGGACGGGCCGACCCATCAGCCCATCGAGCAGCTCGCGAGCCTGCGCGCCATCCCCGGTCTTACGGTCATAAGACCCGCTGACGCCAACGAGACGGCGCAGGCTTGGCGGGTCGCCGTCGCCGCAGAAAACCGGCCTGTCGCTCTCGCGCTGTCGCGTCAGAAAGTTCCGACGCTCGATCGCAGCCGCTATGCGTCGGCGGACGGACTGCGCCGCGGCGCCTACGTCCTCGCGGACGCGGCCAACGGCAAGTCGGACGCGGTGCTGATCGCGTCAGGCAGCGAGGTCAATCTGATCGTCGAGGCGCAAAAGAAGTTAAGGGAACGCGGGATTCACGTCCGCGTGATTTCCATGCCGAGCTGGGAACTCTTCGAAGCACAGCCGAAGGCCTACCGCGACGCGGTTTTCCCGCGAGACGTTTCCGCGCGGCTTGCAGTCGAGGCTGGCGCCTCGCAAGGCTGGTTTCGCTATGTGGGAGACCGCGGAGGCGTCCTGGGCCTCGATCATTTCGGCGCTTCGGCGCCGGGCGAGGTTTTGCTGAAAGAGCTCGGCTTCACCGTGGAGAATGTCTGCAGGCACGTCGAGGCCTTACTCTAAGCCGGCGAAACATCGAGGGTCGCGCCATGAGTCCAATGAACACGCTGAGCGACTGCGGCCAATCGGTATGGATCGACTTCCTCAAGCGAAGCTTCGTCGAGGGGGGGGAGCTGCGCATCCGCATGCAGCGCGACGCGCTGAGGGGCGCGACCTCCAATCCCTCGATCTTCGAGAAGGCGATCGGCGAGAGCAACGAATATGACGCGGCGCTGAAGAGCTTTCAGTCGCAAGGCGATCACAGCATATCGGAGATCTACGAGGCTCTGGCCTTCGAGGACATCCGCAACGCCGCCGATACGCTGCGTCCGGTCTATGACCAGACGCAAGGGGCGGACGGATACATCAGCCTCGAATGCTCGCCCTATGTCGCCAACGACACCGAGGCAACGCTGAACGAAGCGCAGCATCTGTGGCGCGCCGTGGGACGGCCCAATCTGATGGTCAAGGTCCCCGCCACGAGCGCCGGCCTCCCCGCGATCCGCGCGCTCATCGCGCAGGGAATCAACGTCAATATCACGCTGCTGTTCTCGGTCGACGTCTATGAGCGGGTCGCCGACGCCTATATGTCGGGCCTTGAGGCTCTGCTGGAGGCAGGCGGCGACGTGTCGAAGGTCGCAAGCGTCGCGAGCTTTTTTGTGGGCCGCATCGACTCCGCAGTGGACAAACGGCTCGAGGACGCAAAGACGGAAGGCGCCACGCAACTCAAGGGCAAGGCGGCCATCGCGAACGCCAAACTCGCTTATGCGCTGTTCAAGTCGCTCGTCGCCGGACCGCGCTGGGGGCGGCTCGCAAAGGCCGGGGCAAGGGTGCAGCGCCTGCTCTGGGCTTCGACCAGTACGAAAAATCCAGCCTATCGGGATACGCTCTATGTCGAAGAACTGGTGGGACGGGATACGGTCAACACTTTGCCGCCCGCGACGCTCGACGCCTTCCGGGACCATGGCGTCGTCACGGCGGATGCAATCGAACGCGATTTTCCCCAGGCCCGCGCCGACCTCGCGGCGCTCTCCGACTTTGGCGTAAACCTCGACGAGGTCACAACCGAGCTCACGGAGGATGGCGTTCGTCTGTTTGCCGACGCCTTCGACAAGCTGCTCGGCGCGGTGGCGCAGCGACGGCTCGGGCTGCTCGACGGCCCGCAACCCGGATTCGCCATCGGCATGAATTCCTGCGATGCCCAAAAGCGCTATGAGCATGAGCTCGAGGTTTGGCGCAAGAACGGTTCCATCCGCCGCCTCTGGGCAGGCGACGCGTCGCTCTGGACCGGCGCGGACGAAGCCCGATGGCTCGGCTGGCAGCGCATCGTCGACTGTGAGCTCGCGGGCGCGGCAGAGCTCGAGGATTTCGCCGTTTACGTGCAGCGGCAAGGCTACTCCGACGTGCTGCTCCTCGGCATGGGCGGCTCGAGCCTCGCGCCGGAGGTGCTGGCGGAGACATTCGGGCGCCAGCCGGGATGGCCGAAGCTGCGCGTGCTCGACAGCACCGATCCTGCGCAGATCGCCGCGACCGAGGCGGCGCTCGACCTCGGCAAGACGCTGGTGATTGTATCGTCGAAGTCCGGCGGCACTCTGGAGCCGAACATTCTGCTGGACTATTTCTTCGAACGTGTCGCGGCCTTGCGCGGGCGCGAGCAGGCCGGCGAGCATTTTGTCGCCGTGACCGACAAGGGTTCATCGCTCGAGAAACGCGCCCGGGAGCTGGGCTTTGCGTGCGTTTTCTTTGGCGACCCCGCGATCGGCGGCCGCTATTCGGCGCTGTCGCGCTTCGGCCTGGTTCCCGCCGCGGCGATGGGGCTCGACGTGGGACGCCTGCTCGAGAAGGCCAAGGTCATGATGCGCTCTTGCGGGCCCGACGCGCCGCCAGCGCAGAATCCCGGCGTCAGGCTCGGCGTCGCGATGGGCGTCGCGGGGCGCTGTCTGCAGCGCGACAAGGTCACCATCGTCGCATCGCCCGCCTTGGCCGCTTTCGGCGCCTGGCTGGAGCAGCTCTTCGCGGAGAGCACGGGCAAGCAGGGAAAAGGATTGATCCCGATCGTCGACGAGCCGCTCGCCGCCGTCGACCGCTACGGGCGTGACCGCTTCTTCATCTATCTCTCGCTGGAAGGGCGCGAGGAGGCGCGTCAGCGGCAGTTCGTCGAGGGGATCGCCCGGGCGGGCTATCCCGTCGCGCGCATCGTCTTGCGGGACGTCTGGAATTTGAGCCAGGAGTTTTTCCGTTTCGAGATCGCGACCGCGGTCGCCGGCGCGGTGCTTGGCGTCAATCCCTTCGACCAGCCCGACGTCGAGTCGAGCAAGGAGAACACGCGCGCGTTGAGCGCGGAATATGAAAAGACGCAACGGCTGCCCGCGCAAGAGCCGCTCTTCAGCGAAGACGGCATCGCGCTCTATTCCGATGCGCAATATGGCACCCGGCTCGGAAGGCATAACACGCTTAGCGGCTATCTGCGCAGCCATCTCGGCGAAGCCGACGCGGCAAGGGGCGACTACATCGCGCTACTCGCCTATTTCGAACGCAACGAGGCGCATCGGCGCGCTCTCGATGAACTGCGGGCGCTGATCCACGAGCGCACGCTCAGCGCCTCGTGTCTCGGGTTTGGGCCGCGATTTCAGCACTCGACGGGACAGGCTTATAAAGGCGGACCGAATTCCGGAGTCTTCCTGCAGATCACCTGCCGGGACGCCGAGGACATCGCTGTTCCGGGCCACGCCTATTCTTTCGGCGTCGTGAAGGACGCGCAGGGCCGCGGCGATTTCGAGGCCATGGTCGAGCGGGGCCGTCGCACGCTACGCGTGCATCTCAAGGACGCGGAAAAGGGCCTCGCAGATCTGCGCGAGGCGATGGAGGCGGCGCTGCGCTAACTTTCAAGGAGAAGCTCTATGCAGATTGGCATTGTGGGACTGGGCCGCATGGGCGGGAACATCACCCGCCGCCTGATGCGCGCTGGTCATGGCGCCGTCGTCTTCGACTCCAACGCAAAAGCCCGCGCGGCTTTGGCGCAGGAAGGCGCCGCGCCCGCGGCCTCGCTTGCTGAGCTCGTCAAGGGGCTCGAAAAACCGCGCGCCGTCTGGGTCATGCTACCGGCAGGAGAGGTGACGGAGGAGACCGTCAGAGAGCTCGGCGACCTGCTCGAGGCCGAGGACGCCATCATCGACGGCGGCAATACATTCTACAAGGACGATATCCGCCGCGCGAAGGCGCTGCAGGCGAAGCGCGTTCATTATGTGGACTGCGGCACGTCGGGCGGCGTCTGGGGCCTCGAGCGCGGCTATTGCATGATGATCGGCGGTCCCAAGGCCGCTGTCGATCATCTCGATCCCATCTTCGCGGCGCTCGCGCCGGGCCTTGGCGAGATTCCCCGCACGCCAGGCCGCGATGGGGCCGACACGCGCGCCGAGCGCGGCTACATCCACGCCGGCCCCGCCGGCGCCGGGCATTTCGTCAAGATGGTGCACAATGGCGTGGAATACGGCCTCATGCAGGCCTACGCCGAGGGCTTCGACATTCTGCGCACCAAGGATTCGAACGAGCTGCCCGAAGATGAACGTTTCGTCTTGAACATTCCCGACATTGCGGAAGTGTGGCGACGCGGCAGCGTGATCTCCTCCTGGCTGCTCGACCTCTCCGCCGCGGCGCTCGCCAAGGATCCAGATCTTCAAAGCTTCTCCGGCTTCGTCGAGGACTCGGGCGAAGGCCGCTGGACGATCGAAGCGGCGATCGAGCAGGCGGCACCGGCGGAGGTGCTGTCTTCCGCGCTCTACGCGCGCTTCCGCTCGCGCCGCGAGCGTGGTTTCGGCGACAGGCTGCTTTCCGCCATGCGCTTCGGCTTTGGCGGGCACGTCGAAAAGAAGGAAGCCGGGCGCGAGGCGAAGACCGCGCCGCCCAACGCCGCGGAGTAGCGCCATGAACGACCCGATCGAAGGAGGATGCCAGGATGGCGCGGCGCGTCACGCGCGCAAGCGCCCCGACCCTTGCGTAATGGTGATCTTCGGCGCCGAGGGCGATCTCACGAACCGGCTGTTGACGCCGGCTCTCTACAATCTCGCCCGCACGAATTCTCTGCCAGATGAGTTTTCTCTGATTGGCGTCAGTCGCGGCGACATCTCGTCGCAGGAATGGCGCGATCATTTGCGTGCGACGCTCGAACGCTTCGTCGGCTCTCGCGCCGAATTCGGCGCGGCCGGCGTCGACGAGCGGGCCTGGGCCAGGCTCGCGGGCAAAATGACCTATCTCAAGAGCGACGTCACGCAGGCGGAAACCTATGAACGATTGACCAGCGAGCTTCAGAAGATCGAGGCGCGCAACGTCATCTTCTACCTCGCTGTCGCCGACCGCTTCTTCGAGACCATCGTCGAGGAGCTCGGGGCCGCGGGCCTCACGCGCGAGCATCCCCACGTCAACGGCGCTCCGCCCTATTGGCGGCGCGTCGTAATCGAGAAGCCCTTCGGTCACGACCTCGCATCGGCGCAGCTCCTCGACGCCCGCATCCTTCGCGTGCTGCGCGAGGATCAGATCTTCCGCATCGATCATTTTCTCGGCAAGGACACGGTGCAGAGCATCATGGCGCTGCGGTTCGCCAATGGCTTCTTCGAGCCGATCTGGAACAGGGATCGCATCGACCATGTGCAGATTACGGTGTCCGAAACGGTCGGGGTCGAGGGGCGCGGCACTTTCTACGAGGCGACCGGCGCGCTGCGCGACATGGTCCCAAACCATGTGTTCTCGCTCTTATCGATGATCGCCATGGAGCCGCCGGTCGGCTTCGACGCGAAGTCGATCCGGGCCAAGAAGGCCGAAGTCTTCATGGCCATGCCGCCCGTCAAGCCGCAAGACGCGGTGCGCGGCCAATACGGCGCCGGCCTGGTGCTGAATCAGCAAAAGCGCGCTTATCGCGACGAGCCTCGCGTGTCGCCCTCTTCCAATGTCGAGACCTATGTCGCCATGCGGCTGGAGATCGACAACTGGCGCTGGGCCGGCGTGCCCTTCTACATCCGCACCGGCAAGCACATGTCGCAGCGCTCGACCGAGGTCGCGATCTGCTTCAAAAAGGCGCCCGCCACCACCTTCCAACGCACGCCGGTGGAATGTCTCAAACCGAACTGGCTCGTGCTGAGCATCGCGCCAAAAGAGGCGATCTCACTACAGTTCGAGGTCAAGCACCCCGGCCCGCTCGTCGAGCTCGCCGCCGTGAGAATGGATTTCCGTTACGAGGACTGGTTTCCCAAGGAGCCCAACGTCGGCTACGAGACGCTGATTTACGACATCATGATCGGCGATCAGACGCTGTTCATGCGCGCCGATATGGTGGAAGAGGCGTGGCGCGTCGTGCAGCCCGTGCTCGACGCCTGGGGCTCAAACGGGGCCGAGCCTCCGCTATATCCGTCAGGCGAGGACGGCCCCGCCGCCGCGAACGAGCTCCTGAAGCGGGACGACCGACGCTGGCGCGCGATCGCGCCGCAATTGGAAACCGCGCGATGAGCCAACGTCCCAAGCCGCGCCTCGTGCTCGCCGAGGTCGACGGCACGCTCGTCACGAATGAGAAGGTTCTGACGGAGGAGGCGAAAGCGGCAGCGAGGGAGTTGAACCAAGCAGGCGTCGAGCTGGCGATCACAAGCGGGCGACCGCCGCGCGGCATGAGGATGCTCATCGAGCCGCTGCGGCTCACGGGCGCGATCGCCGGCTTCAATGGCGGCGCCCTGGTGCATCCCGACCTCTCCGTTATCGAATGCCGCCCGCTCGATCCCGCCGTCGCCGAAGAGGCGCTCAAGCTTCTTCTCGACCAGTGCCTCGACGCCTGGGTTTACACCGAAAGCCGTTGGTTTATTCGCGACATCGGTGCGCCGCATGTCCTGCGAGAGAGAGGAACGGTGAAATTCGACCCGGAGCTGGTTGCGAGCTTCACGGATGCGCATCTTGCGCAGGCGATCAAGATTGTCGGCGTCTCCGACGACTCTCCGCGAGTGGCCGGCTGCGAAGCGGCGGCGCAGGAGGCGCTTGAAGGAAGAGCCAGCGCCACGCGATCGCAGCCTTATTACCTCGATGTGACACATCCTCAGGCAAACAAGGGCGCCGTCGTCGAGACCCTGGCGAGGCTCGCGCATATCTCGCCCAAGGACATCGTCACGATCGGCGACGGACCCAACGATGTGCTGATGTTCAGGAAGAGCGGCTTTTCCATCGCCATGGGCAACGCCAGCAAAGAGGTGAAGGCGCAGGCGCAGGCCGTGACCGACAACAACGAGAACGAAGGCTTCGCCAAAGCCATGCGGAAATATTTCCTGCGCGCTGCGGCGGCATAGCCGTGGCCCTTGTGGGGAGGTCAAATTGATAAAGCCGTCGCAGGCGGAGCTCGAGGTTCTGCTCGACGCCGAGGCGCTTGCCGAGGCCGCGGCGGCTTGGCTGACCAAGCTTGCGCGATCGAGGAGTGGGCGCCTCGCAATCGCGCTCGCGGGCGGCTCGACGCCTAAGCGGTTCTACGAGCTGCTCGTGGCGCCGCGCTTTCGAGATGCATTTCCCTGGTTGCAAACGCATTGGTTCTGGGGCGACGAACGCTTCGCGCCACACGACGATCCGCGCAGCAATTATCTTATGGCGCAAAAGGCGCTGCTTTCGCATGCGCCAATTCCGCAAGCCAATATTCATCCGATCCCGACGACGGGGCTCACGCCGCAAGCGGCGGCGGAGGCCTATGAACAGGAGTTGAAATCCTTCTATGGCGCCGATCGTCTCGATGCGTCCCGCCCACTCTTCGACGCGGTCCTTCTGGGACTTGGAGACGACGGCCACACGGCCTCGCTGATGCCGGGCGCATCCGTCTTGGCTGAGCGGCGGCGGTGGGCGATCGAGGTCGGGGGCGCCGCGCCCGAGACCCGCATCACCCTCACCTATCCCGCGCTCGAGAGCGCTCGCGAGACGGCTTTTCTCGTCGCTGGCGCGGAGAAAAAGAGCGCGTTGACGCGTCTGCGCGCCGACGATGCGAGCATCCCGGCCGGGCGGCTGCGCCCAGAAGGCGCGTTACGCATCTTTGCGGATGTCGAGGCCGCCGGCACCGTCCTCGGGTAATTGCTGCTTGGCCCGCGCAAAGCGCACCGCCGTGTTGATGAGCCCGATATGACTGAAGGCCTGCGGAAAATTGCCGAGCTGCCGGCGCGCGCGCGGGTCGTATTCCTCCGCGAGCAGACCGAGGTCGTTACGCATCGCCAGCAGATTCTTGAACAGCGCGTTCGCCTCGGCGAAGCGTCCTTGCTGGATGTAATTCTCGACGAGCCAGAAGCTGCAGGCGAGAAACGCCCCCTCCCCGGGCGGCAGGCCGTCCACCCCGCTCTCGGATTCATAGCGCATCACCAGACCGCTATCGTGCATGAGCCGGCGCTCAATGGCCGCGAGCGTGCCGCGCACATGCGGATGGTCCGGCGGCAGGAAGCCGACGAGCGGGATCTGCAGCAAGCTCGCGTCGAGCTCGTGACTCCCGTAATGCTGAACGAAGCTGCCGAGCTCCTCATTGAAACCGCGTACGCAGACCTCTGCACGAATCTCGTCGGCGTCCGCGCGCCAACGACGGGCCATCTCCGCACTGCCAAGGCTTGTCGCCAAGTCTGCCGCGCGGTCGAACGCGACCCAGGCCATGACCTTGGAATGCGTGAAGTGTTTCGGGCCGCCGCGCACCTCCCAAATCCCTTCGTCAGGCTCGCGCCAGCTCGACTCCAGATGCTCGAGAATGACGCGACCGACGGAAGCGCCGTGCGGCGTCATCGGAATGCCGCCGCGCGCGGCCTCATGCAGCGCATGTAGCACTTCGCCATAGACGTCGAGCTGGCGCTGGTCCACCGCCGCATTTCCTACCCGCACCGGACGCGAATCGGCGTAGCCCGAGAGCCAAGTCAGCTCGCGTTCCGGCAGTTGCTTGCCGCCGGCGACGTCGTAGAGAATCTGCATTTGGGCGGGGCTGCCGGCCACGGCGCGCAAGAGCCAGTCGCGCCAGGCCTTCGCTTCGTCGTAATAGCCGAGGCTCATCAGCGCGCTGAGCGTGAAAGCCGCGTCGCGCAGCCAGCAATAGCGGTAGTCCC
>Ga0265331_10002897_pt1 | contig 11338 bp, 13 predicted proteins | sample 41923metaG_FD_202088 | JGI IMG/M metagenome (GOLD analysis project Ga0265331, IMG submission 202088) | Rhizosphere microbial communities from Carex aquatilis grown in University of Washington, Seatle, WA, United States - 4-19-23 metaG | ecosystem: Host-associated > Plants > Roots > Rhizosphere...
GCCCAGATGGTGCCTCCAGTCGTGACTGTTTCATCAACATGTGCCCGCGAATTCCGACAGTAGAATCAAGGTTGATGCCGCCGAGCAACGCGCAGCCGGTGTCGAGTATTGCGGCATCGACGGCGCGCTCGGGCTGTTCTTCCATTGCCAGCCGTATCGCGCCAAACTGTCGACGACGGCATGCGCATCGCGTTGGCGTTCGTCCCAGTGGGTGCGCGGCGAGTTGGCCGACCAATTCGCGAAGTGCCAAGGTTGCAAGATTGGCGCCCAACACGCCGGCCAGAAGCATTTTCATCGCTCCAGGATTTACGGGATCGCGCGTTGCGTTCGCTGTGGCGCGGGGGCGACTCGCATGATCGGGGATCGTTTGTGTGTCAGTTGCTCCAACAGGGAGTGGGAACACCGTCGCGGCCGGAACGCGAAGGGCTCGCGCCCGACGATTTCCCTTCCCGAACGCCGCGTCGGGGTCATCGTCGATGTCGATAAACCAGGCGAGCAGCGGCGGATCGACGTTGTCGCCGAGCACGCCATCGATGTTGCTGAGGTCATGGCGCAGATTCTCCGCGTCGCCGTCGGCAAGGTTGCGTTCGTCGCACCGACCTATGGCCCGAGCATGTCACTGGCGAACTTCACCAGCTTCATGGTGGGCCGCCTTCCGGCCAAGCCGAAGCCGCCGCGTCGGCTGCTTGGCGCGGCACGCGGGCGGAGGGCAGCGTGAGCATTCAGGAGATGAAGGCCATCGACGCCCGGTACTGGCCGAAGGCGCCTGCCGAGGCTTCCCAGGGCCGCCGCGAGGCCGTCCCCCACCTGTGTAGCCGATGCCTCACCAGGCTCGAGCGCCACACGGGCGACGGGATTATGGAGACCTATTGGTGCCCTGGGTGCGCCACGGCGAGCGCCAAGCTCGCCGACGCCTGCTTCTGCGGGGTGGGCCGAGCCGGCGGCGTGTTGCGCTGTACCTGGATGCCCAGCGAAGACGGCGGGCCTGGCGAGATCGCCGTGGTAGAGCCCGAGGCGCCGATCGATGCCCTGCCGGCATCCGGCGCCGCGGAGCGGCGGCCCTACAGGGACTCGACCCCGCTACTCTCGCCGCTTTCCGGGTGGCGCCGAGCGGCTTTCACATAGTCTTCTTGGCTTGCGCCGGACCGTCTGTAGTTGCCGCACTGGCCTGCGCATTCATGCGCGACTTGCCGCTGCAATCGTCGGCAACGAAGTGATAGCGCCGGCTGGCGCAGGGAGCCCCAGTAATCCCGCCATTGTCTCTATGCCGCGCTCGATCTCCTCGACCGGCGCCGTCGCGCGGTGCTGGCCGAGAGCCTTGACGACCTCCCCGAAATACCAGAGCTGCCGCTCGGGCGGCGCCTTGAACCGGTTCATCGCAGCGGCGCCGTCCCGCCGCACGTCCCGGATCATAGCAGTCAGGTTGTGGAGCTTGTCGGCCGCGGCCACCAGCGCGACATCGGCGTTGGCCTCGGCCAAGTGAGCCAGATAGGACCGCTTCCGATCCTCCCATGGCAGCTTGGCCGCAGGATCCGCCGTCACGCTGTCGGTGCAGGCCTCGACTATGGCAGCAACCCGAGAACCGAACTGTGCCTCGATCTCGCGCAACGTCGGCAGGCCGCCCTGGTCCTCGACGGCATCATGGAGGAGCGCGGCGATAGCTGTGTCCTCGTCCCCGCCGTACTCAAGGACCGTCGCCGAGACCGCCAGGAGGTGGGCGACATAGGGGATGTCGTTGCCTTTCCGCCGCTGGCGGCGGTGCAAGCGCTCAGCGTAGACCAGCGCCCTGGCGAACCTGTCAGTAAGCATTCTGTGTCCCCAACAGCCGTAGCATGGCGTGACCGCGCGATCGTGACAAGTCGACGGTGGAAAAATGGCGGGCCGCCGCGAGGGCATCGGTATGTCGCCGGCCTGGCACACGAGACTCTCCCGTCGAGTCCAAAGCCTTGCGCAATGTGGTACCTGGCTTTTAGGTTATCTAAATCAGCTCGCTATGGTTCGGCCCGTTTCGTCCCCACGTCGCGTTCAGGCCCCACCCTATTCGAGATCATGATCCACGGCGCCATCCGACGCCGGGGAACGCTTGTTCGGAGAGCGATATGTCGACTGGCACTGTCAAATGGTTCAACGCCACCAAGGGCTTTGGTTTCATCCAGCCAGACGATGGCGGCAAGGACGTGTTCGTCCACATCTCGGCCGTCGAGAAGGCCGGCATCGGTAGTCTGAATGAAGGCCAGAAGGTTCAGTTCGACGTGGTCAGCGAGCGCGGCAAGCTGGCGGCGGCGAATCTCGCGCTGGCGAAATAAGCCGGAGTTCCGCGAGACCGGGGTACAGCCAGGGCACCGCCAGGGCGCCGGCCCAGACGAGGGCGGGAATGACGGTAGGGTTGGCCGCCAGGCGCCTTCGCCAGCTCGTCGCCAATGCGGCGCGACGGCGAACCCGCGGCCAACCTCGCGGTCAGAGGTCTCGTTGATCCGAGTCGCTATCCGGCTCGCCGCTCTCCGTCGCATTCCGCTCGCCGTCCGCCCGCAACCTCGCCAGCCTATTGCCTGCTTCGTGCATAAGGGCGCGTACGTCGTCCGCTGTCGTCCGGTAGTGGTCGAACAGCGGCGCCATCATGGGATCAGAGAGAAGTTCGTCGACAGTTGGCTCTCGCTTACTCAGGCCCATGGGGATTGCGCTCCTCCACCGAAACGAAATGGGCCGGCCGAACCGCAGGAACGAACCGGCGCCCAACAACGCGGTTGCCCAAAGTGCACCATCGCGGATCGCGGGACAGGATGACAGTGAACCTTTGGCCATGGCGCCGTGGTCAGCCGGGTGGCGGGGAGGTGAGGGCGCTGGCGCGGCGCTACGTCGGCCCTTCGGCCTGGGCAGGCCCGGGCGGGCGTGGCGCCCCGGTGCCGGCACCGCAACGCCGCCGGGAGGCCGTGCCGCACCTGTGCCGCATGTGCTTCGGCCCGATCGAGCGTCACGCCGGCGATGGAGTGGCGGGGACTCTCTGGTACGGATGGTGCGGCTCTAGCTCTGGCCGTGGGTTGCTACCAGCACCCAGTTCGGGTCGCGCGACCGCGTATCGCGGGAGAAGGTCCAGATGTCGGTGATGGCTGTGACGGCGGTGGGGTCGCCCTCCACCGTCTTGCCCTGCGCGTCCTGGGTTACCTTGATCTGGTCGGAAACGACCTTCACCGTGACCATGGCCTTGTGGTTCTGTAGATCGGCCTCGATGATGTCGAGGGAGCGGACGCCTACGAGGGTCGTCGAGAGAGTGTGGCCCGCCTTGCGCCGCGCTTCGATGGCGCCCTTGAAATTGGCGAAGACCTCGTCGTTGAGCAACTGGCGCAGGGTCGCCACATCGGCGGCGGCGAAGTCATGGACAATCATCTCGAAGGCCGCCCGGGCGCCGGCGGCGAATTGGCTTTCCGCGAAGGATGGATCGGCCTGACGGATCCGGGCGATGCCGGCGGCGAGCGGCGAGGGCGTATCGCCGCCGATGGCCGGCTTGGCCAGGTCCGCCAGCGGTCCCGGTAGATCGTGCGGCGGCGCGGGCTGGTTGGCGGCGGGCGCGCCGGCGGAGGGATCGCGGCGCTGCTCTTTGCCGGTCCGCCGGCCGAGCACGCTGCGCAGGCGCATGACCAGGAACACGGTCACGACCGGGAAGAAGATCAGTTCGAGAAACCGGAAGCCGTCGCTCATAAATCCTCGCGCCGCCACGCAGCAAACCCACCTGGCAGGTCCTCCGACGTGCTCCCGGACCGGCGGTTGCCGCAGAGCTGACTCCTTCTGATTTACATAGGAAATTGCCGGGGTAAGGACAAGCCGAAGCGTCTCCCGCTACCGTCATGAGACTCCTGTGCCACCCACTGACAATCTGAATTGCCAGACATTCCTGAGGCGGCCGACTTGACCGACCCCCTTTGGGGGGTGGGCCGGGCCGGCGTCGTGTTGCGCTGTACCATCCTCCCCGGCGACGACGGCGGCCCTGGCGAGATGGCTGTGGTAGAGCCCGAAGCGCCGGTCGCCGCCCCGCCGACCCCCGGCGCCGCCGGGCGGAGGCGCGACATCGGCGGCGGCTAGTAGATCACATCAGGCGGTTGAGGCGCGCAACTGCTGACCGAAGACAATCCGGCGTCCGTCCCCATTGCAAGCGCGGCCGGCTGACTACTTGGCGTTGCGCGCAGCTTCCTCGATCACCTTTGCCACGACCTTGGGCTGCGACATAAATACGACATGGCTGGATTTGACTTCCGTGATGTGTGCCTTGGCGCGCTGATACATCCAGCGCTGCAGCTCGGGATTGATCATCCGGTCTTCGGTGGCTACGATCGCGTAGGTCGGCTTCCCCTTCCACGCCGGCGCGCTGATCGGCGTGCCGAAGGCCTTGCCGGCGACGGGCATCTGCGACAACGCCATGAACTCGGCCTCGGCCTTGGGCAGGTCGCCGGCAAAATCAGCGGCGTAGACGGCCGGATCAAGGAAGAGGAATCCATCTTTCGACGGCGCGATGCCCTTGCATGCCGGAGGTATCTTCTCGAGCAGCCCGCCAAGCACTTCGCCCGCGTCGGGCGCGAAGGCGGCGACGTAAACGAGGGTTGCGACATTCGGGTGATTGCCCGCCTCGGTGATGATCGCGCCGCCATAGCTGTGGGCGACGAGGACTGCTGGACCGTCCTGGCGGTCAAGGATGCGCTTGGTCGCCGTGACGTCGTCCTCTAGCGAGGTCATCGGGTGCTGGACGATGCTCACTTTGTAGCCGTCCTTGGCGAGAATATCGGCGACCGGTCTCCAGCCCGATCCGTCGGCAAACGCGCCGTGGACGAGGACGATGTTCTTGGTTCCGAGTGCGGTCATGGCATTTCTCCGTTTGCGCCGGCAATCGCCGACAGGTTGTCGAGGGGATGGGACTGGGGTCGGGCGGCTCGCCAGGTCGTGGGCGCCAAATTCACCGTCACGAAGAACCTGCCGTCGCATTGATTGAGGCGGGTGGCACCGAACCCTTTTCTTTCGGTGCGGGTACGTCGAATCCGTTGAGAGCCGTCGATACATAGGCATAAACGCCAACGAGATAGATGAGCTGCGCTGCGCCCACGTCGCCAAATGCTTCGACAGCCAGGCGCCACATAGGTTCGGGGAGTGGGCCGTCCCGGCAGAGCAAGTAGGCGACATCGAATGCGACCGCTTCGTCAGCGGCCAGGTCGGCCGGTTTCAGGTTTGCAACCAGCAACGAGATGCTGGTGAGCGGCATGCGGAGACGCTGGGCGACCGCGACATGGGCATAGATTTCATAGGAGGCCCTATGGAAGCCGGCGACCACCAGGATCGCCACTTCCTTCACGCTTGCTGGGAGCAGGCCCATAGCGTTCACGGCCTTGGTTAGTTCCCAGGATGCCTTGCCGATGGCGGGATGGTGCAGCGACGCATTCCACGGCCCGATCATGGCGCCGTCGTCCTCAGCGGTCTGGAACGCCGTGAAGCCGGCCGCGATGCCGGCACGCATGTCGTCGTAGAGTTCCCTCTGGTCGGGATCGAGATCGGCCGGATGGATCAAGGCAAGGCGCATCGCGGTGCCGGTCCGCGAAATCTGTGGGTCGACCTTGCCCGCAAGCCGACGGGCGAGTTCGGCCGAGAACGCGATGACCTGTTCGTAGGGACGGTGATAGAGTCGAATGCTCTCGATCGAGCCCTCTGGGTTGTGGGCGAGGATCGTCGTGCCGGCGATCGGCCGACCGGCGAACCGACCCTCCCATTCGAGCTGAGTCCGCGTGGCCGAGCGTGTCTCTCGGACGAAGGCGATCTCATCGTACATGGTGCGCGTTGCGTCGAAGAACGCCCGAATGGCGACGGCGCCGACGATCGGAGCGTTGGTCACGGAAGCATCGAGAACAACATCCTTCGCGAACGCTGAGGCGAATGCCTCTTGGCCGGGCCGCTTGATGATTTCGAGCCACGCGTGGCCGGGGGCAAGCGCCTGATCGTTGCCCATGTCAGTTCACCGGCCCCACGACGTCGAGCGTCGGATAATCCGTGTAGCCATGCGCGCCGCCGCCGTAAGAGGTCGATCGGTCGAACGCGTTGAGGGCGGCGCCCGTCCGGATGCGCTCCGGCAGATCCGGGTTGGCCACGAACATCCGGCCGAATGCGACGGCGTCGGCCGAGCCGGCCGTGACCGCGTCCACGCCCATCTCTGTCGTATAGCCGCCCGCGGTGATCATCGGACCGTCGAGCAGATGCCGGAAGAGAGAGGCGTTGTCGGCGCTGTCGACGCTGGCGTCGTCGGCGAAACCGACGGAAGAGGCGCGAGGCTCAATCAGGTGCAGGTAGGCGAGGCCGCGCTTGCTGAGTTGGCCGATGATGTAGCTGAAATGGGAAACGGTGTCGCTGTCGCTGAGGCCGCCAAGGTTCCCGTGCGGCGAGAGCCGGACGGCGACGCGATCCTTGCCGATATCGCCGGCGATGCCGTCCACAACCTCGAACAGGAGGCGCGCGCGGTTCTCGATCGTGCCACCATAGGCATCGGTCCTGTGGTTGCAGCCGTCCTGCAAGAACTGATCGAGAAGGAACCCGTTGGCGCCATGAATCTCGACCCCGTCGAACCCGGCCTCGAGCGCGCTTCTGGCCGCTTGCCGGAACTCGGCGACGATGGCCGGAATCTCGCCGGCTTCCAGCGCGCGCGGCGTCTCGTAAGGGACCTGCTGGGACGCTTGTGTGTAGGCCTTGCCGGGAGGCGCGATCGCCGAAGGTGCCACGGGGAGGCTACCGTCTGGATTGTAGGATGAGTGTGACCAGCGACCGTGGTGGACGATCTGCAACACGATCCGCCCGCCCTTCGCGTGCACGGAATCGGTGACGAGCCGCCATCCCGCGATCTGTTCCGTCGTATGAATTCCGGGCATATTCGGATAGCCGTGACCCTGAACGCTGATCGCGGTGGCCTCCGTGATGTTCAACCCGGCGGAGGCGCGCTGACCGTAATATTCAGCGTTGAGAGCGGTGGGGACGCTCCCAGGGCCGGCGCGCATGCGGGTGAGCGCCGGCATCACGATCCGGTTCGGGAGGGCAAGGGCGCCGAGCTGGAGCGGTTTGAAGAGGATATCCGTCTGCATGAATATTGACTTTCGGACAATCGATCGCCGGCCAATTGCTATGGCGTCTGCCGTCTAGCTGAATGTGAGATTGCCGAAGTCGAGCGAGACGAGTAGCGGCTCGGGCACCTTCTGCATCTTCTGGTCATAGGCGTAGATGCGCCGCCTGGTCGGCATCTTGATGCCCTGGAACGCGCGATAGCCGCTGACGTAGTTGGCGCCGGTCGCCCCGCCGAGGATGTCAACGGTGTAGTCATGGCGGCGCATGAGGCCGTCGGGGCCGAAATGGGTGATCTGCGTCTTGCTGTGACTGGCGATATGGTCGGGAAAGGTGACCTTCAGCCGGCGCCATGCCTCGCCGTTCTCCTGCCATGGCTCGATCTCTTCGCTCTCGAAGCCCGGATAGGTGTAAAGGAACGGCGAGGTGAGATAGGTCCACAGGGCCTCGCTGGCAAAATACGCGACGTGGAATTTGTCCCACGGCGTCACCAGCGTCTGGCCAGCATAGGACGCCTCGGGATCGTCGCGGCTCTCGATGACCCTGCCGTCCAGCGTCTCTAGCACGAGCCGATCGGGCACGAACACGCTTCGCCGGTCGGCCGCGGTGAACGGCGTGATCGTCACCCGCTCGTTGTGGGTGTCGATCTCGAAGACCTTGTCGGCGAGCAGGCCGGGCTGTTGCTTCACGTGCCAGATGGCGCCGTCGACCGACAGTTCGACCTTGAGCGTCTTGAATTCGTTCCAGCGATGCAGGCCGCCATGGGCCTCGACAGCGAACGCCAGGAGGTCGTTCATGGTATTCCCTATGGACGATTGGGTTCGTTGTGCTCCGAGGCTTCAACGGCGCGGCGTTGACTTCAGCGTCGCAGGTGCGACCCGTTGGAGGAAAGTAGCAACCTTCAGAAATGTCGACTGTTCAAGATTGATCACATTGCCGGAAAATGTCGGCGGCTGCCGAGCCGGCCAGTCGCGCGGGGTAAGTCGGGCCACGCACGGCTGTGCGCAAAGACTCGAAACGCCGCTGGAACTCCGAACGGCCCGGCTGGAGTTCCGAGCACCGGCCGATTTTCAAGAATCCGCGGCCTCAGTTCCGACGCCAGCACCGCCCGTCATGCCGCGAAAATCCTGAGCTGGTCGGGCCTAGCACCCGATCGCTCAGGGCGTCAGTCGAAATGCGAGATCGTCTGGCGCGGCGCTACGTCGGCCCTTCGGCCCGGGCGGGGCGTGGCGCCCCCAGCGCCGGCACCGCAGTGCCGTCAGGAGGCATTCAACGCTAGGCGTGACATTGGCGTCATGGCCAAGCCGGACCACAAGCGCGGCACGCGGCAAGGCGGGCACCTGCTAGAGACGCTGCGCAACGGCATGGGTGCGCATCGCCAAATCGACCCGCTTTCCCCCACGCTCATACTCCATGTTCGGAGGCGATGCCGGAGACTCGGCGGAAGCGCTCGGTTTTGCCGTGGCGGCCGCCAGCTTGCTGGCGGTAGCGCTGGCGGCTGCGGCCGGCGATCCGGCAGATTCTGCTTGGGCCGGGCGCCGGCGGGCCTCCGCAGCTCGACGGGGGACCGTTCTCGCCAGGCTCGAGCCTGGCACCGGCCCTAACGACATGACCGCGCTCAGCGACGTGCCGATCGACGGCAGGGGCGGCCTGCGGCCGGGTCGCGGAGGCTAGCCGAAACCATCGGCGCCGCCCGCGTTGATTCCGCTGTGTGGTCACGGCATGGTGGCACCAGGGCCGCCTCAACGCGAGGGCCTCTAAAAATCTAGGGGTCGAAAATGAGGCCGCCATACCGAAGTCGCCGCTCCAGGGCGAAGCATCACTACGACCAAGCGCAAGTTGATCGCGACACCGGCGAGGTGCTGGAGCCGGTCGAACTGGCGGCGGAGTCCGATGACTGGCTGGACGATCAAGACGGAGACTGGTGGGGGCGGTCCGTCGATGGAGTGCTGTACGGAGAGCGCTTTGGCGATGACGTCGGAGAGTGGCCTGTAAGAGATGATGGGCTGGTGATGTACATGCCTGGCACCTGGAAACTACGGATCGTCAAATAGAGGCCTGGACGGGCGGGCGCGGAGAGGCGGGATCCGGAGTACGGCGGATATCATTTCCGCGCAAATGAAAGCAAAAGGCCTCGGTAGATGGGCATTTTCCTCACTACGCGCCGACCTTACCGCCGTCTTTACCCCCGCGCTGACACTTCGAGTCCCACTTTTAAACGGCGGGAAGTGGGACTGCCGAATTGCGAAAGTCGCGGCCGCGCTTGAAGTTGCCCCGACGCCACAGCGCGGGGTTTCTGTCCGGGGCGGCGCCGTCGTGGCCCCGAGAAAATGACCCTTTTGGGCTACGCGGCCGCCTATCGCCGGCGATGCCGACGCGCGCTCCAATGCTGGCCAGCAGGAGTGTGCGGATGCCGCACCACGACCGTCATTTTCCGCCCGTTGGCTGGAAAAGGCGCCTCTTTAGTGCTGCCATGCCTTCCGCCGAATACGACAGCGGGAGGTCCAGCGCCCTTTCGATCTGGTCCCGAAAGACCGCGGCATAGCCGTCCTTTTCTCCGATGCAATTCGAGAGGCCGGTCAAACCGGCCGTTGCCTCTCGAAGATCATAGCGACGGCTCAGCCACCAGGCCGGTATTGGGGCCAGCGATACTCTCAGGGCGTCGAGACGCGCGGCTAGGCGGCGTAGTAGTGCTGCCGCGTCGGCGACTGCGGCCTGCTGCTCCACTCCTTCGCGATATGGCACATTGGCGGTGAAGAACAGCGCCTCGTGGATTTCCTGGCGGATTCTCCGGAACTCAAGAATCTGAACGCCGACAAAGTGGGCGCCGAACCACCCCAACAGACCCAGCAGTATGGTTGCCACGGCCGAGACGACCGTCGCGGCAAGAGGAGCGTCCATTCGGGCAGGATGACACAGGAGCCAGCCGGGCACAGCCTCGAGGGGTCCCATGAGATCGCTCAGCAGGATAGTGGCGCATGTCCGCGGCATGGTCTCGGGCCGCAACCCGCCCGCCTGCCCGCCAAGCCCGCCAGGAGGCGTCACGCGCGCGAACGGCGCGGCGGCCCTGAATGCTGGCCAAGGAACGCGCCCTGCCCCATGCGCCCGCCCGCCGTGCCGGCCATAATCGCCGGCCAATGGCCCGGCGGCCGTCCGATTGATCAGTCGGCTCGTGCTCTATGGATCAGAGGGAGGGCAGCGCATCTATATGCGCAGCCCTTCCCCTCTATAGAGGGCAGGGGAACCAGGGGAATTTAAAGTGCCTGATATCATTGAACAATAAACTCCCCTGGCTAAATCAGGGGAGTTTCAGACCAGGGGAATTTTTTCGAGCCGAGTTATCATTGAAATCATTGCACAAAAAACTCCCCTGGCCACACCAGGGGAGTTCCAGGGGAGTTTTTTCAGGGGAGTTTTCAGGGGAGTTCATTTGGCCGGGAATCTCCCCTGCTGACCGGGATCGGCAGGCACCTCGCCGGCAGGATGAAAGGCGGCATCGCCATGACCGGACCATGGCTGGCAGGCGATGTTACGCGTCGCCCCTGTCGTCGGCCTGCATGTTGTCCTCGCCGCCGGGCCGGACCAGCATGACGGTGCCGCCGCGACCGCCCTTGCCAGTCTTGGCGAGCAAGCTGAGTTCGACGGCCTCTCCAACCAGGCGCTCGAGGCGGTCCCGCCCCATCTTGTTGAATGGCTCTGGCAGCTCGTCACGGCGGGCGTAGACGCCATTCTCGTCGTAGTGCGAGAACGGCGATCCCATTTCCGCCGCCGCGGCTACTGCTGCGGCAAGGGCTGCGGGACTATTGTTGGGACCCGCACCCCGCGCCGACATAGTCACATCGACCAGCCTGCCGTCCGGGCGACGAATGAACGTGATCGTGTTGTGGGTAGCCTCCGGATGGTTCGACTTGATGAGCTTGCCGAACACGATGTCCCCGGACGTGGCGCTGATCTGTTTGCGGATGCTCTTTGCCCGCTCCTCGGACGCCGGCCAGAGCACGAACACGAAGCGCGCACCGGCCTGTAGCGCCGAGGAACCGCGCATGCCGCGCTTGGCGGCCTCCTCGGGGTCCCCCTTGCCGACATGGGCGAGCAGAAGGATAGTCAAGCCATACAGCCGGGCGAGCTTGCGAAGAGTCCGCATCAGGAACTTTGCGATCTCCGCATCGTTCTCATCACCACCTATCAGGTCGCCGGCAGGGTCCAGGATCAGCAGCCTCACCGGATTGTCGGGGTGCCGATGGTTCAACAACTGGAT
>Ga0265331_10002900_pt1 | contig 11332 bp, 8 predicted proteins | sample 41923metaG_FD_202088 | JGI IMG/M metagenome (GOLD analysis project Ga0265331, IMG submission 202088) | Rhizosphere microbial communities from Carex aquatilis grown in University of Washington, Seatle, WA, United States - 4-19-23 metaG | ecosystem: Host-associated > Plants > Roots > Rhizosphere >...
TCTCCGAATTAGTGTTGGTGCGCGCATCTTCTCAGAAAGCTTTTCGCAAGCAACAGGCAAAATTGTTAACGCCCTTATTGAAGATGAAATTTGGCAAATCGGCGTGATACTCGGAAAGATTGAGCTGCTGCTGAGCGCGTATTCAAACCATGAAATCGAATTGTAATGCTCTGATGGAAAATACTCCCACTTCCCAGGAACTCGATGCGGTGTTGGCCCTGTACGCCGAGGGGCGCTATGAGCAAGCGATGCCCTTGGCTCAGGCGTTGACGCAGCGCTTTCCCCTGCACGGATTTGGCTGGACAGTGTTGGGTACGCTGCTGATGCAAACGGGGCAAGTTGCGCAAGCGCTAACCCCTATGCAAAAAGCGGCAGAGCTGTCGCCTGACAACGCTGACGTACACAATAATCTGGGTAGCACGCTGCAGGAACTGGGGCGGGGAAATGAGGCCGTAGCCAGCTTCAGGCGCGCGTTGCAGCTGGATCCGGATTTTGTAGAGACACACAACAATCTGGGAAACACTCTGTTGAATCTGGGGAGGATGGAGGAGGCGGAGGCCTGTTTTCGGCGGGCGATAAAACTCAAACCGGATTTCGTCGATGCGCACAACAATTTGGGAAATACCCTGCTGGATATGGACCGGTTTGCCGAGGCAGAGGCCTGTTATCGGCGGGCGCTGGAACTCAAACCGGATTTTGCCGCAGCGCATAGCAATTTGGGCAGTGCGCTCATGGCGCTGGGAAAAATGGGTGAGGCTGAAATATCCCTGAGCAAAGCAATAGAGTTGGCTCCCGGCGACTCAAGAACATTGGCCACGGCGCTCTTGCATATTCCTTACCGGCAGGAAGATCCCCGCTTCAAGCAACTTGATGCGGTTTATGCACGGCGCGAATCGCTGGCACTGGACGAACGCATCCGCCTGGATTTCTCCATGGGCAAGGCCATGGAAAATATCGGGCTATACGATCGCTCCTTCGCTGCCTATGAAGAAGGGAATCGCCTCTATTTTCAGAGTCATGCTTTTGACGAGGCCGAAATTGACCGCGCACTGGAAAAGACGTGCAGTTATTTCTCGTCCGGGTTGTTCAGGGAATGCGCAGCCCAGGCGGAAATTTTGCCCCCGTATGAAGATGAAAGAGTGCCGGTATTCATTGTGGGGATGTTGCGCTCCGGTACGACACTGATTGAACAAATTCTTGCCAGCCATCCGTCCCTTTTTGGTGCGGGGGAGCTTGCAACATTACAAGATGTCCTTGGCGATAGAGAAGCACCCCATGCGGCGAATAATGAAAACGCGTTGTTGGCCTTGCGTAAACTCGGACAGGAATATCTTGACCGCGTGTGGAAGCTTGCACCGGGTGCGCGTTACATATCCGACAAACTTCCGGGCAATTATTTCCATTTGGGATTAATTCATTTGATGTTGCCGAATGCAAAAATTATTCACTCCCTGCGCGACCCGGCCGATACTTGTTTTTCCTGCTTTGCCCTGCGCTTCAGTCATGGCCACGAATATACATATGACTTGGGCGCGATGGGCAGGCAGTATCTGCGCTACAAAAAATTAATGCAGCACTGGCACAGCGTGTTGCCTGAAGGTCGAATACTTGACGTTAATTATGAAGATATCGTCGCCCATCCCGAGCAGGAGGCCAGGCGCATGCTGGATTACCTTGGTTTGCCTTGGGATCCTTCCTGTCTCAAGTTTCACGAAAACAAAAGAGCAGTTCAAACAGCCAGCGTTGCCCAGGTGCGCAAGCCTATTTACACAAGCTCGGTTGCGCGCTGGAAACATTTTGAAAAACATCTGCTGCCTTTGCTCGAAATATTAAAGAGTTAGCCTAAAAGGGCAGCTCAACTTTCCGTCCGGGCCGGGTCGGTTTCGGGAGCCATAAAGAACCTGCTTTATTTGCCGATATAACTATCTCGGTAGCAGGTTTTGTGGCCACCGCATGAACCGTTGGCATAAGCCCCCTTTGCCGATGACAACCCAAGTAAAAGGTCGCATGATATGGTTGGAGTGGCTAATAATATCCCCGAGTCAGTCGCCCGCCCGACTGAAGACGGTCATGCCCCCTTGGGGGAGGATAGAAACGACGATCATTATCTGGGGCAATTCATTCCATTGCACTACCATCACAACATGCTGATGGACAGCAACCGCATGAGCGCTTTCAAGGCCGCTATCGACTACGCTGTTTTCCAGGGAGCCAGAGTATTGGAGTTGGGCGGAGGCACCGGTGTGCTTTCATGTCTTGCGGCTTCAAAAGCGAGCAAGGTATGGTGCGTTGAATACAATCCCGATTTGGTGGCCGAGTCCCGCCGTTTGCTGGCACTAAATCCGGACGGATCCAAGGTAACGGTTGTCCATGCGGATGCATTCGAATATTTGCCGCCCGAGCCTGTCGACGTAGTGATCTGTGAAATGATACACAGCGCCATGCTCAGGGAGAAACAGGTCGAAGTAATCGAGGCATTCAAGCAACGCTACCGGAACCGCTACGGAGACAGGCAGCCGGTTTTTATTCCCGAGGCCATCATCATGGGGGTTCAGCCGTTACAACAGGTTTATGATTTTTTCGGCTTTCATGCGCCCATCATCCAGTTTCAGCGGGTACAAGTTGCCCAAACCGGCCTGGTTGAACTTGCCGCCCCGGTGGTATACAGCACGCTGGATTTGTCGCAACCGACCTCACTTGAAATTCAGTGGGAAGGTGACTTCGTGATGGAGTCGGATGGTGTGGTGAATGCGCTGAGATTCATTACAAAAAATGTGCTGGCAGTCGTTCACGAAAACGATACTACCATCGACTGGCTCATAGACTATCTCGTATTGCCTTTAAACAAACCGATGGACGTCAGCCTGGACGACGTGCTGAAAGTGTCCTTTCGTTACCTTGCGGGTGGATCGCTGAGGTCACTTGAGCGAAGTATAAAAGCTACGCTGGTGGTCCGATCAAATTCAAACTGATTCGCTCGTTGTAGAGGATACGCTGCGCATATCCGCCCTTCTATGATTGCCGGATGAGTTCTATAATGGACGCATGCACACTTCAGACGAGAAGCTTAAGGCCGCTCTTGCCCTGCACTGGGAAGGCAAATTAACGGAGGCCGAAGTCCTTTATCGTCAACTTCTGGAAGTGGCCCCCTCTCATCCGCAGGCATTAAGCATGTTGGGGATGATTTTGATGGATGGCTCAGGCAAGGCCGAGGCTGAGGAATTATTTCTCAGCCATCTGAAGGTTGATCCCGAGAATGCTTTGACGCGGTTCAACCTGGCACGCTTGCTGCAGGGCAAGAACTCCGTGTTAAAAGACAGGGATGCCATCGCATTATTCCGTCAAACCGGTGCGAATCCGGATCTCGCACCGATATTCAACATCCTGGCCGGTGACCTGCATCGTCTGGGGTACTGGGATGCGGCTTTGGTGACGCTGGATCAGGCTTTGAGTATTGATCCTGCCTTCGGAGCGGCCCACGATAATCGGGGCGTGGTACTTTACGATTGCCGCCGATTCAGCGAAGCAGCCGGGGCGCATCGGGCTGCTTTGGCGCATACGCCAACTGATGCCGGACCAGAGCGCATCTTCATTCTGCTGCACTTCGCCAAAGCGGCCTATGAAGCGGAAAACTATACTGAAGCCGAACGGGCGTGCCGCACGATACTGGAAATGGATGCGGACAATGCGGGTGCCATCGATCACCTTGCCAAGGTTTTATATCGCCTGCGTCGTGACGGCGAGGCCGTATTTTTGCTCAATCGACTCGCCCGCGTGCAGGGGGTGGTCATAAGAGAACAGCCCGAACATGCCGAAGCACGGATCCTGTTATTGGGTGCCGTTGGGGCGGGGCATGTGCCTACGCGCTATTTGTTTGATCCGGCACTTTTTACCACGATGATCCTGACCTTTGTGTCACCCGACCAGCCGGATGCTCCAATGGGTGTCGTGAGTGATGAGTCACTGCTTGAAGCCGATCTACTATTCAACACGCTGGGTGAAGTTGAAAAGGATGGGGGGCAGTCCGAATCGGTCACTATCCTTGCGCGGCGTCTGTCAAAACCGCTGCTCAATCCCCCCGAGCGTGTGGCGCGTAGCGGGCGCGACCGGGTGCATGAATTGTATGGCGATATTCCGGGGTTGGTGGTGCCGCGCGTATGCTGGAGGCAGCGGGATGAATTGGCAGGGTTGGGAGCTGTGGAGCGTCCGTTTCTGATTCGTCCCGGCGGTGTGCATGGCGGCGAGGATTTTGCCCTGATACAGGCAATGGCGGAGCTGGCCGAGTACCTGGCCAAAGTGCCCGACGAGCGTTTTTTGCTGACCGACTTTCACGATTTCAAAGGGTCGCGCGATTGCTACCGCAAATATCGCTTTATATTTGTGGATCGTCAGCCGTACCCTTGTCATCTGGCCATAGCCGAAAACTGGCTGGTGCATTATTGGCGGGCGAGAATGGGGCGCGAAGAATGGAAGAAACGCGAAGAAGAAGAATTTCTGAGCGATTGGCGTGGCGTATTCGGGCCTGCAGCATCGGCAGTCGTGGAACAAGTCGCGCAACGCCTGGATCTGGATTACGGCGGAATGGATTGCAGCCTGCTTGCGAACGGAGACGTGCTGTTCTTCGAAGCCAATGCCTGCATGCTGGTGCATCTGGACGATGCGGAAGCCGAATTTTCCTACAAGCACCGGGCCGTGCCGCGCATACGTGCAGCCATGACCCAAATGATCAGGCAAAGGATTGCCGTAACGCAGAAGCCTCATGATAAGCTTTGATCTTTAACATCGGTAAAGCGCTTCCCAATGAATTTTCAAACCGCACTTGAACACCATTTGGCCGGACGTTTTCCCGAAGCCGAAGAACAATACCAGCAAATACTGCAAGCCGAACCCGGCCACGCGGAGGTGTTGTATTTATTGGGTGTCATGGCAAACCAGTTGGGAAAGCATGAGATAGCCATTGGCTACCTCCTTAAAGCCATTGCTAATAATAATTCCAACCATGCCTATTTTTGTACATTGGGGAATGTACTCAAGAATATCAACCGGCTGGATGATGCCGCGAATTGTTATCGTCAGTCCTTGTCACTTAAGCCGGATCATGTGGAAGCCTTGTTCAATTTGGCTAATGTGCTGCAGCAACAATACCGCCTGGAAGAGGCCGTCACTTGTTACCGCCAGATTTTGGCGATTCAGCCTGACTACGCCGAGGCGCATAACAATCTTGGCGTGGCGTTGATGGCTCAGGGCAAACTGGATGAGGCGGGCGCGAGTTTTGAGCAGGCTGTGGCATATAAGTCAGGCTACGCCGAAGCGCATAACAATCTGGGGGTGGCATACAAAAAACGGGGAAAAATAGATGAAGCTGCGGCGAGCTATCGCCGTGCGCTTGCAATCCATCCGGATTATGCGAAGGCGCTGTTAAATCTGGGTACGGCCTATTTTGTGAAAAAAGATTATCCGCATGCGATGGAATGTTATCAGGCATCGCTCAAGCTTGAGCCGGATCAGGTCGAGGCTCACCAAAATATTGCACTGATCTTGACCGAAGCAGGATGCATGGACGAAGCACAGCAGCACCGGGATTCGGCCTATCGCAAACAAGCCGTATTCATCGATGCCGCTCCGAATCCGCTTAGAAGCGTGCTGGTTTTGTGGGCGGCCGGGTGGGGCAATGTGCCGATTGAGTTTCTGCTGCCGACCCAAACCAATACGAGAATTATCTGGATGATGGAATACGCCACGGAAGCACAGGCGCACGCACTTCCGAATTACGATGTTGTATTCAATGCCATTGGTGACCAGGACGTGACAGGCCCGACCCAGGCATCCGTTACACGGTTTCTGCGGGAGTGCGGCAAGCCGGTGCTGAATCTTCCTGCGGCTGTGCAACACACCTCGCGCGATTTAATTCCCGCGTTATTTGAAGTCATCCCCAACGTACTGGCTCCGGTGACCGTGCGCCTGCCCACAAAAATTCTCAAAGATCAGGTGTTGGCGACTTCCGGTATTCGCTTGCCGGTTCTGGTGCGTCCTTTCGGTTCGCATGGCGGGCAGCATCTGGTCAAACTGGAGTCGCCACAGGAACTGAATGAACTCGTTACATTTAATGCGGAATCCTATTATGTAACCAACTATCACGATTACCGGTCGGGCGATGGCCATTATCGCAAATACCGGATCGTGTTTGTCGACCGCTGTCCCTACCCCTATCATCTTGCCATAGGGGATCACTGGATGATTCATTACGAGACGGCTGGCATGCTTACCGAGCCATGGAAACGTGCTGAAGAAGCCTTGTTTCTTGAAGATCCCGGCAAGGCCATTGGAGCGGAGGCAATGGCCGCTATCGAGGCCATAGGCCGCAAACTTGATCTGGATTATTGCGGGATCGATTTTTCCATTCTGCCGGACGGACGGGTGCTCGTATTTGAGGCGAATGCAACCATGCTGGTTCATCCGGAAGCCGGGCACGAGGTTTTGCGCTTCAAGAACCCCTATGTGCAACGGATATTTGACGCTTTCGATAAACTAATGCCCCGCACAGCTACGGGTGCATAGTTTGGTAGGAATGGCGAATAGTTTAAATTGTTTAATGGCGCCACTCAATAAGCCAGTCCGCATTTTCGTTCCAGTAAATTTTCAAAGGCGTCGAGTATTTGGCGCACATAAACGTTTTTATGATTCAGCGGACCCGACTCGTTTTCCGGGTGTACCAGCATCGTGGGATTGGCTTCAAAAACCAATATTCGACCATCCGGCAAAATTGAGAAATCTATTCCCGCATAATCCAGATCCAACCTTTTTCCGATAGCCTCTATCGCCCGCATGCCTGACGCGCCCAGCACCATTTCCGGGTGTTGTAAAAAAACTTTCTCCTCTTCCAGTTTCCAGGGGTGGGAGTCCATTCCGGCGGTGTAGTAATGCACCATCCAGTTGGGTGATATTGCCAAGTGGTAGGGATAGGGTTTTCGGTCGATGAAAATGATCCGATATTTGCGGTACCAGGAATCCGCCGAACGAAAATCAACAAAACGGGAGACGTACACGGGGCCCTGCGGGTTGCTCCTGATCCGGGCAAGATCGTCGGCGGAGTTTGCCTGGATTAGGCCTATGCCGCCTTGGGTGTGTACCGGTCGGATTAATAACGGTAACTGATGCGCGAGGTTTTCATCCCAATCGGAGCTATCGGCAAACCGCCAGACAGACGGGATGAAAAGATGCTCAATTCCTTCAAGCAAAGACGGCAATTGGTTGCGGGCTGTGCGTGCCACTTTATCGGGGTGGTTGAGCAGTGGTTTTGTGCAGGACGAGAGAAATGAGCTGAGCTGTCCGGCCACGTTGCCAGTCGTATCGGGATCCCCCATTGCATTGAATACGAGGTTATAATTCGGTAACTGAGTGAACTGGTCAACGGAAGCGTATTCAATCATCCAGTCGATTATGTTGTTGCTATCTTCGTTAATGAGATGGCTAAGGTTGAGGTTTCCGGTTCCGGCGTCAAAAAGTATGAGTAGGGTTTTATTCGCATGTGCAGAATGTTTCTCGAAAATGTTCTGTTGGGAATAGGCCAAATCCAGATGGGTCTTCGCCTCCGAAGTGCTGCCTGCCCCAGTCAAAATTGCGGCAAGATTGATATGCGCGTTGACATGAGCCGGATTCAATCCCAGAACCTGCCGATAGTTTTTCTCCGCCTCATGCGTCCGCATGAGGCGGCCGTTAACTACCCCCAAATTGTAGAGCGCATCCTGATAATGCGGATTGCAAGCAACCGCTTGTTCGAAACAAGTAAGGGCGGACTGCAATTGATTCAACCTGCTTCTGGCTACCCCGAGATTAAAATGCGCTTGCGCCAGCGTCGGTGAGAATGAAATGGCTTGTTCGTAATGGATTGCCGCGTCGTTGACGGAATTGCGCTCCATCAGCAAATCTCCCCGGTTCAGATGGGCTTGGGCAAAATCCGGTTTGTGGAAGAGCGCGTCAGAATACGCGGCGGCGGCGTCATCAATTTTCCCCAATTTTCGCAATGCCATGCCCATGTTGTTGTAAGCTTCGGCATAGTCGGGTTTCAGCGCTACGGCCTGCTTGAAATGGTCCAGTGCGCGAACAGACTTCCCTTGGTCAAGATAGATGATGCCGATGTTGTTTTGCGTGTCGGGCAGATTGCAGCACGCCAAAGCTTGCTCATAGCTGTCCAGAGCTTCATCAAGCTTCCCCATCTCATACAAGGCGCTGCCCATGTTGTGATAAGCATCGGCGAAGTCCGGCCTGTCCGTGACCACCACACGGTAATGAATCACGGCATCGGAATATTTTCCGAATGATTTTTCAATATTGGCAAGGTTGTAACGTGCCTCGGTAAAACCGGGATTCAGCTCAAGTGCCTGTGCAAAGTTCCTGGCGGCCTCATCCGGTTTGCCCATATTCTGCAGCGTATTGCCGGTAGCAAAATAGGCAGAGGCAGAATGGGGATCGATTTCCAGTACTTTTGCATAGCAATCCAGCGCCGGTTCAAACAGATTATTTGCACGGTACGCCATTCCAAGAGAAATAAGGTAAGCCGTGTTTTTTGGGGCAAGGATATGAGCTCGCGAAATAAACGCGATGGAGGAATCCGTATCACCGAGCTGGCAGGCCGCATTGCCCAGAAGATGCAGGGCATCGGCATTGTCAGGGTCAGTCTGCAGAATTTGCCGGTAAATTTGCACGGCTTCGGCAAGACGTCCCGTGCGGTGAAGTTCCAGTGCTTTCAGGATTTCCATGGAATCAATACGGGAGCAATGTAAGGGAGCTGAAAATACTAAAAAACCGTTTATCTCTTTAGGTCGCAGGGTGGGCAGACAGTTTTATCGGCTGCCCACTCGGTTTGGCTTCGCGTGGGCACAAAGGCGTGCCCACCCTGCATTTTTTGAATTTAAACATAATTGCCTTGAGAACAAATTAACCGTCAAACCCCTCCCGGCCTTGCACCCGCAAGGAGTACACCAAAGGTAGGCAATCCGTTTCCAAGCTGCGGTTGGGCGGAGTTGACGCCGCCGGTGGGTACCCCGCTGCTTTGCAGCGTCCCTCTCGCTGTCAGGGGCTGATCGCCTAAACTTTTATTCGGGCTTCCGTTTGCAGGTGAATGACATAACGCTGCAATAATGAGGCGGATTCGCCACTCAATGCAGTGAATTCGCATCCGGCACGAATGCTACGCTGTCCATTTCGCAGTGTAACTTCAAAACAATTTTTTACTTTCAACGAGGCGATTATAGTGCCGATATCGGGCAGGGGAATGCTGCAATCTTCATAGTCGTGGCCAGTTTTAAATTGGGGGTGGTGGGGCTCGCATACCATTGCAATGCCCCCTCCGCTGATATCCATGATAGGAATTTCGCGCCGTATAATTTCTCTGCGCGATATTTCAGGGGAGGTGAGCTGGTTGACCGGGATAATGCAATGGATCAAGTTCTGCACGGGGGTGGGTAGCCGGTAATATTCGCGTCGCTGTATGCGCAGCAAACTTTCAGGCAATGGCAGGTTGAACACTGCAAAATTTCCCAGCGAAGTATGGGAAATGCTGCCGGCAACAAATTGAATTTTCACCCGGTGATGCGAACTGACGAAGATGATTTGTTCACTGTGCAGGATAAGCTGGTTATCAGATGCTATCGGGCCCAGGTCGAGCCAAATTCCCTGGCTGTCAGCCTTGAGCAAGGTGGTCAGAATAAAATCGTTCCCTGTGCCGTAGTAAAGCGCTACGCGGGAACTGTCCTGAGCCATGGCATTCAGAATGGTCAGGATCTCCCTCGCGGAACGAACAACGAAAGAACCGTCTTCTCCCTCTGAAAACAACTCAACTTTCAATGGGGCTTCTTTTTTCTTGATCATCACACACCCGGGTTAATCAATGCTATATATTTATAGTCTGGCTAATTGTTCGCTTTGCAAACGCGCTATATAACGCTGCAGTAGAATATCCATCTGTCTATCCAGGCCAATGAACCGGCATCCTATACGCTGGCGGACAGCTTTGCCGCGAGTATCAAGATTGATGCAATTGCGTACCTCAATAGTTATTTTCAGGATGCCAACGTCCGGTATGGAAATTTGGCAGCCGGGGAAAGTTTTTTCGGGCTGGAACACGCTTTCCAGTTCCTCGCAAAGCAGCCCTATTCCCCCCCCGCTAATATCCACGATGGGCATCTCCTTCATGATCGCCGGTTCATCCGGATTGGCCGGTTGAAGGGGGAACAGACATTTCAGGGGGGTGGAAGAAGGGATGGAAGTTCTAAAGAATTCCCGCCGTTGCAGGCGCAGCAGGAATTCGGGTAACTCCAAATAAAATGCCTCATTATTCTCGAACAAGTCGTTCTGGATGTCGAGTGCCTCGAATTGTATTTTTACATGCTGGTGTGAACTGACAAAAGTGATTTTGTCACTAAGCAACAGTTGCTTGTTTTCCGGAGGAAACGGGCCGACATCAAGCCACATGCCATGTTCATTTGCACCCAGCAGAGTGGTCAGAACGAAATTATGCCCGCGACCGTAATACAAAGCGACGCGCGTTCCCATATCCGCAAGGTTTTGCAGAATGGAAAGCATTTCCCTCTTGGACGAAATGTGGAATTCAAGATCTTCGTCATTGTAAAAATACTCAATATTTAATGCTATTTCTTTATGGGGCATGCCGTACTCTGGGTTACATTCAAAAAATTAGCGCTATTCTACCGATAATTTTCTTTGACCATGTCCGAATTAACGGGATTTTTTCCGTGCTCCAGCCGATATAGCCATGCAAGCAGTTCGGCAACAGCCATATAGAGTTGCGGCGGGATATGCTGATCCAGCTCAACCTGCATCAACAAACCGACCAATTCCTCGGATTCATGTACAAATACGCCATGTAATCTGGCGCGTTCGATGATGGCTTGGGCAATCAGGCCGCGCCCCTGCGCGACTACTTTCGGGGCAACATCGTGGCTGCGGTATGCCAGCGCAACAGCCATCTGGCGCTTATTGGGCGTTGTCATATCTGTCCGCGTCCATTATGCGTGACCATTCCTATTGCGCAACCTGAGCGCTGAGGACAGTAATACCGGCATCAGCTAAAGTGGCAACCAACTGTGAACTGGCATTGCCCAGCAAGCTGCGGGTTTGATCCGTGTCTGCATTCAAAGTAAGGCTCAGTCCCATGCTATTCAAACGCAGGGTGGCAGCCACCGGCCCAAGATTGGGTAAGTCCATCTGGATTTGGGTAACCCATTGCCGCGCTCCATCAATGGAAGGAGATCGCGGCGCTTGTTCATGGACTTCCCATTGCATCTCCTGTCCCGGCCAGACATTGCCCTGC
>Ga0265331_10002903_pt1 | contig 11326 bp, 11 predicted proteins | sample 41923metaG_FD_202088 | JGI IMG/M metagenome (GOLD analysis project Ga0265331, IMG submission 202088) | Rhizosphere microbial communities from Carex aquatilis grown in University of Washington, Seatle, WA, United States - 4-19-23 metaG | ecosystem: Host-associated > Plants > Roots > Rhizosphere...
CGGGTAAAGGCAACCCGCAACGCGGCGCCCTCGGGACAAGAGCGTGCGACATCGCGCCCGGCCAGGTAGCGATCCAGCGGCGTTTGGCCGGTTTCCGAGTGCACTGAGCGGTTGTAGCAATATTCAACCCATGCCTGCGTCGCCTCGTTCAGAGCCTCCAGCGTGAGCGCCTGGACATTCTCAAGCATGGCCAACAGTTGGCCTTCTACGCTTCCCCACAGCACTTCAATTTTCCCATTCATGTGGGCCGCGTAGGGCATCGTGTTGGCATCGACCACCCCCAGTCGGGTCAGTCCTTCCCTGACTTCCTCGGCGGTCATGGCCTTGCCATTGTCGTGATAGGCACTCCCCGGCAGTCCGCGCTTCATGAACGCCTGGGTCAGCGCATGGCTGATGATTTGCGCCCGCTCCGCGCCTTGGTACCATTGCAGATGACAGGCCAGGCGCGAGTGATCATCCAGGATCCCTACCAGGATCGGGGTCTCATACTCTCCGCGCGGGGTGAGCACCTGCACGGAGGCCTTGTGCCCATCCCAATGCCAGAGTTGGTTCACGTATTCAACTTCGTAACTGCGCACCTCGAACTTCAGACGATGTTGTTCGGTGCGCTCGGCACCTTCGGTCCGGCGTGTACTCACACGCCGGACTTTGCGTAACCCCTGGGCCTTGAAGAACCGTCGGACCGTGGCATAGCACGGTACCGTGCCGAGCTCCGGACGCATCTCGGCCAGGGCCTTCACATTCAGGTAATGCAGTTGTACGGACCAACTGGCGTGCTCGGTGTACTGCTGGCGCAGCACCAGCTGCACGGCGGCACTCAAGGACTGCTGGGTGCCCAGGTCCCTGCGCACCTTGCGGCGCAGCACTCCGACCGGATCCCGCGGCGTTCGGCGCGCCAGGTAAAGCCATCGCTGGATCGTGGAGACTCCGAAGCGGACCGGTTTGCCGGTGATCGGATGCGACCAGGTCCGTTGCGCAAGATCGCGCAACGCCCCTTGCAGTGCCCCCTTGGGTGCAGGAGCCGCCAACAGATGACCGATCACGCTGTACCTGAACCGGGCCCAGCGCTCGTGTACCAAGGACTCGCCCACGCCAACGCCCTCCCTCCACCTCGTTGGCGCAAACAATAAAACACGCTCAAATGGCCGGTCCGACCAAACTCTGCGGATCGGCAGCGTCCATCAAAAACCGAACGCGTTTACATAGCTTTGGTGCTGCCTTGAGCCCCGGTCAGCGGCTGCAGAAAACGCAGCAGATCCAACACCTGCTCGCTTGCCTTCCCCGTGAACCTCTCCAGCAGTGATAGCGGCAGCGTGCAGGTATCCACCGGCGAGGAAAACGCCCCACAGGCCGCGCGCCAAAAGGGCGTCTTGGGCAACAGCTCCCGCCACCACCGCTCCCAGCGAAGCACCGTCTGTCGGCTAACGCCCACCCATTCCTTCAGCCGTCTCATCCGCACCGGCGTCACCCCACAACGCATCGCCGTGACCACCGTGACAACGACCGCCAGATACACCTTGCGGCCCAGAAAGATCAGCGAGGCAGGTGTCGTGCGGCCGCGGCAACCGTCCTTCGCACAGCAGAAAGACTGCCGCCAGCACTCACACCCATCCAATGCCCCCGCCATCCCACGCGGCTTGCGTCGATAGCGCCCCGAGTGCAGTACTCCCGCACATCCCGGCTTTGTGCACCCCTGCGCTTTCACTTCCGCAGCGGTCTTCTCGTCCAGCTCCTGCAGTATCCGGTGGAACTGCACATCATCCAGCATCGGGGCATACATAGGCCTTCTCTTTCTTGGTACAGTGACCGCTCAATCATGCCCTCCAAAACCGGCCGAAACGACCCTTGCCCCTGCGGGTCCGGACTCAAATACAAGCGCTGTTGTCTGGAAAAGGACCAAGCCGCCGAGCACGCGCAGTTCGCGCGCCAGGCCGAAGCAGCGGCCGCTCAAGGCAAGGAAATCGAGGCCTTCCTGGATCGAGAACAGGCTTTTCTTCAGCAACAGGAGGCTCTCAAAGAGGCTTCCAACACCCCGATCCGCCTGATCAAGGCCGGCAAGCTCGATGAGGCTGAGAAAGCCGCGCGCGAGTTACTTGTGCGCTACCCCGAGGTGCATGACGGATACGATCGCCTCGGTCAGGTGTACGAAGCACGCGGCCAGAACAAAGAAGCGGCAGACTGCTATCGCAAAGTCATCGAGTTCATCCACGCCCATCCGGACGACTACGACGACCCCGACTTCGAAGCCGTCTTCCACCGCCTGGTCGCGAAACTTGATCCCTCGCAGGCTGACTGACTGCCCACGCTTCCCCGGCGGTTTGAACACGCTCGACGAGGGCCCTGGCCCCACCTCCACAACAAACCGTGATCAGAATTCCGGCTGGCGCCCTCATTTAAATAGCGCACGCTCATATCCCGCCATTGAGAAGTGGTTGGAGAGAGTGGTCAAACAGCGGGGCCAACCTACCGACGGACATCGAGAGGTCCGGCAGAGTCTGAAAAGCATTCACAAGAAATTCCTGGAGAAGTGCCGGGAGTTGAACATCGCGGCGACCGAGTATCCGTTCAATCGCGATTATCGCGCCAAGCGATCGTTGGCAACCTACGTCGCACGCTTGCGTAACACCTCGTTTTTGACGGCGGCCGCTGATGCCGGCGCCCGTCATGTGGGTCGCGCGTGGTCGAGCGATGGAAAAAACATGAAGAAGCCGGTCATGCGACCGTTCGAAGCAGTTGAGTTTGATGGGCACAAGATCGATGTGCGGCTCGCAATCCGTGTGCTGGATCCTTTCGGCTTCGAGATGGTCTATGAAGTCGGTCGTATCTGGATCCTGGTGGTCATCGATGTCGCCACCCGCGCGGTACTCGGCTACGCCTTGGCCCTCGGATTGGAATACACCAAGGACGATACCGTGCAGGCGATTCAGGCGGCGCTCATGCCCCATCGACAAAGGGAGCTGAAAATTCCCGGTTTGAGCTATCGCCGTGAGGGCGGCTTCCCGTCGGAAGTTGTGCCGGAAGCGGCCTACGCCTGTTGGGAGTGGTTTCGGTGCGATAACGCCAAGTCCCATGTGAGCGAGCATACGTTGGCGTGTCTGACGGAGGTGATTGGCACCTGGCCGGATCTGGGTCCGATTGGCGAGCCGAATGAGCGCAGCTATGTCGAACGCTTTTTCCAGCTCCTCGCGCAACACATGGCGCATCGTTTGCCCGGAACTACAGGAAGTAATCCTCAGGATATCTGCCGGATACTGGGTGATCCCGGCGGCGACGCGCGTTTGCTCGTTACCCTCGATGAGATCGAGGACATCATCGATGTGATGATGTCTGACTACAACGGTGACTCGCATGATGGACTCGGTGGACGTACGCCAATGGAGGCCGTGCGCTACTTTCTGGCAAAGCAGTCGACGCCCTTACGAACTCTCGCGCTATCGCGACGAAACGATGTGGTGCTGCTGCAGGAGTCGCAGGTCGTGCCGGTTAAAGGGAGCGTGGCCAAGGGCGTTCGCCCCTATATCAATTTCCATGGGGCACGATATTCGAATGACGTACTGTCAGGTAACGCGGCGCTTATTGGAAAGAACCTGCGGATTTATTTTGACTCCCGCGATCTACGCCGGCTCCGCGCCTACTTTGCGAATGGCGACGAATTGGGCGTTTTGATCGCCGCGCGCCCTTGGTGCTTCACCGCGCACTCATTGAAGGTGCGCCGGGAGATTTTGAGACTGCGGGCGCTGGGAAAGCTGCGTTACCGGGACGGCGATGATGCCGTGGAGGCCTGGACTCACTATAAGCGAAAGCAGGCGGGACGCAGTAGGCGGGCGGCCCGCGACCTGGCCAAACACGCTGGTGCAGGTCAGACGCATCGTAGTCGTAGTATCCAGGTCGAGGCAGTGAGCGCAAGTCCGGCCACGGAAGCTCGCCGTGATACAACTCGAGGAACACGCAAACCCGCAGACCCCGAGGCGCACAGGCGAGACACGAGTGCGCCTCAGGTGAAACCTCTGAGACTCAAGAAAGCGATCGTGTTTTAAGCGTCGCGAAGGGCAGTGACCAGTACGACCAGGTCAGTGAACGCTGCGAGTGGAAATCCAGGTCAAACCTTCATTGCTGTGGAGGACCAGATGGATGTGGCCATAAGAACGCGCTCTATCAGAGAGCATCCGGTAGTCCGGAAGAAGTACGTGGTACCTACGCCGTCTATCGATGAGTTTTACGAACGCGTTCGCAAGTGCATTCTCTATGGCACATCGGGATCGATGCTTTTCGGACAACCGCGCTATGGCAAGACACGAGCAATTCGCTATGTCGTCAACATGTTGGCTGTCGAGTACCCCCGGATAGTAACTTTCAGTTTCCTGTGTCGGCGAAACAAGGCGCACTCCGAGGCCGCGTTCTTCAGCCATCTTCTGTATTGCGCAGGACACGCCAACCCAAACAGCGGAACAATCACTCAGAAACGCGACCGACTCATGCACAAGTTGCTGGATCGCGTGGAGAAGTCGGATGAGAGTCTCATCATCCTCTTTGCTGACGAAGCTCAGCGTCTCGGGATCGATGAATACGAATGGTTGCGTGATGTGTATGACGAGCTCGACGGTCGAGGAGTCAGGGTACTGGTTTTTCTGATAGGTCAACCCGAACTGCTCAACCAGAAAAACGCCCTGCGGCAGGGGCAACACACCCATATTGTCGGCCGCTTCATGACCCATGAGGTGCCTTTTCGGGGCCTGATGTCGGCGGACGACGCGGCCACATGTTTGGCTGGTTATGATGTGAGCTGTTTTCCTGAGCGTACCGACTGGACTTATACGCGCTTCTTCCTACCGCGAGCCTACGACAACGGCTTTCGCCTCGTCAGCCAGGCGCAGCCTCTGTGGGAGGCGTTTCTGGATGCACACGAGGAGGCTGGGTTTACTTTCGAATTGGAATTGCCAATGAAGTACTTCACCCAGACGGTTGAGATTATTCTTATCAAGAACTCAGAGAGTGACAGTTCTGAGTTGCGCTTGAGCCCACAGCTATGGCGCGAGGCCGTGTTCGAGAGTAACTATGTATCGGCACAGGAAGCCATGAGCCTTGGGATTTTACCGAGCGACGCGGACTAACCAAAGAGTTCCCACACTCGCTGGACGGAGGCGCAAGGCATGGTCAATCGACACAGCATGGGCAATCAAGCTACGGCGCGCGGTGGACCCAAGGGTGAGGTGAGGCCGGCGCGCATCGTGGAGATACAGGAGGAGGAGCCGCTGCGCTCAACGTACTCATGGTACACCTCCTGGACGACAGGCTGCGATTCGATCTATGGGCTGCTGAGTAAGTTTGCGTGGCTCAACGGCTTGTCGGCGCGCGAGATTGCGCACCTGTTCGTGTCAAGCCGGTGTGGACGCAAAGGAATCACTGTCCAGCGCCTCAACCTGGATCTGCGGGAGCCGGGCGTGTTCGACCTGTCGAAGATCGCCCAACTCTGTCATACGACTGTGGAGGCTGTGACCGGCGCTTTTGTCAGGGGAAAGTATACCGATCGCTTGCTGGAAATCCGATCCAATCTTTGCTACTGCCCACAGTGCCTCGAATCTGGGTTTCATTCAGCGCTGTTTCAGGTGAGTTGTGTCCCACGTTGTCCTCTCCATCACATCGCACTGAAGCAACAGTGTGAAAACTGTACCGGCGTGATTCCGTATCGGTTGACCTCGAGCCTGTTGCGCAAGCCTTTCGCGTGCCCCCACTGTGAGCGCCGTTTCGCCCCCGCCTTGCAGGATGGGCCTCGGCAGCAGTTGCGAATGAGCGTGGAGAGCTACTCGTTATTGGAACGAGCCTCTGAGATCGCCTGCATGAAGTCGCGGCTTGGATCAGCACAGCAATTGGGTCAGCACGGCTCCTTTTTCGGCCGCGGCCGCTGGGTGTTTGGTGCGCCCTCATTGCAGCGCTCCAAGGATGAATATTATGAGTTCCTCGACGCCATTCTCCATGACATTTGGAGCGGCGTTCCGAACCTAGGTGCGTACACCCCAGCAACCAATAATCCCGGTTCCCACACGTCCGTCATTCGGATCGTTCGCGGTCACAATCTTCCGCCACCGCGGATGCAGCGATGGCGCTTTCAATGTCTACCCTCGAGTCGCTTTCCAGTGGGGAAGGGTCGCAAGCCCGCGCCGGGGACCGCAGGGACCCGAGTTGGGTCCAAGAATTCACAGGCGTCGCATAGGAGAATCGGAACTCCGGTGAAGGACCCTGTGCTCTCAGAGGCGCGCGGCAACGGCTCCGACGTGAAGCTATGGACACTCTATCCCGTTTATCAGGCGATCCGCAGGCAGCTCTTCGGACGTGTGCTGTCAAACCATCGGATATGCATTCGTTCGGCTGCCGCGCGGATGCACTGGGACGTTGAAGGTGATCTGATCCCGCGGTTTTGCCCGGTCGCTGAAGCGTTTCTGCGCTGGCGCATGTTCTGGGAGGGGTTTGGTGTACCGGCCGATCTGTTTCGCAGTCCGAGACACGCTGCCTATGGCTTGCGCGCGTGGCTGTGTGATGGCGCACCGATCGGTGCGGAAGGGTGGAGCCTCCAAGGTGAACAATGGTTTACCCACCGAGTATTCGCTATGCAATGCATTCGGAACTTCTACGAGTGGCTATCTCATTGTGAAGCCGCATCCACTGAACTGCCGCGTCGCTGGCGCCGTGCGGATATGATCGGCAGTGCACTGACCTACTGGGCGGCTGTGGGTAGTGATACGCGGCAGGAGCCGCTCCGCGTTTTTCTGGACACGACCTATCGGCCAACCCTGGCGCACAACGGACATTCATATCCACGCGGCCATCTCACCTGGCATCGCCTTCAGTTGGAACGGGTGGTTCGGTAGGCGCGCGCTCTGCGGCCGCCCTGCATCAAGGCTACCGCGCTGCCCAGGGGCGCCGGAAATCGCTCCCTGATCGACCCGCCCCAACGTTGGGAGTGCTCGCTCGGCGGAGGGTTGCTCACGACATGTCGGTCCTGGGGGAGGTCTGCCGCAAAGCATCGAAAGGAAGCGCCATAGGGTGCCCCAAGATGCACCGCAATCGTCGACTGAATCTTAAGTCGTTGTATTTACAAGCCAATGCAAGTGTCCTGCTTAAGATCTGTCGACACCGCGGCTGGGTTGGACGCGGCACGCGCGATGGGGGTACCGTGGCTCAGGTCCTGGGTGCAGCAGGTCCGGGCCCGGGCTCCTTTTCGTCGTGCGGCCGTTTCGTATAGGATGCGGCAAACAACTTCAACAAAACTGCCGGTCTGCAGGTTTTTCGGGTGGCACATGGCACAACACCGCTGGCTCTGGTCGATTGCTCTCTCGTGCTCGCTGATGTGCGCCGCTGCGGAAACTGCTCTCGCGCAGGTGGTGATTTCCGACACTGCGGCCCCTATACAAGGTCGAAAGTCAGGCGAGTCCGGGTCGTCCACAGCCTCCTCGAGCGACATCAATCCAAATCCCGAACTCACCAACGTCAAGCACAAAGAAGCTGCGCGAGATTCAGAATCTCCTCATGGCAACAGCCAGAGAGAGTCTGAGGAACGCGCCCGCGCGTTGGGCGAGCTCGCGAGCGATGCAGCAAAGACCGGTGTATCCGCAACTCACGATAAGGGCGTACCGCCCAGCCTTGATCATGCTCGCGACACTATCGAGGTACACAACGTACAACGCGAGACTGGCAATTCAGACGCGGCCCTCGCGGCGGCCCAAAAAGTTGCAGACAAGCTCGCGGAGAAGGGCGTAGCCGCAGTGGGCACTGCCATGGGTTTGCCAAAGGATGTCGCCGAGACGGTTGCTTCCGGATCGACCGCAGTCGGTCGCTACATTCGCGATAACACCGCAGTGGGGATGGCCGTGCAGGATGCTGAATACAATGCTGGCGTCGCGATCGACCACGGAATGACGACGGCCGGACAGCGTGGGGCAAAGGCTCTGTCGGGCTCCGCGTTTGACTTGAGCAAGCCACTATCTGTGCCTCGCAATGAGCCACCTCCGGAGGACCTGGACCGTGAGGCAGCGGCGAAGAATCAACGGTTGCTCAGCGCCTTGAAGGGCGCGGGTTTACTCGACACATCGGACGGGGAGGGATCCGCAAACGTCACCGCTAGGCCAGCGTCGGGCTCACGCGATCCGAGTCATCTTGGGACGACCTCTAAGTCGTCGACATCTGGTTCTACCGCGCCACCCCACCAACTCGATCATGCGCTGGAAGACTCCGGGCTATTCGGCAGTACCGCGAAGACTGGGATGAACAAGGCCACTGTTGAGGTAAATACCAACATCCGCGATTTGCTGGGGCCGGGTATCGCAGATCCGGGGGCCGGGATGACCAGCAACCAGCGCCTGCAGGCGGATCTGACGCAATTTGATCAGCAGAAGGCAAAAGAGGCTGCCCAAGCGAGAGCTCGGGAAGCCGCGGAAAAGAAGCGTCGAGAGGATGAAGCCGCGGAGGCGGCCTGGATGGCGAAATACAATCACGACCGAGAGGTCGCGTTGGAAGCGGAGCGCGAACGGACGGAGGAATATCTTGAAGAACGCCGTGAGGCGCGTCGCGAAGCGCGCGCAGAACAGGCGCGCCAGCAGCAGCGGGCTTATGAGCGACTGCAAGACAGCCTACGCGCTCAGCAGGCAATGCGGGAACTTCAGCAATACGCGACACAATCTGCCATCGCCCCGGCGACGACGGGTGCATCTGGTCATTCCTCAAGCTCTTGTCCGGGCTCAACGACTTGCAAGAGTGACGCGCAATAAACGCGAGGATCAGCGTGATTCGCCGCCCCGTACTTCCCGCTCTTGCGCTCTTAATCGTCACGTCTGCCGCTACCGCGCAGACAGATGCACCTCCTGACGTGCAAGGCCAAAGGGTGCGCGACGAGGCTCCGGAAGGGGTGAAATCCACGGATCCATCACCGACTGAGTTCACCATCACAAAGACCTATCAAGAGCGTGCGTCCGAGGCATACACCATTCGAAAACAGGGTCCGAGTGAGTACACGAGCCTGTACGTTTCTCAATCCCTGGTACTGTCAGTCGAGCAGTATTCTCAGGTGTGGTCTCGTATCGCTGAGTTCGCCGGCCAAAACCAAGAACTGGTTTCGCCTCGGTTCTGTGCGCATGGCAGCGCCGTGGAAGTCGCATGGTCTCATGGCTCTTCCAATCGGATTGTTGCGTGCTCAGGGGACGCGACCGAGGTCTCGCGCACGCTCACCGCGGCCTGGGATACGCTGGAGGTTAAATTCCGTGGAGTGCCAAACACGAAAAAGCGGCCGACTTCGAAGGAGATGTCTGAAAAGATACAGGCGGAGCTGGAAAGATACGAACGAAGAGAAGAACGAATCGGAGCAAGAAGGGAGAGCGAACCACTGGATCACTGTGAGGCCGGACAGAAACTGATTAAAGAGTGCGTGAATTTCAGTGAGCGCTCGTGCGTGGAGTGGCGCTCAAAGTGTCTGCCCAATTCGCCTTCCTCCGTGGCTCCGTCGTACACGTCGCCGTTGTCCTCGAGCAGTTCCTCACGCTGAATTAAGACTAACATGAGAACACCTTATTTCGCGGCGCTGCTGATTGCCTGTTGCGCGGTCGCTTACGCCCAATCGAATTTTCCGCCTGAAGTGCAGCGCCAACTGCTGCGCCAGAAGATCCTGGATGCGGGTAAGCGGAGCGACTGGGCTGTCGTTGTCAGTGCGATTGAGGAATATCGGCAACTCGCCAAAAATCATCCCAACGATCCCACTCTGGAAGTTCCCCCAGCGTTGCTGGCAGATGAGGCTATCGCGGCGGACAAGTTGGGAGATGATACCCGCGCGGCAGCGGCACTTGAGGAGTACTTTCAGAAGGGCTCATCTCAGGACGCTCTGTACAAGAAAGCGATCGAGCTCTACCCGACTGCGAAAAAGAATGCAAAAGTCGCTCTGTTGAATAACTTTCTCAGAACACTCGATTCCCAGATGGTCCTAGTGCCAGGTGGCCGATTTCAGATGGGAAGCGATTGGTGCAAAAAACAGGATGTCGGGAAGAATAATCGTTGCTCCGAGGACTGGCACGCCGACCCTGTACATTGGGTGAGTGTGAACCCATTTCGAATGCAAAAGCGGACCACCGCATATGATGTGGTCACAACCTTTGTTGACTTACTACAACTCGAGGGTCACAGCGCGTACGAAGTCGCTCAGAAATTTACGTTGTGGGCAAATCTAAAAACAGGCCATTCGTTTCGCCTGCCGTCGGAGTCCGAATACGAGTACATCATATATGGGGGCGCCCCACCTCAATTTCCTTTTTACAACGGCTTTACCGTGCCGCGGCGCGAGGATTTCTTTGGCGTCGAGCTGAATGCAGGCCCCGAATTGATGAATGATTGTTGGCATGACAATTTTGAGAGCGCTCCCCAAGACGGAAGTGCATGGGACATTGCCAATTGTCCGAATGGACAGAGAGTTGTTCGTCATGCGTTTATAGACGGTTCTTTTTTCGAGCGGTTTGCGGCTTCAGAGGCTGACGGGAATACACCCGTCGTCACTAAGGGTGCTTACACCCTGCATAACCGCGTGGACTGCAACTGCATTTACCTTCGCCTGGTTGAGAGCGTCAATTGACCGATATGGTGGCTGTAGTCTGGGGGCGCTGGCGTGCTCTTCGACTTGTAACCGCGAGATCAGTAGCTGACTTCGAAAGTCGGTGAATCCTCCTGGCCGGGCTCTTCCTTCTGTCGTACATGCGAGTCGTGGAGATATCTCATGTCCGAGCCATTCCTGCACCTTCGCAATGTCCGCTCCATTGTCGAGTGCGTTGGTTGCGGCGGTGGCGCGAGCCACGTGCGGACTACTCGGCATACCTAGTTTCATTGATTCATTGGTAAGCGTGAGGCCGTGGCCCATGGATTTTGGGTTGCCGTTCCGTAATGCTGTGACACCATGGAGGATCTGCGTGCCTGCCCACTTCAGTGGGGGCGCCACCGCTGCGTGGCTCGTTACCGCGACCGCCGGCGCATAATCTCCGGTAGAACCTCGTCGATCATACTGTCGTCGGCCATCACCTTACCCAGTGCGGTATCCAGGCGCTCGAGCAGTTGTCCGATCTTTTCACCTTCGCGGCCCAGGAGCGCTACGCGCACCCGCTTGCCCTCGGCTGCGAGCACCGCGCGCCGGATCGGTGGGATCTCGCCGATGGTGATTTGACCATGTGTTTGATCCAGGAACGCCTGCATGTGTGCGAAGGGTACGCCTGAGGTCACACTTTTCATGGCCTAAACCTCAGGCTGCTTCCAGCGCCTGTGTCACCTGGTCGGGCTGGTTGAGTTTGTGGGCTACATTCCA
>Ga0265331_10002905_pt1 | contig 11325 bp, 10 predicted proteins | sample 41923metaG_FD_202088 | JGI IMG/M metagenome (GOLD analysis project Ga0265331, IMG submission 202088) | Rhizosphere microbial communities from Carex aquatilis grown in University of Washington, Seatle, WA, United States - 4-19-23 metaG | ecosystem: Host-associated > Plants > Roots > Rhizosphere...
TGGAAGAGTCGTACGAAGTCTTTGAACGAGTTTCTTCCATTTTTGGCGTCAATGCCGTGGCTAAGCAGCTTGAACGTCCTGGTCGCGACGCGACCTGGGATGCGCATAATGTCGTCACGTTTCCGAACGGCCACCGCGCCGTGTTTGAATTTGTCAAAGAGAAATAGAATTCTGTGGCCAACAAATATATGATGTTCTCTGATCTCTCGCGCCGGGAGAGAGCCTATTCCCTGAATTCCGTAGTTACGACTATAGAACAAATTGGCAAAAATGGCTCGATGCTGGCGGACGTCTCCAATGTTCTGGAACTTGGCGCGGATACGTCCGAGTTCCTAAGGTACGCAAGGGCATGTTGAGGTAATTGTGCCGTCATCCGAAACTTTCATAAACTCTCGAATCGACACCAATAGAACGGGGTTCAATCGGGATACTCTTTAGAAGTTCCTGTTCCGCGCTAGCTTGATACATGTCTCAAATGGATAAGCCGCTATTGTTCTTGGGCACCCGCCCCAGCACCCCCACAAACTGCTGCATCCAATTGCAGGCGTCGCGCTCGCGAATGCGCTCCATCAGCGCGCTGTGGCGCTCGATGCGTTCCGCTTTCGGCATATGGATCGCCGTCTGCATCGCCTGCGCCACCTCATCGGCGTCGTAAGGGTTGACGATCAACGCCTCTTCGAGATCTTCCGCGGCGCCGGCGAAGCGCGACAGGATCAGCACGCCGGGATTTTCTTCATCCTGCGCGGCGACATATTCCTTGGCGACGAGATTCATGCCGTCGCGCAAGGGCGTCACCAACCCCACCTGGCTGCCGCGATAGAGCGCGGCGAGCGTCTCGCGCGCGATTCGGCGATGAATGTAACGCACCGGCGTCCAGTCGAAGTCGCCGAACTCTCCATTGATCTCGCCGGATAGCGCTTCGAGCTCATGACGAATATCGGCATAGGCGCGCACCTCCTCGCGCGTTGGCGGCGCGATCTGCATCAAGGTCACGGCCTTACAATTCTCGGGATACATCTCGAGCAGGCGCCGGAAGGAGCGCAGCCGGTCCGGCAGGCCCTTGGTGTAATCCAGGCGATCCACGCCGATGATGTTGATGCGCGGCTCGCCCGCCCTGTGCATGCGCAAGATTCGCGTGCTCGCCTCGGGAGTCCTGGCCATTGCGGCGAAGGCGTCGACATCGATTCCGACGGGAAACACGGCGACGGAAAGCGATTTGCCCTCTATCGCGAGGACATCGGGCGCGATGAGCTCGCCACCCATGAAGTCGCAGACGAAACGGCAGAAATGGCCGAGATCGGTCTTGGTTTGAAAGCCGACCAGATCATATTCGAAGAGCGCTTTGAGCAGCCATTCGTGCTCGGGGATCGCCACCAGCACGTCCGGCGCCGGAAAGGGGATATGCAGGAAAAAGCCGATCTGATTATTGACCTGACGCGCGCGCAATCGCGCCCCGAGCGCGATGAAGTGATAATCCTGAACCCAGACGAGGTCGTCGGATTGCAGCAAGGGCATGAGCATTTGCGCAAAGCGATCGTTGACGCGCCGGTAGCCGTCGGCGCTTTCTTGCGTGAAGCGGGCGAGATCGAGCCGATTGTGATGCACCGGCCACAGCGCGCCATTGGCGAAGCCGAGATAATATTCGTTGTAGTCGCGTTCCGTGAGCGGCGCCGTCGCGAGCGTCAAAGCGTCGAACTGCGTGCGCGTCGCGGCGATCTCGTCGTCGTCGGCGACGATCTCGCCATTCCATCCGAGCCACAGCGCGCCGCGCTCACGCAGAGAGTCGAGAACGCAAACGCCGAGGCCGCCCTGCGCCTGACTGCACTCGGGATCGGCGACGCGATTCGAAATGATGACGAGACGTTTCATGAATCGAATCCAATGGTGATGAATGGGGTCGGGCCGTTAAAACCGTCGGCGACCCGGGCAGCGCGAGCAAAGCTTAAGAACTTGGCTCTTTCTGAGCGAAAGCTGGGCGAAACGATGAATGGACCGGGAAACGGTCAGAAAATAGGGAGCAATTTGGTCTTTTTGCGGATTTCACGGTTGCGTCGCCGCTGGGGCGGCGCTCGAAAAGCGTCGTGAGGCGATTATTTCGGCGCCGGCGCGATCGACGCGTTGAAGCGGATCGTCACTTCCTTGAATGCGGGAGGCTGCACGGCCGAATGCGCCTCGAGATAGTGCGGCGGGCTCGCGGAATCGAGGAAGAAGGCATTGCCGTAGCTTCCGTCAGCGAGCGCGAAGCCAAAGCCCGCCTTGGTCAGCTGCGGCTCGGCGGCGCGGATGAGATCGTCCACGGGATAGCCCGGATTTCCGGGCGTCGAGGTGCCGGCAGGCTGCAATCGCGTGATCGCGACGCCGTTGCGCTGGCCGGTGATTTCGGTGATCTGGTAGAAGCCCGGGGCGTCGGGCTCATCCGCCGTCGTGAACGTGCCGGCGGCGGAAACGCCGGCGCCCTCATAGCTCCAGTTCCAAAGCAATGTCGCGCGAGCCGGCGCGCAAAGCGCGATGACAGCGCCGATCGCTGCGAAAAGACGTTTCATGTCAATGGGGACAGGCGCCGGCGCCGGGCCCACGGATTAGCGAAGTTGCGTCGCAAGTCACGCCCCCGAAACTGTCGTTCGAGATGTAGGTCAAGCGGGAGCCGAAGCTTAGTCGCACATCGGGATTATTCCCAGAGACGAGCGTTTGAACGCCCGTCACCGAGATGGTTTGTCCGAAAGCGACCGAGCCGCCATCGTCGGCCGACAGGCCCGCCAGAGCGTTCGCGGTGCTCTGTATGGCCGCGTAATTGTCATCCAGCACGCGCGAGCCGGTCAGCGCATTGACGCCGTTCCCCTTGTTGGACGCCACGGTGAGAAGGGTCGCGGTCGGATTGCCGGAGAAATTCGGATTGTTGAAGATCGTAAGCTCCGACGACTGCTCCAGGTGGACGCCGTCGCCGCCATTCGAGCTTGACGTCACCTGCGAGCCCGCATCGAGGTCGAGACCCGCCTTCGAGTTCAGAGAAATGCCGTGAATCGCGTTGGAGTTCGTCTGGATGACGCCGCCAAAGTCGACGACGTGGGAGCCCGAGACGATCGTGATTCCGTCGCTGAAGTTTTGACTGGCGACGAGCGTCGACTTCCCGTCGAGAAATCCCGAAGCATTGGTTCCCAACTGAATGCCGAGCGTGTTCTGCAAGAGATTGAGGGTGGCGGACGTGAGCGTCAGGCTGGATCCGTTGTTGATATTGACGCCAAATACGCCATTGCCCGTGACGCTATACTTTCCCGTGACGATCAGAGCGGAACTGGCCTCGATGTCGAGGCCGTGAACCGCATTGCTCTGGCTGGAGCCTCCGGTGACGGTGATGCTCGAGGCGCCGAGCGCCACAATCCCCGAAACGGCGTTGTTGGAGACGCTGACGTTCTCCAGGAGCAGCTGGGCGCCGTTTTGCGCGACGACCCCATTGCTCCCGCCGGTGATCGAGAGTCCCTCGAGCGTCACCCGCTGGGCTCCGGTAATGGTGACGGCGTCCTTGCCGCCTCCGCTAATTCCGGCGCCGCCGCTGGCCTTGAGTTGCACGCCGTTGGTGTTGATGTAGATCGGTCCGGCGCAGGTTCCGGTGATCGTGATGATCGAGTTGGGATCGGCATTCGCCACGGCGGCGGCGAGGGATTGGCCCGCAGAGCAATTGACGCGGGCGGGGGATTTGTCCGCCCTGGCCGGGGCGGCGAGCGACAACAGGGATAGCGCAATGCTCAGACAGAGGGGCGTAGTATGGGCGCGCATAACTTCCTCCTTGAAAAAATCGAGCGGGCTATCTCATGCGGAGGAGCGTCCGTCAAGCGTCGAGGAATAGCGGCCAAAGTCGCCCGGCGGACAACCATGCCGCGCGTGAATTATCTGCACGATTGCTCCTCACCGCGGCGCCTCTTCGATCGGCCGCAGCGGCTTCGGCACTTTTTTCTCCTGCAGCAGCCGCGCAAAAATCTTCAGGCCCACGGGCTCGTTGCCGTTGGGATGCACGAGCATGATCGAGCCTTCCCGAGGCGGTGGCCCGAGCGCGATCCAGCTGTCCGCGCCGAGCACGACGAGATGGCGCTCGCGCAGCTTCTGCATGAGGCTCGCGTCCGAGATGAGCCCCGGAAAGCGAAAGAACACGGAGGGCGTGAGGCCGTTCATGAGCATCAGCCTTTCGGTCTCGAGAATCTCCGCGTCGATGTCGAGGCCCGGGGTCAGCAGAAAGTTCTGCTCATTCGGCCTGTTCTTGGCGAAAGGGTGACTATAGGAGTGGTTGACCCAGGAGACGGAGAACGCGCCGCTCTCGATCTTCTGGCGCAGCCAGTCGAGATCAGCCTGGTGATGGAGAATCCAGCCGCCCGAGATCGAGAGCGCCAGGGGAGCGCCGGCGCCTTCCTTGGCGACGAGCTCCAGAAAGCTGCGATCGAGCGGCCGCGCGCTCGGGCAAAGATCGCCGGTCAGAAAAGAGCCCCCGCCCTGGCCATGCGTGAGGCCCATATTGGCGAGCGCCTTGGGCGTGTCCGGCTCCTTGCCGGCCCCCTGCACCGCGCGCAAAAAGCGCGTTTCGGCCTCCTGCGCGTCGCTCGTCTCCGCACAGCGCCAGCAGGCGGCGCGTCCGACCTGCGTCTTGAGCGTGTGGGGATCGACGAGCAGCAGCAGCGTCTCCTCGCCGACGCGCCCGCGCCGCGTCGCAAGCTGCGCGGCGCCCGCATCATTCACGCAACGCCAGAAGACCGGATCATAGTCCTCGATCTCGGCGCCGCACAGGGAGACGGGCGCGTCGCAAGCGCCCTGGCCTGCGGCGGGAAGCGCCGTCGCCGCCGCGACGAGAAACGCCGCGCAAAGACTGGGAAGGAAACGCAGTTGCATGGAGGCTGAAGCATGACAGCGCCGAGCGACGATGAAAAGACCTCGTTTCTGCGTCATGAAGGCGCCGAGTCGGCGGAAATCGCGGCGCGGCTTGCGCAAGAGATCGCGAGCCGTCACGGCCCGCGCGAAGAGAAGACTTTTTCCATCGAGGCGCGCGACGCCGATGGCGCGCTCTTTGGCGGCATGAACGGCGTCATCCACTGGCGCTGGCTTTATGTCCGACATTTCTGGGTCGCGCCGGAAAAGCGCGCGCAAGGCTTTGGCCGCGCGCTGATGGCCGAGGTCGAGAAGTTTGCGCGCGAGACGGGGTGCATCGGGATTTATCTCGACACTTTCGAGGAGGGCGCGGCGCGCTTCTACGAGCGCTCAGGATTTGCGCGCTGCGGGCGGATCGAGGATTTCCCGCAAGGGGCGGCGCGCGTCTTTCTGGCGAAGCGACTCTAGCACTCGCGCCTTGCTCTCAAAGAGGCTCCACCGCCGCCGCGATCTCCTCGGCGCTCTCGGCCGCGGGGCGCGCGGCGTCGAGGCGCCGCCACGCGATCACGCCGGTCTCGCCGCGCATCTGGCGCAGCAGCACCTCGCGCGTCGCGTCTGATGGATCATGCTTGCGCGCATCGACGCGTTGCAAGCGCTCTTCGATCGGCGCATCGAGCCAGAAGCCGAGAAAGGGCGCGCCCGCGGTTTTGGCCGCGGCTTCGATGTCGCGGCGCGCTTCCTCCTTGTCGAAGACCGCGTCGACGACGACCGGCCAGGGAGAGGCTGCGACGCGCCGCGCCTCCGCGATCATTTGCGCATAGACGTTGACGGAGACCGCGCTGTCATAAGCCTGCGCCGGCAGACGCGCGGTCGGCTCCGCGCCAAACAGCGCCTTGCGCAGCCGGTCGCTATTTAAGGTGCGCGCGCCGGGCGGCGCGCCGATAAGCGGCGCGAGCGCGGCGGCGACGCTTGATTTGCCCGAGCCGCTGAAACCCCCGATGGCGACGACGAGCGGCGCCGCCTCATGGGCGAGGTCTTGCGCCAAAGCGAAGTCCTCGCGCGCCTCCTCCACTCTCTGCTGCGAGACGGCGACATGGGCTCGAATCGTCGCGCGCAGCGCCATGAAGAGCGGCAGGAGCGGCAGACCATCGGCCTCGTCGCGCGCGTCGAGATAACGGTTGAGCGCGACATTGGCGAGATGTTTGAGCCCGAGACGCCAGAGGTCCATCAGCAGAAAGGCGAGATCGTAGAGCGTGTCGATCTGCGCGAGCGCATCCGAGAACTCGATGCAGTCGAAAGGCGTCGGCTCGCCTTCGAAGAGGCAGATGTTGCGCAGGATCAGATCGCCATGGCCATGGCGCGTGCATCCCCGCGCGTCGCGCGCGTCGAGGAGAGCGGCGTCGCGTTCGATGAGCGCTGAGAGGCGGTCGATATGCGCGTCGATGTCGGCGATCGCCGCCGGCGGCGCGCCTCGCAGGCTCTCGGCGCAAAGCGCCAGCACCGCGCGCATCGCCTTCGCCCCGCCCTTGGCGCGCGCGATCTCGGCGCCATCATGAAAGCGCGCGAGGCTGAAGGCCAGTCGCTCGATCTCCGCCGCGCTCAGCAACCCTTCCCGCGCGCGCGTCTCGAGCAGCGCGTCGTCGGGAAAGCGGCGCATCTCGACGACGGCGTCGACGAGCGCACCCGCGCCGTCGAGCGCGAGACGCCCGTTCGCTTCGCGCGTCACGCGGCGCGCGCCGAGATAGAGCCTGGGGGCAAGGCGCGCGTTCAACGCCGCCTCGCGCTCACAGAAGGCGAGACGTTTTTCGGGGGTCGAGAAGTCGAGATAGGGGAAGACGATCGCGCGCTTCAGCTTGAAGACGCGCGTCGCCCCGAGCACAACGCGCGAAATATGCGTCGAAATGACTTGCTCGGCGCCGTCGAGCGTCGAAAGGAAGCGCAGCGTCTCGTCTTGCGGGTCGGTCTCCATGTCGGGAGGATGCGCTTTCCTCTTGAAGACTGCGTGAAGACGCCGGAGCTTTGCTGGCCCCTTTACGACCGGCGTCCGCGCTTCTGCGCTCGCGGGAAGGAGGGCTGCGGGCGCGCGCGCCTCGTGACCCGCAGCGGCGCCAGCAGCGCGTCGAGCGTCGCGAGCGTCGAGGCGTCGGCGACGCCATCGACCCTTTGCGGCCGGAAATGGCGCTGAAAGGCGGCGACGGCATTGGCCGTTCTCTCGCCAAACAGCCCGTCCACCGTGATCTCATAACCGTAACGCGCGAGCTTGCTTTGCAGCTCCCGCACGGCGGCGCCTTCATCGCCGAGGCGAAGCTCGTAGCCCCGGGAAATCGGCGCGGGCTCGACCCATCGTCCGACGCCGTGGCGGGCCAGCCTCTCCCAGGGGAAGAACTCGCCGGGATCGATCTTGCGCGAGATGGCGACGTCCGAATGCGCCAAGACGCCTTCGGCCGGAATAGCGCAGCGCGCGCAAATATCCTGCGAAAGCGCGATGACCGTCGCGATCTGGGCGTCTCCATAGGGCCGCGGATCGAGATGACCGGGATGGACGATCTCTATGCCGATCGAGGCGGAGTTCACATCCGTCTCGCCCGCCCAGAAGCTGCGGCCGGCATGCCAGGCGCGCCGCGATTCGGGCACAAGCTGCAGTACGTCGCCCTCCTCGTCGACGAGGTAATGCGAGGAGACCTCCGTGGCCGGGCTCGTGAGCGCGGAAAGCGCGCCCTGCAAGGTCGGCAGGCCCGTGTAATGGAGAATGAGCAGCGAAACCGGTCGCGCGCGCTGGCCGTGATTGGGCGAGGCGTGGACGTGCGCGGCCGGATAATCGGGAGCAAAGCTCACCCCTCGACCACCTCCAGGAAGGCGTGCGCCGCCTCCTTGCGCTCGAAGACATGCGGCTGCAGACCGCGCTTCGCCAGCGCCTCCTTCATCTTGAGGCGGGCGAAGGCGCTCGTCGCATAGCGCGCCGTCGTCGAGTAGTAGTGCTGCATCATATATTGGATCATTTCCGCATAGTCGTCGTAGAGCGCCTCCGCGATCTTGGCGCCGTCGTGGTTGACGACCGAGGCCACGCGCTTGCCCACCTTCTCGCAGGCCGCGACCAAAGTCTTGCGCAGCTCGTCGATGTCCTTCTTCGTGCGGGCGTGCCAGCCCTCGAGATTGACGAAGAGAATGTTGCGCTCCGGATCATATTGCACGCGTTCGTGCATGTTGAGGTTCAGAAGCTCGGCGAGGAGACCCATCGGCTCGTCGAGGAAGAGGCGCTTGTCCATGGGCTCCGGCTCCTCGATGATCGGCTTGAAGTCCATGTGGCGGAGGATGTCCTTCTCGATGTCGATCCCCGGCGCCACTTCGATGAGCTCCATGCCGTTCTGTCCGAGGCGGAAGACGCAGCGCTCCGTGACGTAGATCACCGGCTGCTTGCGCTTCTGCGCGAACTTGCCGGAAAAAGTGATCTGCTCCACGAAGTTTAAGAATTTCTTATTGCGCCCCTCCTGCAGGATCTTGACCTGTCCGTCCTCGATCGCGACGCGCAGCCCGCCATTGGTGAAGGTGCCGGCGAAAACGACCGAGCGCGCGTTCTGGCTGATGTTGATGAAGCCGCCGCAGCCGTTGAGGCGCCCGCCGAACTTCGACGTATTGACATTGCCTTGCACGTCGCATTCGGCCATGCCGAGACAGGTCATGTCGAGCCCGCCGCCGTCGTAGAAGTCGAATTGCTGGTTCTGCTGGATGATGCTGTCCGCGTTGCTCGCGCCGCCGAAGGACGAGCCCGAGGCCAGCACGCCGCCGATCGCGCCGGCTTCCGTCGTCAGCGTGATGTAGGGCGTGAATTTTTCTTCGTTCGCGACCGCGGCGATGCCCTCCGGCGCGCCGACGCCCAGATTCACGACGCCATTCGGCGGCAGCTCGAAAGCGGCGCGGCGCGCGATGACCTTGCGCTCGTCGAGCGGCATTTTGGCCATGCCTTCCACCGGCACGCGAATTTCGCCCGAGAGTGCGGCGTTATACATGACGCCGTAATTCATGCGGTGCAGCTCGGGCTCCGGCGCGACGACGACGCAGTCGACGAGAATGCCGGGAACCTCGACCTCCTTGGGATGGATCGAGCCCTGCTCGACGACGCGCTCGACCTGCGCGATGACGATGCCGCCATTGTTGCGAGCGGCCATCGCCTGCGCGAGATTGTCGAGAACCAGCGCCTCCTTCTCCATGCTGATGTTGCCGGAGGGATCGGCGCTCGTGCCGCGGATGAAGGCGACATCGATCTTGGTGGCGATGTAGAAGAGCCACTCCTCGCCCTGAATGTTGTGATATTTGACGATGTCCTCGGTCGTCACGTCGTTCACCTTGGCGCCGCCGAAGCGCGGATCGACATAGGTGTAGAGGCCGACCTTGGAGAAGAGGCCCGGCTGTCCGGCGGCGCAGGCGCGATAGAGCTGCGAGATGACTCCCTGCGGCAAATTGTAGCCGAGGATTTTATTTTCCTGCGCGGCCTGGGCGACCTTGGGCATGCGCCCGAAATTGCCGGCGATGACGCGGCCGAGCAGCCCCTCGTGATGCAGACGGCCTGTGCCGAGGCCTTTGCTGTCGCCGGCGCCGGCGGTCATGATCAGCGTCAGATTCCTTGGGTGGCCCGTCTCGACGAAGCGCTTCTCCAGGCCCATGTGCAACGCTTCCGGGATGCAGCTTTGGACGAAGCCGCTCGTGGTGACAACGTCATTGTCCCTGATGAGCGCGATGGCCTGATCCAACGTCGTGATCTTGTTGTTCGCCATGGTCCCGAGCTTCCCCCTTTGAGCTCTTTTCATTCTGAGCTCTCTTCATCATGCGCGGGGTTTGCCCCTCGTCGCGGCGCGCTTCCCTGGCGCTTGGCCGCAAGGCTAGTGAAGGGACGGGGCTAGCGCAAGACCTGCCGCGAGCGGGGCCGTTTCGCGCGCGACGGCCATGTGCTACGAAAAATCGCCCCATTTGCATTCTTTTTGCAACGCACGCGCGAGCGCGCAGGCCCCCGAGGCCCGAGATCGACTCTCAACCCCTTGCACCCATGGCGACAAAACTTCCAGGCGCGATTCTTCTGTTGCTTCTGCTATCGACCCCCTTCTGGCCCGCGCCCGCCGCGGCGCATGCGATGGTCGTCGGCTCCTCGCCCCGCTCCCACGAGACCATCACGAAGAGCGAGATCCGGATCGAGCTACGCTTCAACAGCCGGATCGACGGCCTGCGCTCGCGCCTGGTGCTCATGCATCCCGACGGCTCGCAAGAGGGGCTCGCGCTTTCGCAGAGCGGCGACGAGAGCCTCGAATCCGAGGCGAAGGCTCTGGAGAAGGGCTCCTATCGTCTGTTGTGGCAGGCGCTGAGCGTCGACGGGCACGTCACGCATGGAGAGATCCCCTTCCAGGTGGATCGGTAGCGCCATGCAGCTCTTCCTGGAAATTTGGGGCTATCTCAATGTCGTGACGCGCGGCTGGATCCTCGCCGCGCAGACGCTGACGCTGGGCGGCGCGGCCTTTCTCGTCTTCGCCCTGCCGGCCGAGGAGGCTTCGACCAACCAAACGGCGCGCCGCCTCATCTTCTGGAGCGCGCTCGCGCTGGCGATCGGCGAGGCGATTTCCGGCGCGGGCCTCGTCACTCTGCTGCGCGGCACGCTGGATCTGCCGCTCACCGACCTCATCGGCGCGGATGCCGCGCTCGCGGCCGCGGCGGGCGCCGCAAGCGCCGCCTTTGTCGCCTTTCTGGTCCAGGCCGGCGCTTCCGCCCGCCTCCTGCTGATCTGCAGCGCCCTCATCGTCGCAGCGCAGGTCGCCGTCAGCCATGCGGTGAGCCGGCCGGATCACGCGCTCACGCTCTATGTCGCCGAATATGCGCATATGCTCGCCGTCGCCTTCTGGATCGGCGGCATTCCCTATTTTCTATTTTCTGCTGATGCTCGCGCGCGTCGCAGGACCGGCGCGCCGCCGCGCGGCGGCGCGCTTCTCGATGATGTCGGTCGTCTCCGTCGCGACGCTCATCGGCAGCGGATTCTATCTCGCCCGCGACTACGTCGGAGAGCCGGCGGCGCTGTACGGCGCCTCCTATGGCGTGATGCTCAGCGCCAAGATCGTTCTGCTCGCCGCGCTGCTGCTGCTCGGAGGTCTGAATTTTCTCACCGTGCGCCGCTGGCGCGCCGAGCCCTCGACGCCCATTCTGCCGATGCGGCGCTTCGCCGAGGTCGAGATCGGCATCGGGCTGACGGTGATCTTTTGCGCCGCCTCGCTCGCTTCGCTCCCGCCGGCGCGCGATCTTTCGAGCGACTGGGCGAGCGCCGCAGAGGTCGTGGAGCGCCTCGCGCCGCGCTGGCCGCCGCGCCTGGAGAGCCCCGATCTCTCGAGCCTCTCGATCACGATGGCGCAGGAGAAAAGGCCCAGCGCGCCGCTGGCTTATGCGATCGGCGAGCCGCCGGCTCCGCCGCGCAACGCAGCCGACATCGCCTGGTCCGAA
>Ga0265331_10002907_pt1 | contig 11322 bp, 10 predicted proteins | sample 41923metaG_FD_202088 | JGI IMG/M metagenome (GOLD analysis project Ga0265331, IMG submission 202088) | Rhizosphere microbial communities from Carex aquatilis grown in University of Washington, Seatle, WA, United States - 4-19-23 metaG | ecosystem: Host-associated > Plants > Roots > Rhizosphere...
AGATTCAGGATGGAAGCGTGGAAGGCTTCGTGACGGAATTGCAGGAACAGTTCCTTGTGGTTCAGTTCGATGGAGACGGCATCCTTGCCACCACCATAGATGATGCCAGGGACGTTGCCGGCACGGCGCAGACGGCGGCTCGCACCCGTTCCTTGCGCTTCGCGAAGCTTGGCGTTGATTTCGATAGACATGTTTTACTACTCCTAAAATATTGTTATCCGCGACCAGATAACAAGGTTGTGGTCGCCACGGTGATTTGTAGCAACCGAAAATTTAATTCCTGAATTTAGTCGGTGACCTAATCCATGAACAACGAACTGACCGAGTCTTCGCGGCTGATGCGGCGGATGGTTTCTGCCAGCAGTTCGGCGGTACTCAGTTGGCGAATCTTGGGGCAGGCTGCGGCATCGGCACGCAGCGGGATGGTATTGGTCACGACCAGTTCATCCAGCTTGGAATTGGTGATGCGTTCGACGGCCGGGCCAGACAGCACCGGATGGGTGCAGTAAGCGACCACCTTGAGCGCGCCGTGCTCCTTGAGCGCATTGGCGGCTTCGCACAGTGTATTGGCGGTATCGACCATGTCATCCATGATGACGCAGGTGCGGCCTTCGACTTCGCCGATGATGTTCATGACCTTGGCAACGTTGGGCTTCGGACGACGCTTGTCGATGATGGCCAGGTCTGAATTGAGTTGTTTGGCCAACGCACGGGCACGTACTACGCCGCCTACGTCCGGGGAGACGACCACCAGATTCGGGTAGTTGTGCTTCCATACATCGCCCAGCAGCACCGGGGTAGCGTAAATGTTATCGACCGGAATGTCGAAGAAGCCTTGAATCTGGTCTGAGTGCAGATCCATGGTCAGCAGGCGGTTAACCCCAACGCTGGTCAGCATGTTGGCGACGACTTTGGCGGTAATGGCCACGCGGGCGGAACGCGGACGGCGATCCTGGCGTGAATAGCCGAAGTATGGGATGGCAGCGGTAATGCGACCAGCGGAGGAGCGGCGCAGAGCATCGACCATGACCATGACTTCCATCAGGCTGTCGTTGGTAGGTTGGCAGGTGGATTGCAGCACGAAGACGTCTTTGCCGCGTACGTTGTCCAGCAGTTCGACCATGACTTCGCCGTCGCTGAAGCGGCCTACCGTCGCCTTGCCCAGATCGATATTGAGGTGGCTGACTACCTCTTCGGCGAGCCTGGGGTTGGCGTTGCCGGTAAATACCATCATGTCGCCGTTGGCCACGGTGCGATCCTCATGTGCGAGTTATGAAACAAACAATCAAAAAAACAAAAAGCGTGTAAGGGTTAAGTTACACGCTTTCTTATTATTTGGCTGGGGAGGAAGGATTCGAACCTTCGCATGCCGGAATCAAAATCCGGTGCCTTAACCAGCTTGGCGACTCCCCAATATATTTTCAGGTTGCGTGCATTTTTATTCGGCATACCCAAGCAGTGGATGTTGATCCAACCCTGCTGAGATAAACCCGGGAATACTGTCGGGTTTTAGCGAAAAAATCTGCTGCGCTTCGGCTTTACTGTCACATTCCAGAAACACGCTGGCGCCGGAACCGCTCATGCGCGCATCGCCAAATTGCTTCAGCCAATCAAGCGCGGATGCTACTGCGGGGTATTGCCGACACACCACGGGTTGCAGGTCGTTATGACCGTAGCCCTTGAAAAAGGCCGCCATTTTCGCGGGATTCGTGTCTCTTGTCAATTGCTCGCTGGCAAATACTTGTGCGGTTGCCACGTGCACCGAGGGCGTCAGCACAACATACCATGCGGGTGGCAGCGCAATGGCGGTCAGCTCTTCACCCACTCCCTCAGCCCAGGCGTTGCGACCGAACACGAACACCGGCACATCAGCGCCGAGTTGCAGGGCTAGGCGCAGCAACTCCTGGCGAGACAAATTGAGTTGCCATAGCCGGTTGAGTGCCAGCAGTACCGTGGCGGCATCCGAGCTGCCGCCGCCTAATCCACCGCCCATGGGGAGGTGTTTGTTGAGCTGGATATCAACGCCGAGTTGACAGCCTGTGTGTTGTTGCAACAGCCTGGCGGCGCGCACGCAAAGATCCTGAGCCTCCGGAACGCCGGCGACCTCACGTGTGCGACGGATTTGGCCGTCAGTGGTCGGGCGCAAATGCAGGTCGTCGTGCCGGTCAATCAGGCGGAAGACGGATTGCAGCAGATGATAGCCGTCTGCCCGACGTCCGGTAATGTGCAGGAAGAGATTGAGTTTGGCTGGCGCCGGGAAGGTTTGGAAGTCCGTCATTCTGCAGTTTGAATGCCGACCCACTGCTCGACGACCAGTTTGAGATCAAGTTTCTGGCTTTTCATCACAATCTTGTTCGGCAATTGACGTCCTTCGATCTCCATGTATTGCGGGTACTCGATGTCCCAGCCCTGCTGGCGCAGGTGCAGGAGGCGGCCGCCGGCATCCCAGGACAGCAGTTCGGCGTCACCCTTGGTTGGCCTGCCCAGCACCCAGTCTGACAGGCCTGTGATGGGCAGGCTCCAGCCCAAAGTGTTCTGGGTGAGGGATTCAGCATCGGCTGCAGTAAATGATTTGTGGTCGCTGGTGGTCAAGGTGACACTGTCGGCGGTGGCGCTGATCTGGCCAAGCTGAGTGCCGATCGGGGAGTAGAAGCCAATCTCGTCGCCATCTGCGTGGTGATGCCAGCGCATGCTGCCGGAAAACCCCTTCTTCTCGGTGAGCACAGCGATGCGCCCATTGAGTGCGAAGGTGTGGATGTTTGCGATGCTGGCCGCATGCTGCCGGTAGGTCGCGGGTGCCGATGTGCTCGGTAGCGGCTGCAAGGGAGCGCACCCGGCAAGCAGCAGTGCCGGAAGTAAAAGAAACCGCAAGATCACTGACCGAATTTCTTCGCGGTGTTGACCAGCACTTCGTTATCGGGGAATTCGCGTAGCGCCGCACCCCAAGTTTCCTGTGCTTCGTCGTGCTTACCCTGTTGCCAGAGCACTTCACCCAGATGGGCGGCAATTTCAGGGTCGGTTTGCGCTGTGTAGGCCCGGCGCAGGTAGTCGGCTGCCTGATCAAGCTTGCCCAGGCGATACTGAACCCAGCCCATGCTGTCGAGGATATAGAAGTCATCCGGGCTGAGGTCGTGCGCCTTTTCGATCAGTTTGACCGCTTCAGTCAATCTTTCGTTGCGGTCGGCCAGGTTGTAGCCAAGGGCATTGTAGGCCTGAGCGAAGTCGGGTTTGATGATAATCAGCGTGCGGAGCTGTTTTTCCATGACATCAAGCCGGTGCAGTCTTTCCGCCGCCATGGCAAAGTCGTAGATCAGGTCGGGCGAGTTCGGGAGTGTGGCAATCGCATGCTCAAGTATGTTGTAGGCCTCCTGATTTTTCTTCGCCTGAGTGAGCAGGTTGGCCTCGGCCTGCAGCACGATGACTTGCTGTTCGCTGGACAACTCAGCTTGCTCCGCAAAGTCATGCAGCAGCTTCTGCGCCTCTTCGAGCTTCTCCTGCCGGGCCAGCACGGAAGCGATCCGCAGCTTGGCATCAAAAGTCTGTTCGCTGTCGCCAATGCGTTCATACCAGGTCAGCGCCTGATCATCATTCTTTTGCTGTTCTGCTGACTGGCCGAGGTAAAGGTAGAGTTGATCCGGTTGCTTGAAACCTCGGTCCAGAGCCAGAGTGAAATAGTGATCCGCCTCGACATAATCGCCTACTTGTACAGAGAGCAGGCCGGCAGCAACGGATACTTCCGGGTTGCCGTCAGGCGACTCGGCCAATGGGGCAAACTGAACTCGGGCCTCGTCAAACTGCTTCTGGTTGACCAGTAATTTTGCGTAGGCGAGCCTGACCTCGTTCGCGGCAGGATGTTGCTCAAGATATCCCTTGTAGAAAGCCATGGCGTCATCTGGAGACTGTTTGTGGAGAATTTCTCCTTGCAATTGGGCAGCAAGTTCCCACTCCGGGCGCAATTTGATGGCGGTATTGAGTTCGTCAAGTGCAAGACTCGCCTTACCAGCGGCCCAGGCGCAGTGGGCGATGGCGAAATGCACTTCGGCCAGGTTCGGATACGGCTTGGCCAGCGTTTGCATGACCTTGAGCACGGCAGGTTTGTCAGGATTCAGCCCGAGGATGCCATTTAGATACAAGAACCCGCTGGCGCGAGTTTCTTCTTTTACCAGCAACTTTTGCAGGTGGGGGAGCGCGGCATCCAGATCACCCGAGCCCAGCAGAAGTTGCGTCGTGGCTTGTCTGGCTTCGGTTGAGGCCGGGTCCAGTTCTGTCCAAAGATTGGCGGCACGTAGCGCCTGCTTCGACTGCCTGCCATAGACTGCAGCCCGTGTGGCACGTTCTGCCAGCCGCGGGTCGTGGTTTGATTTGGCCAGATCGTAAAACAGTTCACTGGCAAGCCCGAGGTCGCCACGTTGGCCGGCCACTTCGCCCGCCAGGTATTTGTAGACAAATTCGCTGGTCAGCCCTGTCGTTGGTGCCGAGCCAGAGGTGTCCTGTGCGAGTGCGCTCCCACCGATCAGCATGAGAGTGGCAGCAATTGAAATCTGTATCAGATCAGTCTTGTTTGGCATGGGGTTGAGTGGGCTCTAGCGATCTGGTTAAGTGAAACATTAGTCCGTGACACGGGCAACAAGTTCACCCATAATATGCACGAATATAGCCTGTTTGAAGCAATTTTCCTATTCTCGCAGACGCTTGACAACAGTCAGGCGTTTTTTTAATTTAGCAGCCCACAAAAACCGGAATCTCATATGGATACAGTAACCGTCGAGGTGCGCGATCTGACGCGTGTCTACGGAAGCAATGCGGTGGTGCGCGACGTCAGCTTCAACCTGAACAAGGGCGAAGTGCTGGGCTTTCTGGGCCCCAACGGCGCCGGCAAGTCGACCACCATGAAGATGTTGACGGGCAATCTGGCGCCGACCGCCGGTAGTGTCAAGATTTGCGGCATCGATATTGTAGATAATCCCAAGGAAGCCAAGGCGCTGATTGGTTACCTGCCTGAAACGCCACCATTGTACAAAGAGCTCACTGTAGACGAAATGCTGGCGCTGGCCGCCCGCATGCATGGCGTGGCGCGCGGCAACGTAAAGCGTGCCGTCGCACACGCCAAGGAACGCACCGGCCTCACCGAAATGGGCAAGCGCCTGTGTGAAAACCTGTCGACCGGCTACCAGCAGCGCGTGGGCATTGCCCAGGCGATTATCCACAACCCGATGGTGGTGGTGCTGGACGAGCCGACACGTGGTCTGGACCCGATTCAGATTCGCGACATCCGCGCACTGATCAAGGAACTGGGCGGTGAGCACAGCGTGATTCTGTCTACGCACATCCTGCCTGAAGTTGAAATGGTCTGTGACCATGTGCAGATCATTCATCAGGGACAACTTGTATTTAGTGGCGAGATCGACGAATTGCGTCACAGCCGCAAGAGCGATACCCTGCTGGTCGGCCTCCGCCGCCCACCTGCAGGCGAAGTGTTGGCTGCCCTGAGTGGCGTGGTGGCAGTTGAGACCGCTGGCGATCTGGTGCGCCTGAAACTGGCGGAAGCCGATGCCGCCGGCGCTGTCGCTGAAAGCATTGTGCAGGCTGCCGTGGCAGGTGATTGGGCGCTTTACCATGTCGCGCCGGATGCGCCATCGCTGGAAGATGTGTTCCTGCAATTGACCCAGTTGGAAGAAGCTGTATGAAAATGATATTGACCGTCGCAGGCAAAGAGCTGCGCAGTTTGTTCGCCTCGCCTATGGCCTGGGTGATTCTGGCGATGTTGCAGTTGCTGCTGGGATTGTTCTTCGCCAATGGCGTCGATCGTTATTTTGAAGCCATGCAGGGCGCCATGCCGCCGGAGCAGCGCATGGGTTTCACCGCTTTTGTCGTGCCGCAAGTCTTTGGCGTAGCCGTGCTGGTGCTGCTGACCGCCGTGCCCTTGCTGACGATGCGGCTGATTGCCGAGGAGCGCAAGAGCCAGACGCTGGTGTTTCTGTTCTCAGCACCGGTGTCGCTGTTTGAAATTGTGCTGGGCAAGTTCGTCGGCTTGATGGCATTCATCTCGGTGGTGGTCGTGTTGTTGCTGGCCATGGCGCTGTCAATGAACGCAGCGACTGACCTTGATGTCGCCCATGTGCTGACCAATGCGCTGGGCCTGTGGCTGATGGCGGCATCGTTTTCAGCACTGGGGATTTTCATGTCCAGCCTGACGCAGCAGCCGATCATCGCTGCGATTATCAGCTTCATTGCGTTGCTGGGGCTGATCATCATCGACAGCTTTGCGGCCGACCCGGAAAGTCCGCTCAACTATCTTTCGCTGATGCGCCATTTCGAGCCACTTTCAAGTGGCATGCTGAATACCTCTGACATTGCCTATTTTGTTCTGTTTATCGCAACCTTCCTGGTGCTGACCGTGCGCCGGCTGGATGCAGACAGATTGCGCGGATAAGAGACGGAACAAACCCTCATGAAAATCAATCGCAAACTCCGTTTCCAGTTGTTCGTCCAGAACTGGTTGTTCGTCGTGCTGTTCCTGAGCCTGGTCGGCATGCTTGGCTACGCCACCAAACGCTTTCATTTTGAGCGTGATGTAACACAGAGCGCCCGCAATCAGCTGACCGAAGGCAGTGCCAAGGTGGTGAAGGGTCTGAAGGGCCCCGTCAACATTACCGCCTTTGTTGAAAATGACGATGCCGAGCGCAAGAAGCGCATTTATGAATTCGTGGCCCGCTATCAGCGTTCCAAGCCTGATCTCAGGCTGACCTTTGTCAATTCGACCAAGGAGCCCAAGCGCGCGCAGGAAGCCGGGATCCGTAAGGACGGCGAACTGGTAGTGGAATTCGAGAAGCGTAGCGAGAATCTGGTGCCGGCCTATACCGAGCGTGATCTGACCAACCTGCTGGTGCGTCTGGCACGCTCACGCAGCCGCGCCGTGATGTATCTCGACGGCCATGGCGAGCGCAGTTTGATCGGCGAGAAGAACCATGATCTGGGCGAATTCGGCCATCAACTGGCTACGAAGGGCTTCAAACTGGCCAACCCTGACCTGACTATTGCGCAGGAAGTGCCGCGCAATGGCGCCATGCTGGTGATCGCCGGACCGCAAGTGGATGTGTCCGAGGCTGAGGTCAAAAAGATCATGAATTACGTCGCCGCAGGCGGCAATCTGCTGTGGCTGATCGATCAGGAGTCGCTGCACGGCCTGCAACCGCTGGCTGAGTATCTGGGCCTGACCCTGACGCCGGGGATTGCGGTAGACCCGACCTCGACGCAGAACAACATCGACCCCAAGACCGTGATCGGCCGCCAGTATACCGAGCACCCGATTACCAAGGAATTCAGCCTGCTGACTGTCTTCCCGGAGGCCCGCCAGATCGAAGTGCATGACACCAATGGCGACTGGAAAGTCACCCGTCTAGTATCGGTTGCACAGAATGGCTGGATCGAAACAGGCAAACTCGATACCAAGATCGAGTTTGACAACAAGCGCGACATTCCCGGCCCGGTCAACATTGCCGTCGCCATGGAGCGTAAGGCCGAGCGCATCAATCAGCGCGTGGTGGTGGTGGGTAACGGCAGTTTCCTCGCCAACACTTTCATCGCCAATGGCGGCAACCTCGCGCTGGGCGTCAACATGGTGAACTGGCTGGCCGGCGATGATAATCTCATCAGCATCCAGCCCAACCTGATGAAAGACACCACTGTGACCTACTCCAAGGTGCAGGGCGCGCTGATTTTTGGTGGCTTTATTCTGCTGCTGCCGATTGTCTTTCTGGTTGCTGGCATCGTCATCTGGCGCAAGAGACGCACACGATGAAGTCGCGCTGGCTGGGCATCCTGGCATTGCTGCTGGTCGTGGCCGGTGTCGGTCTGGCACTGTTTCTTGCGCCTAAATCGCAGCAGGAGCAGGCCGTCGCGATCGCTGTGTCGACGATTGAGCCGGCTTCGATTAATAGCGTCAGCATCGAAGCACCGGCAAAAAAAGCGGTCGAACTGGAAAAACGTGATGGCCGTTGGTGGCTGAAGCAACCCTATGCTGCGCGTGCCGATCAGGTGGCAGTTGACCGTGTATTGTCGATTCTCTACGCAAACAGTGTTGATAAATTTGATGCGGCTGATCCGACGCGTTATGGGCTGGATCATCCTGCCCTCAAATTGAAACTGGATGCAGAAGAATTGACCTTTGGCACCTTCAACCCGGTGAGCGGCATGCAGTATGTGGGTTACAAGAACGCGGTCTATCTGGTGGACAGCAAATACTCCGAGGCTGCCCAGATTCAGACGGTCGAGTTCATCGATAAGAACCTGCTGTCGTCACAAGAACAAATTGCCGGTTTTGATTTCTCTCGACTAGAGCAGTGGGAAGAGGGAGGCGGTCTTAAACTCGCGCTCGACACTGGCAAATGGACGGTGACGCGTGCAGACGCAAAACCTGAGCAAAAGGCGTTGAACGATTGGTTTGCGGATAGTTGGGGCACCTTGATTGCGCTGTCGGTTGAGCCCTATCAGCCCGACCCGAAAGCGAAAGCTCCGTCGTTCGAAATCAAACTCAAGAACGGTAAGACAGTGCATGTGGATAAGCTGGGCGAATCCCCTGAACTCAAGTTGGGCCGCCCAGATGAGGGTCTGCTTTACCACTTCCCGCAGGATGTCGGTTTCCAGATTCTGAACCCGCCCGTCGGCACCCCGAAGTAGTTTCACTCATTAGCTAAGATCTGCAATGCCGGAATTGCCTGAGGTCGAAACCACCCTGCGAGGTTTGTTTCGACCGATGGTCGGGCGACAGGTCGTGCACGCCATCGTCCGCAACGCGGCTATGCGCTGGCCGATCCCCGCCAATCTGGATGCCCTTCTTGCCGGGCAGACAATAAGAACACTTTCCCGCCGTGCCAAATACCTGCTGGTGCATTTCGATCATGGCACTTTGATCCTGCACCTCGGCATGTCCGGGCGCCTCTGCCATCTCGCTAAGGATGAAATGCCGGGCAAGCACGATCATTTCGACCTGCTGCTTGATAACGGTGCAGTTATCCGATTGCGTGATCCACGCCGTTTCGGTGCAGTGCTCTGGAGCGAGGGGGATGTCATGCAACACCCGCTTCTGCGCAATTTGGGGCCAGAGCCGCTGGAAGAAGGGTTTTCCGGTGCATACCTGCATCGTGAAATGAAAAGTCGCAGTGCGCCCATCAAGAACGTCATCATGGATGCGCATCTCGTTGTCGGCGTGGGCAATATCTACGCCAGCGAATCGCTGTTTCGTGCGCGTATCAGCCCTAAACTGCCGGCCAATCAATTAAGCCGCGTGCGTTGCGACAGGCTGGTGCGGGAGATCAAGGCAACCTTAACTGCCGCCATCGAAGCTGGTGGCAGTAGTCTGCGCGACTTCTTTGGCGCTGATGGAAATCCCGGCTACTTTCAGCAGCAGTATTTTGTCTATGCCCGCACTGGAGAGCCCTGCAGGGTATGCGGAACTGCGATTGTTACGATTAGACAGGGTCAGCGGTCTACATTCTATTGCTTGAGATGTCAGTCAGCCTAATCTGACTGCTACAGCGAATTGGCGCTGATCCTATTGGGTTTGGTGGCTGTGGAGACGATAGATTGTCTGGAGAACTTCAGAAGAAATACACCTAGTAGCAAAACGAAGACTCCTGATGTCATCAAGTACAGGCCAGTGCGAGTCCCGCCTAGTGACAGATATAACAATGCAACAACCATCAGGATGAAACCAATCAAAAGCGTTACATAGCTGCTGACCCGTTTTGATTTCTCTCGAACGCTCGCAAGGGGCTGATGCGGCGATGGATGTTTGATCACCCGCAAGTTGCGAACAGAAATCTCACTGAGACGCAGATTTTCTTCGCTCATCATCCGCATGCGTTCCTCAATGAAGAGTGTTCTGGCGAATTCCATGCTGGCGCAGGCTTCTTCAATCACTTTGGCACGCAGTTCCAGGTGTGATGTGCCATCGTCGAATTCCTTTGCCGCCGCCGCGTATAGCTCGCGTTCTTCGTCGAATTCATCAAGAAACTGGTTGCGATGTTTTTTAAATAATCTCATATACATGGGGTGTCTTGTGGGTTAACTCCGGTGCCTGTGGGCGCCATGATCCGGAGGTTCGTGCGGATGCAACTCAGTGTGTACATGCGCCGCATGCTCATGCAGAAACCCAGGCGGCTGTGGGTGCTTGTGGCCGACCCATTGAGGTAGCAGCGAGCCTGCGACCATGCCCAGTGCAGATACGCCAAGTCCAATGAGTTGAGATGGTACGGGGCTGGCGTCGCCGATCATCACTTCAATCATGATCCATGACAGCAGGCCGCCGATGGTCGCGGTCAAAGCGCCTTGCGTCGTAGCGCGCTGCCAGAAGGCGCCGAATACCAGTGGTACAAAGGCGCCGGCAAGGGTGACCTTGTAGGCGTTTTCAACCATTTCGAAAATCGAAGCGTTGGAACTCAGCGCGAACGTCAGCACCATGAGCGTAAAGCCGACCAGGCAGCCGCGCATGACTTTCAAAAAGGCATGATCGCCCATGTGCGGAAAGAAACCTTTCACCACATTCTCGGCAAATGTCACCGAAGGCGCGAGCAGAGTCGCCGACGAGCAGCTCATGATGGCCGATAGCACGGCACCAAAGAACAAAACTTGCGCAAACAGCGGCATGGATTGCAACACCAGCGTCGGCAGCACGAGTTGTGAATCGGCTTCAATGACTTTGGTAAATTTGACAGGGTCTAGCATGGTCGCCGCATAGGCAATGAACATGGGCACAAAGGTAAAGCAGAAGTAGATGGATGCCCCCAGCATTGAACCCCACACCGCAATTTTGGCACTCCTGGCCGAGGTGATGCGCTGGAACACATCCTGCTGCGGGATGGAGCCCAGCATCATGGTGACCCAGGCACCAAGAAAGGTGACCCAGGCCCAGGGGTCATGCTTAGGGAAAAATTCAAGCTTGCCTGCCTGAGAGGCATGTTCGATCACCGGCGCGACACCGCCTGTCATGCCACTGACCGTCCAGGCGATGAACAGCAGGCCGCCCATGCTGACCATCATCTGCACGAAATCGAGGAAAGCTACAGAGAACATGCCGCCGAAAGTTGTGTAGGTTAGCACAATGGCGGCGCCCAGAATCATGCCGGCATTCTGGCTGACGCTGCCGTCGGTGACGACATTGAAAATCAGCCCCAGCGCCTTGATCTGCGCGGCCACCCAGCCGAGGTACGAAAGCACAATACAGATGGTGGTGATGACTTCTACCGTGCGGTTGTAGCGCATGCGGTAAAAGTCTCCGAGGGTGATGATGTTGAGTTTATAAAGTTTGGTGGAGAAGAATAT
>Ga0265331_10002915_pt1 | contig 11309 bp, 7 predicted proteins | sample 41923metaG_FD_202088 | JGI IMG/M metagenome (GOLD analysis project Ga0265331, IMG submission 202088) | Rhizosphere microbial communities from Carex aquatilis grown in University of Washington, Seatle, WA, United States - 4-19-23 metaG | ecosystem: Host-associated > Plants > Roots > Rhizosphere >...
CGGCATCTTTTCGTTCGGCGATACCGCGCGCGAATCCTATGAGCGCATGATCGCGCTGGTCGCGCGTGCCGAGGACTACCTGGGGCGTCACCGCACACCGTCGGCGCCGGAGGCGCGCGAGCCGGCACCCGGCGGTGCCGAGACCGTCAGCCGCCAGGAGCTCGCGCAGCTACGGCTGGAGCTGTCGCGCTATGCTGGCTCGCCCATGATCCTGGCGACGCACGCCGACCCCGAGGCGATCGCGTTCGCGCAGCGTGCAGATGTGGTCGCGCTCTCGCAGCAGGGGCCCGTGACCCCGGATCATGTGATCCGCACCAAGCGCGTTCCGATGCTCGGCCGCGACGTTGCGGCCTATGCCGAGCGCTACCGCGAGTATTTCGCGCGCCACGTCGCGCGCACGCGGCCGCCCGCCACCATGCTCGATCCGGCGCCGCGGGTGCTGCTCGATCAGGGCTTCGGGCTCGGCTGCGCTGCCCGCACGGTGCGCGAAGCGGCGATCGCCCGGGACATCTACCGCCGCACGATCCGGGTCATCCTCGACGCGAATGCGCTCGGGGGATATCGCGCGCTGCCGGAGGCACAGCTGTTCGACGTCGAGTACTGGGATCTAGAGCAGGCCAAGCTGCGCAAGGCGGGCGCGCCGCGCCCGTTCGCCGGCGAGGTGGCCCTGGTAACCGGCGCCGCCTCCGGGATCGGCAAGGCCTGCGTCGAGTCGCTGCTCCAGCGCGGCGCCGCGGTGATCGCGCTGGATGTGAATCCCGACATCAGCACGCTGTTCGCGCGAGCGGACGTGCTGGCTCTGCGCTGCGACGTTCGCGACGGGGCGGCGATCGGGCTGGCGCTGGAGGCGGGCGTCCGCACCTTCGGCGGGCTCGACATGCTGCTGCTCAATGCCGGGGTGTTCCCCGCCGGCCGGCCGCTCGCAGTGCTGGCGGATGAGGAATGGCGGCGCGTCATGCAGGTGAACCTCGATGCGAACCTGTCGCTGCTGCGCGAGGCCCATGCGCTGCTCAAAGTCGCACCTCGCGGCGGGCGCGTCGTCGTGATCGGATCGAAGAACGTCCCGGCGCCGGGTCCGGGGGCCGGCGCCTACTCCGCATCGAAGGCCGCGCTGACGCAGCTCGCGCGCGTGGCGGCGCTCGAGTGGGGCGCGGATCACATCCGCGTGAACACGCTGCATCCTAATGCGGTGTTCGATACCGGGTTGTGGAGCGAGGAGGTGCTCGCGGCGCGCGCGCGGCACTATGGTCTCTCGGTCGCCGAATACCGGTGCAACAACGTGCTGAAGGTCGAAGTGCACAGCCGCGACGTGGCAGAACTTGCGGCTGAGATGTGTGGTTCGCTGTTCGCGAAGACCACCGGGGCGCAGCTGCCCGTCGATGGCGGCAACGAGCGCGTGATCTGAGCGCGGGAGGAAGCGGATGCTGGCAATGATCGGCGGCAGTGGCGTGTACAACATCGACGGCCTGCGCCATACGCGCTGGGTGAAGGTCGACTCGCCGTTCGGCGCACCGTCCGACGAACTGCTGTTCGGCGAGCTCGAGGGCCAGCCGCTGGTATTCCTGCCGCGCCACGGACGAGGCCACCAGCTTCCGCCGTCGAAGATCAATTTCCGGGCCAATATCGATGCACTCAAGCGGGTCGGAGTCACGCAGGTCATTTCGGTGAGCGCGGTCGGCTCGCTGAAGGAGGAGCTGCCGCCGGGCATGTTCGTGATCGTCGACCAGTTCATCGACCGTACGTTCGCGCGCGAGGGGAGCTTCTTCGGCACCGGACTGGTAGCCCACGTGTCGATGGCGCGGCCGGTGTGCGCCCGGCTCGCAGCTGCGATCGAGACGGCCGCGCGGAGCGCGGCAATCCCGCACGTGCGCGGCGGTACCTACCTCGCGATGGAAGGGCCGCAGTTCTCGAGCATGGCCGAGTCGGCGCTGTATCGTTCCTGGCACTGCGATGTGATCGGGATGACCAACATGCCGGAGGCCAAGCTCGCACGGGAAGCGGAGCTGTGCTACGCGAGCATCGCGATGGTGACCGACTACGACTGCTGGCATCCCGGTCACGACGCGGTCACGGTCGACATGGTCGTGAAGACCGTGCACGCGAATGCCGCCACCGCGCGCGCCCTGGTAAAGGCCGCAGCGCCGAACGCGGTGCAGACTGACGCAGCGCCGTGCCCACATGGTTGTCAGCGTGCGCTCGAGTACGCGCTGATCACGGCTCCCGAGGCGCGCGATCCGGCGATGATCCAGATCCTCGATGCGGTCGCCGGCCGCGTGCTGCGTCGCTGAACGATGCGCGTCGAGACGCTGCGCTGGAACCAGGCAACCTGCCAGATCGAGATGATCGACCAGCGGGTGCTGCCGGCGCGCTTCGACATGCTCGGCTTCGATTCGGCGCAGGGTGTAGCCGAGGCGATCCACGACATGGTCGTGCGCGGCGCGCCGGCGATCGGCTGCGCGGCAGCCTACGGCATAGCGGTCGAGGCGCAGCGCCTGCAGCAGCGCGAGGCCGGGGCGTTCGCCGCCGGCATGGACGAAGCCTTTCGCGTGCTGGCGCGCAGCCGGCCCACCGCGGTCAATCTGTTCTGGGCGCTGCAACGGATGCGATCGGTGCTGGCCTCGATGCCGGACACCTCGCCGCCGCGGATTGCCGACGCGCTGCTGCAGGCAGCGCATGCAATGCTCGCCGCCGACATCGAGGCCAACCGCACCTTGGGGGCCCTGGGTGCCGCGCTGCTGCCGCACCATGCCCGCGTGCTGACCCATTGCAACGCCGGAGCGCTCGCGACCGCCGGCCACGGGACCGCGCTCGGCGTCATCCGTTCGGCGGTCGAGGCCGGCAAACGCATCGAGGTGATCGCCGATGAGACCCGCCCATTCCTGCAGGGTGCGCGCCTGACCGTCTGGGAGATGCAGCAGGAGCGCATACCGGTCACGCTGATCACTGACAACATGGCCGGTCACCTGATGCAGCAGGGCCAGGTGGATGCGGTCATCGTCGGCGCGGATCGGGTCGCGGCCAATGGCGATTTCGCGAACAAGATCGGAACTTACATGGTCGCGGTGCTCGCGCATCGCCACGGCATACCGTTCTACGTGGCCGCCCCGCTGTCCACCATCGACCTGCAGCTCGCGAGCGGCCGGGAGATTCCGATAGAGGAGCGCGCCGCAGCCGAGGTACGCGGCTTCGGCGAGCAGCGCTGGGCGCCCGCGGACGTCGCGGTGCGCAACCCGGCCTTCGACGTGACGCCTGCCGAGCTGGTCAGCGCGCTGATCACCGAGAAGGGCGTCGTCGTGAGGCCCACGACCGCCTCGATCGCCGCGCTGTTCGAGTGATCAGCGCCTCAGCCGGCCGCCGCGACGGCCGCCCCGACGTCCGCATCAATCGCCAGCGCGAGTGCCCCGCAGATGCCGGCCGCGGGGCCGAGGCCCGGCGGGACGAGAAAGGCGGCGTCATGCAGCTCATCGAGCCGCAGATAGTCCTGCAGCCAGTGCAGCATGCGTGCTCGCACTGCAGGAAACAGGCGCTGCTGCTCCATGACCCCACCGCCGAGCAGGATGCGCTGCGGAGAGTGCATCAGCACCAGCTGCGCGGCGAGCTGTCCGAGGTAATCGGCCTCGATGTCCCAGATTGGATCGGTCACTGCGCTCTGCGCCAGCTGCCGTCCGGTGCGTGCGAGGATCGCCGGACCGCTGGCCATCCCTTCGAGACAGTCGCGATGGTAAGGACACACGCCTGGAAAGGCCGCATCGGCCGGATGCCGCCGCACCGGGACATGCCCGATCTCCGGATGCAACAGCCCATGCACCGGCAGGCCGTGATGGATCACGCCGCCGCCGATGCCGGTGCCCACTGTCACGTAGATGACGCTGTTCAGTCCGGCGCCCGCGCCCCAGCGCAATTCGGCCAGCGCCGCGGCGTTCACGTCCGTATCGAAGCCGATCGGCCGCCCGAGTGCACGGGTCAGCGTGCCGAGCAGATCGGTATCGCGCCAGCCGGGCTTCGGCGTGGAGGTGATGAAACCGTAGCGCGGCGCATCGCGGCGCAGCTCGATCGGGCCGAACGCGGCGAGCCCGAACGCGCGGATCGGCCGGGAGCGCGATTGCGCGGCATCGAAGTAGCGCAAGACCTCGCGCAGCGTGCCGTCCGGGTCGCGCGTATCGATGCGTGTGTCCTCGAGAATCGCGCCGTGCCCCGTGCCGATGGCGCAGATGAACTTGGTGCCGCCGGCTTCTATCGCACCGTACAACGGATCGTCGGCGCCAGACTCCCGCGCAGCAGGCATGCTCAGGCCCCGCTGGTAGCGCGCGGCGCCAGTCCCCACGCGAATGAGTCCATCGAGAGCATGCCGTGCTCGATGCCGCCTTCGAGCACATCGACCGCATCGTCCGCTGCGCTCGCTCCCTGGGCAATCAGCAGCGGCAGGAAATGCTCGTCGGTAGGGTGCGCGCGCTCGGCTTCCGGCGCCGTCCGGCGATAGTGCTCGAGGGCAGCGCCATCGTGATCGCGGACGCGCTGCCGGATCCAGTCGGAAAACGCGCGCGCATACGGCGCCGCGGTCGTGGTGCCGGGGCGGAATTCGGACAGGTTGTGCGTGAGGCTGCCGGAACCGACGATCAGGATGCCCTCCGCGCGCAGTGGCGCGAGGGTGCGCCCGAGCCGCAGCGCGCCCGGCGGATCAAGATCGTAGGGCATCGAGACCTGGAACACCGGCACGTCCGCGTGCGGAAGCAGGAATCGCAGTGGCACCCAGACGCCATGGTCCAGCCCGCGTTGGCTATCGAAGCTCACGGCGTAGCCGCCCTGTACCAGCAATCGTGCCGCCTGCGCCGCCAGTTCGGGTGCGCCCGGAGCCGGATAGGTCAGGTGATACAGCGCGTCCGGGAAGCCCCGGAAATCGTACAGCGTTGCGGGCGCAGCGCTCGTCATCACCCGCAGGTCGCGCGTCTGCCAGTGCGCCGAGACGGCCAGCACGGCCCGGATTCCGGACAGCTGCGCGCCGATAGCCTGCAGTCGCGCGCCCAGCAGGCCCGGCTCGAGCGCGAAGGTCGGTGCGCCGTGCGAAATGAAGAGAACGGGGGCCCGGTGCATGGCTATGCTCTCAGCCCTCGAAACCCTGATCGGGTCGCATCCGGAACGCAAGCAGCATGCCGGCACCCATCAGCAGCATGCTGCCGAGGAACGGCAGCTGCCAGTTGCCGGTGCGGTCGATCAGGTATCCGGACACGACCGGACTGATGATCGCGGCGAGGGCTGAGCCGGTATTCATCATGCCGCTCGCCGCACCGCAGTGGCGCGGTGCGATGTCCATCGGGATTGCCCACATCGGGCCGATGGTGAGCTCGGCGAAGAAGAAGCCCGCCGACAGGGAGCAGACCGACACCCCAAGGCTGTGCGTGAGCATCAGCGGGATCAGCGCCAGCAGCGCCAGCAGCATGCATACCGAGACCATCAGGCTGCGGGCGCGCTGGAGGCTGCCGGTTCGCTTGAGCAGCCGGTCGGTGATGAGCCCGCCGAGGGTATCGCCGAGCACTCCTGCGAAGAACACGCTCGAGGAGAACAGCGCGGAGCGGGCCAGTTCGAGGTGCTGGCTGTGCAGGAAGTACTGCGGTATCCAGCTCAAGAATAACCACAGGGTCCAGCCGTAGCAGAAATACACCACCGTAACGGGAGCCATGCGGGTGAATAGCGCCCGCCACGGCACGCGGGGCGGCCGCGCGATCGCTGACGGCAGCAACGCGAGTTCCGCGGGGGTGATGCGCGCGTGATCCCGCGGGTGCTCGGTGAAGCACCAGGCCCACAGGACGACCCACGCAAAGCTGAGCGCCGCACAGGCGTAGAACGCTGCGCGCCAGCCATAGGCGCTCATCACCAGAACGATAGCTCCTGGCGCGACAGCATTGCCGATGCGCGCTGCCGCATGGGTGACGCCCTGCGCATAGCCGCGACGGTCCGTCGGCACCCAGCGGGACATCGCCGTGGTCGCGGCGGGGAAGGTGCCGCCCTCACCGAGGCCGAGCAGCAAGCGCGCGACCAGCAATGAGGTCAGGCCACCGGCCAGCCCCGTCAGCACCGTCGCGCCGGTCCAGAGCAGACCGCAGCCAATCAGCGTCCGTCGGGCCCCAAAGCGGTCGCTGATCGCCCCGCCGACCATCTGGAACACCAGATAGGGGTAAGCAAAGGCGGAGAACACCAGACCGATCTCGGTCTTGCTGAGGTTGAACTCCTTGCCGAAGCCTGCAGCGGCGGTACTTACGTTGACGCGATCGAGGTAGGTGATGAAGTACATCAGGCCCAGGAGCGCCAGCACGAGCTGGCTCGGGCGCAGTCGCGGCATCGCCATCAGTGCAGGCTCCGGTGCGGCATCAAGCCGCGCGGCTCAAGGCAGCACCGGCGCGATGCTTTGCGAAGTGGTCCATCGCGGCCTGCACGCCGCTGCCGGCGAGTGGTACCCCCGCCAGTCGCAGGCCCATTTCGCAGCCGGCCAGCGTCGCGAGCAGCGTCAGGTCGTTACTGTCGCCGAGGTGACCGATGCGAAACATGCGGCCCTTGACCTTGCCCAGTCCGGTCCCGAGGGACAGGTCAAACCGCTCATAGATGACGCGTCGCAGTTCGTCGGCATCGATGCCCGGCGGCACGATGACGCCGGTCAGCACCGGGGAGCAGGCGGGGGGCTCGACGCACTGGATCGGCAGGCCCCATGCGCTGACCGCCGCGCGCACGCCGGCGCCCCAGCGCTGGTGGCGCGCGAACACCTGCTCCAGCCCTTCGCCGAGCAGTATGTCCAGGGACTCCGACAGGCCATAGAGCAGGTTGGTGTTCGGCGTATAGGGGAAGTAGCCATCGCGGTTCATCGCCAGCATCTCGTCCCAGGCCCAGAACGAGCGCGGCAGGCGCGCCTGCTTCGAAGCCTCGAGCGCGCGCGGGGACAGCGCGTTGAAGCTGATCCCGGGCGGCAGCATCAGCCCCTTCTGCGAGCCGCCGACCGATACGTCGACGCGCCAGTCGTCATGCCGGTAGTCGGCGCTCGCGAGGCCGGAGATCGTATCGACCAGCAGCAGCGCCGGGTGCCGGACCGCGTCGATGGCCGCTCGCACCGCAGCGATGTCGGAGGTCGCGCCGGTGGAGGTCTCGTTGTGCACGACACAGACCGCCTTGATCTGGTGCGCGGTGTCGGCCTTCAGCCGCTGTTCGATCAGCCCGGCGTGCACCCCACGTCGCCAGCCGGGCGCCTGCGGCAGGAGCTCGTCCTCCCCGCTCCAGCTCAGCAGTTCGACCGAAAGTCCCATGCGCGTCGCCATCCTGGCCCACAGCGAGGCGAACTGGCCGGTTTCATACATCAGCAGGTGGTCCCCGGGGCTCATCGTATTGGCGAGCGCCGCTTCCCAGGCTCCAGTACCGGAGGCCGGGTAGATCACCACCGGATGGCCCGTCTGGAAGATGGACTGCATCCCGCTAAGGACCTTGAGGCCAAGTCGGCCAAACTCCGGTCCGCGATGATCGATCGTCGGCAGCGACATCGCGCGCAGGATCCGGTCCGGGACCGGGCTCGGTCCGGGTATCTGCAGGAAATGCCGACCGCTGGGATGGAAATCGAGATCGAGCATGCGCTGGCCTCGTTGCATTGAGTCGGAATGAGCTTTCCTTAAGTCTTGCAAAACTGCATTCAAAATGCAATAAATGGCACTATTAATTTGTAACTTTATGATTCCAAAAATACGGTGAAAGCAATAACTGCATTAATGCATCGATCGTCCATGGAGCTCGAATGGCCGAAGTGATACCCATCACCCGCCATACCCTACATGACCAGGTGGTCGCGCGGTTGCGCTCGATGCTGGTCGAGGGGCGTATCGCACCGGGCGCGAAGCTCAATGAGCGTGAGCTGTGCGAGCGGCTCGGCGTGTCGCGTACCCCGCTGCGCGAAGCCATCAAGCTGCTCGCGGCGGAAGGGCTCATCGATCTGCTGCCGCATCGCGGCGCCGTGGCGGTGCAGCTCGATGAGGATGACATCCGCCATGCCTTCGAAGTGCTCGCCCAGCTCGAAGGCCTGTCCGGTGAGCTGGCCGCCGGACGTGCGACCGAACCGGAGATCGCCGAGATTCGGGCGTTGCACTACGAGATGCTGGCGTGTTTCGCGCGCCGGGACCTGCCCGGTTACTACCGCATCAATGCACTGATCCACGCCGCGATCAATCAGGCAGCGCGCAATCCGGTACTCACGAAGATCTATCGCGAGACCAACGCGCGCGTGCAGTCGCTGCGCTTCCAGACCAACCAGAACGAGGCCAAGTGGCAGCGTGCGGTCAGCGAGCACGAGCGGATGATCCTGGCACTCGAGGCACGCGACGCCGCTGCGCTGCGCGGCATCCTGGTCGCGCACCTGCAGGCCAAGCGCGATGCGGTGCTGGAACAGCTGCGCGCCGCACCCGCCATGCCCGGATGAGCGCGGACCTCGCGGCCAGGCTGCGGCGCGAGACGCAGGCCGAGGTGATGTTCGACGACGCGTCGCGCGCACGCTACGCCACCGATGCGTCGATTTACCAGGTCATGCCAGTCGGCGTGATGGTGCCCAGGCAGGAACAGGACATCGCGACGGCGATCGACATCGCGCGCGAACTGAAGGTGCCGGTCCTCGCGCGCGGTGCTGGCACCAGTCAGTGCGGCCAGACCACCGGCAGTGCGCTGGTGATCGATACCTCGACGCACTTCCGGCGGCTGCTCGGCATCGATCTGGAGCGCCGTACCGCGACGGTGGAGCCGGGAATCGTGCTCGATCACCTCAACGCGCAGCTGCGAGCACACGGGCTATGGTTCCCGGTCGACGTCTCGACTGGCGCGCAGGCCACGCTCGGCGGCATGGCCGGCAACAACTCCTGTGGCTCACGCTCGATCGCCTACGGCAACATGGTGCACAACGTGCTCGGCGCCGCGGCGTGGCTGTCCGATGGGACCTCGGTCGAGTTCGGTCCGCTGCCGACGCTCAGGCCGCGCGAGCAGCGCATCGCTGCATTCGTGCGCGAGCTGGCGCAGCGCCACGCGGGCGAGATCGAGGCGCGCTGGCCAAAGGTGCTGCGTCGCGTTGCGGGCTACAACCTCGATATCTTCCATCCCCAGAGCGTGCGTCCCTACACCAGCGACGGCAGCGTCAATCTCGCGCATCTGCTCATCGGCGCCGAGGGTACGCTGGCCTTCACCAGGTCGCTGACGTTGCGGCTCGTGCCCCTGCCGCGCTCCAGCGTGCTCGGCGTCGTCAATTTTCCGAGCTTCCACGCTGCCATGAGCGCGGCCCAGCACCTCGTCGCGCTCGGGCCCACTGCGATCGAGCTGGTCGATCGCATCATGATCGAGCTGAGTCTCGCCAACCCCGAGTTCGCGCCTGCGATCCGGCGCGCGCTGATCGGTGAGCCGGCGGCGATCCTGCTGGTGGAATTCTCAGGCGATGATCGTCAGACGCAGCTCGCACGGCTGAAGGATCTGGTGCAGCTGATGGGCGATCTGGGGCTGCCCGGCAGCGTCGTCGAGATGCCGGAGCCCGCGGCCCAGAAGGCGCTGTGGGAAGTGCGCAAGGCGGGCCTGAACATCATGATGAGCCTCAAGGGCGACGGCAAGCCGGTGAGCTTCATCGAGGATTGCGCGGTGCCGCTCGAGCATCTCGCCGCCTACACCGACGCGCTCACCGAAGTATTCGCACGGCATGGCACTCACGGCACCTGGTATGCACACGCCTCGGTCGGGACCCTGCACGTGCGGCCGATCCTGGACATGCGTCGCGACGGCCCCGAGGGCGGAGCCGTACGGATGCGCGCGATCGCCGAGGAGGCCTCCGAGCTGGTGCGCCGCTACAAGGGCGCCTTCAGCGGCGAGCACGGCGACGGACTGTGCCGCGGCGAATGGATCGCCTGGCAGTTCGGGCCCGCAATCAACGAGGCTTTCCGCGCCATCAAGCAGCAGCTCGATCCGGTCGGCCTGTTCAACCCCGGACGGATCATCGATCCCCCGCGCATGGACGATGCGGCGCTGTTCCGGCACGCGCCACCTTCGGCACCCCGTCCCTATCGCACCGAGCCGCTCGAGCCGCTGCTCGACTGGTCGGCCTGGAACGTGCAGAACGATCCGGTCAGCGCGACGACGACGGCACCGGGCACCGGTGGTGACAACACGCAGGGCTTCGCCAAGGCCGTCGAGATGTGCAACGGCAACGGCCACTGCCGCAAGTTCGATGCCGGCACGATGTGTCCGAGCTACCGCGTCACGCGCTCGGAGCAGCACGTCACGCGGGGCCGCGCCAATACGCTCAGGCTCGCGCTGTCCGGCCAGCTTGGGCCCGGCGGCTTTACCTCGGAGCCCATGCGCGCCGCGATGGATCTGTGCGTAGGCTGCAAGGGCTGCCGGCGCGAGTGTCCGACCGGTGTCGACATGGCCAGGATGAAGATTGAGTTCCTCGCCCATTACAGGGCGCAGCACGGCTATGCGGTGAAAGACCGCCTGGTCGCGCACCTGCCCCAGTATGCGCATGTCCTCAGTCGCGTGGCGTGGCTCGCCAACCTGCGGGACCGGATACCGCTCGCCGCATGGCTGTCGGAACGGCTGGTGGGTTTCGCGGCGCGGCGAACGCTGCCGCGCTGGCGTGCCGACACCTTCTGGCGTGCACGCGACACGGCGATATTTTCGGACCCAGCCGAGCTGCTCGCGACTGCCGCGGCGGGCGGGAAGGCAGCGGTCCTGTTCGTCGATACCTTCCATGGCAGCTTCGAGAGCGAGATCGCGCTCGGAGCGGCGCGCGTGCTGCACGCCGCGGGTTATGCGCTGCATACCCCGATCCGGGAGCGCGGACACTACTGCTGCGGCCGCACCTGGCTGAGCCAGGGGATGATAGGCGAGGGTCGTGCACGGGCACGTGAGCTGATCCAGGTGCTCGATCCGTTTGCGCGCGCAGGCATCCCCATCGTGGGCCTCGAGCCTTCCTGCCTGCTGACGTTGCGCGACGAGGCACTGGCGCTCGGGCTCGGCGCGGCCGCGGAGCGGGTCGCGGCGCAGGCCCTGCTGTTCGAGGAGTTCATCGCGCGCGAGGTGCGTGCCGGACGCTGCACGCTGCGCCTGCGGGGCGTGGACCGCCCGCTGCTGGTCCATGCCCATTGTCACCAGAAGGCCTTCGGCACGGTCGGCGCTCTGCTCGAGACGGTGCGGCTGCTGCCCGGGGCGGACCCGGTGCTCATCGAGGGTTCCTGCTGCGGCATGGCGGGCAGTTTCGGCTATGAGCGCGAGCACTACGCGCTGTCGATGCAGATGGCGGAAGCCAGCCTGTT
>Ga0265331_10002925_pt1 | contig 11287 bp, 9 predicted proteins | sample 41923metaG_FD_202088 | JGI IMG/M metagenome (GOLD analysis project Ga0265331, IMG submission 202088) | Rhizosphere microbial communities from Carex aquatilis grown in University of Washington, Seatle, WA, United States - 4-19-23 metaG | ecosystem: Host-associated > Plants > Roots > Rhizosphere >...
CCATGGTGGCCATGCCTCTCATGAGCGGCGGGGCGACCATCGAGAGCGCCAGCGTCGAGGGTCTGCGTGCCTCAAACCTCCGTCTCGTCTCCGAGGAGATTTCCATAGTGCGGCTCGATGACGACATCCGGGATGCCTCCTTGCCCGCGCCGGATTTCATCAAGTTCGACATCGAAGGCCAGGAACTCGCCGGCCTCACCGGAGCGCGCGAAACCATCATGCGGCACCGCCCGCGACTCTTTCTCGAGATGCACGGCGAAACCATGAACCTGAAGCGCAGGAAAGTCAGGGACATCGTGGCCTATCTTGACGAACTCGGTTACTCTGACATCCGGCACGTGGAAACCGGGGCCCAAGTCACCACCGGCACCTCAGACGTCGCCGCCGAAGGGCATTTGTATTGTGTTGCCCGGCCGCGCAACTCGCCGGCGCCGGGACGCTGATATCTCCGCTTGCAGTTCGCGGCACGGCAATCGCCATGCCTATCTCCTAGTTGTAAAGCCGCTATAATGGCATCACTTGGTCATGAACCAGTTCGGTCCAGTGGGCGCGGGATCGGCGGCTGGCGCCAGTCCGAAGCGCGCCCTGGCGCCCGCGCCAGAGGCGCCCGAAAGCATCTTCTCGGTCGATGTGGAGGACTGGTTTCATGTCCTCGATGTCGCCGGCGCTCCTGCGTTTTCCTCCTGGCATGAACTGACCTCCATCGTCGAACCCGACTTCCGGCGCCTGTTGGATCTTTTTGACGAGTATCACGCCCGGGTGACCTGCTTCTTTCTGGGTTGGGTGGCAGAGCGCTATCCGCACCTGGTCAAGGAGGCGGCGGCGCGCGGACATGAGATCGCTTCCCACGGATACGCGCACCGGCTGGTCTACCAGTCGAGCCGCCAGGAGTTCTTCGAGGACGCCTTGCGCGCGCGCCGGCTGCTGGAGGATCTCGCCGATGCCCCGGTCCTCGGCTACCGGTCGGCCGGCTTTTCGGTTACTGAGAAGACCCAGTGGTTCTTCGAAGCCCTGGTGGAAGCCGGGTACACTTACGATTCGTCCGTTTTTCCGGGCGCCCGGGGACACGGCGGGATGTCCCAGGCTCGCCGGGAACCCCATCGGATCATCACCCCTTCCGGCCCTCTCATGGAGTTCCCCATCACGGTTTCCACCCTGCTCCGGAAGCCCCTGTGCTTCTTCGGCGGCGGCTATCTCCGTCTGTTCCCATCCTGGTTGATTCGCCGCGCCGTCCGGCAGGTGCTGGCCGAAGGCAGGCCCGTGGTCTTTTACATTCATCCCAGGGAAATCGATCCCTCGCATCCCCGCATTCCCATGCCGTTGACGCGCCGCTTCAAATCCTATGTCAACCTGCACACTACGGAGACGAAGTTGAGACGGATCCTGGCGGAATTCCCCGTTACCACTTTCCGGGATTTCATGGCTGAACCACACAACCTGCCGGAGGCCTCGGATGGCCGTTGATCGCACGCAGGGGTTCTTTGACGAGTACGCCAACCGCTTCGACGCCATCTACGGCACCGGCACCGGGCCGTTGGACGGCATCCTGAACCGGCTGTTTCGGCGGAGCATGAAGCTCCGCTTCGTCAAGACCATGGAAGGGTGCCGGCCAATCGAAGGCAAAACCGTTCTCGATATCGGCTGCGGTCCGGGCCACTACTCCATCTCCCTGGCGCGAGCGGGCGCGGCGCGGGCGGTGGGCCTCGATTTCGCCGATGGCATGCTGCGCCTCGCCGCCGACCACGCACGCCAGGCCGGCGTCGAAGACCGCTGCGAGTTTCGAAACGCCGACTTCCTGGAATACACGCCCTCCGAGCCATTCGACTACGTGATCGTCATGGGCTTTATGGACTACATGTCCGACCCTATGGCCGTCATCCGGAAAGTCCTCTCGCTCACGCGTCACCGTGCGTTCTTCTCGTTCCCCGCCGCCGGCGGAATCCTGGCGTGGCAGCGCCGGATGCGCTATCGCAAACGCTGCGACCTGTTCCTCTACCGTCGCGACGATATCCAGCGGTTGTTTAGCGCGTTCCCGGACGTACAGGTGGACATCAGGCCCGCCGCGCGCGACTTCTTCGTCACGGCGGAGAAGGCCGGCGGGTGAACCCCGTTCAAGAGCGTGTTCGCGTCGTTCTCCTGGTTCGCGAGTTGGGAATCGGCGGCACCGAACGCCAGACCGCCGTCACCGCCTTGGCCCTCGACAGGCGCGTCTTCGAGCCCCACGTCGTAGCCTTCCGCGCCCTCGGCTTTCGCGCCGCCGAATTGCGGGAGGCTGGAATTCCCGTCTTCGAGATCCCGGCGCGTTCGCTGCGGGGCTTCTCCGCCCTTCGGAGCGCGCTTCTGTTGGGCCGCTATATCCGCCGGAATAGAATCCAGATCGTCCATACCTTCGATACGCCTATGAACCTGTTCGGCCCGCTGGTGGCGCGGTGCTTCCGGACCCCGGTTGTGCTCTCCAGCCAGCGCGCGTATCGCAGTCTCATGCGGCCTTCCACCAGGCGCCTGCTGCGGCTCACCGACCACCTGGTGGATGGCGTGGTAGTGAACTGCCTGGCGGTGGGGCGCCACATGGCGGACGACGAACACAACCCGGCCTCGCGCAATTTGCTCTGCTACAACGGAACCGACACCAAGGTTTTTTGCCCGGGCGAGTCGCCCCGCCCGGCCGTGCTGGAAGGGGCCACGCTCACCGTCGGCGTGGTTTGCGGTCTGCGTCCCGAAAAGGACCTGGAGACTCTGGTGCGCGCCTTTGACGCCCTCCGGCGGACCCACCCCGGCGCGCGCCTCGCGATCGTGGGCAGCGGCACCTCGGGCGACGGACTTCAGCGGCTGGCGCGCGAGCTCGATCTCGGCGGCGCCTGCCATTTCGAGCCGGCCACGTCGGATGTGACCACCTGGCTCCGCGCCCTGGATATCTTCGTGCTGCCTTCCCGCTCCGAGGCCCTTTCGAACGCGCTCATGGAGGCAATGGCCTGCGGCTGTTGCCCCGTCGCGTCCGACGTGGGCGGCAATCCGGAACTGGTGAGCCCGATGGAAACCGGGCTGCTGTTCGAGGCGGGTAACGTGGCCGACCTGGCCGCCAAGCTGGAGTTGCTGGCTGGAGACACCGCCCTGCGCCACTCGTTGGCAACCCGGGCGGGCGCCCGGATCGCCAAGGATTTCTCGATCGAGGCCGCCGGGCGGCGCATGGGGGAGATCTACCTCTCGCTCTTAGGCCTTACGCTTCCAGAACGCCAAAATCCCGGCCAGCCCCGACAATAGGAGGATCAGCGCGTTCGGCTCCGGAACCGCGCCGATCTCGTCAGCCGATATTATGCCGTCGCCGGTGATATCGACGGCCCACTCGGGCGTGCGCTGCTCTCCGGTGATAAGGAGGAAGGACAGCCCCCCCCCTGCGTCGCCAAACACCAACGGACCGGTAAAGTCGCCTTGCCCGGCTCTCGAAAACCCGTCGGCAAGAGTCGGGCCTAAAGGAGAGTTGTCGTCCTCGGTCAATGCCAGGGTGTAGTGGCCTGCCGGCAGATTGTCCTCGGAAACGCAGGCGTCCCAGGCGAAGCCGGACGAACTATCCACCGACCGCGTGCAACCATCTCCGAACGTTCCGCCTCCGTCGCTTACGAGCCAGACCCCATCCGGGCCGAAGAGCGATAGAATCGGCGCGAACCCACCACCCGGAATCACGGCGCTCTCCGCATTCGTTCCGCCGGCAAAAGACCATGTACGAAACAGGACGTCGCCCGGACTGGCCACGTCCACCTGGAATAGTTGGACCTGGTCGTCGGTCGCGAACGATCCGGTGAAAGACGCCGCCGAGGCCGCTGGCGCGGAGACGAGCGCCAACAGCGCTAGACCAAATCCGAAGGCCGCCGTTCTCGTGAGCATCAATACACCCCCCCACCCGTGATCCCCGGCGCGTTGTAGACGGTAATCGGCACCGGGCCGATGTCCGAGTGGTCCGGCGTGCAGGTCATCGCCGATGCGCTCCACGTACAGCCCTTGCCCTTCAGAGCGAGATTGGTCGGCATGTAGTTGCGGCGGATCTTCGCGAGGCGGCACTCGATGGTCGGGCACTCAGGGAAGACCTGAGTGGTTACGGCAAGTAAGTCAGGGTTGCCAAGAAGTTGGGGGTTCACGTTGATGGAGTGCGTGTCCCATCCCGTAACCTGGAACGCTGCGAGTGTGGCATAGTCCGTCACATTCACCATGGCCATTCCCTCGTGCCCAACGGTACCGGTGACCCACCAGACGTTGTAATCGCTCATCGATGCCGTCAGGCCACTGGAAGTGTCGAGTGCCCTATCCGTGGCGGCAGCGGTCTTGTTGGGCCAGGCGATGTTGTTAATCTCGAACGCCGCGGAGCCGGTGCCCCCTGTGATCCGTTGCGCCTGGCCGTAGTCGGCGGGCACGCCAACGTTGGTGGAACGATAGCAGAAGTTGTGCTGCATTAAGCCGAACACCGGAGATGTGCCGCCTTCATAGTGGCAGGTCCACATGTTGCCAACCACTATGTTTTGCTGGAACGTTGGGCCAGGCGCCGTCTTGATCTGGCTTTGAATCCCGTAGCGATTATCGTAGGAGACGTTCCCGGTAATCACATCATCGTTTCCCCCCTGGACTCCACTTCCGTTAGTGATGTAAACATTGTAGATGATGTTGTTGCGAATCGTACAGGATCCGGCAGAACCTATTCCACCTCCCGCCGTTGTATTGGAGATCTCGTTAAACTCGATTATCCATGCCGCATAGGTCGAAGCAATGCCGGAACCGACATTTGTGATGATGTTGTGGTGTATCCAAGTGCCCGTACCGGTGCCGGCGGCGTTGTCGGCGATCGCTGTGGCTGTTCCCGTGCCGTGAATGTAGTTATAGGCGATCGTCTCGTGATCTCGCGGCCCGGCGCTCCCCCAGACAAAAGCGGCTTTGCAGTTAGTAATCTCGAATCCCTGAACAGTTACGTAGGGCGAATAGAACCACCCTGCGTCTGTTGAAGTCGTATCCCCGCAGTTTATGATCGGCTGGGTGCCGCCGGGAGCTGCTTGTGCGCCGGAAGCGGATCTGATGATGAGAGGATATGTTGCCGTGGGAGCGAGGAACCTGGAACTAGTGATATATCCGACAAGCCCGGCCGACGTGTAACTGCCAGGATACACTCTGATCGTCTGGGTGGCTCCAAACGTCGCAGTCCCTTGATCGGCGACCAGGGCCGCCAATGCCGTACTGATCTGCGGGAACGTTTTGCCCGCTACGCAGTCATCAACGGCCGCGCCGGTGGGCGTGACGCAGTAAAGGCCCGTGCCGGCGCCGAAGACCGGACCGGCAAATGCGACAAATAGCAGGAGGCGCCGCATGGTGTCCTCCTAATACGCCGCGGTGCAGACCACGTTGACGAACTGGCCGGCTACCGTGGACCCCGTCGTGAGCACCTTGGCGATCAGGTAGTCTCCAGGGGACAGGTTCGCCGCGGAGGACATGGCGCTCTGCGTGGAGCGCGAGCTTGAACCGTCCGCCAGAACCAGCGGCGCACTCGCAAAGATCGAGGTCGCGCCTCCCTTAAGCACGTCCACGGATGCGGCGCCACCCGAGGGATACGTGACAGCGTCGATCAGGCAGCCGGTGATTGCGACCGGCCGCGCCGCGGACCATTTCCAGTTCGACGTTTCATTCACCGCGCAGGGTCCGGCGCAAAGTAGAAACGTGAGCGTAGAGGGCCCAGGCGTCCCCGCCGGCCCAGGTACTCCAGCCTGCCCAGGTGCTCCCGCCGGCCCCGTCGCGCCGGACGACCCCGTGGGCCCCGCAGGCCCCGCAGGCCCCGTCGACCCCACCGGCCCCGTCGACCCCGCTGGCCCAATTGGCCCCACGGGCCCTGTCGAGCCCGCCGGCCCCACCGGCCCTGTCGACCCCGCTGGCCCAACTGGCCCTGTCGACCCCGCTGGCCCAATTGGCCCCGCCGGCCCCACCGGCCCTGTCGACCCAGCTGGCCCGATTGGTCCCACCGGCCCGACGGGCCCCGCCGGCCCGACGGGTCCTGTCGACCCAACCGGCCCTATAGACCCCGCGGGCCCCGCTGGCCCTACGGCACCAGCGGATCCGGGCGCACCGTCACTGCCGCGGGGCCCCGGCTCTCCCAGTGGCCCCGGATCGCCCTTCGGCCCGGCCGGCCCGGCTAAGGTGATGTCCAGCCGCGCGGGATGACTCGTCGCGGTGTTCTCCTTGCTGTCCAGAAAAATCGTGGCCGGCGAAGATGCTGCTCCGGAAATGATCAGGCCGTTGTTCGTTTCCGGGCTGGTCTGCCACCCTTGCACGATCGCAGTGATATCTACGAGGATCCATCGCCCGGCGTCCGTGACCTGCACCGTGATCGGCGCGCCGCCCGAGTCCGAGAAGTTATTGTAAGTCGCGGCATTCTCCTGCCACACAGAATAATTGACCGGGGCGATCTCGATGCTACCTGCGACACCGACCCGGTTCACCCACAGCGAGAGAGTCGCTTTCCGGATGTCACTGCCCAAGGTTCCCGCTGGCAGCGTGGAGAGGTCGAACCGTATCAACGTCCGGCTTCCCCCGCCCACCGAGAGATTGGCAGACGGACCGAAATTCATGGAGGGGTACGCGCTGGTGACATACGTATCCCCGCTCAGCGGAGCGTCGGCGGCTCGCAGCGGAGCAATGATGGCGGCGGCGATGTAGATGCCGCGGATTAGCTTCCGGTTCATTTGTTAACCTCTTGCTGGCTTAATTCAGTTCCAAGTGTGGAGGGCGGCAGTAGTAAGGAGAAGGCGTTTTGGCGGCTCTTTCACAGGGCTCTGATCTTATTCCGGCTGCGTGGGTAATGCAAGAAGCACCGGTACTAGTACTCTCAGGCGCAGTCGCACCTGGTCCAGGCGTAGAAGGGCCTCTTGAGTGAGTGGTCCCCATGCCCGAGCTTCTCGATCTGCCCTATTGGCGGTGTCGTGGCGTGTGCGACATGCGTGGGCGGCGGTTCCCACCAAGCGTACATACGTACCAGGACCGGACCGCAAAATGAGAGTGAGAGCTTTTCCCCGGTTTGCCTCCCGCAATCCGCTGTCGATGGTCGATGGTGAAACGTCCGGCCACGATCGGCCATCCAGCATCAACCATCGACCTGATGTTGTGCGTTCGCTTCTCGATAGGCTATCCTGCCTGATACGATTGCCAACACGAATCCCCCACCGCGCCTCGGCTATCTCGTAAGCCGCTACCCCGCCGTCAATCACACCTTCATCTTGCGGGAGATCCGCACCCTGCGCGCGCTGGGCTTCGATGTCCGGGTCGTCTCCATCCTCCGGCCGGATCGCGATCCCGGCCAGCTCAGCCCGGAGGAGGCCGAGGAATCTCGCCTGACTTTTTCCGTGCTTGGAAGCGGCGCGTCGCGGATTCTGTCCGCTCACCTTCGCACCCTGCTGCGGCACCCGCTCGCGTATGTCGCAACGCTGGCTTATGCCATCCGCATGGGCGGCCGCGACATGGGCCGCGCGTTCTCTCACGTCTTGTATTTCGCTGAGGCCGTCGTCGCGGGCGACCACCTGGCCCGCGCGGGCGTGACTCACTTCCACACGCACTTCTCTTCAACCCCCGCGCTCATAGCGGCGCGCTTGTTCCGGCTCCATTTCTCGCTCACCATTCACGGGCCGGACGAGTTCAACGACGTGCTCGGATTCCACATGGCTGAGAAGGTGGCGCGGGGAAGTTTTGTCGCCGCCATCAGCAGGTTCGCTGCCAGCCAGATCATGCGGGCCAGCGCGCCGCGGGATTGGGCCAAGGTCCACGTCCTGCCGCTGGGAGTGGACCCTCAGGCTTTCGCCCCGCAGCCGCGGGCGGACCGAAGCGCCGGCGAGCCCTTCCGAATCGTGTCCGTCGGAAGGCTGGCCCCGGCCAAAGCCTACCACCTTCTGATCGCCGCGGTCGCCCGCCTGGTAGAAAAGAGCAGGAAAGTGGAGCTTACCATCGTGGGCGACGGTCCCGAACGCCAGTCGCTCGAAGAAGCAGTCTCGCAGCGCAAGCTGGACGACATCGTGCGCCTCGCCGGCCCATGCAATCACGACCACGTGATCGATTTCTACGCGCGTGCGGACGCCTTCGCGCTGGCCAGCTTCGCCGAAGGCGTTCCCGTTGTGCTGATGGAAGCGATGGCCATGGAGATTCCGTGCGTCGCCACCTGGATCAATGGAGTGCCCGAGTTGATCCGCAACGGGATTGACGGCCTGCTGGTTCCGCCCGCCGATGAGGAAGCCCTCGCGGACGCGCTCGAAAAGCTGATAGACGATCCGGCTCTCGGCGCCCGCCTGGGGGCCTCGGGACGCCGCCGCGTCCTCGATCTTTACAATCTCGAGCGCAATTCCGCCCGCCTGGGAGACACCTTTCTTCGGTATCTGAAAGCGCAGTAAGCGTCAGAATCCCACGGGCGCGCCCGATTCGCAGGAGGAGCCGCGCTCCTCGTCGACCTGCCGGAACCACAACTCCAACACCAGCAGCATCCAAAGGAACATGGAGTTGTCTCGGCGCCCGCTCTGATGCTCCTCAAGCAGCGCCCGGACAAACTGCGGGTGCGCGATCCCCCGTTGCGTAAACGTGGCGCTGGTGAGATGGTCCCACAGAAACGACCGGAGCGAGCTGCGGAACCAGTGGCGTAGCGGCACCGCGAACCCCATCTTCGGCCGGTTCACCAGGCTGGGGTCCAGACGATCGCCTACCGCGCGCAGCAGGATCTGCTTGCCCCGGCCGTCGCGCAGTTTCCACCCGTTAGGGATGGTCGAGGCGAGCTCCGCCAGTTTGTGATCCAGAAGCGGGCAGCGCACTTCGAGCGAATTGGCCATCGACATCCGATCGACCTTCACCAGCATGTCCCCGGTGAGGTTGGCGGTGGCCTCGAAGTACATGGTCCGCGAAAGAATGTCGCCCTCGGGCGTGAAGCAATGCGGGAGCGCCGCAGCGAGATAAGCCGCATCCGCCGGGAGCATCCACTCCGGCAGGAGCAGCGATTTCCGCAAGTAATACGGCGGATAATTCAGGGCGAAGTAGCGCTCCATCGCTCTCGGCCGGCTCAGCATCAGGAGGTAATTCTTTCCGTACGCCTTATATGGCAGCCTGTCGGCCGCCAGTCGCAGGCCTCTCCGGAACCACTGCGGCAACGCGTCGGCGAACCGGTATTTGTCCACCCGGGCGATGCTTCTGTAGCCGCCGAACAACTCGTCTCCGCCGTCTCCGCTCAGCGCCACCTTCACCTCGCGGCGCGCGAACTCGGAGACGATGAACGTCGGAATGGCGGAGGAGTCGCCAAACGGCTCATCGAACTGGCGGACCAGCCGTGAGACCAGTTCCACCGAGTCCGGCCGCACGACGATTTCATGGTGGTCGGTGTGGTATTTCTTGGCCACCGCGGCGGCGTATGGAAGCTCGCTGAAATCGGCCTCCTCGAAACCGATGGAGAACGTCTTTACCGGCTCGGGAGATTGCAGCGCCATGGACGCCACCACCGAGCTCGAATCGATCCCGCCGCTCAGAAACGCGCCCAGCGGCACGTCCGCCATCATGCGGATGCGGACGCTCTCGTCGAACAGCTCACGCACCCGCCGCGCCGTCTCATCTTCGCTCAAGCCTCCGGGCTGCGGCCGGTCCGTGAACGGCGGGAGCTTCCAGAACTGGCCTTGGGCGACGGTCCCATCCGCTCGATGCCGCATCCACGATCCGGGCGCCAGCTTGCGGATCGCCCGATAGGCGCTGAACGGCTCCGGGATGTACCAGAGCAGGAAGAAGAGCCGGATCGCTTCGCTATCGAACTCCAGGGGAACGCCGGCCGCCCGCAGGCACTTCAACTCGCTTCCGAAGTACAGCCCCGCGGGCGTATCCGCATAGTACAGCGGCTTCTTCCCGAAGCGGTCCCGGGCCAGGACCAGTTCCCGCTGCCGCGAATCCCAGATGGCGAACGCGAACATCCCGCGCAACCGGGAGAAAGACTCCACACCGTACTCTTCGTAGAGATGCAGAATGGTTTCGGTGTCGCTGTTGGTGCTGAAGCGGTGGCCGCGCGCAAGCATGTCGCGGCGCAGTTCCTGGTAGTTGTAGATCTCGCCGTTGAAGACGATCCACAAGCTCCCGTCTTCGTTCGAGATGGGCTGGTGGCCCGTGCTCAGGTCGATGATGCTGAGCCGGCGCATGCCGATCCCGCATCCGCCCGCGGTATAAACGCCAGCATCGTCCGGCCCGCGATGGCGGATCGTGTCGCACATGGCCTCGACGGCTGCGGCCGACGCCAATCCATCGCGAAGTAGAAAACCAGCGATCCCACACATAGATCAGAGACCTACTCCCAAGGCAGGACCTGCTTATGGAAGAAGAGCCCGCCGACTCGAAGCGCCTTCAGCCGCGCAACATGCCGCATCCCGGCCCGGGCGTTTCCGTGTTGCGAAGCGACGTTGCCAGAATCGATCCCGCCATACACTTTGTGATACAAGCCGCGGGCGATGACGTCCTGGGTGACATACCGGCGCACCAGCGGCTGGAGCCGTCTTCCACGAAATTCGGGCCAGGTGAATCCAAGATCCATGACTGGCGCCTTGGCATCCAGCCCGAATCGGGCGGGCAGCGTGATGTCCCATGTCAGGACCACCCGGTGGGCGACCCGGCCGTCGATGATCACGGCGTACACTTCACGGTGGCCCACGGCCCTCTCATCGATCTCCGGAAAGCCGGAGAGGTGCGCCGCATCGAAGCGCCTCACCTCCACCTCGGGCGCGCCCTCCACACGGGGAACGGCCGCCAATGTCTCCGCGTCTCCCTCATACAGCAGGAGATCGAAGCGCTCTGGCAGCAGGCGGCTGAAGATCTGTCCCAGCGTGTAAGCCCTGCATTTTTCCCGGACGAGAAAGGCCAGCCGCTTGGCCGCCTCAAACATGAACTTCCTCCCAACCCAATCCCGATTGCGCCGCACGTCGATTCTTGTACGATTTCCGCGGCGTCCGATACTCCTCGCGGCGAGGCGCTCCGCCCGGCGGCCGCGACCGCGCGGCGGCGGCCGATCATCGTCGATTTTCGCATAATCCCACGGAATCCGAAACTCCTCAGGGCGAGGGCCGTGGATCCGGGGAAGGGCTCCCCTAGACAGGGGGCAACACGCGCCGGAACAGGATAAACCCTGCAAGCCCTAAGCCTTGAAGCCTCGCTACCCGGCGGAATCCCCCTTTTGAGATTCCCTTCATGGAGGCGAAGTTGTCGGGCATGACCTCGCAGTAGAGATGGTCGAACGGCCCGCGCTTCAAAACGTCCTCTA
>Ga0265331_10002930_pt1 | contig 11274 bp, 8 predicted proteins | sample 41923metaG_FD_202088 | JGI IMG/M metagenome (GOLD analysis project Ga0265331, IMG submission 202088) | Rhizosphere microbial communities from Carex aquatilis grown in University of Washington, Seatle, WA, United States - 4-19-23 metaG | ecosystem: Host-associated > Plants > Roots > Rhizosphere >...
CATCTCACTGATTTATGCGTTGCACGAAGCGCTGCGAATTGTGCTGGAGGAAGGCCTCGAAGCGAGCTGGGAGCGTCACCGTCAGAATCAGATGGCGCTGATCGCGGGCCTTGAAGCAATGGGGCTCGCCCTGTTCGTTCAAAATCCGGCCGATCGCCTGCCGACGGTTACCGCCGTCACCGTTCCGAGCGGCATTGACAGCGTAAAAGTGCGCGCGCGTCTGCTCAACGAATTCAACATTGAAATCTCCGGCGGGCTGGGGGATTTCAAGGCAACCATGTGGCGCGTCGGCCTGATGGGATATTCCAGCCAGCGCGCAAACGTCCTCCTGTTTCTCGATGTGCTGGAGAGAATCCTGCTCGACATGGGCATGAAGCTTCCGGTGGGCGCCGGGATTGCCGCGGCAGCCGGAAGTTTTGCGCATGCGGAACCAGTGGCCGCGGGCCACGGAAAGTAACCATAGTGAGTGAAAGCAACGGAAGAGAACAAATCACCGCAAGTTCATCCATCGGCGTCAAAAATCTGGGCGCGATGCGGGATTTCGTCGGCGAATTCGACGTCACCTCGCGTCTGACCGACCACACATATCACTGCCGTTTCTCGCATCTCTGGAACGGCGTGGCGACGCGCCACAGCGACTCGGTCGATACGAAATTCCTGGTCGATGGAACCGGCTCGATTGTGGGCCTCGCGCACACGGGCTTTGTGCAGTTCAGCGATAAATCAGGCCGCAATCTGAGCGACCGCGAGGCCAGCTTTATCGCCGCGCACTACCTGCGCGAGCAATTGGAGCAGGAGGACGAGCGGCCGCTCTACGACTGTTCAGCCGCGGATGTGACGCGCATTATCGGGATGCTGGGAATTACTTGAATCGTGATTCGTGATTTGTAATTCGTGATCGACGAACGGCCCATTTTCCGCCGAGACTTCCAAACGGACCGTTACTTCTCTGTTTTTTTGTGTCTTCTGCGGTCTCTTTATCCAATCTTTTCGTAGACGCTTGGGACTACGCGTCGGAGAGCGACTCGTTAAACCCGGGAGGCTGCTCGGTTCGCTCGGCGGCTTCCAGGATCGCGCCGCAGTCCAGGCATTCGACATATTCCGCGTCGGAATCCTTGGCGATGAGCTGCGTTCGAAGATGTGGGCACGGTATGGACTCGGCCATCGTCGTGGCTCCCCAGGAGGACGGGCTTCAGACGGTCTACTTTCGATTTCGGGTAACTCCTTCGAAAGTCAAACGCAGACTGGCTGAAGCCTGCGGCACTAAATCCCGTCCATCATAACACGGGTGTAAATTTATCCGGCTGTCGTTAAGCCTCGAAGGAAATTCCCTAAACGGTCTGACCTGAGATATAAGAAGAACTCATCACCTGCGTTGAGCACGGCAAAGGGAGATTTAAAAAACGCGTGACGACAAATTCAGACGATCGCTTCCGCAATGTTCTGTTTTACGGCGTGGTGTTGTGCCTTGCCTACCTTGTGTTCCGGGTCTTTGAACCCTTTCTGGTTCCGCTCGGTTGGGCGGCCGTTTTCGCGGTCATTTTTTATTCTTTGAATCAGCGATTCGAACGCCGCTGGGGGAGTGCGGTTGCTGCTTCGGTGAGCACCGCGGGGGTGACACTTATTCTCGTCGTCCCTGTCCTTCTGATTGCCCTGCTATTCGTGCAGGAAGGGATCGTTGCAACGCATACCGTGCAGGCGGCGATGGCGGCGGGAAACTACGGCTGGCTCAGCCGCGCCTGGGCCTGGATTGGCTCGCACGCCGCCGCGCAAGGATTTACAGCGGATTTGCCGGGCCTTATACGGCAGGGCGCGGGGACGTTCGGGGAAACCATGGCATCCCAGGTGGGCGCCATTATTCGAAACATCGTTCTTTTTCTTTTCGAATTGTTCGTAATGCTGTTTGCCCTATTCTATTTTCTCCGCGACGGTGTATCGATTCTGAACCGTTTCCGGCTCTTTCTGCCATTCGAAGAAACTGTGCGGGAACGAATGTTGGGGGAGGCCAGGGAAATGATTTTTGCCAGTGTCACGACGAGCCTAGTAATCGCGGCTGTCCAGGGAGTGCTGTGCGGCGGCGCATTTGCGGTCGTGGGCCTGGGCTCCCCTGTATTCTGGGGGGTGTTGATGGCCTTTCTATCGCTTCTTCCCGTGGTGGGCGCCTGGCCTGTATGGATCCCCGCGACGATCTGGCTTTTTTCGACCGGGCATCCTGGACGCGCCGTTATCCTGATTGCGGTCTGCGGAGCGCTGGGCGCCACGATTGATAATATTTTGCGACCTGTGCTGCTGGGCGGCCGGACATCGCTCAATGGACTGCTGATTTTCATCAGCGTGCTTGGCGGGATCGCCGTGTTCGGCGTGCTGGGAATTGTGCTGGGGCCGATTGTGGTGGCGACCTCGGTGAGCATCGTCGACGTCTATCTGGGGGCAGCCGATCTTAAAGTCGCGGGCGGCCCGATAGGGTCCTGATCGTATATGCCCGATCCCGTGTGCCCGCTCCCGTATGGATGTGCCGTTCCCGATGCCGTGCGCATCTGAAACATACGAAAGCGTGTCACGATCGCCGCAAAACGGAAGTGCACGCGGTGGAAATTTACGGAGCGGCGCCAATGCACCGCGCATTCGGCATGTGCTAGAGTAGCGCGCCGGGGGGACGTTCAGGTTTCACGATGACATCCAATTCCACGAAATATCCCGCTGGATTGCCGCCCGAAAAATTGCGTTGGAGCTGCGATCCGGCGACCATTCCGTTTGAAACCACAGCCGATGCCGAGCCGGTCACGGACCTTGTGGGGCAGGAGCGCGCGTTTCGCGCGCTGAAACTGGGCGTCGAGCTGAGCGCTCCGGGCTATAACATTTTTGTTTGCGGACTGGCGGGCACGAGCCGCGGCGGCACGATCACGCACGTCATCAATCAGATTCATCCCGCGGCGAAATCTTCGCTGGACCGCTGTTACGTCAACAATTTCAAGAATCCGGACCGCCCGCGGCTGCTTACCTTGCCACGGGGCCAGGCGAATAATTTCAAAAAAGATGTGCAGAGCGGGATCGAATTTTTGAGGCGAAGAATTCCCCAGGTCTTCGAAGGCGAACCGTTTCAGCGGCAGAAGGGCCGCATTGTGGACCGCTTCACGGTTCGCGAAAAAGAATTGATGGACGACTTCACGCGGCGCATCGCGCGCGAGCAGTTTGCCCTGGGCCACATGCAGGTCGGCGCCGTCGCGCTGCCCGAAATTTTTCCGGTTCTCGAAGGGCAGATGGTGCCGATTGAGGACATTCCGAAGATGGTGCATGAAGGCAAGCTGGAGACGATTGTCGCCGAGGACCTGGAACGCAAGTATGAACAATTCCGCCAGGAATTTACCGTGGTGTACAGGAAGACGCTGACGCTTTCGCGCGAACTGGCAAGCGAGTTGAGCTATCTCGAGCAGGAAGCGGCCTCTGTGCTGGTGGATGGTTTCATCGAGGAACTCAAAGAAAAATATTCAGGCGCGCTCGTCACCGAGTATCTGGAAGAGGTACGCCACAATATTCTGGATAACCTCGATCCATTCAAGGAGCGCGAAGGGGAAGAGGATCCAAGCGGCCCTCCACCGGAAAGCGGGCAGCGTTCCGGCCCGCCGGAGCGCGATCCGTTCCGCGTGTATGGCGTGAATGTCCTGCTGGCGCACAATCATGAGGACGGTTCGCCGGTGATTTTTGAAACTGCGCCGACCTACACGAATTTATTCGGGACGATTCAGCGCAGCTACGACTCACGAGGGGGGTGGAGCTCGGATTTTATGGATTTGCGTCCCGGCTCGACGCTGCGCGCCGACGGCGGATTTCTGGTGATGTATGCGCTGGATGCGTTGAGCGAAACCGGCGTGTGGCGCACGCTCAAGCGCATGTTGAATCACGGGAAGCTCGAGATTCAGCCGCTCGAAATGTTTTTTCCGTTCGGGAGTTCCGCGTTGAAACCGGAACCGATCGACATCGACGTGAAAATCATTCTGATCGGCGACCGGCACATGTACGAAATGCTTTACGAGTACGAAGAGGATTTCCGCAAAATTTTCAAGGTTCGCGTCGAATTCGACGAAGAAATGGTGATGAGCGACGCGGTCGTGCGGCAGTACGGAGGACGCCTGCGCCAGCTTTCCGAGGCCGAAGGCATCGGCCCGTTTGATCGCACCGCGGTCGCCACGATGCTCGAATACGGCGTACGCGAGGCGGGACGCCGCAATAAAATCACGGCCCGCTTTCCGGAACTCGCGGATCTCGCGCGCGAAGCCGCCTACATCGCCCGGCAGGAAAGCGCCGTGGTCGTGAACGCAACTCATGTGCGCCGCGCCCGCCAGGAACGCATCGAGCGGCACAACCTCACCGAGACAAAGATTCGCGAAATGATCGAGGAGGGCACGATCCTGATCGAGACCGACAGCGCCCGTGCCGGCCAGGTCAACGGTCTGAGCGTTCTCGAAATCGGTGGCTACACGTTCGGCAAACCGGTCCGCATCACGGCCTCGGCGGCGTTGGGCAAGGCCGGCATCATCAACGTCGAGCGAGAATCGAATCTGAGCGGTCGCTTCCACGACAAGGGCATGCAGATCATTGCCGGATACATGCGCATGAAATTTGCGCAGGACAAACCGCTCTCGCTCGACGCCAGCATCTGTTTCGAGCAGTCCTATAGCGGCATCGACGGCGATAGCGCCAGTTCGACGGAAATCTACGCGCTGCTTTCCGCTTTGTCGGGATTGGCAATCCGCCAGGATATCGCCGTCACCGGCTCGGTGAGCCAGCAGGGCGACATTCAGCCGATTGGTGGCGTGAATCAGAAGATCGAGGGCTTCTTTGACGTCTGCCGGGTCAAAGCCGGATTGACCGGCCGCCAGGGCGTTATGATCCCCGCTCAAAATATCGAGGATTTGATGCTGCGCGACGATGTGATTGAGGCCGTCGCGGCCGGCAAATTCAAAATACTGCCGATCCACACCGTGGAAGAAGGAATCGAAGTCCTGACAGGAGTCCAAGCCGGACGCCGCGATTCGAACGGCATATTCGAACAGGACACGGTGTTTGCGATGGTGGATCGCCGCCTGCACGAAATGGCAATTACACTCAAAAGTTTTGAATCGTAAAGCAGAACAGCCTTCCGCCCGCTTTCTTTTGACTTTTGTGAACTGGGGGGCACGAACTTTCCGCACGTCCCCAGCTTGCTTTTCGTCACAAAAGTCGAAAGGACGCGGGCGGAAGCCTGTCCTATTGGGCTTTTGCGATTCCCATGTCTTTCGGCGTCGCCAGATAGCCGTTGATCTTGTCTTTGGTCACATCGAAAATCACGATTTCGTAGGGACGCGTTGCGCCTTTAATATAAAACTGAACCGGCTCATCCGCCGTCTTATCCTTCTTTTCGATCGTCTTATCGTCGGCGATGAGCGTCATGGTGTATTTAAATTTCTTGGGATCGGTCTTTGTGAGCGTCACTTGAATGGGGCCGACGCGCGTGGGAGTCTTGGACTTCGTGAGGTGCATCTCGAAAATATTGCGTTCGCCGGCTCGCTTCAATTGATCGAGTTCCTCCTGGTTGCGGGCGATCAATCCGCTCTGCACGCCCAGGTCGCCGACTGTGCTGGTCAATTTTGCCTTCGTTGCCTCCAAGTCCTGCTTTGTGGCGCTGATGTCGCTTTTCGCGCCGGTCAGATCCGTGCTCACCGCGCCGATTTTCGTGTCGGCATCCTGTTTCACCTGACCAATTTGCGCGGTCAGCTTGGCGTCGGATTCCTGCTGCGATTGGCGAATATTTTGGGCCAGAGCGCGCGCCTGCGCGAGTTCGGCTTGCGTGAAGCCAAGCTTCTGCGTGGTCACTTCCAACTGGCCTTTGAGGTCGGCGACGCGAGAGTTGGTTTGATCAATCTGCGCGGACATGACGGCTTCCTTGGAGTTGGCCTGCGCCAGATCGTTCTCCAGCTTGGTTTTTTCCATGTTGCCGGCGTACATCGCATACCCGATCAGGGCGAAAGCAGCGATAAACACAACGATGATCCAGCGCGGCGTCGCAGCTGCCTCATAGGTGTAGGATTCCTTCGGTTCGGGAACGCTAGGGGAAATACTCATCTGCTCTCCTCGGCGGCCAGTTTTGAAACTGGGGCTGCCATTCATTCTCGGGCGCGGCAAACCACAGACCGGGCGCGCCCGTTTAACGCGTTTGATTATCGCCAAGGTGCAATAGGTTGTCTATGATTTGTGTCCGCGAGTGTTTCTTGGCCAACGCGCTTCCACCGTGGTGGTAAGGCCGCCGCGGGGAGTGAACTCGCCGCGCACCACGCACCAGGCCGGATGGATCGCGTCCACAATGTCCCGCAGCATGCGGTTCACGGCATTTTCATAAAAAATGCCGAGGTCGCGATACGCCAGCAAATACATCTTCAGGGCCTTCAATTCCAGGCAGGCTTTCTTCGGTTCGTATTCGATGAGGATGGTTCCGTAGTCGGGCAGCCCGGTCTTCGGGCAGACCGAGGTATATTCCGGGTAACGAGTTACAATCTGGTATCCAGGAAACTGATTGGGCCAGGTCTCCAGCGCCGGGAGTTTCGTTTTGAGTCCGGCACGCGCGTGCTCATCCGTGTAATCCGCCATTTGCACCTCGTCCCATATTTTACACTTCCGGTCAACATTGCGCAGATGGAACTTGCCATCCTTGCAAATCCTGCCGTATCCTTCAATCAGTTCGCCAGGGGAAACGAAATTGATTTGTCCGGCATGCCATAGCGATAGCCCGCGCCGTTCCCGGCGGCGCAGCGTGAAGGACTATCTGGTGGGAGCGACGCTGTTGCGTCCATGGAGGTGCCGCGGCTGCGAACTGCGGTTCTATGCCTGGTCGGCGCCCATCAAATACGTGGGCTGTGTGCATTGCCGGATGTGCGGAAACATGGATTTGCAGCGCATTTCGAGCGATCACGGAGCCGGGACAATGGCATGGTTGTTCCGCTGGCTTCGCGCTCCCACATACCGTTGCGCCCCCTGCCGGAATCGTTTTTTTTCCTATCGGGCCTATCGCCGGATCGTGCCGACGCAGCACCCGATCAACACAAGAACCGAAACCCATCCGGTCACGCCTGCATGAACTGTTTCGCCGAGTGTATAACCAATGAATAAATACTGGATGGTTGGCCTGGGGGGATTCATCGGCGCAATCGCCCGGTTCTGGGTCGGCGGCTACATCAACAGCCGGATGGGATCGCGATTTCCCTACGGCACATTTGTCATTAACATTTCGGGATCTTTTCTGATCGGCTTGGTGGTCACTCTCCTTGCCGAGAGAACGCACTGGAACGCCAACTGGCGCTACCTGATTCCGATTGGATTCATTGGCGCGTACACCACGTTTTCCACGTTTGAACTGGAAACCCTCCAGAGTTTTCGCGACGGGGATCTGCTGATCGCGTTCCTGAATGTATCTCTCAGCGTGGTGCTGGGGTTCATTGCGGTCTGGCTCGGCATGATCGCGGGGCGGACAATCGGGTCTTGAGCGCTGAGTAATGATTGGTGACTGCTGACCCGCGGCTGGCGCGCTCCTCCGATAAATTGTGCTACGAGTATTTTCACTTGTCACCGATCATCAACCGCCCGTCCCGACAGTCAGAGTGGAAGATCGCCATTCCACTGCGCCCACGCTTTGCTTGCGCTGTTCGTGTCTCCATGCGAAAATCTCGGGCAGTCGGGTTACGCCAAGCGAATCCAAGGGAATTCAGTTCCCCGGTTTGGGGTTGGTATGCTCGCATGGCTCGATATGGCGATATCGTCTAAGGGTTAGGACGTGGCCCTCTCAAGGCCAAAATCCGGGTTCGAATCCCGGTATCGCTACCAGCTTTCTTTAGGTTTCCCCCAGGTCTGCGGCGATTCCCCAGGAATGAAATGGAACCTTTTCAGGGGACCGCGCCAATGACATGGAAGGGCAGTCGGGGCCTGATTGGTATATACTTACGGCCCGGGCACGGGGGGATCGGTGAGCAATCATCGCCCGCGTGTCTAGGTCAACAGGGGACAACCCCGGGTGGGGGAAGTTCCCTATTAAGTTCTTCCAGGTGGTACGAAACCGGGCGAGCGCCCAGCACGTCAATCAATTGGGCAAACCACATTCATACGAGCTGACAGGACGACTATGGCCATAACCGATTCTTCGCACGAGAACAAGCTGCACGCTTCACCCACGCTTGATCTAAATGATGCCGGGAATGACAAGCCGGGATCAAAAGGCTGGGTCTGGATCCTCATTCTGCTGATTGCGGCGGGTGGAGGATTTTACTACTACAAGACCCGCGGAGCGTCGGAGAGCAAAGCGGCGCCAGCGCCGGGCGGTGGCAGGGGAGCGGCGCTCGGACCGGTCTCTGTCGCGGTTGCTCCCGCTCTAAAGCGGGATGTTCCGTACTATCTTGCCGGACTGGGCTCGGTTACGCCCTTCAATACCGTCACCGTGAAGAGCCGCGTCGATGGCCAGCTTCAAAAAGTAAATTTCAAGGAAGGCCAGTTTGTGCACGAGGGCGACCTGCTGGCGGAAATCGATCCGCGGCCGTTTCAGGTGGCGCTCGAGCAGATGGAAGGGCAACTCGCTCGCGACCAGGCCCAGCTGAACAACGCGCGCGTGGATTACAACCGGTATGACATGCTGCACAAGGAAGGCGTCGTGGCGCAGCAGCAGGTGGATACACAGAACGCCACGGTAGGCCAGCTCGAAGGCGCCATTCGCGCCGATCAGGCCCAGATTGACAATCAAAAATTGCAGTTGGTGTATTGCAAGATCACGGCGCCTCTCAGCGGACGCGTAGGATTGCGACTCGTCGATCAGGGCAACATGATTCACGCAACCGATCCGAATGGACTCGTGGTTATCACGCAGGTCCAACCGATCGCCACGCTGTTTACATTGCCGGAAGACAGCCTCCCGGATGTGATTCAGCATATGAAGAGCGAAAAACTGGGTGTTGAGGCGTACAGCCGGGACGATCAGACGAAGCTGGCTTCCGGGGATCTGGTCACGATCGACAATCAAATCGATCCCACCACGGGGACCGTCCGCTTGAAAGCCCAATTTGCGAATAGCGATCTTTCGCTGTGGCCGAATCAGTTTGTCAACGTCCGGCTGATGCTGACCGTTCGCAAGAATGCGATCGTGGTTCCCCTCGCGGCGATACAGCGCGGAACGCAAGGGACTTATGTTTACACGGTGAAAAACGGCAAGGCGAATTTGCAGCCCGTGAAAGTGGACCTGACCCAGGGAAATATTTCACTGATTTCCAACGGTATTTCGGAAGGGGATCAAGTGGTCGTGGACGGGCAGGACAGATTGCAGTCCGGCGCGGCGGTGGACACGCATACGAATGCGCCGACCGGCGGGAATGGCGCGGGCGGCGGTCAACGCGCGGGCGCGGATGCGAATAGCGCCGGCGGAGCAATGGGCGGTCATCACAAGGGCGGGGCGGCCGACGCATCAGCGCCGGCGGGAACCGTTGCCGATGCCGGAGCTGACGGCCCCGCGAAACATAAGAAGAAGGACAAGCAAAGCGAATGAATCCATCCAAGCCATTTATTCTTCGCCCCATCGCCACATCTCTGTTGATGGCGGCGATTCTGCTGGCTGGAGCCGTGGCGTATAGGCAGCTTCCTGTTTCCGCTCTTCCGCAGGTTGACTACCCGACAATCCAGGTGCTCACGTTTTATCCCGGCGCAAGTCCGGCGGTAATGGCGTCGTCCGTGACAACGCCTCTCGAGCGGCAATTCGGGCAGGTACCGGGCCTGAACCAGATGACGTCGACGAGTTCGTTCGGGGCATCGCTGATCACCCTGCAATTCGTGCTGGATTTGAACATTGACGTTGCCGAACAGCAGGTTCAGGCGTCCATCAATGCGGCCACGACGTTTCTGCCGACGAATCTTCCGAATCCGCCGATTTACAGCAAGACGAACCCGGCCGACACTCCGGTCCTGACGCTTGCGCTGACCTCGGACTCATTGCCGTTGACCAAGCTCGAGGACATGGCCGACACGGTCCTGTCTCAAAAAATTTCGCAATTGCCCGGTGTCGGTCTGGTAAGCATTAGCGGAGGCCAGAAGCCCGCGGTGCGGATTCAGGCCAATCCGACGGCGCTTGCCTCCTACGGACTGAGCCTGGAGGATTTGCGCACGGCGCTGTCGCAGGCAAACGTAAACCAGGCGAAAGGAAATCTTGACGGGCCCCGCCAGGCGTTCACGATTTGGGCGAACGACCAGTTGCTGACGAGCGATTCGTACAAGCCGATCGTGATCAGTTACAAGAACGGCGCCCCGGTCCGCATCGTGGACGTTGCCGACGTGATTGACAGCGCGGAAAACGTAAAGCAGGCCGCGTGGAAGAATGAGACGCCGGCAGTGATTGTCAATATTCAGAGGCAGCCCGGCGCGAACATCATCAGCGTGGTAGACCGCATTCAGGCGCTGCTGCCGCAACTGAAAGCTTCCTTGCCCTCGTCCGTGCAGGTTTCGATTCTGACCGACCGCACCACAACCATCCGCGCTTCGGTTTCAGACGTGCAATTTGAGTTGATGCTGACTGTGGGATTGGTCGTCCTGGTCATCTTTCTGTTTTTGCGGAGTTTCGCGGCTACGGCGATCCCCAGCGTGGCCGTTCCGCTTTCGCTGGTGGGCACGTTTGGCGTGATGTATTTGCTGAACTACAGTCTCGATAACCTGTCGCTGATGGCGCTCACGATTTCGACCGGGTTCGTCGTTGACGACGCGATCGTGATGATTGAAAACATCACGCGCTATATCGAAGAAGGTGAATCGCCGTTGCAGGCGGCGCTGAAAGGTTCCGAGCAGATTGGCTTCACGATTCTTTCGCTGACCGTTTCGCTGATCGCCGTACTGATTCCGCTGCTGTTCATGCAGGACGTTGTGGGGCGGCTGTTCCGTGAATTCGCGATCACATTGAGCGTGACGATTCTGGTTTCAGCCGTGGTCTCGCTGACACTCACTCCGATGATGTGTTCGAAGATTCTGCATCATCAGACACAGGCGCAGAAAAGCTGGTTCTATAAAGCATCGGAAAATTCGCTGAACTGGATTATCGACCGCTACGCCGTGATTCTGCGATTCGTGCTGAAGCACCAGCCCGCAACACTGGTGGTAACCGTCGGAACTCTCGCGCTCACGATTTTTCTGTTCCTGATTGTGCCCAAGGGCTTTTTCCCGGTGCAGGATACCGGTGTCATCCTGGGTGTCTCCGAAGCGCCCGCAACACTTTCGTTTCCC
>Ga0265331_10002931_pt1 | contig 11269 bp, 7 predicted proteins | sample 41923metaG_FD_202088 | JGI IMG/M metagenome (GOLD analysis project Ga0265331, IMG submission 202088) | Rhizosphere microbial communities from Carex aquatilis grown in University of Washington, Seatle, WA, United States - 4-19-23 metaG | ecosystem: Host-associated > Plants > Roots > Rhizosphere >...
GAAGACCGGCTGGCCCAAGGAGAAGGGCCGCGACGGTGAGCGCACGCCGATGCAATGGGACACCTCGAATCGGCAGGCGGGTTTCAGCGCCAGCGAGCATACATGGCTGCCGATCACCGCAAACTATGCATCCGTCAACGTGCAGACGGAATCCGCGGATCCGGCATCGCTCCTGAGCTGGTATCGGAAGTTGATTGCGTTACGCCGCGGCAACCCGGCCCTGAGGCTCGGGCACACGGCCATGCTCGAACCTGACAATGCCAGCGTGCTGACTTATCTCCGGGTTACGGGTGAAGGGCGTGCCGTGCTGGTATCGCTCAACATGTCGGCGCGGAGCCAGGTGATTACGCCGGACCTGCAGCGGGTAACGGACGTCGCGGGTAAGGCGATCGAGGTCCAGGGATCGCATCTCAACACGCTGTTGTCGAGCCCTGGAGCTCTTCCGAGTGTCGAGTCGCACGCGCCCGTGCGATTGCCGCCGTTCGCGGCGTGGGTGGCGGAAGTCGAGTAGCGTGGAGCGACGCGGCTGTCGGCCGCAGTTGCGGCCGGCTGGCTCACGCCGAGACCCTCGAACGGCAAGAATGGACACCGCAACGCGTCCTTCAGCATCTGGGCTGCGGCGAGGAAGATAATTGGCGGCGACCGTTATCAGGGGGACTCGACATGATCGTTTCAAAGCTCAGACTGCGAGTGGCGGTGCTGGGGTGTGCGGCTCTTGGCGCATCATTCGGGACGTTTGCGAACAGCGATGCTCCGAAGGCGCAGCAAGCATGTGCCGCGCTATCCGGTTTACGCATTCCTGCGAGCGCTATTGGCCTACCCACTACCGGCGCTGCAGTCGAGAAGGCGGGCGTCGTTGCCGCAGATGCCACCGACAATGCGAATGGAGAGTACTGCGCGGTCACCGGGCTGATTTCGCCCGTTTCGCCCGCGGCCCCCGCAATTGAATTCCAGGTGAACCTGCCCTCCATCTGGAATGGCAAGGCCGTGCAGTTGGGGGGCGGCGGTTACGACGGTACGCTGGTCACCGCGACCGGCCGCGCCGCGCTCGAGCCAGCCGATGTCGCCACGCCGCTGAAGCAGGGATTCGTCACCCTTGGCAGCGATGGCGGCCACAAGGGCGGCCCGGGCTTCGATGGCCGCTTCGGTTTGAATGACGAAGCCTTGCTCAACTATGGCAAGGAATCGATCAAGAAAACACACGATGTCGCCATCGCACTCGTCCGCGAGCGCTATGGCAGGGCGCCGGGCAAGTTTTATTTCATCGGCGGCTCGCAAGGCGGACACGAAGCCCTCGATGCGGCGGCTCGTTATCCCGCGGACTACGACGGAGTGGTCTCGAACTATCCCGCGTACAACGTGACGATGTTACATCTGGCTTCCCTCAACGTCGGGAAAGCGGTCTATGGCAATAACGGCGCCGGCTGGCTGAGTCCCGCAAAGACCAGGCTACTGACGGACGCCGTCTACGCTGCGTGTGATACTGTCGCACTCGATGGTGTCAAGGACGGCATCATCAGCAACGTCGCAGGCTGCAACGCGGCTTTCAACATCGGGACCGTCAAGGAAAAGTTGGCCTGTCCCGCGGGCCAGGATGTGGACTCTTGTCTGACACCTGCGCAGATTGCGGCGGTCGAGCGGATTACCTCGTCCTATCGCCCCGAGTTTCCCCGGTGGCCATTGCTCGAAGGGGCACTCTTCCAGGTATCTGACTTCGGGACGCGCCCGGTGCCGACCAATCCGCCGGCACAGACCGATGCTCTGCTCTATAACGCGGGTGCGGCGACCTCGAAGTACATCATCTCTCGGGATCCATCCCTGGACGCATTGACATTCGATCCCGACACGAGCGCCGCTCTGCGCGCACGGACGCAGGAAGTCGCGAAAGTGATGGATGTGACCGATGTGGACCTCAGCGCCTTTCGCAAGAAAGGTGGCAAGATCATTCTCGTGCACGGAACCGTGGACGATTTCATCTCTCCACACAACACCGTTGCCTACTACAACCGACAGAGAGAGGTGCAGGGAGCGAAGGCGCTCGACTCCTTTTTACGCTTCTACCTCGTTCCCGGCCTGGGGCATGGCATGGGCCCCTTCGATGCGAAATACGATGGCCTCCTGGTGTTGCAGGAGTGGGTCGAAAGGGATCGCGTACCGGGTACCCTGACCGCTGTCGATGAGAATCCCGCCACGAAAGGGCGGACTCGCCCGATGTGTGTGTTTCCGGCATGGCCAAAATATGGCGGTAAGGGGCCGGTGGATGCGGCCTCGAGCTACCAGTGTGTCGACCGATGACGGGTCAGCGCTTTTTGACCGGGCGGCGTACCGCCTCGACTTGCGAGTGCCGTATGCCGGTGTCGGTGTGCGACTGGGGGTCCATATTGCTCCAGAGCTCGCTCGCGGCAATCAGCTCCACAGTTTGCTCCAGGCTTTCTCCCCGATCCGGTGCACTTGCAGGCTGGCGCGGCGCTCTGACGGGGACCTGCGATGAAGGGTATCGGGGTAGTTCCGGCAAGGCGCTTTCGGCCTGATCGGCCGCGAGCATTTCATCTATGCTTCTGTCGAAAGCTTTTTTTGCCAAAAGCGTCAGGGCAATGGGTGTCTCGTTCGCACGCGAACGCTCATCCTCATTGATCGGCACAACGGCAACCGAGGCGAAGCTCGTGCGCGCGTAGTAGGCCACTTGCTTGGCGGAGTCCGTGTCGCCGAAAAATCCCATGCGCAGTGCGTACCAGGGAGTGCCGTCGAAAGCACCCTCGGCGAGGTACAACGTGTGCGCCTGGAAGATATCCAGCGAGGGCATGCTGCCGAGCTCAATGGGCTCATTCGATCGACATAGTTGGACGACGAATGAAATGGGTGTGCCCTTGACGACCGCTTCCTTCAGGGCGCGCCGCGTGTTGGTGTCATCCGGACTTAGGAGCGAGATCTCGGGTCTGGTCGGCGGGCGCTTGCCGGGCTGGCTCGGTTGAACACGCGCCTCGAGGATCTGCAGCACCTGCGTGTCGGTCAGAGCGCTGGCCTCGGCCGGCGGAATTCCATGAACTACGGGCGGCTCCACCGCCGGTTGAGCCGGATGACGCGACAGAACGGGAGGCCTTCGCGTTGCTATGGCCGTTGGATATCGGGGGCGCATGACTTGCAGCCACTTTTCGGCATCCGCAAGCGTTGGGAAGTAGCCCATGTGCAGATGCAGACGGTGACTACCGTCCGTGTTCGGGCTGCGACTCATGAAGAACTCGAATTGGGCGAGTTGCGGGTTTTTAGACGGCCGGATTGAAATGGGCGCCTCGAGGCGGCAGAGGGTCAGCATGAACGCGCCTAGGCCTGCAGAGGCTTCGGTCTTTTGCGGACCTGCTGCATTCTTCGTCATCGATGCCATAGCCTTTTGCTTTCCCACAGCGCACCGCCGAAAGTCGGGGATGCCGGGTGAGTCTAAAGGAAGACCGGCACTCGGCAGCTGACCATCGCCGCATGTGGTGCTCTCAGTCTCATATCGGGCTGCTCGTGGCAGCTTAAGTTCAATGACCTCGATACTGAACGGCAAGGTGCGCTAGGGCAGGGGTGTCCGCTCGACTATGCGCATGGCATGCGCATAGTCATCGTGCAGTCCACCCTGTATGACGATTATCGTCGCCGGGTGGTAGTACCGTTGGTCAACAAAGCTTCGCTGGCCAAGGTTGCCAATCCGCGCTTCAATCCCACCTTCCGAATAAAGGGACAATCGGTCGTACTACATCCGCTCGAGATCGTGTCCGTCGCTACGGAGAATCTGGGCGAGTGGGTCGATTCATTGGCCGAGGCGGGTGACAAAATCATCGCTGCCCTCGATGAGTCGTTGACTCGCTGGCGCTGAGCGAGCGGTGGGCGTCACGAGCTCTGGCACCTGGAGTGACCGGAGAGTCAGAAGCGCATGCCCACCTGCGCCTTGAGCGTCCGTGGCACCCCGATGATGTTGCCTGTCGTGTCGTAGGTCACCGCATTGGCAGGGAGCGCCCCGCTCGAGCCGAAATTGGTGTTGTAGTTCGAGAAGTTGTACCAATTGAACACGTTGAGCATGTCCACTCGCACATAGAGCGATAGCGAGTCGTGCAGCTCGAAGTTCTTGGTGACCTGCAGGTCGAGCTCCTTGTAGCCGAAAAAGTTGTTGGGGGCGATGGAAACCGGGACGCCGCTGCTGCCGTTCGGGAAGTACCTGCCGGGTGGTAAGTAAAATGCGACGACGGCATCTGGAATGGGCGAGGCGAGGGTAAGCTTCGCGCCCACGGTCGTATCCCAGGGGCCCTGGATCGTCCCCGTGCCGACGAAGCGGTGCCTCGAGACGGCGTTGTTGCGGATGAAGGGATACTGTTTGATGGTTGCTTCGTCGAACGCGAAATGCTGAGTGATATCACGATTGTCGGTCGCATCGGTGAACGTGTAGGCGAGTGTGGCGCCCCAGCGTGACTCCGTGGTGTAGGGTTTCTCCGCCGACAGCAACACCTGCGTCGTGCGCGTCTCGATGCCATTGTTGCCGAGAATGAGATTGCCGAAACCGGGAATCGGGTAGTTCCAGGGCTGCCCGCCATTTTGAAAGAAAGTCCCGTCTGGGTAACGGTTACCGAGGGTGTACACGAAGCCGTCGTGGCTGAGGATGTGGGCCACTGTGACGCTGGTGTTCCAGTCCCCGACCCGATTGCGCATGCCGAGGCTGAATTGATCGGCGTACGGGGCCTTGAGATGGTTGTTGATCATGTCGACTTCCTGGCCTGCCGTGCTGGCGGCCACCAGCGATTGCAAGTTGGCAAGCCCATTCAGGTAGGCTGGATTCCAGGCTACACATGTGGACGAGGGTGTGCAGGGGCGCTCGGGCACATTGAAGAAAATCTCTTCCTCGGGCAGCGCCAGCTTGGTTTCCTCGGGTTGCAGATAGTTGAAAAGGTCGCGGTCATACGAGCGGCCCGCGCCGCCGAAAATCACGTGTTTCTGGTCCGCGTTGAGATCGTAGGAGACGCCGAATCGGGGCTGGATCTCGTCCGTGGGTGCGGAGCGGTTGTGGCCATTGCTGATGTAGTCGTTGATGTTGATCCCGCCCTTGGCCAGGGTCTGCACGTAAGTCTGGCCAGGCGGAGCATTGGGATCCTGGCTATTGAGCGCCGTGATCACGCCAGCGGGTGTCACGTGATCGAGATACGCGGGCGTGGTTTCGTAGTCCCAACGCACCCCCAGGTTGAATGTCAGCTTGTCGTTGGGTGACCAGTCGTCCTGAAGGTATAGGCCCAGCTGGGTGTTGCGTGAGCGAGCCAAGGGGCTCAGCCCGGGAACGGGATTCGGAAAAAATGCCTTGTAGGGTATCGTCGCCGTGCCGGTGGGATTGACGTCGTAGTAAAACTGCGGGTTGATGTCTTCGGCGTCCTGCGCGGCCAGCTCGATGCGCTTGAGCTTGATACCGGTCTTTACCGTGTGTTCGCCATTCCATTGAAAGTGACTGAGCGTCAGGTCGTCCTGGATCGACGGCCCACGCTGGGCTCTGTTCTGTGCCGACAGGGCATCGCTCGAGCCGACGGCAATGATCGACTGGTCCTGCTGCGGCTGATAGGTATACACGGAGCCGTTGCCGAAATTGGTCGGAGTCGGGGCATTCACTACATCCTCGAATGTCAACAGCAGCTCGTTGTAGAAGCGATCGGTCGTGTGCTCCCAGCGCAGGTCGGCGCGCGTGTCATCGTTCTCTACCTGGATGCTGACGGAAGCGGCCTGGGCCACCCCGATATTGAGTGACTGCGTCTCACGCCGTATCTTGGTCGAGAAAACGAACCGATCCTGGTCCGTGGGCTCGTAATCCAGCTTGCCGAAGTACAAGTCCTCGCTGAAGGGCAACTGGGCCGGCCCGAACTGCGAGGCGACATTCGCCGGCAGTACCGCATTCAGGTTCACGCCGCTCGGGGTTGCTCCCGGGATGACGGCAATCGGCGAGATGAATCGCTTGCCTTCGTAGGTGACGAAGAAGTGCAACTGGTCGCGCAAAATCGGTCCTCCGAAGGAGGCGCCAAATTCCTTGTCGTTGCTCCGTGTCTTCGTGCCCGAAGCGGCTTCGGCGGGCGTCTCGGCGCGCAAATTCTGCCCCGTGTAGGTCCCGAACGCCTCGCCGTGAAAATCGTTGGTGCCGGACTTGGTATCCGCCGTCACCGCCGCACTGCTGATCTGGTCATACTCCGCCTTGTAGTTGGAGGTAATGACCTTGTATTCGCCGATGGCGAGCTGCGGAAACGGATTGCCCTGGCTGAAGAACTGGCCACTGACACCTCCTTCGAGCACGTAGTTCTTCTGGCCGACACCGTCAATGAAGACATTGACGGAGCTGTCGGTCTGCCCGCCGCTGCGTAGCGTGGCGGTTCCTTGGTTATCCACCGTGAATTGAATGCCGGGTACGGTATCCGCAAACTCCAGGAAGTTCCGGGTGAGCTGCGGTGTCGTCTCGATGACGTTTTGAGAAACAGTCGTGGCCACTTCTGAGGTCCTTACCTCGGGTCGCCGGGTGGCCGTGACTGTCACCGTACTGATTGCGGAAGTTGCAGCGGCGGGGGGTTGCAAATCCAACGTCGTCGTCGAAGCGACGGTAAGCGTGACAGTGGTTTCCGTCCCGGGTCCGGCCTCGACCCGGTAGGGACCGGGCGGTAATCCAACGATTGCGTACCCACCGTTGGAGTCTGACCGGGTGCGGCGTGTAAGCCCGGTGGCTGTATTGTGCGCGGTGACTTGACTGTCAGGAGGGGCTTTGCCGCGTAACGCCGCCTCCGCTGTCTGAGCCAAGGCTCGCGATGAAATTCCCGCTGTCAGTGCAACACTGACCACAACGGTCCCTATCAGCCAACGCACGACGTGCCCAGCCTGGAAACGGCTCATATGTCCCCCTCAGCACAAACGTCCCTTTTCGTCTCAGGGTCGGCTCATTCGCAGACCATGGTCCTCATGGGCTGCAAGAAACATTCCCATATGATCTGCGTCTAAAACGCAGCGTATAACATAGGTCAGGTACATGCGTTGCTTTCTTTGACGCATGATGCGCACGATAATCTGTGGTGCCGGCGTCACCGGTTTGACGCTGGCCGCCCAGTTGGGACGTTCCGGTTGGAAAGTGGTGATTCTGACTCCCGCCACGCAAACTCCAGGTGGCGGTTTTCTGGTGAAGCTCTGCGGCGAAGGATTGCTTGCCGCGCAACGGCTGGGCCTGATGCCGTACCTGATGGAGCATCGCGAGCCCATTGTCGGGCTCCATTGGATCGATCGTTTCGGCCGCACGATTGCCCGCACCGCCGCCCGCCGGAACAGGCATCGTGAGCCGTCGGATCTCATCACCATACTGCGAAGTAACCTCGAGCAGGGGTTGCTTGCGCAAATGCCGGACAACGTCGAGATCAGGACCGGTTGCAACGTGACAGCTTTGCGCACCCCGCGCTCGGGTGTCGATGTCGTTCTGGATACCGGCGAGACTCTCAGTGCGGATCTCCTGATCGGCGCGGATGGGGTCCACTCTCACGTCCGTGATCTGACCTTTGGCGACGGTACGTTGTGGAGCAGATCTCTCGGATACGACCGGGCGGCTTTCGTTTTCCAAGACGCCACTGTTCGGGAGCGCCTGGCCGGGAAGCTCACGACGCTGTCTGTGCCGGGGCGCCATGTGGCGCTCTGTCCTCTGCGCCGTAACAGGGTCGCGGCCGTACTGATCCATCGCACGACTCGGGTAGCTCGCAGGGAAGTCGCCGCTAGTCAGCGGTTAGAGCAGGTGTACGGCGATCTGGAGTGGTGGGTGCCATCCGTGTTGCGCCATGCCGCTGTCACCGACGATCTCCAGTACGAGCAAGCCGAGCAATTGAGAATGCCCGCATGGCATCGGGGGCGCATCGCCCTGTTGGGTGAAGCTTGTCACGCCTTCTCCCTATGGCCTGGGCAAGGGACCTCGATTGCCCTTGCGGCGGCCTTTTTCCTCGGGCGCGAGATAGTCCGCACTCACTCCATCGACGCGCCTTTCAGGTGGTACGAGGAGCACCTGACGAATACTGTTGCGCGACAGCGGGTTATTGCCCGACGAGCGGCCAATTGGTTGTTGCCGTCGACTCCTGCGGAGCTGGCATTGCGCAACGGGGCATTGCGGCTCGCAGCTCTCTCGGGTGCGGACCGGCTCGTGCGCACCATGCTGGAGCCCCTGGTCTAAACGACACCCGTCGCAGCGACTCAGCGCTGCAGGTTGTTTAAGTCGACACCGTAACGTGCCGCATTGCGCTCCATGTAGTCGCGCCTCGGTCGCGGAGGTTGGTGCGTCAGTGTGTCGCCCAGGATGTCGATAAACGTGTGCCATCCCATCGCATTCTGTTTCTCGAAGCGTTCCAACACGGGCATATGGTCGAGGCGCAGCAGGACCTGGTCACCGTGTCTCTCGAGCGTGAGTGTCAGGTAAGACTCGGGATAAGCGGAGGTGGCGTCCGGTCCGTCTCCCGGTGCGAAGACGTTCCAGGTGTAACCCAGGCGATTTGGCGGTGACCACTGTGTGACGGTGCCGCGGATATGACCATCCATCAACCTGACTGCCCCACCTACGCGCGGCTCGATGCTGCTCTTCTCGCCGAACCAGGCGGGCAGCAGTTCCGGCCGGGTCAGGTGATCCCACACGCGGGTGATCGGGCCCGGTAGAAGGCGCTCGAGCTTCACACCGGCGAACTTGATGAAGGTGGCGTGCTCATCCAGAGTCATTTACGCAGCTCCTCTTCCAAAGCATCGAGTTTCGCGGACCAGAACGAGCGAATCCGCGTGATCCAGGCGACGAGCTCTCCCACACCGCCGGGGTCGAGCTCGTAAATTCTTTTCTGAGCTTCGGCACGCACGCGAACCAGTCGGGCATCGCGCAGGGTCTTCAGATGCTGCGAGACCGCAGGCGCCGAGATGGAAAAGCGGCGCGCTATATCTCCTGAAGACATGGCGCCCGCTGCGAGCATCTCGACGATGCGCTGGCGCGTGGGGTCAGCAAGGGCCGTCAACGACAACATGAGGAGTATAATGTAGTAAGCACTTAATTAAGGCAATACGAAAGTAGTGGGACACCGAATCCCTGAGCCGCTCTGTGTAAGGTTCCCGTAACCATTGCCGTGCAACATCACGGGCTTTTTGCACCGCCCTTCCAAAGGACCGTTGATGAAGCCCAAGTCTCTGCCCCTGGCCGTCACCACTGTCTCTACTCTTACGCTCGCGACCGCCTGTCTCCCGGCTATCGCTGCTGAAGCCGCCATGGCCGAAGCCAGCAACCACCTCGAGGAGGTCGTTGTCACGACGGTCAGGACCACCCGCTCGTCAGTGACCCTGGCGGGCGCCGAAAGCCAGAAACTTCTGCCGGGCATCAGCCCCCTGAAGGCGATCGAGACCTTGCCGGGCGTCGTGTACGAAACCGCCGACCCGTGGGGCAACAACGAGCAGAACCTGTCCCTCGTCATTCATGGCTTCACCACCCAGCAGCTCGGATACACCCTGGACGGGGTGCCGCTCGGCGACCAACAGTATGGCAACTACAACGGATTGAGTGTTTCGCGCTCCGTCTCCAGCGAGAACGTTGCGCGTACCGAGCTCGGCTCCGGCGCGGGGGCGCTGGGTGTTGCCTCGACGAGCAACCTCGGCGGCGCCATCGAGACCTACTCCAGCGACCCATCGCAAAATCTGCGCTTCGACCTGCGCGAGACCGGCGGCAGTTTCGCCACGACCCGCACCTTTGCGCGCTTCGATACGGGGAGCGTTGGCTCCGGCAATTCTGCGTACGTGTCGTTCCTGCACCAGGATGCGCGCGCCTGGGACTTCGACGGTCACCAGCGAGGCAACCAGGTCAACCTGAAGTACGTTCACGAGACTGCCGCCGGCAAGCTGACCCTGTTCGCGGACTACAACTACAAGGTCGAGCCGAACGAAGACTCTACCGCCTTCGGCAACCAACAGACGGCGGCATCCACCTACTTCCCCTACACGCGTCCGTTTATCTATCCCAACTACAGCGCCGGACTTGCGTATCTGAATGCCGCGGGCGCCCCGCCGGCAATCTACGGCAACAACTTCTCAAACTACTTCAGTGCCGCGCAGCGCGAGGACGGCCTTGCTTATCTCAACTACGACTGGCACGTAAGCGATGCCGTCACGTGGTCCAACCAGGTCTACTGGCACGTTGACTCCGGACGGGGCATCGTGGCCGGCCCGGTAAACCAGGCAGGTTTGCCGGGTCTGTTTGCGATTTACTTCCCGGGGCAGAACCTGGTGCGGACCTTCGGTGGAACCGGTTACGAGGTGCGCACGACGGAGTATGAGATCCACCGGGCCGGCGAGCGCTCTACGCTCGACTGGCGCCTGGGAGATCACCAGATCGAGGCCGGAGTCTGGTACGAGCACAACAGCTCCGGCCAGGGCAGAAGGTGGTATCCGTTCGCGGCGGCGAACAACGACCTGACGCCATACGATATTCCCGCGCATCCGGCCTTTACCCAGTACGACTTTCTGCTCACGACACGCGATGTGCAACCCCACGTCCAGGACCAGTGGCAGGCGCTCCCCAATCTGTTGCTCCAGATCGGCTGGAAGGCCAGCCTGCAAACGGCCAGCAATACCTTGCCGGTGCAACAGCAGAACCTGCCAACCACTAATCCTCCGGTGCACTACCCGGTGGGATCGATAACCTCGGACAACTGGTTCCTGCCGCAGGCCGGCGTGGTGTGGGACGTGACGGGCAGCGAGCATCTGTTCTTCAACGTCCAGAAAAATCTGCGCCAGTTCATTCCCTACGGTGCGGGTAGTAACTTCTACGGCGCCTCACCCTGGAGCCTCGGCAGCCAGGCCGCTTTCGATTCGTTCAAGGCAAGCGCGCATCCGGAAACTTCGCTCACCTATGATGCGGGTCTGCGCAGCCGCTTCGATGTCGACTGGGCGGGGCTGACCTACATCGAAGGGCAGGTCAACTACTATCACGTGAATTTCTCCAACCGGTTGCTGAACGTCGCCACGTACAGCTTCATCAACCCGAACCCCGCCGTCCTGGTGAACGTGGGCGGTGTCACGACCGACGGCGCGGATCTCGCGGAAACACTGCACTTCGGTGCTCACGTGCAATTTTACAACGGACTGTCCTACAACAAATCGACTTACGACTCCGACTACTCGACGGTAGCCGGCGGGCAGACGACCGTGGTCCCCACTGGCGGCAAACAGGTGCCGCTCACCCCCAAGTGGCTTTACAAGGCCATCCTGAGCACCACGTGGGGCC
>Ga0265331_10002932_pt1 | contig 11269 bp, 15 predicted proteins | sample 41923metaG_FD_202088 | JGI IMG/M metagenome (GOLD analysis project Ga0265331, IMG submission 202088) | Rhizosphere microbial communities from Carex aquatilis grown in University of Washington, Seatle, WA, United States - 4-19-23 metaG | ecosystem: Host-associated > Plants > Roots > Rhizosphere...
TCGGTCGGGCCGTTCGCGCACATCCGCCCCGAGTCCACCATCGGCCCGCGCGCGCGCATCGGCAACTTCACCGAGGTCAAGGCCTCCAAGATCGGCTTCGGCTCCAAGGTCAACCATCTCTCCTACATCGGCGACGCCGACATCGCCGAGGACGTCAACATCGGCGCCGGCACGATCACCTGCAACTACGACGGCAAGGAAAAGCACAAGACGACGATCGGCGCGAAGGCCTTCATCGGCTCCAACGTGAACCTGATCGCCCCCGTGAAGGTCGGCCGCGGCGCGAAGGTCGCCGCCGGCTCGACGGTCACCGAGGACGTGCCCGACGACGCGTTGGCCATCGCGCGCGCCCGCCAGGTCAACAAAACGTGAGAAACATGAGCCCCAAGATCCTGGAGAAGGCGGAGGCCCGCATGGCCGGAAAGTTCGTCGAGAAGCCCCTGCCCATGGAGGGCCTGCGCAGCCTGCGCGGCCTCAAGATCTTCTCGGGCAACGCGAACCGCCCGCTCGCCGAGGGCATCTGCCGTTACCTCGGCGTGCCGCTGGGCAAGACCCACGTCGGCCGCTTCGCCGACGGCGAGATCAACGTCCAGATCGAGGAGAACGTCCGCGGCGCCGACTGCTACCTGATCCAGCCCACCTGCCGCCCGACCAACGAGAACTTGATGGAGCTGCTGATCATGATCGACGCCCTGCGCCGCGCGTCGGCGGGGCGCATCACGGCCGTGATCCCGTATTTCGGCTACGCCCGCGCCGACCGCAAGACCGCGCCCCGCGTGCCGATCAGCTCCAAGCTGGTGGCCAACCTGATCGTGACCGCCGGCGCCCAGCGCGTGATCACCATGGACCTCCACGCCGCGCAGATCCAGGGCTTCTTCGACATCCCGGTCGACCACCTTTACGCCGCGCCCATCCTGCTCGACTACGTCAAGAAGAAGAACCTCAAGAACCTGGTCGTGGTCAGCCCCGACGTGGGCGGGACGGAGCGCGCGCGCGCGTTCGCCAAGCGCCTGAACGCCCAGCTGGTCATCATCGACAAGCGCCGTCCGCGCCCGAACGAGGCCTCGGTCTACAATATCATCGGCGACGTCGACGGGAAGGTCTGCTTCATCCTCGACGACATGATCGACACCGGCGGCACGCTGGTGAAGGTCGCCGAGAAGATCCGCGAGAAGGGCGCCACCAAGGTGTACGCGGCCTGCGTGCACGGCGTGCTGTCCGGCGCCGCGCACGATCTCATCGCGAAGTCGTCCCTCGAGGAGATGATCCTCACCGATTCGATCCCGGTCCACGCGCTGGCCGGGGGGAAGCTGACCGTGCTGTCCATCGCCCCCCTGCTGGGCGAGGCGATCGCCCGCAATCATCAAGGCAAGTCCATCAGCGCGTTGTTCGTCTGATTTAGATTAGGAGGAAGTGAGAGTCATGGAAATTACGCTGAACGTCGAAGTCCGCGAAGCGAAGGGCACCAAGAAGGAGCTCTCGACGCTGCGCGCCGGGTCCCGCATCCCCGCCGTCGTCTACGGAGGCGAGAAGGGGCCGATCAACATCGCTTTGTCCGAGCGCGAGTTCATGGACGCCCGCAAGAAAGGCGGCATCAACGCCATCCTGCGCCTGAAGCATCCGAAGGGCGAGGAGACGGTCATGGTGAAGGAACTCCAGCGGCACCCGGTCACCGACCGCCCCGTGCACGCGGACTTCCAGCGCATCTCGCTGACGCGGAAGATCGACGCGCGCGTGCCTCTCGTCGTCGTCGGCGTCGCCACCGGCGTCAAGGACTTCGGCGGCATGCTGGCCATCGACTTGCGCGAACTGCGCATCAAGGCGCTCCCGACCGCGATCCCTCAGAAGATCGAGGTCGACGTCACGAAGCTCGGCCTGCACGAGGCCCTGCACGTCGGAGACCTGAAGCTGCCCGAAGGCGTGGAGATCGTGGACGACGCGAAGGCCGTCGTGGTTCACGTCACCATCGCCAAGGTGGAGGTCGTCGAGGAGCCGGTGCCCGGAGCGGTCCCGGCCGAAGGCGCCGCCGCCGTCGCCGAGCCCGAGTCGTCGAACACCAAGGGCAAGAAGGACGAGGACGGCAAGCTGGTCAAGGAGACGGCCAAGCCCGGCGCTCCCGCCGCGGGAGCGAAGGACGCCAAGGCCGCGCCCGCCAAGAAAGAAGGAAAGTAGAGTTATCCAGCAGTGGCGCTCCGGCTCGTCGTGGGTCTGGGCAATCCGGGCTCGGAGTACGAGCGGACGCGCCACAACGTCGGGTTCCGCCTCGTCGACCGTTTGGTCGGCGGGGCGGACCCATTTTGGAAGGACTTCAAGGGCCTGGGCGTCGCCGCGAAGTGGGGCGACGTCTGGGTGGTGAAGCCGATGACGTACATGAACGAGTCCGGGCAGTTCGTGCGCGCGTTCGCGGGCTACAACAACGTCTCCGTGCCGGAGATGCTGATCGTCTACGACGAGATCTCCCTGCCGCTGGGCAAGATCCGCATCCGTAAAAAGGGATCCGCGGGCGGGCAGAAGGGGATGCTGTCCATCATCTCGCACCTGGGGACCGACGAGGTCCCGCGCCTGCGCGTGGGCATCGGGCCCCAGCCGGAGAAGATGGACTCCGCCGACTTCGTGCTGAGCCGGTTCAAGCCCGCCGAGGAAGACGGCTTGAACGCCGCCCTCGACCTGTCCATCGACGCGATCCGGACGGTGACGGAGAGCGGCGTCGACGCGGCGATGAACCGCTACAACCCGGCTTCAACATGACCCCCTTCTTCAAGCTCGGAGTCGGCTTTCTCAGCCTGATGCTCGGCCTGGGCTATCTCTACCGCCCCGACTTGATCGAGCGGATGAACGCGGTCCTGCGCGAATATCTGCTCAACGACGCCTACATCGCGCTCGAACGGCGCAAATGGGGCTTCTTCTTCCTCCTGTTCCTGTACATGGGCTGGGCGGCTCTGCCGCGATGAGCGCGGACCTCGAGGCCCTGGCCGCCGATGCGGTCGGCTGGATGCGGGCGCGTTCCCCCGAGACGCAGGCGGAGATCTACCTGAGCCGTTCGGTCGAGCGCTCGCTGGCGCGGCGCGACGGGGTCCGCGAGGGGCTGGAGAGCGCCGAATCGCTGGGAGCCGGAGTGCGCGTGATCCGCGACGGGCGCGTCGGCTTCGCGTCGGCGGGCGGCGTCGACGGGGACACGCTCCGGGCGCTTTGGCGGCGGGCCGTCGAGCAACTGCCGCAGGCCGCGCCCGTCGCGGGCCGCGCCCTTCCGACGGCGTCCACCCAGGCCGGCGACCCGGCCTTCGACGCGTCGTTGTGGGACGAGAGCCTGTTCACGCGGCCGTGGGACGAGTTGGAAGCGCGGCTCTCCGCGGCGGAGGCCTCGGCGTCGGCGGGAGGAAAGACCCGGGTCCTGCGCTCCGAGTTCTCCGAAGGGCGCGCCGAAGTGGTGATCGCCAACACGTCCGGCCTGGCGGCGCGGGAGCGCGGCGGCTCCGTCGCCGTGACGGTCTCCGCGGCGACCGAGGACGGAGGCGAGACCCAGGTCGGCGAGGGCTACCGGTCCGCGCGGCGCTTCGACGCGACGGATCCCGCCGCCGCGGGCGCGGAGGCCGCGTTCCGGGCGCTGGCCGGCGTCGGCGCCCGGCGGACGCGGTCCGGAAAGCGCGCCGTGGCGTTCGAGCCGTGGGTCGCCGTCGAATTCCTGGAAGTGCTCTCCGACCTCCTGTCGGCCGAGGAAGTCCAGAGCGGACGCTCCCTCTTGGCCGGGCGCCTGGGCGCCGCCGTGGCCTCTCCCCTGCTGACCCTGCGCGACGACCCGCGGCGTCCCGGAGGCCCCGCGAGCGCGCGCTTCGACGACGAGGGCGTCCCGACGCGCGACAAGGCGCTGATCGAGCGCGGGGTCCTGCGCGAGTTCCTCCACGACTCCGCGACGGCCGCCCGGGAGGGCGTGCGGTCCAACGGCTGCGCCTACCGCGGGGATTGGAGCGGGCTTCCGGGGCCGGGCGCTTCGAACCTCTTTCTCGCGCCGGGCGCCATGACCCGCGAGGCGCTGATCGCCGGCACGAAGGACGGCCTGCTGATCTTGGAGGTCTTGGGCACGCACATGGTGGATCCGGTCTCCGGGGAGTTTTCCGTGGGCGTCTCGGGCCTTGAGATCTCCGGGGGCGCGCTGGGCCGCCCGTTCAAGGGCGCCATGATCGCGGGCAACCTTCTGGACCTTCTGTCCCGCGTGGACGCCGTCGCCGACGACCTCTCCTTCCACGGCGGTTTCGGCGCTCCGACCTTCCGGGTCGCGTCCCTCGACGTGGCCTAGCCCGCGCCTCCCGACCAATAGTCGCGCAGGGCGCGGTCGAAGGGCGTCTCCACGGCGGGAGGTTCGCGGCGGATCAAATCGACGTAGCGCCGCAACTGGCGTTCCTGTTCCACGGTCGGATTGAAGTTGAGCCCGTAATGGCGCGCCTGCGGCGCCTCGGGCACGCCGCGCGGGCCGAGGCGGACGACGCGGCACGGGATCTCGAACGAGCCGTCGGGGCTCTCGAAGCGCAGACGATAGGGGGTGGCGACGCGCAGTTCCCCGTCGAAGCGCAAGAACGCGCCGGACAGGCTGACGTCCAGGAGGATCCCCGTCCCGAGCCGAGTGCCGGACGCGGCGCCGTGAAGGATCTCGACGGGGCGCGAGCAGGGAAAGCGCGCGTGCGCGCGGCGGATCGCGTCGGCCATGGGGTGAGGATAGCCTAGCGAAGTTTCGTCATTGTTGCGCGGTCAGCTCGACGACGAGGTGTAGCGGGCGACGGAGGCGCGCCAATACAGCGCCGACGCGATCAGGCCGAGAGCGGAGAGGGCGAACGCATATGCGGCCCAGGCGGGGGAGAGCCGGCCCAGGTAGGCCTTCGCCGGAAAGGACGTCATGACCGCGATGGGCACGCCGAGGGTGAGCGCCCAGCGCACGGAGGCGGCGTACACGTCCACGGGGAAGCGGCCCATGAACATGACCTCGCGGTAGATCCAGATGGCGTTCTCCATTTCCTGGGTGCGCACGGTCAGGCCGGCGACGAAGACGTGCACGGAGTAGCTCAACGCGACGCCGTTGAGGACCAGGGCCGCGTAGGCCGCGTATCGCTCCCAGCCGGCGTGCGGCAGGCGGCCGAACGCGACGCCGACCATGACCAGCACGGGGATCAAAGTGACGATGTCCAGGAAGTCCACGCTGGAGAAGACGATGCGGAACAGCGGGGAGCAGGGCTGGACCAGGTAGAAGTCGAAGTCGCCCTCGCTGACGGTGCGGCGGGCGCCGTACACGCCGCGGAAGAAGATCTGCGCGACCATGTCCACGACGTTGTAGGTCAGGAAGAATAGGGCGGTCTCGGTCAGGTTGTAGCCGGCGACGGTGTCCACATGGTTGAAGACGGCGACGATGAAGGCGAAGAAGAAGCCAAGGCGGATCATCTTCCCGATCAGGAACCCGAACGAGCCCAATCGGTAGGTCAGCTGGGCCTGCATGGCCATGCCGGCGGTGCGGATCCAGATGACGAAGTACTTGCGGACGGTTTCCATCACCCGCCCTCCGCGGCGTAGGAGTTCACGCCCGCGCGCCACACCAGCCGCGAGACGGCGACGACGGCGGCCAGCCAGGCGGCCTCGACGGCCAGCAAGCGCAGTCCCTCGGCGGCCGTGACCTTCTCCAGGAACACGCGCGCCGGGAGATAGGCCATATAGGGGAAGGGGGTGGCGGACAGGAGGCGGCGCAGGCCGTCGGGCAGGACGTCCAGCGGGAAGAAGGCGCCGGCGGCGAAGGTCAGGAACAGCTCGAAGCAGAAAAGGGGGCCGCCGGACTCCGAGGTCCAGAACGCCAGGCAACTGACGGTGAACTCCATGTAGAAGAACAGCAGGGAGGCCAGCGCGGCGGACGCGGCGAACAGGAGCCATGCCGCGGGGTCCCGGGGCAGGAACAGGGCGCCGCGCGTCAGCGCCGACAGCAGGGCGACCTCCAGCACGGCGGAGGCGACGTGGACGCTCTTCTGGGCCAGATCGAGGGACAACGCGTAAGCGCTGTAACCGAGCGGACGGATCAGGTACGACGAGATCTTGCCGGACGAGATCTCGCCGACCAGCTGCCAGCCGCGTCCGGTGAAGACCAGGGAGCGCAGGACGTTGATCACCAGCACGTACGTGAGCATCTCGGCCCGGGTGTAGCCCATGAAACCGGGCTTGTCCCCGAGCAGGGCGGTCCAGAACGAGTACAGGCTCAGGATGACGGCGAAGCCGCCGACCCGGTCCATGATCAAGGTGGACCGGCGTTGGAGGGTCTCCTGGAGGGAGATGGCGTACGCCGTCAGGTATTTCTTCACGCGTGCGAGAACAGTCGGCGGACGATGTCGTCGATGTCCACTTCCTCCACGTCCAGGTCCAGGACCGGGTAGGAGGCCAGCAGCGCGCCCGCGCTGGCGGCGATGCGGTCGCGGGGAACCTCCAGCACGACGACGTTCTCCTCCATGGAGATCACGCTTCCGAGGTTCTTCAGGTCCGCGGCGTCGACGGGCGTCTGGAAGCGGGCGCGGATGAGCTTGTGGTCGGCGTAGCGCTCCACCAAGCGGTCCAGCGGGCCGTCGTAGAGCAGGACGCCGCGCTCGATGACGATGACGCGCCGGCACAGCTCGGTCACGTCCGTCATGTTGTGGCTGGTGAGCATGATGGTGGCGTTATATTTCTTATTGTAGGCCTTCACGAACTCCCGCACCTTCTTCTGCATGATCACGTCGAGCCCGATGGTCGGTTCGTCCAGGAGCAGCAAACGCGGTTGGTGAAGCAGCGCCGCCGCCATTTCGGCGCGCATGCGCTGACCGAGGGATAATTTCTTGACCGGAACCGAGAGGTGCTCTCCCAACTCCAGGAGATCGACGAGCTCGTCCAGATTCCGTCGAAAGTCGACCTCGGGAATTCCGTAAATGGCTTGGTTCAGGCGAAACGTCTCGTAAGCCGGCAGTTCCCACCACAGCTGGGTGCGCTGGCCCATGACGAGCGATATCTTCTTCTGGAATTCCGCCTCGCGCTTCCAGGGAACGTGACCCAGCGCGACGGCTTCGCCCGACGTGGGCGTGAGCAGGCCGGAGAGCATCTTCAGCGTCGTGGTCTTGCCGGCGCCGTTGGCGCCCAGGAAGCCGACCAGCTCGCCTTCGTCGATCTTGAAGGTGACGCCGTCGACCGCGCGCGTGTCCTTATATTTTCGGTCGAACAGGGCTTTGACGCCGCCCCACAGGCCCGGCTCTTTGACGGGAGAGCGGTAATCCTTGGTGAGCCCCTTGGTTTCGAGCGCGACGGACACGGTCAGCCGTGCCGGCCCATCTCGCCCAAGTAGCTGAGCGTCTTGAGGCCCTGCATGCGGTCGAGGTAGACCAGGCCGTTGAGGTGGTCGGTCTCGTGCTGGACCACGCGGGCGGGGAAGCCCTCGTAGATTTTCTTGAAGGGCTTGCCGTCGAGGCCGTGGCCGGTCAGCTCCAGCTTCTTGTGGCGGCGCACCATGCCGCGCAGGTCGGGGACGGACAGGCAGCCTTCCCAGTCCTCCTCGTACTCGTCGCCGATGGGCGTGATGACGGGGTTGAATACCACCGTCAGCTCGATGCCGTCGGGGTGGCGCTTGGTGCCCTTGGGCAGTCCCATGAGATACACGGCCAAGTCCTCGCCGACCTGGTTGCCGGCGATGCCCACGCCGTCGTACTCCTCCATGGTGACCGCCATCTCGCGGACCAGGCGCTGGACGTCGGCGGTGCGGATCTCGTCGGCCTTCAGGCGCCGCGTGACCTTGCGCAGGACGGGGTGGCCCAGCTGGGTGACCTTTCTGATTCCGGTGCCGACGATCATGGGATCATTTTGCCATATCGTCCGCGGCGTCGTCATCCGGGGGGCGCCGCCCGAGGCGCCAGCCGGCCGCGGCGACGAGGAGGGAGGCGGCCAGCCAGCCGATCTCCGGCGGCGCGCCGAGATGGAGCTCCTGGTCCAGCTCGACGGCGACCGGGAGGAGGCCGAGTCCGATCACGGTCGCGGCCAGGCCCAGTTTGAGGACGCGCGCGCCGGCGAAGCCGAGGAGGAGGGGGCAGAGCAGGACCGAGACCGCGATCGAGGCGGCGTAGGACATGACGACCGGCGTCCGGCCGACCGCGAACGCGGCCGCGAAGCCGAGGGCTGCGAGGGTGAGCGTCTTTCCGACGAGCGTCAGGCGCGGCATCCGTCCAGGTTACTCTCCGCGGCGGGTCCTGTCAATCGGCCCCGAGGCGGAATTTCATATGATGGACGTCATGGCCCAGGACACCGCGAAGGCGCTCGACCGGATACGCAAGGGGATCGACGGCACGGACAACGGCATCGTCGAGCTCCTGGCGCGCCGCCGGAAGCTGGTCATCGCGCTGGCGAAGATCAAGAAGAAGCTCGACATCCCGATCTACGACCGCAAGCGCGAGCAGGCCCTGATCGACCGGGTGAAGAAGTGGGGGGCCGCCCACGAATTGAACGAGGAGTTCGTCGAGGTGGTCTTCCGCCTCATCGTGATGAACTCCAAAGAAGTGCAGTACCATGAAAACCTCTAGCCGCGCCCGGGGCATCTCCGAATCGGAGACCCTGCGCCTGTCCAACGCGCTCGCGCGCCTGCGCGCCGAGGGCGCCGACGTGATCGGCCTTCTGGAAGGCGAGCCGGACTTGCCCGTCCCCGCCGAGGTGATCCGCGCGACGGAAGCCGCGCTGAGGGCGGGCCGCACCAAGTACTCCTCCTCGACGGGGCTGCCGGAGCTGAAGGCCGCGATCGTCCGCAAGCTCAAGGACGAGAACGGCGTGACGGCCTCTCCGGACGAGATCCTGGTGGCCAACGGCGCGAAGCAGGCCGTCTACGAGATCCTGCAGGCGCTGTGCGACCCGGGCGACGAGGTGTTGATTCCGGCGCCCTGCTGGGTCACGTTCCCCGAGTCGGTGAAGTTGGCGGGCGCCGCGCCCGTGCCCGCGGACTGCGGCCCGGACCATCAGCTGTCGATCGACGCGCTGGAGCGCGCGGTCACGCCGAGAACCAAAGCCATCATCCTGAATACCCCGAACAACCCGACCGGCGCGGTCTATCCCGAGGCGGCCTTGCGCGACGTCGTCTCGTTCGCGGCGAAGCGCGAGCTGACGATCATCGCCGACGAGGCGTACGAGGGCTTGGTCTACGACGGCGCGCGCCACGTCAGCGTCGCGTCCTTGGGCGCGGAGGCCGCGGCGCGCGTCGTCACGGTCCAGACGTGCTCCAAGAGCTACGCCATGACGGGCTTCCGCGTCGGCTACGCGGCCGGTCCGGCCGATCTGATCCGAGCGGCGGGACGCGTCCACGGCCACGTGACGGGCAACGTCTGCACGTTCGCGCAGTTGGGCGCGGTCGCCGCGCTGGGCTTGGGCGGCGCGCACCGCGAGTCCTGGCGGGCCGAGCACCAGAAGCGCCGCGACACGGCCTTCGCGCTGGGTTCGCGGCTGTTCGACTGCGTCAAGCCGCAGGGCGGCCTGTTCCTGTTCGCCGACGCGCGCCGCCACCTGGGCGCGCGCTTCAAGGATTCGTCGTCCCTGGCGGCCCACTTCCTCGAGAAGGCCAAGGTCGCCGTCGTGCCCGGGTCCGCCTTCGGGCGCGAGGGCTTCCTGCGCCTGAGCTTCTCCGCGCCGGAGTCCGTCCTGCGCGAGGGATTCTCGCGCCTGGAGAAGGCGCTGTGACCGTCGGCCTGATAGGCTTCGGCCGCCTGGGGCGCCTCCTGGTCCGTCATTTCGCGCGCGACGCGCGGATCTTCGTGTACGACGTCAAGGCCGACGAGCGGAAGGTGCGCGCCCTCGGCGCGACGCCGGCGACTTTGGCGCAGGCCTGCGGACAGGACGTGGTCGTCCTGTGCGTGCCGATGGCGGCCTTCGAGGGCCTGACGAAGCGCATCAAGGCGTTGGTCCGCCCGGACGCGCTGATCGTCGACGTCTGCTCCGTCAAGGAGCACCCCGTCCGCGCGATGAAGCGCCACTTGCCCAAGACCGTCGGCTTGCTCGCGACCCATCCCAATTTCGGGCCCGACAGCGCGGCGGATTCGTTGAAAGGCCGGAAGATCGTGCTGTGCCGCGTGCGCATGAAGGAGGCGGCCTACCGGCGCGCGAAGAATTTCCTCCGGAAAAAGGGCTTGGAGACCGTGGAGATGACGCCGCGCGAGCACGACCGGCGCATGGCGTCCTCCTTGGTGCTGACGCATTTCATCGGCCGCGGCTTGATCGCGTACGGAGCGAAGACGACGGGCGTGGACACGGAAGGCTACAAGCGTCTTCTGCGCATACTCGAGACGGTCCAGAATGATTCGTGGCAGCTTTTCGAGGATATGAATCGCTTCAACTCCTTCGCCGCGCCCATGCGGCGCCGCTTCCTCGCGGCGATGAACGCGACGGACCGCCGGGTCCGGCGATGAAGGTCGCCTACCAAGGCGTCCCGGGCGCGTACAGCGAGGCGGCCCTGCGCCGTCATTACGGCGCCGACGCGGAGCCCGTCGGCTTCGCGTTCAGCGAGCAGGTGTTCGACGCGGTCGAGGACGGGCGGGCGGAGGCGGGGTTCGTGCCCGTGGAGAACACCATCGCCGGCTCGGTCGGCGTCAACACCGATCTCCTGCTGGAGCGCAAGGTGTTCGCGGTCGCGGAGGCCTATCTGCCGATCGACCACTGCCTGCTCGGACGGCCCGGGGAGCGCGTCGAGGACGTGACGGCGGTGTACTCGCACCCCATCGCGCTGGCGCAGTGCCGCGACTTCCTGAACCAGCGCAATCTGAAGACCGTGCCGGAGTACGACACCGCGGGCGCCGCCGAGCTGGTCGCCCAGCGCGGTCGCCCCGGCGAAGCCGCGATCGCCTCGAAGCGCTGCGCGGAGGTCTACGGCCTGGCGGTCCTGGCGGAGAACATCCAGACGGTGCAGGGCAACTACACGCGCTTCCTGGCCTTCCGGCGCGAGGACAAGGTCCCCTCCGCGCAGGTGATGGAGAAGACCAGCGTGGCCTTCGCCGTCCACCACCGTCCGGGCGCCCTGCTCGAGTGCCTGAAGCTGTTCGCCGATCACAAGATCAACCTGACCAAGCTGGAGTCGCGGCCCATCCCCTCGAATCCCTTCGAGTATTCGTTCTTCGTGGACCTGCTCGGGGGCATGAAGGACTCCTCCGTCGCCGCGGCGCTCAAGGAGCTGCGCGCGGCGGCGCGCCACGTCAAGGTCCTCGGCTCCTACCCGCTCGCCGCGCGCCCGAAGCCCGTCTCGAAATGAAGCGCG